>Ga0233425_10007937_pt1 | contig 14492 bp, 12 predicted proteins | sample Watercolumn_Towu_2_FD_181712 | JGI IMG/M metagenome (GOLD analysis project Ga0233425, IMG submission 181712) | Freshwater microbial communities from Lake Towuti, South Sulawesi, Indonesia - Watercolumn_Towuti2014_140_MG | ecosystem: Environmental > Aquatic > Freshwater > Lake | place...
AGGGCGTCCACCTGCTCTTTCATTTGACGGATACCCTCGTCGGCATGCAGTTTCCGCTTCCGCCCTTCAAAAGCAAAAGGAATGGTCACGATCCCGACGGTGAGGATGCCCAGTTCCCGGGATACTTCCGCAATCACAGGAGCAGCGCCTGTTCCGGTTCCGCCACCCAGGCCAGCGGTGATGAACAGCATCCGGGTGCCGGCCAGGACTTCCCGGATCTCTTCGGAGGTTTCCAGGGCGGCGTTCCGGCCAACCGACGGCACCGCACCGGCCCCCAAACCGCCTGTAAGATGTTTCCCGAGCTGGATCTTGACCGGAACCTGACTGGTTTCCATAGCCTGTGCATCGGTATTGCAGACGATGAAATCAACGCCTTTGATTCCCTGGCGGAACATATGGGTAACAGCATTGCTGCCACCTCCGCCGACTCCGATGACTTTAATGATGTTCGGCGGATTTGTTGACTGTTCAAATTTCAACATGGTTGGCATGGGATCTGGTTTTTGAATTCATTAAAAATAGGTTGTTTGCATGCAGAAAATATATCAGCGATTGTTTTTTATTAACAAAGTGGTTGTTAATAGCGGGATTCACTCGTTTTCTTCATCGAACCAGTTCTTGATCTTCTCCAGGAACACTTCGGTGAAACGCTTGCCACGTTCAACAGGGACCTTCACCTTCTTTTCCTTCACTTTTTTCTTTTTACCCTCCTCCTCCGCCACGGGTTCAGGCTCCAGCTCCTTCATCCTGATCCTTTCCCGTTCATACCGTTCCGAGCTTACCAGCACCAGACCGATGCTGGTTGCAAACATCGGACTGGCCATCTCGGGAGGAACATTCTTTGCCAGGTATTCATTCGGATATCCGATCCGGGTGTCAAGGCCGGTCACAAATTCAGTTAATTGTGCCACATGCTTCATCTGGGCTCCTCCGCCGGTAAGAACAATCCCTCCGATCAGCTTTCTTTCGTACCCCGAATTTTTTATTTCGTAGAAAATATGCTCGATGATCTCTTCCATCCGGGCCTGGATTATGCTGGCGAGGTTCTTCAGGCTGATCTCCTTGGGTGGCCGTCCACGGAGGCCGGGAATGGCCACGATCTCCTCCTCCTTGTTCTCGCTGGCCAGCGCCGATCCGAATTTGATCTTCAGCTCCTCCGCATGTTTCTTGATTATGGAGCATCCTTCCTTGACGTCTTCCGTGATAATCTCTCCGCCCAGCGGGATCACCGCCGTGTGCCGGATGATTCCTTCATGGAAGATGGCAATGTCGGAGGTGCCTCCTCCAATGTCGACCAGAACCACACCTGCCTCCTTTTCTTCGTCGCTCAGCACGGCCTCGGCCGATGCAATCGGTTCCAGGATCAGTTCCACCACCTCCAGCCCGGCCCGCCTTACACATTTGTAGATGTTCTTGGCGGCGGCAGTCTGCCCGATGATGATATGGAAGTTGGCTTCCAGGGAATGACCGCTCATCCCTTTCGGCTGACGGATGCCATGCTCTCCGTCGACGCTGAATTCCTGCGGAACCACCTCCAGGATCTCCTCGCCGGGATTCATGTTCAGGTTAAACATGCTTTGGCAGAGGTTGTCGATATCCTGCTGGCTGATCTCGGTGTCGGTCTGATTTCTGATCATGCTTCCGCGGTGCTGCAGGCTCTTGATGTGCTGACCCGCAATGCCCACATTAACGAACTGGATCTCCACCCCCGACTTCCGTGAGGCCTCTGCAACGGCCTCTTTGATCGATTGAATCGTATTTTCTATGTTGGAAACAACCCCTCTCTTTACCCCGATGGAAGGAACCTTCCCGTATCCGAGGATCTCCAGTTTCCCGAATTCATTCTTCCGGCCAACGATAACGGCGATCTTGGTAGTGCCGATATCCAGCCCGACGATTATTCCTGAGTGTTTCATAGTCATTAGATGTTTGAACAAACAACCTGGTTTTTATACTTGAGATTGATATAATTGTATTTATTCCATCCGATCTGATTGAGCCCCTTGCGGTAAAAGATGAATAACCGCCGGAATTTGTCCTCCAGGTCATCGGCATTGCCCAGTAAAACGACCTGGTTCCCGACCTTCGGGATCAGTTCATATTCCCCCTGAGGGGTGACAAAGATCTGCTCTGCCTGTGCCCTGAAGAAGGGATCTCTGTTGATCCGGCGTGCGATGTGAAGAAGATCTTCCAGGATCGGGGACCGGTTGATGGAATCGATCCGGTTTTTCCTGGAACTGAACAACCGATACTGGAACGCGCTGTCGGGGATGCATCCTGTTGCCACAGGCACACGCACCGGGTGAACCGGATTGACCGGGAACATGACGCCCTCGTTTCCCAGGAATACATCGTGAGATGGGGAGATCACCCGGAGCAGAGGCTGCCGCTGGGTGACCGCAACAACCACCTCCCCGTGGAACGTTTCATATACCTCGACACCGGCCACGTAGGGTTGCTGACCGACAGCCTGCTCGATCCTGCTGGTGTTGATTGTCCGGAGGGATCTGCCTGTGATCCTCCCTGCTGCGGCCTCAATCAGGGCACCGATCTCATCTTCAGTGACAAGGACCTCCGAGCGGCCGTAATCCACCCGGATCAGGAGCTGGCGGCAGACCATGCCGTTCTGTTCCGAATCGGCAAATCCAACGAGTATCCAGGCACCTGTGAAGAGCAGTGCCCAGAGGGCGATGTGAAAGATCTTCCGTATTTTTTTCTTCAAGCGCATCTAACGGAACAATTCAACAATGGGAGTTACCAGTTGGTCAATGTCCCCCGCTCCCAGGGTTAGCAGGATATCAGGTCGTTGCTGCTTCAGTTTTTCGATCAGCCCGGTTTTGCTGCATAACACCTTATCCTCCAGTGGCACTTTACGGAGCAGGAACTCCGAGTGGATCCCTTCAATCGGCAGTTCCCGTGCCGGGTAAATATCCAGAAGGATCAGCAAATCCAATTCTCCGAGCACCCGGGCGAAATCGTCCGCCAGGTCGCGTGTACGGCTGTAGAGATGCGGTTGGAAGACGCCAGTGATTTTCCTGCCCGGAAAGAGCTCCCTCACTGCCCTGATGCAAACCTTCAGCTCTTCGGGATGGTGGGCATAATCATCGATATAGACCAGGTCGGGCCGCTGGATCCTGATGTCGAACCGCCGCTGCACCCCGGTGAAGCTTTGCAACGCCTCCTTCATGGCTTCCGCACCGATCCCTGACAAGTATCCTGCAGCCAGGGCTGCGACAGCGTTTTCGAGATTGAACATGCCGGGGACCCCAAGCCGGAATCCCGGAATTGCTTCCGTGGGAGTGACCAGGTCGAAATGGATGGATCCATCCCGGATCTGGATATTCTTCGCATAGAAAGAGGCTTCGGCATTGAGCGAGTAAGAGAAGGTGTGATACCGGAAAAATCCTGCAGGATTGATCGGGACACCTGACTTCAGGATCAGGGAACCTCCCTCCCGGATGTTACCGGTAAATTCTTCAAAGGACTGTTTCAACTGATCGGGATGAGTGTAGATATCCAGGTGGTCGGGATCGGCGGAGGTGATAATGGCGATGTCGGGCCTCAGATGCAGGAACGACCGGTCGTATTCATCGGCCTCTACGATACAAGTGGCGGCCGGATGACCGGGCGACGGGACAACCGGGTGATCTTTGCACCATATGAAATTATTGCTGAAGTTCTTTGAGATTCCTCCGAGGAAAGCCAGGAATTCTTTTCCGGCAGTATGAAACAGATGAGCGATCAGGGTAGAAGTGGTCGTTTTTCCATGCGTACCCGCCACCGCGATCGTATTGAATGATGTAGCGATTTCCCCGAGGACCTCCGCCCGCTTTCTGACAGGAAAACCTTTCCTCATAAGAAAAGTGTATTCTGCATGATCGGTCGGCACGGCCGGCGTCCAGACCACCAGGTCCACTTGGTTGGGGATCAGGGCTGGATTTTCGGTGAAGTGGATGTCGATCCCTTCCCCGGTCAGCGCATCAGTGAGGGGAGTAGGCGTTCTGTCATACCCCGATACCTGAGCCCCTGTTTGCTTGAAATACCGGGCAAGGGCGCTCATCCCGATGCCGCCGATGCCAAGGAAATAGACCGACCGGATACCGCTAAGCCCCATCCTTTTGTTTGTTTATTAATGAAAGCCCGATGGCCTGATCTGCAATCCGGTCAGCGGAATCGGGGATACCCAGCTTCCGGATATTTTTGCCGTACTGTTCCCTGCGGACCGGATCCCCCAGCAAGCCAACGACGGCCTCAGGCAGTTTGCCTGAAACTTCCGGATCGGATACTATCAAGGCTGCCTCCCTGCTGGCCAGCGCGCGGGCATTTTCCCATTGATGATCTCCCGCCACATTCGGAGAGGGCACAAGGATCACCGGCTTCCCGACCAGGCAGAATTCGGAGATTGCAATAGCCCCCGACCGGCTGACAATGATATCGGCACAGGTATACGCCAGATCCATCTGGTCAATGAAGGGAAACACTGTAAATCCTGAGCTCGGCGCCGTCGGATCAGCGGCGGCAGGGCCGGGAAGACGGGAACGGTAATACTGATAGTACCGGTTCCCTGTTTGCCACAGAAGCTGGATATTGGATGGGATCCTGTTGCGGATCCAGGAAAAAACGGCCTCGTTGACCGATTGCGCTCCCCCGCTCCCTCCAAGGATCAGCACCGTCTGTTTCTCCGGATCCAGATTAAAATGCCGGTACACTTCCGCAGAGCGGGCGGGTAACATCAGAATATCCTTTCGGACAGGATTCCCGGTAAGCAGAATTTTCTTTTTTGGAAAAAAGGCCTCCATCCCGTCGTATGCAACACAGATCACCTGCACCCGCCGGGCGAGAAGACGGTTGGTCATTCCGGGCACGGAATTCTGCTCCTGGATCAGGCATGGTATCCGCATCCGGGAAGCCATCCGGAGCGTGGGCCAGCTGGCATATCCTCCCACACCGATCACCACGTCGGGGCGGAATTTACGGAGGAGTGACCGGGCTTTTAGCAGGCTTCCGGCCAGTTTATATGGCAAAGCCAGGTTTTTCCGAAGCTCCCTGCGATCGAAGCCCGCAATGTCCAGACCTTCAATGGGGAATCCGGCAGCCGGGACCTTTTCCATTTCCATTCGCCCCGCGGCTCCGACAAACAGCATCCGGGCCTCCGGTATTTTCTCCCGGATCGCCTGGGCAATGGCGATGGCGGGAAACACATGCCCCCCGGTACCTCCTCCGCTGATTAGGAAACGGCTCATGACTTAAGTGGCTTGAACCTGTGCTTCCTGTAGCACATCGACTTCCGTTCCGTTTTTAGTTGCAATTTCACTACGCCTGCTGACACTAAGGATAATCCCGATCGCAATACAGGTGAACCAGATCGAAGAACCTCCCATACTGATCAGCGGAAGGGTCTGCCCGGTCACCGGAAACAGGTTCACTGCGACCGCCATGTTTATCAAAGCCTGAAAAACAAGGCTGAATCCAATCCCTACGCTGAGTAACGTGCCGAAATTTCCCGGGCATTTATTCGCAATCCTGACCACCCGGAAGAACAGGATCAGGTACAACAGCATCAACACTCCGCCTCCGATAATCCCATACTCTTCGATGATGATCGAGAATATAAAGTCGGAATACGGGTTGGGAAGAAAATTCCTCTGTGTGCTTTTTCCAGGCGATTTTCCAAGCATGCCTCCCGAAACAATGGCGATCTTCGCCTGGTCAACCTGGTAGGTTGCATCTTTGGCCGATTGGCTGTCGTTCAGAAACGTATCGATCCGGTTTTTCCAGGTATCACCGCGGGGAATGATCCCCGGAGCCACCATGGAAATCCCGATGAGAAGCAGGAAAACAACCACCCCAAGACCTGTCAGGGCCAGGATATATTTCAGGTTTACCCTTCCGATGAACATCAGCACGAGGCAGGTGACAAAAAGGATCGCTGCCGTGGAAAAGTTCGCCGGCAGGATCAGGCCGCAGATAAAAATTACCGGGAGAATGGCCGGTATAAATCCCTTCCTGAACTCTTTGATCTGGTCCTGTTTTTTGCTGAGCACCCTTGCCACGAACATGATCAGGAAAAGCTTGGCAACATCAGAGCTCTGGAAGGTAACATTGATGATCGGGACGGTGAGCCAGCGGCTGGCGTTATTAAACGTTGTTCCCGAGAGCAGGGTGACGATCAGCAGGGGAATCGTCAGAATCAGCCCGATCTGTGAAAGCCGGGAGAAATAGGTATACCGTACCAGGTGGGTCATGTACATCAGCACGAATCCCATTCCCAGGATCAGGAACTGCTTCATCAGGTAATATTCGGTATTGCCCCCTTGTTTTTTATAGGCCAGGAGCCCCGTGGAACTGTAAACGGCCAGCAGGGAAAATACAGAAAGCAGGATCACTATGATCCAGATCACCTTATCTCCGCGGATGTTCCTGAAAAATTCCAGCATGGTGCTTACAGTGTTTTTACCGCTTTTTTAAATGCATTTCCCCGTTCCTCATAGTTCTCAAACATGTCGAAGCTCGCACATCCCGGCGAAAGCAGCACTGCATCACCGCTTTTTGCGATTGAAAAGGCAATATCAACGGCTTCTTTCATATAACCTGCCCGGATAATGGGGATGTCGGTTATATCGAAAGCATCGTGGATCCAAAGGTTTTTATCCCCAAGGCACAGGATCGCTTTGACCTTCTGCTGCACGAGGTCCTTCACCATGCTGTAATCCTGATCCCGGTCCACTCCACCCGTGATCCAGATCACCGGACGCCGTATGCTTTCCAGGGCATACCAGACCGAATTGATCGTGCAGGACCTGGAGTCATTGATGAATTCAGTGCCATGAATATTAGCGACCGTTTCCATCCTGTGTTCCACCGGCTGCAAGTCCATCATCGACTCCCGGATCCTCTCCTTGCGGAGGTCAACCAGCCGGGATGTAACCGAAGCGGCCAGTGAATGGTAGGTCTGGATACGACCCTGCAGTGCCAAGGATTCCAATGTCATATTATCTGAGTTTAAGTGTTACAACTGCCAGAACCGCCAGCATGATCCCTACGATCAGGAACCGGAGAACGATCTTCGACTCATGGTACCCCTTCAGTTGAAAATGATGATGAAGGGGCGACATCCGGAAGATCCGTCTTCCCACACCGGATTTCCTCCGGGTATATTTGAACCAACTCACCTGCATGACCACCGACAGGTTCTCGGCCAGAAATATTCCGCAGAAAATGGGGATCATGATCTCCTTCCGGATCAGGATGGCAAAGACTGCAACGATACCTCCCAGGGCAAGGCTTCCTGTATCTCCCATAATGATCTGGGCCGGATAGGAGTTATACCAGAGGAATCCGATGCATGCACCTACAAAAGCGCTGATATAGACCACCAGCTCCCCGGTGTTGGGGATATACATTATATTCAGGTAATTGGCGAAAATGATATTCCCTGATACATAGGCCAGCACCCCCAGGGTGACGCCGATAATGGCGGAAGTTCCCGTCGCCAGTCCGTCCAGCCCGTCGGTAAGATTTGCGCCGTTGGATACAGCAATGATGATGAAAATGACCAGGGGAATGAAGATCAGCCAGGTGTATCTGGCCGCCTTATCGCCAAGCCACGAGATCAGTGACGAATAATCAAATTCATTGTTTTTGACGAACGGGATGGTGGTCTTTGTGGACTTCACCGCTGTCTTGCTGAAAAGGACCGACTGCTCGGGAGCCGATTCCACCCCGAAAAGTCCTTCCGACCTGACAATTGCCTGCTTCTCCACCTGTTCCCTTATCACGATGTCCTCATGGAAATAGATGGTAATTCCGACCACGAGCCCGAGGATCACCTGACCCAGTATCTTGAAGGTCCCCGCGAGACCTTTCTTGTCTTTCCGGAATACTTTGATATAATCATCGAGAAAACCGATAAAGCCCAACCAAAGCGTTGCCGCAAGGATCAGGATGATATAGACATTGTGCAGTTTGGCGAAAAGCAGGGTAGGGATCAGGATGGCAGCCAGGATGATCAGCCCCCCCATCGTGGGTGTGCCTTTTTTTTCTTTCTGACCTTCCAGCCCCAGATCGCGGATATCATCACAAACCTGCATCCGGTGCAGGTAACCGATCAGCCGTTTGCCGATGATCAGGGAGATGAACAGGGAGGTGATCAGGGCTCCGCCGGCCCGGAAGGAAATGTACTGGAACACTCCGGCCCCCGGGAAGTCGAAGGCAGTGTCCAGATAGTGAAAAAGATAATATAACATATCCTATGAATTGTTCATTCCGAATGCTTCACGCAGCACGCTCATATCGTCAAATGGTGTTCTCACTCCCCTGATCTCCTGGTAGGTTTCATGCCCTTTTCCGGCAACCAGGATAAAATCGCCTGGTGTGGCCATGGCACAGGCTGCCCGGATGGCTTCTTTCCGGTCTGTGATCACTGCCATATTCCGGGAATGCTCTTCCGGGACTCCCTGTCGCATTTCACCGAGGATCGATTCCGGTTCTTCGTTCCGGGGATTGTCGGACGTCAGGATCAGTATATGGCTCATCCGGGAGGCAATACCGGCCATCACAGGCCGTTTCGCGGTGTCCCTGTTCCCTCCTGCGCCCACCACCGTTATCAGCCGCCCCTTCCCCTGCAGGATCTCGTGGATGGTTTCCAGTACCTTCTTCAGTGCATCCGGTGTATGTGCATAATCTACAATGGCAATCACTTTCCCGGGGGAAAGAAGGTAGTTGAACCGCCCTGCCACCGGGCCCTGCCGGCTGAGATGCGACAGCACAGTCGTTTTGTCCTGCCCGAGCAGGACAGCGGTAGCATATGCAGCCAGCAGGTTGTATCCGTTAAACCGCCCGATCAGCCGGAACCACGCTTCCCGGCCATCTATCAGCAGGTGAAGCCCGTCAATGTTGTTCTCAAGGACTTTACACCGGAAATCGGCAGCAGAGGTAAGCCCGTAAGTGAATTTTTCCGCCCCGCAGTTCTGGATCATCACAGGAGCATTCTTATCGTCCTTGTTGACCAGGGCGAAGGCGTCGTCGCTGAGATGATCAAAGAATCGCTTTTTCACGCGGAGGTATTCATCGAACGATCCGTGGTAGTCCAGGTGATCATGTGTAAGATTGGTGAATACGCCTCCTGCAAACTTCAGTCCTTCAATCCGGTGCTGGTCGATGGCATGGGAGCTGACTTCCATAAAGCAATACGAACAGCCCGCATCAGCCATTTTCAGAAGAAGCTGGTTTAACTGGATGGAGTCGGGAGTGGTATGGGTTGAAGGAATGACCTCTTCACCCACCCGGTTATCGATTGTTGAGATCAGGCCCGGTATAGATCCCAGGTGGCCGAACAGGTGAAACAGCAGGCTGGCTGTTGTGGTTTTACCGTTGGTTCCCGTGATTCCGATAAGTTTGAGCCGGTGCGACGGATGGTCGTAGAATGCGGCCGCCACGATGCCGAGTGCAATCATGCTCTGTGCAACTTCAACATAAGTCACTCCCGGTTCCGGCGGTCCTGGCAGAGCTTCACAGAGGACAGCAACCGCTCCCCGGGTGATAGCCTGGTGAATGAACCGGTGCCCGTCAGTCTGCGTGCCCCTGACAGCAGCAAACAGTCCGCCCGGTTTAACTTCCCTGGAATCCAGGTGCAGGGATGAAATGATTGTTTCGCCGCTGCCGGTCACCCTGATCACGTTGCATCCTTCAAGAATCTCGTTCAGCGGTTTCATGCTTTGGTTTTGGTTTCGGCTTTTACCACACGAATCTTTGGTTCAAGCCGGATCGTTAGGGTGTCACCTGTACCGACGGGAGTTCCGGCGGGCACCGACTGGCCTGAAACAGATCCCTTTCCCCTGACCGACACCTGCAGTCCCTGTTGTTCCAGTAGGTAAAGGGCATCCTTCAGTCCCATCCCCTGTACATCAGGCATGACGCCTCCTGTAAACGCCTGCGGCACCAGGGTAACCTTTTCCCCGATCCAGTGAGGAGCCCCCCAGGGTACATTTGGATTCAAGGTAACTGCAGGATATCCGAGGCCGGTGTAAACAAGTTCGAGATCCCCGGCCATGCCTGACTTTCCTTTGGGAAGTAACGGGTGGATTGAATCCTTCCGTGCCGTATTATTGATCTCAGGATGAGAAGCATACAAGCGGTCTGCGATTTCCTTGAAAACCGGGGCAGCTATGGAAGCACCGTAGTATCTTCCACGGCTGGGATTATTGATCACCACAATGATCGAATACCGGGGGCGGTCGGCCGGAAAATATCCGATAAATGAACCCTTATACTGAATACGGTTCGCTTCCTTGCCGTAACCCCTGTTGTCCTGCGCGACCTGGGCGGTCCCGGTTTTTCCGGCGATTTTATAGACCGGGTTTTTAATATTCACCGCCGTGCCTCTCTCCACCACTCCCTCCAGCAACACTCTGACTTTTCCCAGGGTAGCCGGCGAACAAATTGAAGAATTCAGAATGACGGGATTAAACGTTTCAATCACCCGGCCGTTCTGCCTGATCTCCCTGACCAGGAGTGGCTTGACCATGATTCCGTTGTTTGCCACGGCATTATAGAGCGTCAGCTGCTGAAGTGGCGTGAGGGCCACCTCATATCCAACCGGGATCCATCGGAGCGACAGTTTCGACCAGTGCTTGTCGTGGGTATCTTTGATGTAGGGGATTCCTTCTCCGTAAAGTTCCAGCCCCAGCGGTTTCTGGATCCCCAGACGGTATAATCCGTCGATGAATTGCTGGGGCTGCCGGGAATATCCATGGTAAATGATCTGTGAGGTTCCTACATTGCTCGACAATTCAAATACTTCCCGGGCGCTGATTGTCCCGTAACCTCCTTTATGAGAATCTTCCAGCGTATAACCATCCACCGTAACCGTCCCGTTTCCGGTGGAGACCAATGTGTTCAGGTCCACCTTCCCATCTTCCATCGCCACGATAAAAGATGCCAGCTTGAATGTCGAACCCGGTTCGGTGCTCTCCCCGACGGCATAGTTCATCACCTCCTCATAGTTCCCGGGAGCGACACGTTTCAGATTGGCAATGGCTTTCACATACCCTGTACTGACCTCCATTACCACCGCGCAACCATGTTCAGCGCTGTCGGCTTTCAATCCCCTGAGCAGGGCGTTCTCGGTCAGGTCCTGAATGTTGATATCGATCGTGGTGATGATATCGTCCCCATTCTGGGGTTCGAGCTCATTTTCCGACTCCACCGGCACCCATGCATCCATGCCGATCCGGCGCATCAGCCTTTTCCCTGGATTCCCCTGCAGGTGACGGCTGTAAAAGCCCTCCAGTCCGACAAATACTTTTTTCAGGGTATCCTTGTTTTCAAAACCGATGGTTCGGCGTGCCAGCTCCTTATAGGGCAGCTCCCGTTTAAAATGGGGAATGACGATCAGCCCTCCCCGGTATTTACCTCTCCTGAACAGAGGGAACTCTCTCAGCTGGCGCAGTTCGGAATAAGTCACTTTCCGTTTGATCAGGAGAAATCGTTCGCCTTTCCGGCGGGCTTCCCATAACTCATCGCGGTACTGAGAAGCGGCCCGGTCGTGGAAAAGAGAGGATAATCTGGCTGCCAGTGAATCTACATTCTTCCGGAAGATCGCATCGGTCAGGGAGTCGGTGCATACGTCCATCCGGATGTCGAAAATGGGGATAGAAACTGCCAGGAGGGTTCCGTCTTCCGTGCATATATTCCCGCGGACAGGCTCTACATCCCAATAGTCAAGCTGCTGTTCCCTCGCCTGTGCCGTAAGTTCCTTGCTTTCCAGTGATTGGATCAGGATAGCCCGGGTCATGATTGCTGCCGCAAACAGCAGGATACCCAGGTACACCAGGTAGATCCGCAGCGTCATGGATTTCTTGAAGTCATTCATAGCTTACTCCTGCACCTTACTTGCCGGGAATTCCCGGGAGGTATAGAAGATTTTATACGGTGGAGTGGTTATTCCTTTCAATCCGAGAGCCTGCGCCCGTTTCGACAATTCGGTCTGTTTGCTCAGGAACATCAGATTCGATCTCGTGGTGATGTGCAGATACCTGAGTTCCTTCAGTTCCAGTTTAATCGCCTCGATTTCCTGGAAGGTCTTTTCAGCGTAGTAGGTGTTTCCTATATAGATGATGGCAATAAGGGCGAGAAAAACCAGGAAAGGAAGGTTTCTCACGACACTTTCCCTCGTCAGGAATTCACCTTCCAGGATATTCTGGATCGGTTTTGTCCCCCGTTTTTTCTTTTTCTCTTCCATCGGTTCAGCTTTTTAAAGCAACCCGTAGCCGGGCGCTTCGCGCCCGGGGATTGGCGCGGACCTCCTCCGCTCCCGGCACCACAGGCTTCCGGTAAACCGGTGTAAAAGGGATCAGGGGATTTCCGTAGAAATCCTTTTCGATCTCCCCTGCCCAGTTCCCGGCCCGCATATAATTTTTAACCAGTTTATCTTCCAGCGAATGGTAGGAAATCACCACCAGCCGGCCTCCGGGCTTTAACACTTCCGCACACTGGACCAGGAACTCCTTCAACGCCTCCAGTTCCTGGTTGACTTCAATCCTGAGGGCCTGGAATACCTGAGCCAGGAACTGGTTCTCCTGTCCACGTGGCGCCAGGGACTTTAACAGAGTGACCAGCTCACGGGTGGTGGAAATGGCGTTGTGCTTGCGTGATGATACCAGGAGCGAGGCAACCCTGCCCGCATTCCTGATCTCCCCGAACCGGAGAAAAATTTCTTTCAGCTTTTCCTCTGTGTAAGAGGCGATCACCTCCCCGGCCGTGATTTTCTTCCGGAGATCCATGCGCATGTCCAGGGAACCGTTGAACCGGGTGGAAAACCCGCGCCCGGGCTCGTCGATCTGGAAGGAAGAAACTCCCAGGTCGGCGAGAATGCCGTCGACCGGGATGACATTGAACAGCCGCAGAAAGTTTTTGAGATACCTGAAATTATTATGGATCATGGTCAGCCGGGTGTCTTCCAGTTTGTTTCCCATCGCCGCGGCGTCCTGGTCAAAGACCAGCAGACGCCCTTCATGCAGTTTGTTCAGTATTTCCTTCGAATGACCGCCACCGCCGTAAGTTGCATCCACATAAATTCCCGCGGGCCGGATTGCCAGTGCTTCAATGCTTTCACCGAGCAGCACACTCCTATGGTACATCGTCGGGTCCTTCTGTTCTTTCCGGTTTCCCCATGACCTCTTCGGCCAACTGGGCAAAATCCTCCGGCTCATCCGTCATCAGTTGGGTGTATTTCGCCTTTGACCACACCTCGATCCGGTTGGAAAAGGCGAATAGAATCACCTCTTTCTCGATCGCGGCATAACTGAGGAGCGTTTTTGGCAGGAGCAGCCGGTTATGGCCATCCAGTGTGAGTTCGGTGGCGCCCCGGTAAAAATAGCGGACGAAATTCCGGTTCTTCCGGTTGTACAGGTTCAGTCGGTTGATCTCCTCACTGATCCCCTTCCATTCGTTCATTGGATAAAGGACCAGGCAATTCTCAAAACCACGGTTAATCACGAACATGTCCTTAGCTTCCGGGGAAATCTGTTTCTTCAGGTTTGCCGGAAGCATGACCCGCCCTTTCTGGTCCAGCCAGCATTCGTATTCACCGATCAGGTTTGTTTTCAACACTTTCCGACAGGATGAAAGAATTGGGGTGTAAATATAAGACAAAATTTCCCACTTTCTCCCACTTTTTCCCATAAAACAATAAAAAAAAATGATTTGTTGATAACTTTTGCCTGAAAAGAGCCTGATCGCTGGTGGACAACGATCAAACCATGAGCTGAAAAAAACGGGGATTAGTGCCTGACAACCAGGACTGTCGCGGGAATTACATGTTCTCCCAGAGGATCTCTCAGGTGAACGAAATACACACCATCAGGCAACCCGGCAACAGAGAAGGTACGGATCCCTTGCAGGATTTGTCGCAGGATGAGCTGCCCTGGTATATTATAAAGCTCGAGAATCAGGCCCATAACAGCGGAGTAACCGGGCACCTCTATAGTACATTCGTTAGATGCAGGGTTCGGGAAGAGACTGACATTCTGTGTCCGGTGGAACAGATCTCCCGGGGAATCCAGCAGGAGATCAGGGGGACCTTGCTGACTGAAATAATTTAATCCCCCCGAGAAATTTCCCACCAGAAGGTCCATTTTCAGAGAATCGGAAAGGAAGCCGATTGCCGGGGAAGTCCGCCACCCGCAACGCAGAGGGAACCGGGTTCCTGAGATCAGGCTGAAAAGGGAATCGGAAGCCTCGTACCGGGTACTCGGATCCTGATCGGATACCGGGAAATACCAGATCCTGCCTTCTTCACATCCGGTAAGCAAGCCGGTATTCCCGGAACGGTCCCTGAAAAAGCAGGGGGTAGAATAGCCTGTCCAGGAAAGCTGGTAATTCGTAACATTGACTTTACCCAGACTATCGGTAATCAGGACAAACTGGGGAGCCGTCTGAGTACCCTGATTCTCATAGTAGTTCAGGTTTCCGTTTTTCTCCCCGATGATAAG
>Ga0233425_10007938_pt1 | contig 14490 bp, 10 predicted proteins | sample Watercolumn_Towu_2_FD_181712 | JGI IMG/M metagenome (GOLD analysis project Ga0233425, IMG submission 181712) | Freshwater microbial communities from Lake Towuti, South Sulawesi, Indonesia - Watercolumn_Towuti2014_140_MG | ecosystem: Environmental > Aquatic > Freshwater > Lake | place...
GCAACTCGCCAGCTATCGCAGGAAGACGGGCCGACTCCTTGGCCGCGTTCCGCAGGCCCTGCCGGCGGTGACGGAGTGGGGCGACCTGGCCACCCTCCGGGCGCTGCGACAGCCGGGGTTCGGGTGAAGCGGACCTTGGGGGCTGGCGAGGGGAAGGCGGGAGAAAGACTCAACGCAGGTGAATCGCGCCCGCAGAGGCGAGGTGCTTTGCGGCGGCACCATTTGCGGGAGGTCAAAGTGTTCTGGGCGCGGGCCAATTGGTCGCACTTGAACCGTACTTGCTAAACCGGTCGCGCGAAACCGTTGAGTTCGGGCTGGGATCCGGTGGGCGAATTGGCCGGGAAGCAGCGGAAATGGGGACGCACTCCTCTGCAGAGGTCGAAAAGGGACAGACCAATGCAAAATCGACCAAGAATTGCCTGTCCCTTCTAGGTTCCCGCAAAACTCTGCGCGGTCGCGCGTCCTACTTGATCGCCTCGAGATAGTCGCAGATGGTGCGGAGGTTCATGATGAAGGCCCCCGTGGTGATCTGCTCGCCGCGCACCCGCCGGCCGCCGAAGCCCATCCAGCGGCCCTCGGCATCGAGCGAGGCGATCGCATTACGCACCCGCGGTTCGAGCGTTTTCGCGCGCGTGGCCCGTTCCTTGGAGGTCTTGGCCTTCTCCTCGGCCGCCTGGCGTCGCGCGAGGATGGCCGCGCGGCCGGAGGATTTCACGTCCTCGTAGTAACTCATGACCGCCGGGATCCCGTAGCTGCTCTGCCAGGAGTAACCGGTGCGCCGTTCCTCGCTCAGCTCCTCGAGGCGGTACCTAATCTTCCCGTCGCGGTCGCCGTAGATCGGCTTGTTGGTACCCAACTCGTACATCCGGGCCCATACCCCCGGGCCGACTTCCGACCGCCGGTACCACGCGAGCGCCCGCGGGATCGGTTCGAGGTATTTCTCCTCGCCGGTCTCAAGATAAAGGTCGATGAGCAGGCGCATCGCGCCGCCGCTCTCGCCCGAACACGCACACGGGGGTTCGAACGCCCGCGCCCAGGCTGGCTCGAGTTGGGCATTGTACTGCTGCGCCCAGATCGGCTGCGGCTCGGGCAACTGCGCCAGGATCAGGAAATCGCCGCCCCGCAGCGCCGCCGCCCGGTAATCCGCCCGCCCGAGGCGCTTCGCCGCCTCCAGGAGCGTGGTCACGCAGTCGCGCTGCGTGTTGTCGTTGAGCGTGTAGTGCCCCATGTAGTTCTCTTTTGGGTACTCGCGCGGATAGTCCTTCGGCAAGCGCGCCCGCTGCACCGGGTAATCCTTCGGATCGACCCGGACGCCCGTCCAGCGCTGCGGCCAGCCGCCGTTCGGCCGCTGCGCCTCGAGGAGCCGCTGCAGACCGTAGTCCCGCGCCTCGCGGATACGTACGTCGCGCGGCTCGTTCGAAGCCCCGCTCGCCGCGACGACCGCGACGAGCAGGCGCAGCGCGCTCTGCGTGTTGTCGTCGTCAAACGTGCTGATGTTCCTGCGCTTTGCCGCCTGCGCCGCCGGGATCCGGCCCACGTCGCTGCGCCGGTACCATTTCGCGCTCAGTTGCGGGTCGAATTCCACGAGGTAGTCCCACCCGCCCGATTCCAGCTGCCCAACCGCGAGGGCATGGGCCGCCGCCTTGGCCGCCTCAAGATACTGCGCTTCACCAGTCACCTCGTACGCGCGCAGGAAAGCCATGCCCATTGACGGTGTGCCCGGCGGCTGCACCCAGATTTGCGTGGCGGTCGCCTCGTTCTCGCCGGCCCGCTCCTTGAGATCCGGCGAATAACGCCAAAGGTAGCCGCCCTCCGTAGCGATCGATCGCATGAAGGCGGTGGCCCGCGCCATGGTGGCGCGAGCCTGATCCGCCAGCGGTTCCTGCCCGGCCAACACGCCGGTGACCCCCGCCAGGAGGAACAGGAATGTGCCGCGCTGCGCGCGAGGGGGAGGGAGTGTTGTCATCGAGGAACAGATGAGGCTGCCGAGCGTGGACGGTGATTCGCCGGAAGGCGAGCCGCCAGCCCCGGCGAAGACGGCTCCACCCAGCGAAGATCTCAAACCCACGAGGGGGAGATCTCCGGGCTCGACGCGCCCGGTCGCAAATCGTTGCTTCCCCGGGCTTGCTTTGTACCCAAGTCCTCGTTCCGTCTTGCGCACCCACCCCGGCCACCGGCTCCCACCCCGGAACCTCTCGGCGGCCTCGGCTTCCCACACCCACCATGAATCGTCTCCTCCCGTCCCTCGCCGCGCTCGCCGCGGCTACCCTCACCGCTTCGGCCCAGGATTGGGCCAAGCCGCGCCTCGAGAAGTCTCCTCGCCACCTCGAATGGGTCACCGTCAAGCACGGCGACCGCGAGGTGAAGTGCTTCCTCGGCTTTCCCGAGGTCCGCACCAAGGCGACCGCCGTCGTGCTGATCCACGAGATCTTCGGCCTGACCGATTGGGTGCGCGGCATGGTCGATCAATTCGCCGAGGCTGGCTACATCGCCATCGCCCCGGACTTCCTCTCGGGGACCGGTCCCGGCGGAGGCGGCACCGAATCGCTCGGCAGCGGCGACGGCGCCCGGGGCAAGATCCAGGGCCTGCCGCAAACGCAAATCGATGCCGACCTCGATGCCGCGGTCGCCTACGTGCGCAAGCTCGACGCCTGCAACGGCAAGATCGTCGTCGGTGGCTTCTGCTGGGGCGGCGCCAAGACCTTCCTCTACGCGGTGCACAACCCCGACATCAAAGCCGGGCTGGTCTTCTACGGCTCCGCTGCCAAGGCCGAGGACATGCCGAAGATCAAGGCCCCCATCCACGGCTTCTACGGCAGCAACGACGCCCGCATTAACGCCGGCCTTCCCGCCGCCATCGAAGGCATGAAGGCGGCCGGCAAGTTCTACGAGCCCGTCACCTACGAGGGCGCCGGCCACGGCTTCATGCGCGCCGGCGAAGATCCCGCCGGTAGCGAAGCCAACAAGAAGGCTCGCGAAGATGCCTGGAAACGTATTAAGGGCATCCTCGCCAAAATCTAAAATCAGAAACGGTCGAAGAGGACTCCTCTCTGCCCGGGGCGCTCTCAGGCGCCTCCGCGTTTGGGCTTTCTCCTTTTTGTCGTTTCAGGAGTTTGCCCCGTGCATGTCACGTCCCTTCACGTCAACGGCGCCGCTCGCCAGTGCGACGCCGCTCCCGATCGCTCGCTCCTGAGCGTCCTGCGCGACGATCTCGGGTTGACCGGCGCCAAGTACGGTTGCGGCGAGGGCCAGTGCGGCGCCTGCATCGTCCTGGTCGACGGGGTGCCTGTCCGCTCGTGCCTCACGCCGTGCGGTAGCGTCGGCCCCCAGCAAATTACTACGATCGAAGGCCTCGAACGCGACGGCCGGCTGCATCCGCTGCAGGAGGCGCTGCTCGAGGTCGACGCGTTTCAATGCGCTTTCTGCGCGTCCGGCATGATCTTGAACGGCGTCGCCCTCCTCGCGAAGAACCCGCGGCCGGGCGACGATGACATCGTGCGGTTCATGGACGGCAATATCTGCCGCTGTTGCACCTACCCGCGAATTCACGCGGCGATCAAGCGGGCGGCGGCGCGCCTGGCCGCGCCAGGAGGTGTTCGATGAAGACGATGCGTGCTTCCGATGGTACCGGCCTCGTTGACGCCGGCCGACGGCAGTCTCCACACCGCGCGGCGACCGCGTTTGCGGGTGGCCTCACGCGCCGCCGTTTTCTCCGCACGTTCGCCGGCGGCCTCGCCGTGCTCTGGCTGGTCGATCGCGGCAAACTGCGGGCGCAGGCCGAGTCGGGGCGCGGCGGGCGGCGCGGCGGCGGCGGGCGCCCGCGTGAGCTCGCCGCCTGGCTGCACATCGCGGCCGACGGCGCCGTGACGGTTTACAGCGGCAAGGTCGAAATGGGCCAGAACGTGCGCACCATGCTTACTCAAGCCGTGGCCGAGGAGCTTCCGACGGCGTTCGGTTCGATCAAGATGGTGCTGGGCGACACATCGCTCGTGCCGTTTGACGGCGGCACGGCCGGCAGCCGCAGCACGCCCGACATGGTGCCGCAAATCCGCCGCGCCGCCGCCACCGCCCGCGAGGCTCTCCTCGATCTTGCCGCCCGTCAGTGGCGGGTCGAACGGGCTGCGCTCTCCGCCGCGGACGGCCGCATCAGCCACGCCGCTTCGCAGCGCTCCGCCGGTTACGGCGAACTCACCAAGGGCGAGAAGCTGGTGGTCGAGATCGCCGACTCGGTGGCACTCAAGCCCGCGACCGCCTGGCGGGTGATGGGCACCTCGGTGCCGAAGGTCGACGGCCGCAGCAAGGTCACCGGCCGGCATCTCTACGCTTCCGATCTCACCCGCCCGGGCTGCCTCCATGCCCGCGTGCTGCGGCCGCCCTCGTACGGCGCCAGCCTGGTCTCGCTCGACGCCAGCGCGGCCGAGGCCCTGCCGGGGGTCGTGGTTGCGCGCGACGTCGAGCTCGTGGCGGCGCTGGCGCCCACCGAGCAGCTCGCCGCCCAAGCAGTGGCTGCGTTGCGCGCAGAATGGACGATCGACTCCCAGGCTCCCGGGCGCGGAGGCGAACGCGACTTGTTCACCCACCTCAGGCAGACGGCGCGCAACGCCCCTCCTCCACCTCCGCCGCCCGCGCCGGGCGAGCTGCGGCAAACCTACACCGTCGCCTACATCGCGCACACTCCCCTCGAGCCGCGCGCCGCCCTGGCCGAATGGAAGGATGGCCGGATGACCGTCTGGACCGGCACGCAGCGTCCCTTCGGCGCCCGCAGCGATGTCGCCGCCGCCCTGAAGATCCCCGAGGACCGCGTGCGCGTCATCGTGCCCGACACCGGTTCGGGCTATGGCGGCAAGCACATTGCCGACGCCGCTGTCGAAGCCGCGCGGCTCGCGAAGGCCGCCGGCCGCACGGTCAAGCTCGTCTGGACGCGCGAGGAGGAGTTCACCTGGGCGTATTTTCGCCCTGCCGGGGTGATCGACATCGCCTCGACCGTCGGCCCGGATGGGCGGCTCACGCGCTGGGAGCACCGCAACTACAACTCCGGCAACGCCGCCATCCGCGCGCTCTACGACGTCGCGGACCGCACCGAGGTGTACCATCCCGCGCAATCCCCGCTGCGCCAGGGCTCGTATCGCAGCCTCGCCGGCGTCGCCAACCACTTCGCCCGCGAAACACACATCGACGAGCAGGCGCACGCCCAGAAACTCGACCCGCTCGAGTTCCGCCTGCGCAACCTGAAGGATCCCCGGGCCCGCGCCGTGCTCGAGGCCGCCGCACAACGCTTCGGCTGGGGCACGCCCGCCGCGCGCACCACCGGTCAGGGCGTGGGCCTCGCGGTCGGATTCGACAAGGCCGGCTACGTGGCCACCTGTATCGAGATCGCGGTGGACCGCAGCAGCGGCCGCCTGCGCGTCGTCCGGGTGGTCGAGGCCTTCGAGTGCGGCGCGATCGTCAATCCCAATCACCTGCGCAACCAGATCGAAGGCTGCATCGTGCAGGGCCTGGGCGGCGCGCTCTTCGAAGCGATCCGCTTCGACCAGGGGCGCATCCTCAACCCGCGCCTCTCGCAGTACCGCGTGCCCCGCTTCAGCGACACGCCGGCGATCGACATCGTGCTCCTCGACCGCAAGGACCTGCCCTCGGCCGGCGGTGGCGAGGCGCCCAACGAGTGCGTCGCTCCCGCCCTCGGCAACGCCATCTTTGCCGCCACGGGCGTGCGCCTCCGCTCCCTCCCGCTCGCGCCGAATGGTCTGCGGGTTGCTTGAATTTGCGCACCGTGGATCGTGTTCTGCGCGTGCGGCCCGCACCGAGCCGGTTCCAAACCTCGGGGTTGAGGGGCACCCTGGCGCACGCGGCGATGCCCAACGTCATTAGTCTCCGCTTCCTGGGGGCGCGACAGCCTGCCCGCCGCAGCCTCCAGCGACGGCTGGGCCCTCGTCGCACGAGCTGCCAATTCGGTAACGCGAACTCGCGGGGAGTGGGCACCCCGCCTCCACCGTGTGCATTTTCCAACGACGCTCTGTATCGTCGGGTGAGTGGCGTCGTCGCGCTGGCTCTTGCCGCGCTGCTCTTCGGCGGCTGCGCCACTCCCGGCCCGTTGCACGTGTACGTACTGACCGCTGCCGGCCAGCGCCCGATCCTTGACACTGGTAACGGCTCCACCCTCGAGGTTCCGAGCTTTCTCGAGGAGGGCGACCGCGTGGTCGGTCTCGCCTACGACCCCTATACCGACCATTTCTTCCTGCGGCTCGAGCCGGGCGATCGAATTCGCGTGGTCGACCGCCCGGCCCGCGCCATCAAGCGCGAGTTTGTCGTCGCCGGTTTGCCCGCGGGTGGCGGCGACCTCGCCCTGCGCCCGCGCAGCGGACACCTGTTCCTCCTGGGCGCTGCACCCGGCGAGGTCTTCGAAACGACCCGGCTCGGCCGGCTCGTCGGGCAGTTCCAACTCGAGGATACCGCCGGCCCGCAGACCGGCCTCGCTTTTGATCCGGCCCGCGATGAGCTGCTCGCGCTTGGCGCGGATGGCCGGCGCATCACCGCCCACGAATTGGGTGGTCGCCTGCGGCGCGAACTCCGGCTCGCCCAGCCCGCAGGTCCGTCGCTCGCCTTCGACTCCGAACGACGGGAATTCCACGCGCCCTTGCGCGATCGACCCGGTGAATTCGGGATCTTCGACGAGACGGGTCGGCTGCAGCGCACCGTCACCCTGCCCGGTACCGCCGGCCTCCTCGATCTCGGACCGCGCTCCCTCATCCGCGTCTTCTGATTTTCCCGCGGTTTTCAAGTCTTCTCTTTTCCCGGCACCTTTCTTCACGTCCTGCTCGCCTTCTTCCCCACCCTTCTCATCTCCCCACTTCTCCCTCTCTTCTGCCACCGTCTTCCTCGCTCGCTCTTTTTCCCCGGTCCTTCTCTCTTCCGCCCTCATGCCGCTCATCGACCTTCCCCTGCCGCAGCTCTACGAATACCGCGGCCGCAACCCGCGGCCCGCCGACCACGACGCCTATTGGGCGGCCGCGCTGCGCGAACTCGACGGCACCGACCCCAACCCCGAACTGCTCCCGGTCGCGCACGTGCAGTCGCGGCAAGTCGAGTGTTTCGACCTGTGGTTCACCGGCGTCGGCGGCGCCCGCATCTTCGCAAAATACCTGCGCCCCCGGGTTGCTGCCGGCCACCAACACCCGGCCGTGCTGCAATTCCACGGCTACTCCGGCCACAGCGGAGACTGGCTCGACAAGTTTGGCTGGCCGGCCGAGGGTTTCTGCTTCGCGGCGATGGATTGCCGCGGCCAGGGCGGCCGCTCGCAGGACAGCCTCACGGTCAAGGGCCCGACCCTGCGCGGCCACATCGTGCGCGGTCTCGAGGACCCCGATCCCGCCCGCCTGATGTTCCGCCAGATCTTCCTCGATACCGTGCAGCTCGCCCGCGTGGTGATGGGTTTTCCGGAAGTCGATGCCGCGCGCGTCGGCTGCTGGGGCGCCTCCCAGGGTGGCGCGCTGGCGCTGGCCTGCGCCGCCCTCGAGCCGCGCATCCGGCGGACCGCGCCGGTCTTTCCCTTCCTTTGCGACTACCAGCGCACGTGGGAAATGGACCAGGCTCGCGAAGCCTACGAGGAGCTGCGCCTCTTCTTCCGCGCCTTCGATCCCCGCCACGAACGCGCGCCGGCCATCTTCACCAAACTCGGTTACATCGACGTGCAGCACCTCGCACCCCGCATCCGCGCCGAAGTCCTCATGTTCACCAGCCTGATGGACACCATCTGCCTCCCGAGCACCCAGTTCGCCGCCTACAACCGGATCACCGCGAAAAAGGACGTCGTGATCTACCCCGATTTCGCCCACGAGTCCCTGCCCGGCCAGCTCGACCGCACGTTCAATTTCCTGCGCGGGATGTGAGACCGCCGGGGATTTGTATTGGTTCGTTTTCTTTGGCGAAATCGAGGCGCCCCGCAGCACGAAACTCCCGCGCCAAAAAACTACCGGAAATGGTAGCTGAGCTGCGGCGGGTAGAAGTAGCCCATGGTCTGCAGCGCGACGCCCTTGCGGTAGAGCGGATCCTGCAAGAGGCACACCCGGCGCCGCGCAGTCGGGATCGTCGTGGTGTAGATGCGGATCTCTCCAGGCAGGCTCACGATGATCTCCTCCCGCCAGTCGCCCAGCACATCGGCGATGGCGATCAGCCGGCCCTCGAATTCGCCGATTTTGCCCGTGCCATACATCATGATCGCGCTCGGTCCAAAGCCCCCAAACCCGCCGCCGCGTCCGCCTGGCCCCGCGCCCGCCACACCGGGAGCGCCCGCACCGCCCGCCACCCCCGCCGTCGCTCCCGGGTCTCCGGCCGCCCGCCCCTCGCCGCCCCCGGCAGCGCCGCGCCCCCCGCCGCCGCGCCGGCCCGGCCCTCCAGTCCCGCCACCCCACGCGCCGCCGAAACTGCGGCCCGGAATGTACGCCTTCGTCGAACTGTCGCCCCACCAAAGCGCCCGCGGGCTCAAGCCGCCGAGATCCTGCTCCGCAATGAGCTCCCCCGTCGCCGCCGAATACACCCATTTCCCCGTGCCGTCCTGCTCCGCGCCGTACAGCTCCATGCCCGGCACCTCCGCGATGAAATCCCCGATCATCCCCTGGTCGTGGATGTGGGTCGTCTTGTACGGATGCCCCCAGATGATCTGCCCGGTCCGCGCATCCACCAGGCAAAGCCCGTTCCGACTCTGCGGAACTTCGTAGCCATAGGCGATCTCGAGTCCGGGCCGCGTCGGGATCACGTCGGTCACGTACATGATGTCGGGGTGGCCCATCCCGAGGTTCCACAGCACGCGGCCGTCGGACCGCAGCGCCACCGAGCCGAGGATGATCTCCTCGCGGCCGTCGCCGTCGACATCCGCGGCCGCCAGCGTGTGGCTGCCCTGGCCGCGCACGGGCGGCGACTCGCGATCACCGTCCCAGCGCCAGACCTTCGTGAGCCGGCGATCCTGCAACCGGTAGGCGTCGACCACCATGCGCGTGTAAGTGCCGCGACAGACGAGCAGGCTCGTGGTCTCGCCATCGAGGCACGCCAGGCCGATCTGATTGCGGTTCACCCGGTTGCCGGAAGCGTCGCCCCACTCGCGCGGATCGCCGCGCTCGACCCAGTCGACCCGCGCGATCTCCTCGCCGGTCATCCCGTCGAGGACGGAGCAATACTCCGGTCCGCTCACGACAAACCCGCGCGCCGGGCCGCTTTTTTCGGCCAGCGACTCCTCGCGCGTGGCGGCAAACGGCGCGGCCTTCAGCGCGACCTCCGCTTTCCCGTCGCCGTCGAAATCCCACACGATGAACGGCGTCCACCAGATGCCCAGGTTCATGTTCCAGCCGAGGTCTTTCCGCCACAGGAAGGTGCCATCGTGCCGGTAGGCCTCGAGCTTGTAGGTGTCGGGGCTGAAACCGGCGGTGCCGGGATCGAGCCCCGCATTGGGCTGCTTGATCACGAAATCCAGCTTTCCATCGCCATCGAGATCGGCCACGGCGATCTTCTGGAAGGTGGTGGCGGCATCCTTGAGCTTGAGGCTGAAGTACGGCTGCGCCGGCGTCTGCGCAGCGAGGGCGACGCGCGCCACGGTCTCGCCCTCGATCGGCGGCCGGCCGCGCGGGAGGGCGACGTCCTTGATCCACCACTCGTGCGCCTGGTCGGCCCGCGCCGCCGTATCCACGAAGTTGGTGCCAGCCGCCATCGGCGCCTCGTTCAGCCGCACCGCCTCGCCGCCCGCGGTCGAACGGTACACGTTGAACACGCGGCCGGCGGGGTCGGTCGCCAGCAGCCGCCAGCCGAGGTACACCGAACTTTCCCCGGTTCGAACTGCAATCATCGCGCGCTCGAACCTCTCGGCCGCCCGCGTCTTCGGCGGGATACCGGCACAGGCGGCGATGGCCAGGGCGAGGTTCACCCCCAGACGGACCACCGGCTTGTCGTGCATGGCGCGACCGTGCCTGCTCCCCGTGGAAAGGTCAAACCGCCCGCGAAGCCGGCTTGTCAAGGGGTGCGGCGGCTCCCAACGTCGTCCCTGCTCATGCCCGCGCCCGCCGACAACGTCCCGTTCCATGTCGCAATCATCATGGATGGCAACGGCCGTTGGGCGACGCAGCGCGGCCTGCCACGAATTGAGGGTCACCGCCGCGGGGTCGAGACCGTGCGGACCACCACCTATGCCGCCCGCGACCTCGGTGTGCGCATGCTCACGCTCTACGCCTTCTCGATCGAGAACTGGAAGCGGCCGGAGGAGGAAGTCGGCGCGCTGATGGGCCTGCTCGAGTTCTACCTGAAGCGGGAGCTGGAGACGTTTGTGCGCGACCGCGTGCGGCTGCGCACGATCGGGCGCACGGCGGAATTGCCGGCCGGTGTCCAGAAGCTTCTCCGCACGACCGTCGCGGAAACCCGCCATTTCACCGACTACACCCTGGTGCTCGCGCTCAACTACGGCTCGCGCACCGAGACCGTCGACGCCGCCCGGGCCTACGCCGCGGCGGTCGCCGCCGGTCGCGAAAAACTCAACGACGGTTCGTGGGAGACCTTCAGCCGTTACCTCTACACCGCCGACCTGCCCGACCCCGACCTCGTGATCCGCACCTCCGGCGAGACCCGCATCAGCAATTTCCTCCTGCTGCAGGCGGCCTATGCGGAATTCGTCTTCACGCCCGTCCTCTGGCCCGACTTCACCAAAGCCGATCTGGCCGCCGCGATCGCGGAATTCAACCGCCGCGAACGGCGCTTCGGTCAGACCAGCGCCCAATTGAAACCGGCCCCGATCCAGTAGGCCGGTTCCTTCGTCTGCTTCATGGCCCAGCGCGTCCTCAGCACCGTGTTGCTCTGGTTCGTCGTCGGCGCGGTTTTGTGGTTCTTCCGCACGCCCGGCGCCCTCGTGCTGGTCACGCTGATCTCCGTGCTTACCCTGCGCGAGTTCTTCGTGCTCATGCACGGCGCGGGCTACGATCCCTTCGATCGCTTCGGCATGACGTTTGGCGCGGCCATCACCCTCGCGCCGTGGCTGCGGGCGCAGTTCGGCTGGCCGACCGAGTTGCTCCTGCCGCTGGCCGTGATCGTCTTTTCCGTGCGACTGCTCGGGGAACGCACCCCCGAGACGCGCGTCGAATCGCTCGCCTCGACGCTGTTCGGCCTCGTTTACGTGGCGGTCATGCTGGGGTACTTCGTGGCGATTCTCACGCCGCTGCCCGGCGACACCATCACGGCCAACGGCCGGCTGCTGCTCGCGCTGTGGCTCGTGGCCGTGGCGAAGTTCTGCGATGTGGGCGCGTTGCTGGTCGGCCTGGCCATCGGCCGCCACAAGATGTCGCCCTACATCAGTCCAAAAAAATCGTGGGAGGGCGCAGTCGGCGGCATCGCCTGCTCGATGGGCGTCGGAGCCCTCGTCGCCTGGCTGGCCCGCGATGTGCTGCCCCCGCACATGACCCCGGGCATCGCCGCGCTGATGGCCATCCCCATCGGCGTGCTCGGAATCATCGCCGACCTCGTCGAATCCGTGATCAAGCGGCACGCCAACCTGAAGGACTCCGGTTCCGCCATCCCGGGCATTGGCGGCATGTTCGACCTGAGCGACAGCATGATCCTCGTCGCCCCGGTCGGGTATTTCTTGTTCCGATTGCCGTGAGAACCCGCGCCGGCAGTTATCGATTTCCCGTCTCGCCGGCCCGCCATGCCGGGATTGCCGCCATCCCGCGCGCCGTCGTGTCGTGGCCCCAGCTCTCGATCGCCCGCACCGATTGCGATCCGATCGATTGCATCTTCCGGCCGGTGGTCCTTTGGTCCCTGGGTCCTGCCTTCGTCGAGCCTTGGGCGCGCAAGCCGTGGTCGGAGGCGCAGCCTCGCTAGTCTCGTGGCGTCCGCTCCCTCCAGTCCTCCGAAAAAGCGCGTCGTCCTGCTCGGCGCCACCGGTTCGATCGGCGAGAGCGCCCTGCGCGTCTTCGACGCTCACCGCCAGCAACTCGAACTCGTGGGCCTCGCGGCCCGCGCCAACTGGGAAAAGCTCGCCGCGATCGCCCGGCAGTTCGGCGTGCGCCAGGTGGGGGTGTTCGAGCCCGCCGCTTTCGCCACCGCCCGCGGCAACCTCGCGACCTTCCCCGCCGGCACGCGGCTGGTGGGCGGCCTCGAAGGGTTGGTCGAGCTCGCCCGGTTGCCCGAAGCCGATACCGTGCTCGTCGCCGTCGTGGGCACCACCGGCCTCGAGCCGGCGTTGGCCGCGCTCGCCGCCGGCAAGGACCTCGCGCTCGCCTCGAAGGAAATCCTCGTGCTCGCCGGCCGTTTTGTCATGGCCGAAGCGCGGCGACGCGGCGGCAAGATCCTGCCGGTCGACAGCGAGCACAACGCCGTCTTCCAGTGCCTCGAAGGGCACCCGCAGTCCGGCGTGCGCCGCATCGTCCTCACCGCCAGCGGCGGGGCATTCCGCGACTGGCCCGCCCACCGGCTCGCGCACGTCACCCCGGCCGATGCGCTCCAGCACCCCAACTGGGCGATGGGCCCCAAGATCACGGTCGATTCCGCCACGCTCGCCAACAAGGGCCTCGAGCTGATCGAGGCGATGTGGCTGTTTGGCCTGCAGCCGGCCCAATGCACCGCCGTACTGCACCCCCAGAGCATCGTCCACTGCCTCGTCGAATTCACCGATGGCGCCATGCTGGCGCAGCTCTGCCCTCCCTCGATGACCTTCCCCATCCAGCACGCCCTGCTTCACCCGCAGCGCGCGCCGGGCGTCGAGGCCGGCCTCGATTTCACCCGCCTGCTCGGGCTCGACTTCCGCCCCGTGGATGAATCCCGTTTCCCCCTCCTCCGCCTCGCCCGCGAGACCATGGTCGCCGGCGGCGTGGCCCCCGCCGTCTACAACGCCGCCAACGAGGTGGCCGTCGCTGCCTTCCTCGCCGGCCGCATTCCGTTTCTTGCGATCCCCCGGGTCGTCGAGCACACTCTGGGCCAGGTCGACAACTTCGAGCCGGCGGACCTCCCCGCCGTTGTCGCCGTCGACCGCGAATCCCGCCGCCTCGCCACCGCTCATCTCTTCGCCCTGTCCCCCTAGCCCGGATATTTCATGCTCTCCGAGAATACTTCCAGAGAAATTTCCGCCCGCCCCTCGGGCGGGGCGACTTCGTCGCGAGCCTGCCCCGATGGATCGGGGCTAGCCCCGACTGAGTCGGCCCGACAGGGCGACCCCGACTTTGTCGGGGCACACGCCGAGGTGTGAAATCTTCGACCTAGCTGCCTTCACCTTTCGTGCTCTCCGACCTCCTCCAGTCCCTCGCCTCGAACGTCTGGTCGATCTTCCTGGTCATCCTGTTCTTCGGCGGCTCGATCTTCGTCCACGAACTCGGCCACTTCCTCGCCGCCCGCCGCCGCGGGGCGATCGTCGAACGCTTCTCGATCGGTTTCGGGCCACCCATCTGGTCTTGGCGCGGACGCGACGGCGTCGAGTACCGGGTCGCCTGGTTCCCCCTCGGCGGTTACGTGCTGCTGCCCCAACTGGCCGACCTCGGCGCCCTCGAGGGCGGGAGCAACCTCGATGCGGCCAAACTCCCCCCGGTCAGCTACGCGACCAAGATGATCGTCTTCGTCGCCGGCGCGATCTTCAATGTGCTCTTCGCCTTTCTCCTCGCCTGCGTCGTCTGGGTCATGGGCCAGCCGGTCAGCAGCGACATGGTGTCGACCCGCATCGGCTACGTCGCCCGCACCCTTGAGCTGCCCGACGGCTCCAAGGTCCCCAGCCCCGCCCTCCAGGCCGGCCTGCGCGTCGGCGACCTCGTCCGCCGCATCGACGGTGCGCCGGTGGAAAGCTGGAGCGATATTCAGAATTCGCTCGTTCTCGGTTCCGGCCGCAATGCCTCCGGCGAACGCGAAGTCGTCTTCTCCCTCGAGCGCGATGGCCGCCCGCTTGAAATCCGCGTCACCCCCCGCCTCACCGGCGACGAGAAGATCCGGCGCGTCGGCATCGGCCCCGGCTTCGAGTTGGTCGTCCAGGCGATCGCGCCCGACTCCCCGGGCCGCCAGGCCGGGTTTAGGGTCGATGACGAAATCCTCCATTTCGACGGCGAGCCGATGATCAACGACACCACCTTCCGCCAGTTCCTGGAGAACTCGGTCAACCGCAGCTTCACCGCCACGGTCCGGAGGGCGGGCCGCACGATCGCGCTCACCGTGCCGCCCCGCACCGGCACCAAAACCCCGCAGCAACTTGGCCTCACGCTTCGCACCGGCTACAAGATCGTCCACGTCTCGCCTTTCGAACAGATCGCCGACGTCACCCGCTGGACCATCCGCACCCTCGGCAGTCTGATCAGCCCGAGCTCCGATATCGGCCTCAACAAGATGTCCGGTCCCGTCGGCATTGTGCGCATTCTCCACACTGCCGCCGAAATCGGTCTGCGCGCGGTGCTGATGATCACGATCCTTCTCAACGTCAACCTCGCCGTCTTCAACCTGCTCCCGCTGCCCGTGCTCGACGGCGGCCAGATGCTCTTCGCCACC
>Ga0233425_10007939_pt1 | contig 14489 bp, 14 predicted proteins | sample Watercolumn_Towu_2_FD_181712 | JGI IMG/M metagenome (GOLD analysis project Ga0233425, IMG submission 181712) | Freshwater microbial communities from Lake Towuti, South Sulawesi, Indonesia - Watercolumn_Towuti2014_140_MG | ecosystem: Environmental > Aquatic > Freshwater > Lake | place...
TCCGAACCAGCGGACCGGGGCGGCGAAGACGCCGCCGACCGGACCGGCGACGGATTCGACCCCGGCGCGGACGGGCTGGTAGGGCGAGGTCTGGGCGCGCGCGTCGCTGATGAGCAGCAGGATGCAGCCGATCGCGGCGATCACGACCGCGACGGCCGCGGTCCAGACCAGCGGCACCTTGATGTTCTCGAACGGTCCGTCGCGAAACGCCACGGCGCGCCTTCCTGGGAAAGAGGGAATCGGCGGGAACCCCCCCGCCGACTTCAGCAGCCTATCGCAAAATCCGGGCCAGTTGGAAACCGGCCCGGACCCCGTGATGACAAGGATTTGCGGCGGAGTTGGGGATCAAGCCCTAGAGGGCGGAATCCAGCACGCCCTTCATCCAGCGCGGATGCTCGAGCACGCGGCCGCAGCCGATGGCGACGCAGGACAGCGGATCGTCGGCGACCGAGACCGGCAGGCCCGTATGGTCGCGGATCTCGGCGTCCAGACCGCGCAGCAGGGCGCCGCCGCCGGTCAGCATGATGCCCTTGTCGGCGATGTCGGCGGCCAGTTCGGGCGGCGTGGCCTCAAGGGCGACCTTCACGGCCTCGACGATCTGGGTCACCGGCTCGGCCAGGGCCTCGGCGGCCTGGCGTTCCGAGATGCGGACCTCGCGCGGCACGCCCTGCATCAGGTCGCGGCCCTTGACGTCGATCGACAGGCCTTCGCCGTCGGCCGGGATGCGGGCGGTGCCGATGTCCTTCTTGATGCGCTCGGCGGTGGTCTCGCCGATCAGGAGGTTATGGTTGCGGCGCATGTAGCTGATGATCGCCTCGTCCATCTTGTCGCCGCCGACGCGGACGGAACGCGAATAGACGATGCCCGACAGCGACAGCACGGCCACCTCGGTGGTGCCGCCGCCGATGTCGACGACCATGGAGCCGGTCGGCTCGTGGATCGGCAGGCCGGCGCCGATCGCGGCCGCCATGGGCTCGTCGATCAGACCGACGCGGCGGGCCGAGGCGTTGAGGCAGGAGTCGTTGATGGCGCGGCGCTCGACGGCGGTGGCGCCCGACGGCACGCAGACGATGACCTTGGGGTTCACGAAGCCCTTGCGGTTATGAACCTTGCGGATGAAGTGCTTGATCATCTCCTCGGCCACTTCGAAGTCGGCGATGACCCCGTCGCGCATCGGACGGATGGCTTCCATGTGGCCGGGGGTGCGGCCCAGCATCTGCTTCGCCTCGATGCCGACGGCGTGGACGATCTTCCGGCCACCGACGTTGCGAAGGGCGACCACGGACGGCTCGTTCAGGACGATGCCCTTGCCCTTCATGTAGATCAGGGTGTTGGCGGTGCCGAGGTCGATGGCGATGTCGTTGGAGATCGCGCCGAAAATGCTGGAGAACATGGGTCCGGGATACCGTTCGTTCGGGCCTTGAAAGGGGCGTTTGGTCGTCTCGATCCGCTTCGGCGACGCCCCGGCGACGCGCATCCCCACGCACCGCCTCCTGATCGTTATCGCCTGACCGACCTTAGGGCTCGTTTGGCAGTGTGTGACGGCGAATACAAGCCCTTCCAAGCGCTGCTGTCGAAGCCGTGACCGGCGGGTCAGTCGGCCCCCGACGCAGCCTCGCGCCGTTTGACGAGTTCGCGCACGCCCAGCATCAGACCCAGCCACACCACGGCCACGCCGGCGAGGATCAGCGAGGTCCAGACGCCGTCGCCGCTGACCGCGGAAACCACCGCCCCGCCGAAGAAGGAAACCAGCGCCGTCTTCGGCAGCACGCCCAGGGCGCACCCTCCCAGAAAGCGCCAGAACGACGCCCGCGCGGCTCCGAACGCCATGTTGACGACGATGAAGGGCGCCGAGGGCACGTTGCGGATCATGAAGCTGGCGTAGAAGGCGTTCTTGCCGACGAAGCCCTTGAGCCGGCCCATAGTGCGGCCGCCGAAGCGGTCGACCAGCCGCGCCGTCGGCCCCCGCCCCAGCCAGTAGGTGACGCCCGCCGAAAGGATGGTGGCGGCCCAACTGTAGAAGAACCCCAGCGACGGCCCGAAGGCGACCACGCAGGCGGCGATCAGGATGAACTGGGGCGCGCCTATGAAGGCGGCGGCGATGAACAGGACCACAGTGGCGGCGAAGGCCCACGGACTGCCCGAATAGCCCTGCAGCCAGGCCTCGAGATTCTCCTCGGCCGCCAGGCCCAGCTGGGTCTTGCCGATGGCCAGCAGGGCCAGCGTGGCCCCCAGCAAGAGCGCTGTCGCCAGCAGGGACCGCCAGCGACGGGCCTCCATGTTGAGGATGAAGTCGATCAGGCGGCGCATGCGACGGTGGTTAGCATCAGGCGGCCATGGCGGCGAGAGCCACGGCCGCGCCGCCTTAAGCTTCCCGCCTGCCCGCCCTGAAGCGCGCCCGGGCGGCCGCGACGATCGCGACGGCCAGCATGGCCGCGCCGATCCGGTCCCAGACGCCGTCATCCAGCAGCGCGCCCACCAGCCCGATCAGGCTGAGAACCGCCAGAATCAGAGGCGCCCCAAAAACGGCCCAGGCGCTGAAGTCCTTGCGGCTCATGCCCGCCTGTCCCGCTTCGCCAGCCAGAGATAGACCCCTGATCCCAGAATGACGATGGTCGCCAGATCCAGCAGGGCCCACACGATCTTCAGCCCCAGGCCGCCGTAGTCGCCGAAATGCAGCGGCTGGGACAGGGACAGGGTCTTCACATACCAGGGCATCCGGGCCACGGCGGCCAGTTCGCCGGTACGCGCGTCGATCAGGGCCGGGGTGATCATGCGGGCGGTCAGCGGCGTCTCGCCATGGAAGAAGACCGCATAGTGGTGGTCCGTCGAATAGGTCGACCCCGGGAAGGCGACGAACTGCAGGGTCATGCCCGGCAGGGCCGCCCTGGCGCGCTCGATCGCGGCGTCCAGAGAGCTGCGTTCGGTCAGGGGAACCGGTGCGTCGTAGGCGACGGTCAGGTCTCGCAGCGCCGTATCCTTCCAATAGGCGATGATGGGCGTCGCCAGGGTGTTCACCACCCCGGTCGCCCCCACCACCAGCACCCAGGCGACCGTCACGGCGCCCAGCAGGTTGTGATAGTCGAGCCACCGCGTCCGCGCCGCACGGTCCAGACGCACCGTGCCGAACGGCAGGCGCCGCATGAACGGCGCGTACAGCACGACGCCCGATACGACCGCGACGATCAGCAACAGACCCATCGCGCCGAGGAACAGCGCGCCGGGCAGGCCGAGGAACATGTCGGTGTGAAGCTGCAGCAGGAATTCCATCGCCGGATGACCGGCGACCGGCGGGGCGGCGTCCCCGCTGGTCCGATCGATCGGCTGGAAGTTGAACTGGCCGGCGGGAGCATCAGGGGCCCGGCTGGTGACGTTCACCACCGGCCGGTCCTCGTCGAAACTCATGAAGGCCGGAATGTCGCCCGGGTGGCGCGACAAGGCGACGGACAGCACCTCGTCGAGATTCAGCCCGGCGCCGTCCGGGTTCGCGGGCGCCCAGGCGTGCCGCAGCAGGACCTCGTTGATCTCATGGGTGAAGACCAGCGGCAGGCCCGTGACGCACAGCATCAGCAGGAACAGGGTCGAGACGAGACTCGACCAGCGGTGCACCCACGACCAGCGGCGGATCGTCCGGGCCTTCATCCGGTTCAGAATTCCGCCGAGATCGACATCGTGAGGGTGCGGGGGGCGCCCAGCGTCAGATAGTTGGCCCCCGGGTAGCCGCCAACGGCGACCCACTGGTCCTCGTCGGCCAGGTTCTCGATGCGCGCCCGTGCGGTGAGGGTGCGGCTACCGGCCTCGAAGACGTAGCGGAGGCCGGCGTCGAAACGGGTCCAGGAGTCCAATTGCACGGTGTTGGCCGCGTTGGCCTGCTGCTCGCCCGTATATACGGCGCGGCCTTCGAGGGTCAGGCCGGAGAGCTGCGGCACGTCCCATTCGACGTTGAGGTTGGCGAGGAAGTCCGGAACGCCGACAGGCTCGCCGCCGGACGGCTCGATTTCCGCGTCCAGCCAGGTCACGCCGCCGAGCAGGCGCAGGCCCTCGACGGGCTCCCCGAAGACGCTGAGCTCGGCGCCCGAGGTCTTCTGTTCGCCGCCGGCGCTGTAAACGCCGCTCGCCGGACTGGAACCGGAAGTCGGGGTGAACAGCTCGCTCTGCAGCGTCGAGCGGAAGACACTGAGGGCGCCGCCGAACGATCCCGCATCGTATTTGGCGCCCAGTTCGATCTGCTCGCCGACGAAGGGATCGAGCACCTCGCCGGCGTTCTCCACCGCGACGCCGTTGACGACCGACGGAGCGATCTTCCCGGGGATCAGGGCCTCGGCGTAGTTGCCGTACAGGGAGAGGGAATCGATCGGCTTGTAGACAAAGGCGAAGACCGGCGTGGTCGCCTCTCCCTCGTATTCAGAGCCGGGCGCGCCGGTGTTGTAGTCGTAGGTCCGGGTCTCGATCTTCTGATGGCGGACGCCGACCGTGGCCAGCAGCCGACCGTCCATGAAGGACAACATGTCGGCGATGGCGATGCTGGAGTTCTTCACCCGTTCGGTCACGTGGGGATCGGACAGGTCGCCGCCGACGAAGAAATCGGCCGCAGGGGGCGCGACCGCAACCGGCGCGTACAGGTCGCTGGCGAAACCGGCGAAGCTCGAGAAGGCGTAGGCGTTCGCCGACTTCGACTGGACCTGCGAGGCCGACGCCACCAGACGATGCCCGACGGGACCCGTGACCAGATCGGCGCGAACGCCGACGTCTCCGGACCAGATGGCGTCTTCGCGGGCGTTGTCGAAACGATAGGCGCTCAGCGTTCCGTCGGACTGGGCCGCCGGATTGGCCAGGACATTCTGCTCCCTGCCCTCGCGGCCGCCGAAGGCCGCCCAGGCCGAGACGGCGTCGGTGAGATCGAACTCGCCGCGGGCGACGCCGAACAGCTGTTCCTCGTCCGTATAGGTCCAGGGCTGGGCGAAATTGCCGTCCGCGGCAGGCGGGGCGGGAATGGCGCCGGCGGGCGTCACCGTCGGGCGCGGAGCGTCGATGCGATGGTCCTGCCAGCCGATGTCCGCGGAGAAGCGCGCGCGGTCCCCGCGGCGGTCCAGTCCCAGGCCGATGACGTTCAGCTCGCGCGCCTGTCCCTCAACCCCGCCCTCGCCGTCCCGGCGCGCCAGGTTCAGCCGCAGGCCGTATTCGTCGGCGGCGCCGAAGCGGCGGGCCAGATCGGCGGCCAGATAGACTTCGCTCTCGCCCTCAAACCCGGCGGTCAGGCGCGTGAGAGGGCCATCGGGCGCCCGCTTGGGCATCAGGTTGACCGCTCCGCCAACGCCGCTTCCCCCGGGCGCGGCGCCATTGAGAAAGGCCGTGGCGCCGTGGAAGACCTCGACCCGCTCCAGAAACTCCGCGGCCACGAACTGGCGCGGCAGGATGCCGTAGAGACCGTTCAGGGTCATGTCGTCCGAATAGACCGGAAAGCCCCGGATGACGTAGAGCTCCTGGAAATTGCCAAACCCCTTGGAGACCCTGACGGCCGGGTCGTTCTGCAGCACGTCGGCCACGCTGCGGGCCTGCTGGTCGCGAGCCAGTTGCGAGGTGTAGCTCGTCGTGGCGAAGGGCGTGTCCATGGCGTCCAGCGCGCCGAAGAGACCCACTCGCCCGCCCCTCGCCACCTGCCCGCCGGGTCGGACCGACGGCAACGCCACCTGCGAGCCGGTCACGACGACCTCGTCCAGCTCCGCGGGCTCCGCCTCCTGCGCGAAGGCCGCGCCGCCCAGGGCCAGCACGGCGGAGGTCGTCAGAAGAACGGAGCGGAACATTGCGGGCGGTCCTGATGAATTGAGAACGCGTCTCAATATACGGCGCCCCGCAGAGGTCAAGGCGGCGCCGGGACCGGAACGGGCCAGCACCCGCGACATTTGATCGCCCTTTCGCAACTGCGTAAGGATGCGCCGTCCCCGGGAGTCGCCATGTCCAGCCTGCAGTCCGCCGCCCTCGCCCGCGTCAAGCCCTCGGCCACCCTGGCGGTGACCGCCCGCGCGCGCGAGCTGAAGCGAGAGGGCCGCGACGTCATCGGCCTGGGCGCCGGCGAACCGGACTTCGACACGCCCGAAAACATCAAGGAGGCCGCCATCGCGGCCATCCGCCGGGGCGAGACCAAATACACCGACGTCGACGGCCTGCCCGAGCTGAAGGCGGCGGTGGCGGCCAAGTTCGCGCGCGAGAACGGGCTGAAGTACGAGACCAGCCAGATCCACGTCGCCCCTGGCGGCAAGACGGTGATCTACAACGCCCTGGTCGCGACCCTGTCGCCCGGGGATGAGGTGATCGTGCCGGCGCCCTACTGGGTGAGCTATCCCGACATGGTGCTGCTGGCCGGCGGCGAGCCGGTGACCGTGGTCGGTCACGAGGCCGACGGCTTCAAGCTGAAGCCCGCGGCGCTGGAGGCGGCGATCACGCCCCGGACGAAATGGCTGATCCTGAACAGCCCGTCGAACCCCACCGGCGCGGCCTATACGGGCGCCGAGCTGGAGGCGCTGGCCGCCGTGCTGCGCCGTCATCCGCAGGTCTGGGTGATGACCGACGACATGTACGAGCACCTGATCTACGGCGACTTCGACTACAGGACGATCGCCCAGGTCGCGCCCGACCTCTACGAGCGGACGCTGACGGTGAACGGCGTGTCCAAGGCCTACGCCATGACCGGCTGGCGCATCGGATATGCGGGCGGGCCGAAGCCGCTGATCGATCTGATGCGCAAGGTGGCGGGGCAGACCACGTCCAACCCCTCGTCGATAAGCCAGTGGGCGGCGGTCGAGGCGTTGAACGGGCCGCAGGACTTCATCGCCGAGCGGGCGACCCATTTCGAACGACGGCGCGATCTGGTCGTGTCGATGCTGAATCAGGCGACCGGCATACGCTGCGCCACGCCCGAGGGCGCCTTCTACGTCTATCCGTCGATCGAGGGACTGATCGGCAAGACGACCGAGGGCGGGACGGTGATCGACAGCGACGACGCGTTCGCTGCGGCCCTGCTGGACGCCGAGGGGGTGGCGGTGGTGCAGGGCTCGGCCTTCGGACTGAGCCCCTATTTCCGCATCAGCTATGCCACATCGGAGACGGTGCTGGAGGAGGCCTGCCGCCGCATCCAGCGGTTCTGCGCCTCGCTGCGCTAGGCGGCGCGGCTGACCGCGAAGTCGGCCAGCTGTTCCAGGGCGTCGACCCATTCGCCGGCCGGCAGGGCGGCGAGCGCGGCCTTGGCGGCGTCGGCGTATTCGTAGGCGGTGTCCAGGGTCGCCCCGACCGCGCCGGACCCGATGACCAGCTCCCGCGCGCGGCGGAAGTCGTCCTCGGCGCGCTGGCCCTTGTTGATGGTGCGGTCCCAGAAGGCGTCCTCGCGGCCGCGCGTGCGGGCGGCGGCGAGCAGCAGGGGCATGGTGACCTTGCCCTCGCGGAAGTCGTCGCCGGCGTTCTTGCCCAGGTCTTCCGACATGCCGCCGTAGTCGAGGGCGTCGTCGGCCAGCTGGAAGGCGAGGCCGAGGTTCAGGCCGTAGGCGCGCAGGGCCTCGACGGCCGCCTCCCCCGCCCCCGCTCCGACCGCGCCCGATTCGGCGGCGGCGGCGAACAGTTCGGCGGTCTTGGCCGAGATGATGCGCAGATAGGTTTCCTGATCCAGATTCAGGTCGTGGGCGCGGGTCAGCTGCAGCACCTCGCCCTCGGCGATGACGCTGGAGGCGCGGGCCAGGATGCCGAGCGCCCGCATCTGGCCGGTCTCGACCATCAGTTCGAAGGCGCGGGCGAACAGGAAGTCGCCGACCAGCACGCTGGACGGCGCGCCCCAGATCAGATGGGCGGCGGTCTTTCCGCGGCGCAGGTCCGAGCCGTCGACGATGTCGTCGTGCAGCAGGGTGGCGGTGTGGATGAACTCGACCGCGGCGGCCAGCTTGACCGCGGCGGAGATATCGCCCGTCGCGCCCGAGGCGCGCGCGGCGGCGAGGGTCAGCAGGGGCCGCAGCCGCTTGCCCCCGGCGCTGACCAGATGGTCGGCCAGCAGCGGAATCACCGGCACCTGGGACTGCATCCGGGCGATGATCAGGGCGTCGACGGCCGCCATGTCGCCCTTCGCCAGCCGAACCAGCGGTTCGACGTCTCCCTTCGAGCGGGGATCGGCGGCGACGACAGCGTCCAACGGAAAACTCACTCGGCGCGGCGCGGGGGGAGGATCGCACCGGAAAATCCAGCCGCCGCCTTGCCGGGCGGCGATGCGGCGCACAATGGTGATCGGGCCATGAAGGGTCAAGCCGCGTGACCGCCGCACCATCCCAATCCGGCGACGCCGGAATCGTCGAGAACGCCCTGCTGGGCGGCCGCGTCCGGCTGCGCCAGCCGGCGAAGGGCTATCGCGCGGGCATGGATGCGGCCCTGCTGGCGGCCTGCGTGGACGCCGGGCCGGGGCAGAGGGTGCTGGAGGCCGGCTGCGGCGCGGGCGCGGTGCTGATGCAGATCGCCGCGCGGCGTGCGGACGCGGTCCTGACGGGACTCGAGCGCGATCCTGCCATGGCGGCCCTGGCGCGGGAGAATGCGGCTCTGAACGGCGCGAAGGCGACGATCTTCGAGGGAGACGTGGCGGCCGGTTTCCGGGCGATGGGGCTGGAGCCGTTCGATTGGGCGGTCAGCAATCCGCCCTTCTTCGACGACCCCGGCGCCTTGCGCGCGCCGTCGCCGGGCAAGCGCGGGGCGTGGATGGCGGACGACGGGCTGAAGTCGTGGACCGACTTCCTGCTGAAGGGCGTGCGCGAGGGCGGGCGGATCGTGATCATCCACCGCGCCGACCGGCTGGCCGATCTGCTGGCCCTGCTGGGCGAGAAGGCCGGTTCCTTCACCGTGCGGGGCATTCATCCGTATGCGGATGAATCGGCCAAACGGGTGCTGGTCAGCGCGATCAAGACAGGCAAGGCGCCGCTGCGCCTTCTGCCGCCGCTGGTGCTGCACGAACGCGGCGGCCCGAAGCATACGGCCGAGGCCGAGGCGATCCTGCGCGGCGAGGCGTCGCTGGGGTTCTGATCCTTCCCGCCGTGGGTTAAGGGGAGCCATGTCCCTGCGCGCGCTCTTCGTCACCCAGGTCTATGAAGCCTCGCTGGCCTCAGGCCCCGGCTTCGCCGCCTTCAACGCCGGCCTGGCCGACGCCTGCCGCATGCTGGCCGCCGAGGATCAGGCCGGACGGGCCTGGTGCCGCGAGCACGGGTATCGCGGCTACACCTCCTACGGCTCACTGGCCGACCTGCCGCATCGGACGCCCGAGTTCGCCGAGCTGAAACGCCATCTGGACCGCCACGCCCTGCTCTATGCGAAGGCGCTGAATTTCGATCTGGCGCGCAAGCCGCGGCTGGACAGCCTGTGGGTCAACATCCTGAAGCCCGGCGGCGGGCACAGCGGCCACATCCACCCGCACGCCTTCCTGAGCGGCACCTTCTATGTGGAGGTCCCCGACGGCGCCTCGGCCCTGAAGCTGGAAGATCCACGCCTGCCGATGATGATGGCCCGTCCCGGCGTCCACGCCGACGCCCCGGAGGGCGAGAAGCCCTTCGTCTATCTGGCTCCGCAGGCCGGCACGATCCTGATGTGGGAAAGCTGGCTGCGCCACGAGGTGCCGCCGAACGCCGCGAAGGCCGAGCGGATCTCGGTCAGCTTCAACTACGCCTGAGGCCGGCCAGACCGTCCCAGGCCAGCATGGCCGCGCGCGCCGTGCCGGCCAGTTCGTCCGGCGTCGCGCCCTCGCGGGCCCGGAAGGTCATGCCCTGCTGGACGGTGGTGTAGAAGGCGGCCATGGCGTCCGGGTCGGCGTCCGGAGCCATCTCGCCGGCCGCCCGGGCGGCGCGCAGCCGGTCCCGCATGATCGCCATGGAGTCTGTCCGGATCTTCGCCACCTCGTCGCAGGCCCCGTCCGGCAGGGCGTCGGGGTGGGCGCCCGCCAGCACCAGCAGGCAGCCCTTGGGCTGGTCGCATCGACTGTTGGCCTCCGCCGTGGCCAGCAGCAGGCCCTCTATGGCCTCCCGCGCCGTCGGGGCGCTGACCATCGAGTCCCACAGGGCGGCGCCCGCGGTGTCGCTATAGAGCCGCACGGCCTCGCGAAACAGCTCCTCCTTGCTGCCGAAGGCGGCGTAGAGGCTGGGCGAGTTGATCCCCATGGCCTGGGTCAGGTCGGTCATGGACGCATCCGCATAGCCCTTGCTCCAGAACACCGACAGGGCGCGGGAAAGGGCTTCGTCTCGATCGAAACTGCGGGGACGGCCGGCCATGGCGTCTTTCGGACCTCTTTTTCTAACGACCGATACATAATCCCTTGACGAAGGGAGGCAAGCCTTCCATCTGGCTTTCTGTGTCGATCATTACAGAAAGAGAACCGACCATGACCGCCTCCCTTCCCCTGTCCGGCAAACGCGCCCTCGTCACCGGCGCCAGCCGCGGCATCGGCGCCGCCATCGCCCGACAGCTGGCCGCCGACGGCGCTGACGTCGCCATCACCTATGAGAAGTCGGCCGACCGCGCCGAAGCCCTCGCCGCCGAACTGCGCGCCCTCGGCCGCAAGGCCGTCGCCATCCAGGCCGACGCCGGCTCCACCGACGGTCCGGCCACGGCGGTCGAAGGCGCGGTCGCCGGGCTCGGCGGTCTCGACATCCTCGTCAACAACGCCGGCATCGCGGGCGGGACCCTGTTCGCCGACCAGTCGCTTGAGGAGATCGACGCCCTGCTCAACGTCAACGTCCGCGGCGTCATCCTGACGACCAAGGCGGCCCTGCCCCATCTGGGCGACGGCGGCCGGATCATCTCGATCAGCAGCGTCCTCGCCGATCGCGTGCCGTTCAGCGGCGTGACGGTCTATTCGGCCTCGAAGTCGGCGCTGCACGCCTTCACCCTCGGCCTCTCGCGCGAACTGGGCCCCAGGGGGATCACGGTCAATCTGGTCAAGCCGGGCGCCACCGACACCGACATGAACCCGGCCGACGGTCCCGACGCTCCCGGCATCCTGCCGAGCATCTCGCTGGGCCGCTACGGCCAACCGCACGAGATCGCCTCGGCGGTCGCCTTCCTCGCCGGTCCGGGCGCCGGCTACATCACCGGGACCGGCATCCTGGTCGACGGGGGCGTCGGCGCCTGAGGCGGACGCCGGCGGCGGCGGGAGCGTAGCAGGACGTTAAGCGTGTGGGTTAGGGCTGTGAAAAGCTTGTTGCGGCAATATGGGCGGACGCTCGCCCAGCCCTTGCGATTGACCTCGTCATGATCGTCTCCCGCGCCACCGGCGTGATCCTGCTGCTCTACAGCGGCTTCCACATGATCATCGGCATGTGGGTGCCGCAGTTTCCGTGGCTGCTGACGGGGGCTCTTCTGGTGATCGGGTCCGTGGCGCTGCTGGCGTCCCGGTCGTGGTCGCGCATCGTGGTCTATGCAACCGCCCTGGCGGCGGCGGCGGTTGGACTGATCGGCCAGATCGACGCCGCGGCCGACGCCCGCACCGACGTTTCCCTGGCCATGGTGATGTGGTGCCTGTGGACCTCGCTCTGGCTGACGGTGTCCTATCTCGGCGCCCGCTATCTGCCGGATCCGGATTCCGCGCCCGGCGCGTTCTGGCCGATGCGCCGAGGCTGAACCGCCCCCGGCGCCGCTGTCCGCGGCACAGCGGAAGGCGCGACCATTCCCGCCTCATTTGCCCTCTGTGCAGAGGGCGGCTACATCCCGCGCCAACCTCCCCACACATCCAGACGACAGGGCGCACCGCACCTCATGGCGCAGCAATATATTTTCCAGATGCAGGGTCTGACCAAGACCTTCCCCGGCGGCAAGAAGATCTTCGAGAACATCTGGCTGAGCTTCTACAACGACGCCAAGATCGGCGTCGTGGGCGTCAACGGCTCGGGTAAATCCACCCTGCTGAAGATCATGGCCGGGCTGGACACGGAGTTTACCGGCGAGGCGCGCGCCGCCGACGGCGTCAAGCGCGGCTACCTGGAGCAGGAGCCCCAGCTCGACGAGAGCCTGAACGTCCGCGAGAACGTCGAGGCCTGGTGCGAGGAGAAGCAGTGGGTCACCCGCTTCAACGCCATCGCCATGGAAATGGCCGAGGAATACACCGACGAGCTGATGGCCGAGATGACGGCCCTGCAGGAAAAGATCGACGCCGGCGACGTCTGGGACATCGACAGCCGCATCGAAATGGCCATGGACGCCCTGCGCTGCCCGCCCGACGACTGGGAGGTGACCAACCTGTCCGGCGGCGAGAAGCGCCGCGTGGCCCTCGCCCGGCTGCTGCTGAGCAAGCCCGACATGCTGCTGCTCGACGAACCGACCAACCACCTGGACGCCGAGTCGGTGGCCTGGCTGCAGCATCACCTCGAGAATTTCCCGGGCTGCGTCATCCTGGTGACCCACGATCGCTACTTCCTGGATCTGGTGACCAAGTGGACGCTGGAGCTGGACCGCGGCAAGGGCCACCCGCACGAGGGCAACTACTCCTCGTGGCTGGAAGCCAAGACCAAGCGCGTCGTGCAGGAGCAGTCGGAATCCGAAGCCCGCCAGCGCGCCCTCACCCGCGAACTGGAATGGGTCCGCTCGGGCGCCAAGGCCCGTCAGGCCAAGTCCAAGGCCCGTCTGGCCGCCTATGAGCGGATGGTGGACGAGCAGGAGAGCATGCGCGGCGCCCAGACCCACGCCGTCATCCAGATCCCGCCCGGGCCGCGTCTCGGCAATATCGTGCTGGAGGCCGACGGGCTGGAGAAGGCCTATGGCGACAAGCTGCTGTTCAAGGACCTGACCTTCAAACTGCCGCCCAACGGCATCGTCGGCGTCATCGGGCCCAACGGCGCCGGCAAGTCGACCCTGTTCCGCCTGATCACCGGTCAGGAACAGCCCGACGCCGGCACGATCCGCGTCGGCGAGACGGTCAAGCTGGCCTATGTCGACCAGAGCCGCGACGACCTGAAGCCGGAAGAGACCATCTGGCAGGCCATCAGCGGCGGCACCGACGTGATGATGGTCGGCAAGCGCGAGATCAACACCCGCGCCTATGTCGGCAGCTTCAACTTCAAGGGCGGCGATCAGCAGAAGAAGGTCGGCCAGCTGTCGGGCGGCGAGCGCAACCGCGTTCACCTCGCCAAGACCCTGGCGACGGGCGGCAATCTGCTGCTGCTCGACGAACCGACCAACGATCTGGACATCGAGACGCTGCAGAACCTCGAGGAGGCGCTGGAAGGCTTCGCCGGCTGCGCCGTGGTCATCTCCCACGACCGCTGGTTCCTGGACCGTCTGGCCACCCACATCCTCGCCTTCGAGGGCGACAGCCACGTCGAATGGTTCGAAGGGAACTTCGAGGCGTACGAAGAGGACAAGAAGCGTCGCCTCGGCGTCGAGAGCCTGATCCCCCACCGGATCAAGTTCCAGAAGTTCGGGCGTTAAATCCGAAGCGTTTGCGAAACGGCCTTCCGATCGACGGGAGGCCGTTTTTCATTGGGCGCGACTGGACTAGTGTCTGTTCATGTCCGACCGCCCCGCCCTTCTGATCATGCAGCGGCATCTGGCGCCGCTGACGACCTTTCTCGAGAGCCAGTGGACCGTCTACCGCTTCTGGGAGGGGCCGCCGCTGGAGGCGCAGGCGGAGATCCGCGCCCTGGTGGTGGCGGGCGAGTTTCCGCTCGACAAGGCGCTGATCGAACAGCTGCCCCGGCTGCAGCTGATCGCCTGTTTCACCTCCGGCTATGACCGAATCGACACCGCATGGTGCAGGGCCCGCGGCCTGCCGGTCACCCATGCGCCCGGCGTGAACCACGAGGATGTGGCCGACCACGCCATCGGCCTGATCATCGCCGCGCGGCGTCAGATCGCGGCCGGCGACCGGGCCTTCCGGGCCGGGGAATGGACGGCGGACTCGAAGATGATCACGCCGTCGCTGCACGGCCAGAGGGTCGGGATCGTCGGCCTCGGCGGCATCGGCGAGGCCGCGGCGCGGCGCGCCGAGGCGCTGCGCATGACCGTCAAATGGTGGGGTCCGCGCGAGAAGGAGGCCGCCTGGCCCCGCGCCGCGTCCGTTCTCGACCTGGCCAGGGACAGCGACATCCTGGTGGTGGCCTGCAAGGCGGACGACAGCAATGTCGGCCTGATCTCGCGCGAGGTCTTAGAGGCGCTGGGGCCGCAGGGGCTGCTGGTCAATGTCGCGCGCGGGCAACTGGTGGACGAGGACGCCCTGATCGCGGCGCTGAAGGACGGTCGGCTGGGTCAGGCGGCGCTGGACGTGTTCGAGGAAGAGCCGACCGACGCCGGGCGCTGGGCCGACGTGCCGAACACCGTGCTGACGCCGCACACCGGCGGGGCGACGACCGAGGCGGTGCAGGGCATGCTGATGCTGCTGATGCAGAACCTGACGGCCGCCTTCGCGGGCGAGCCGCTGAAGACGCCGACGCCGGACTAGCCGCCGTTCGGCGGGTCCATGCCCTGCGGCATGCCGGTCTGATCGG
>Ga0233425_10007940_pt1 | contig 14489 bp, 17 predicted proteins | sample Watercolumn_Towu_2_FD_181712 | JGI IMG/M metagenome (GOLD analysis project Ga0233425, IMG submission 181712) | Freshwater microbial communities from Lake Towuti, South Sulawesi, Indonesia - Watercolumn_Towuti2014_140_MG | ecosystem: Environmental > Aquatic > Freshwater > Lake | place...
TGATATTTTGTTTTTGGGTAAAAAGATAGCATCTTCAGAAAAATTGATGCGAAAAGCAGAAAAGAAAAGGGTGAAGGTTTTTGTAATAGGCACAGATATTAAATATCCTGTAGACGTAAGTGAGGTGCGGGCCATCCTTGAGTTTGAACGAACTGCAAAAATTGCCGCATTTCCAGAAAAAAGGCAGGGCAGCAGGGTAAGAGGGCTCTTTAAGAACATATTAAGTGATAAAAATCCATTACATAAATCTTTCAGTGAGCAGGCAGAGCAGGAGGAGGACAAAGCATTTTTAAAGCATGAGGCAGAAAAAGCCCTGGAGGCAGAAAGTGAAGATGAGTGGCTAAAAATACTATCGGGAGAAAAAGAAGCTGAAATTCTTCCCGAAAGCCATAAAGAGCAGGATATTGCCAAAAGCAATATTGAGCACATGGGCTCTAATAACAGTGGCGACTATGGAATAATAAATGCTGTCAACAATGAAGCAATCTATGCGGGCCCTTCAGGTAACGATGCAGGAACAGAAACTGAAAAAAAGTACGGTAGCAGCACCAGGGAGGCTTATAAGGATTTTTGGGAAGAAAATATCATTGAAACTGAGCTGCGCCACCAGAAAAAAGAAAAAGCCCCAGGCTCAAATGAGCCTTTTTTAAATAAAGAATTTATTGCAATAAAACAGAAAGTGCTGGTATTCATAAAAGCAAAAGGCGGGGTTGGAAGTACAATACTTTCGGTACTTTTAGCTTACCAGTTAAGAAAACTTAAAACCCTGCTGGTTGATATGAATTTCTCTGAAGGCGGAAGTGACCTGGGTTATTATCTTGATGTGCCAAAGTCCCCAAATATGATGGTATTTACTGAAGGATATAACAGAAGTGCCATGGATAATTCCATCATTAACTATAAAGGTTATTTTGATATCCTCCAGGCTCCGCCTTCCTATGAAATGACAAAAAAGCTGGATCTCCAGGATATTTACAGCCTTGTTGATGTGGCAAGGAAAAAATACCATCTTATTATCTTTGACATGCCCAACCAGATAAACGATATTTTTCTTGGCGTTATAGATATGGCAGACATAGCTATTCTTGTCTCTGATTTTACAACAGGAAGTTTTGGAAGGCTTGCAAGCATAACTAACAGGTTTATTTACAATGAAGTCGAGAAAATACTTGTTTTAAACAGGAGAAGAAATGGAAATGCAATTGCACTTGCAAAAAGCAGCTTGAAAGATTTTTATGGGGTGAGGGAGCTTGTCAGCATTGATGAAAGCGAGGCTCTCTCAGAAAGGACAAGCTTTACCGGCACTGATATGTCAAGGTTAAAAGAAGCAAATATCCTTACTGAAAAGGTACTGGAAAAGCTATCATGTGAATAGGGCCAAAAGCTATTGAAAGCATTAATGAATGGAGCGTCTATGTCAGGCAAAAAATATATAATTCTAGCAGTTATCGGAGCTTTAATACTTGGAGCAGGCACATATTTTCTTCTGAACATATATTTTGAAAGAGTATCAATAGTAGCTGCAAAAACAAATATCGAAAAGGGACAGAAAATAAAACCTGAGGACATCACCCTTATCCAGTATTATAAGGGCTCGCTGCCTGAGGGATATAAGACAAGCCAGGAAGAAATAATAGGGCGCATTGCAGTGGTTAAAAGATGTGCAGGTGATCCCGTAACTGAGGCAGTTTTTGCACAAGATAAAAGTGAAGGGCAAAAAATGGAACAGCTCTCTAAGGGAGAAATACTTATTGCAGTAAACCTTTCATATTATGAGCCCCTTGTTGAAACAATCAGCGTTGGAAACAAAATCTGTATCGTCTCAACAAAAAAAGAAGAGAAGGGCTATTCGGCTTATGGAGAAAACTATCTGCAAAATACAGGTAACGCTTATCCTGGCAACAATAATGCAGAAAATACAGTCACGCCTGCCGCTTACCAGTTGTCAGGAAATGTAATAATAATAGATGAGCAGATTGTAATTAAAAACCTTGTTGTCATAGATATCATTAAAAAAGAAGCTGCAGATAATAATTTTTTAGCAGCCGTTGATAAAAACAGCTACAGCCTGCTTGTAAAATGCAAACTTGATGAGGCCCCTGTGTTATCAAGGATAACAAAAGAAGATGATTACAAGATTTTTCTGGAGAAACTCTGAAAGAAAAAAACTTTGAAAATACAAACATAATATCAGTCATATCAAACAAAGGCGGGTCAGGCAAGACATCAGTGGCAATAGGGCTTGGATGCTACTATGGCATAAGGTTAAAACAACCGACACTGCTTCTTGAGCTGGACAGTTCTCCAGGCGATTTTGGTGCCCTTTTTGATATAGAGCCGAAAATCTCACTTGATATGGCAATGCGGTTTCCAGAAGAATGCAGGAAATGCATAAAAAAAGTACAGCAAAACCTTGATATATTAAAAGGCATGGCAAATCCGATAATAGCTGAATCAGTCGAACAGGGGCAACTGCTAAGCATGGTAGAAAAAATAGCAGGCGATTATACAAACATAATTATAGACACCCAGTCGGTTTTAAACGGGCTCGTGCTTGATGCGCTTTCTTTTTCAAGGCACATCCTTCTTATAACTGAGTGCTCGATCGAAAGCTTTAACAGGGTGCTGAATTTTAATGAGATATTGACAAATAATTTTGGAGTGGAAAACAGCAGGATATCGCTTATTGTAAATAAAAAGCAAAGGCCGGATTTTTTAAAAGTCTGGGACATTTCAAAAATGTCCGGCCACCCCATCAGCGGTTTTATTGAATATGACAGGCGCTTTAATAAATCCCTGGTCATAACAGGGGTGGCCAAAACGGCAAAAACAAGATTTTATAAACAGCTTTGCAGGATAGTCGAAAATGAGTTTAAAGGAAAGGCTCCAGGACGGCACAAAATATGAAGATGAGCTTCTCAGTGCCTTAAAGGAAAGGGTCAAAAAAGATAACGATTTCTTTGCAGGAAGCTTTGAAGGCCGGCAGGGTTACCAGTCAAAAATCTGCCTTCTTGCAAGGGACATATTGCAGCAGCAGTACCAGGGAGTTGTTCCTGAAGTAAGCGGGCAATTTATTGAGAATGCGGTTTCTTCAATATTTGGCCTTGGCGTACTTGAAAGATATCTTCAGGACGGCCGGATAACTGACATTTTTATACAGGATACTGAAATGATAATTATTAAAGACGGTATAAAAGTGTTTCTTGGAAAAGTATTTGAAGATATTGAAGAAGTGATGCTATTAATCGACAGGATAAAACTGTCGTCAGGAAAATCTGTGGACCAGCGCATGCCTTTTTTAAATACTGACCTGTATGACGGAAGCAGGTGCTCGATTATTATCCCACCTGTTTCAGACAGGATATATATAAGCATAAGGGTATTTAACTGCAGGGACTTTGCACTCGAGGACCTTATGCGGCTGGGGATGTTTGACCTTGGGATACTTGATTTGCTTAAGGACTTTGTGGCCAAAAAAAAGAACATCATTATTTCAGGCTCGATGGGCTCAGGTAAAACTACACTGCTTAGCTCCCTTGCAAGGCTGATCCCTGAAAATGAAATAATAAGCCTTATCCAGGACCTTCCTGAAATAAAGCTTGCGGGCCACAGGTATCTTAGAATGCTTACTACAAGGCCCAAGACAAGAGAGACTGATTTTGAGATTAACCAGGAAAGGCTCCTTTTTGAGACCCTGAGGATGAAAGCGGACCGTATAATTGTAGGAGAGGTAAGAGACAGTACCGCTGCCTACCAGATGCTTCAGGCATTAAATACGGGACATCGGGGAAGTTTTAGCACCATCCATGCTGATTCCGCTTATGATGCATTGCTGCGTATAGAAATGCTTGCTATGGAGCACGGGCCTAATTTAAGCAGCGGTATAGTAAAGAAAATAGTGTCGCGTGCAATAGATATTGTAATTTTTCTGGAGCCGCAAAAAGACGGGGACAATAACATTGCAGCAAGGAAGATAAAGGAAATCATCGAAGTGGGACAAACACTTGATAGCAGGGGGGATTACTCATTAAGCCAGCTATACTGATATCACTGTTTTATCTTATAGGGTCGCTTTATTTATTCGGCTCCATTTCTCTCTATTCGGGCTTTAAAAGGGACCGGATGATTGCCAGGCTCAAAAGAAGCTATGGAAGCGCTTACGAAATGGCAGGGGCAGAGCAGGGGCCAGGCACAGCAGCCGGTGATAAAAAAGATGGCTCAAAACCCGGTCTTTTAACTGCTGTTACAAAACTTAAATTATGGCTTTTAAGAAATGGACTTGATGTTGAGCCGCATGACTTTTTAATGGCCGCAGCAATAATTTATTCTGCAGTTTTTATTGCAAGCCTTTTTTCAAAAAATGCCATTATTATATTTTTGACAGTATCTGCAGCAATTACTATTATTTTTTTCATATTTACCGGGACCAGGGCAAGAAAGCTTGTATCAAAAAAAGAGGCGCAGATGGAAACCTTTTTAATCGACCTTACCGGAAACCTTTATGCCAATCCCAATATAGTTCAATGCATACAGAAAACTATGCAGGATACCGAATACCCGTTAAAGGCTGATTTCGAGGCGGTAGTTGACCAGACAAGGCGGGGAGTGATTTTAAATGACGCACTTGAGAACATGATTGCCGCAAACTCAAGCAGGATAATCAGATTTATAATCTCAGGGCTCATTGCAGCAAATAAAAAAGGCGTTGATCTTATAAGCTTCTTAAAGGACCAGGTCGACTATTTAAGGGAGAAGAAAAGCATAACAAACTATATAAGGATACTGAGTTCAGGGCCGCGTTATTCTTCCTATGTAATCATGCTGATACCTATTGTCGTGCTAGGTGCCGTATCATTCCTGAACCGCGGATTTGCCCAAAACCTTATAAGCCCGCCTGGCCTCTGGGTGCTTATTTATTCTGCAATAAGCTTTACTGCAGGATTCCTGATAATAAATAAAATAGTAAATCTGACAGAAGGTCCAAACAAGTGAAAAAAGGGTCCGCAAATGCTGATTTTACAAGAAACATCCAGCTTTTAATTGAACAAAAAGGGTATTTAAAGGTCTTTGGGGTAAAAATAAGGAGCCTGCGTGAATTTATGCTGATGAGGATAATATTATCTGCAAGCTCATTTTTTGCCCTTTTTGCTGCCGGATTTTTTACGCAGAAAAACTTTCTTGCTTATGCAGCGGCTCTCGGGCTAATTGTATTCATCCTGCCATCAGAGATTGTAAAGGGAATAATAGCTTTTAAGTCAAGAAAGGTGCTATCAGAGCTTCCTGACATAATAGACCTTATGGCATCGCTTCTAAAGGCCGGTCTGTCACTTGATGAATGCATACTTTATATAACAAGAAACTTAAATGGTGAGATAGCGGGCCTTTTTTCAATTTATCACAGCCGGATGCTTGACGGCAGCACGAGGCAGCAATCATATGATATTGCTGGCAGGCTCTCATTTTGCTACGAGTTTAAAAGTTTTACCAAGCTGCTTTACCAGTCAGAGACAGTTGGAAATCCTGTAAGTGAGGTTCTTCGGGATCTTTCAAAAGTATATAGAAACAACCAGCGCGACTATTTGAAAATAAGGGCAGAAAAACTTGAAAGCAATTTAATAATCATTGTATTTATCTTTATTTTTGTTCCAATGCTTGCCCTGTTTTTAATCCCGGTACTGCCGCAGATAAAGATGATAGCAGGATAGGAAAAATTTTTTAAGTATTATTACTAATATTTAATATTACTAGTAAATACTATAAATAAAATAATATCAGTAATGTATATGATAAAAACAATTAAAAAAATAGAAAGGAAAAGAAATGAAAAAAATGCCGGCAGTAAAACAAGTGTTTCCAAAAATATTAAAAAAAGATTTGTCTGCACAAGAGGGGGCCACCTTAATAGAAATCGCACTTTACATAGCGCTTGTTGTTATAGTTTGTATAGCGGTTGTTGCATCTTTAGGCGGAAAGCTCCAGGGCGTATTTACTACAATAGTAAACAGCCTTTAAAAAGAAGATATATGGTCCGTGAAAACTGCTCAGCATTAAAAAAACAAATAGCCGGCAGATGCTGCAGCCAGAGTATGCAGAAAATAAATATATTGCAAAAAAAAGAGAATGGAAATGTGCTACTTGAGCTGGCAATAGTTTTTCCGGTGCTTATCCTCCTTATTTCAGGAATCGTGCAGTTCGGCTTTATTTTAAATGCAAAAATTGCAGTTAATTCTGCAGCATATGAGGCCTCAAGGGCAGCCACACTGTCAAGGGACCCGTTTTCTGCTGCCCTGTCGGCAGCGTCTAATTATGCCGGGGGAAACCTTCCGGGATGGGACCTCTCATCAAGGCTCAAAGTCAATGTCCAGGCGCCTGACGGCTCTCCGGGTTCAGAAGTCAAAGTGGAGGTAATATATTCTGTCCCGGTATTTTTTTCAAAAATAGTTCCCTTTTCAAATTGGCAGAATGCATATACAGATGTAAGGGGCGTCTCAATAATGAGGATTGAGGAGAAGGAGTAAAAATTGGGTTTTAATAAAAAAGCATTCTTTTTTATATACAGGAAAATCTATAGGATGATGGGTTTTACTGGCGGAAGGGATTATGCAAGAAAAACCATAAGGTACCTTTTACCGATTCTGGTTGCGGTATTTTACCTTATGAGTGTTTTTATACCATTTTTTGTGTTCCAGCAGGATATATTCGGGGATGGCTGGCTAAAAGTCGACGCACCAGAGGGGGAACTTATCTGGATAGACACATCCCACTGGGAGACAAGAAAAGTACTGATAAACGATGGCCACTGGGAGAGTGCCATGCGGCAACGCTGGATAGATACATCCTATGTTGTAAAAGACGGTTATTATGCTACCGGGCAGTACAGGGTATGGGTCGAGCAAATCGACCTGGAACCTTATTCCGCGACAAGATATGTCGACACCTCCCACTGGGAGACAAAATACAGGTATGTGGACAGTTTTGTGCCGGTAAACTTCACAGTAATTTCAGGGACCGACAGTTACGGGTGGAGCGTTTATGCTTTTGCTGCCCAGTCAAGGGGGATGCAGCAGGTAACATATAATGGGGCAAATTATATGGCAAGTGTGTATGTCATAGATTACAGGCCCGCAAGGGGCGGCCGGATATATGCCACAAAATATGTTTTTGCATACAGGCTAGATAAAGAAAAACAGTATTATAATGAATATATTAGGTCCGGATACTGGCAAACCTACACTGCATACAGGTATGTAGATAACTCACACTGGGAGACCAGGACGGGCCGTTACTGGGTAGATACATCATATGCTGTAAACTCTGGTTACTGGGAAAGCTACAATGAGAGGACCTGGGTGGATACAAGCTATTATCAGGATGGCCAGGTATGGGTAAGCAGTGGGTTTTACGGCCAGCCCTTGCACGGAAAAATCTCGGTAAGGAAAGACCCGCCATTTGTATTTACAAAATGGCACAAAGACAGTGCAGGCAGCCAGTGTGGCATGGAGCTACAGGTAAGCTGGCAAATTGATAACAGTGAACTGGAGCCTGGCATAAAACCGGCACAATTCAGCCGCGCATATATTTACCAGGAGCTCATAAGATTTTCAGGGCGTCCAGCAGAAAAAATAATTATTTTTGATGGAAATACAGGGCCCTCACAACAGGAAAGTATCAATGCTTCTGCAGTATTTGATTATGCCGGAAGCAGTGAAAGCATACTTCATATATATCTTTATACAGATGATAACCGTTCGGTGCATGCTTATTTTTCAAATCCTGTAAATGGATACAGATCCATAAACCTGGACCCGGGCGGCACCTCGTCGGGTCCTGAGACCTGGCTTGGAGGAAACACTTATGGCGAAGCCGAATTTTAACAAAAACTGCAGGGGCTCTGTCCTTATATTGTTTGCTTTTTTAATGCCCCTCTTTATATTCATGGCAGGGGCAGCAGTTGATGCGGGAAGGGCATTTGTCTGTAAAGCTGAGATAAACAAGGCATGCATGATTGCTGCAGAAGAAGCGTCAAAAGAAATAGACATTGACTTTGCACAGATGCAGGGCTCGGTAATAATCGATACTAAATCCTTTAACGAGACAGTGTCCAAATACTTTTACAGTAATATCCTGCCAAAAGATAATTACAACATAGAATCGTTTGAGGTCGATATAATGGATTCACAAAATAATCCCGGATATATAATTATTAAGTGTCGAAGCCGCATAAACTGCTTTTTTCTTAAAGCTGCAGGGATAGATTCCATAACCGTCAATTCCAGTGCAATTGGCAGGTTAAGAAGGATAAAATAGTTTATTGCACACTGAACTCCAGGGTCCTGTATATCTCGCCATTAAACTTGATTTCTGCAGAGTATTTGCCTGCAGGAAACTGTGTTGCAATATTTATATTGAAGCTGTGGTAACCAGAGCCGTCACCTGATGGGGTAAAGCTCTGGGCGCTGAGCTCCTTTTTTGTGTCAAGATATGTCCAAACCACAGAGAGGTGGTCAGATATAGTAAAATTCTTGAACTGTATGGAAATATAGATAGAATTTGTGCCGGCAGGAAAGCTGTCTGTAATATCGATGGGGGCGTAACTTGAATCCACATTTTTACATGTGACTGCATTTACAACTTCAGGGTCCCCCTTGACAAGTACTTCCTTGACTTCATCAAGCTTTATCTGGCTCCCGGAACATGAAACAGCCAATAAAGCAAAAAACAGTACGGATATTATAAGGACAGAAAACAAAATATATCTTTTAGCCATTTTTTCTTTCTATTTAATATTTTATTCTTTATTTATTTTAATTTTTGATATTTCTGATTTATTGATTTATTAATTAATTAACCGAATGATCGACTTCTTTATTTATTTTTTTATTTTTTCTTGTAAAGGCCGATAAATTCGGTTTTTTCAATTATATGGCCCTTCATTGATTTTTCAAGTTCGCCTAGCCCCGCCCCATAATTCAGGTCCAGCTTGCAGTCAATGGCATAAAGCTTGAAGAAATACCTGTGGGTTCCGGAGGGAGGGCAGGGTCCGCCATAGCCGGTATCGCCAAAACTTGTCTTTCCCTCAACTGCATTTGCGGGCAGGCTGTTTTCTTCAATTATGGATGTTGAAGGGTCAATGTTCCAGATGGTCCAGTGGAGCCAGGTCTTCATCGGGGCATCCGGGTCATCCATTACGAGGGCAAAAGAAACTGTGCCAGCAGGAGCATTTGAAATCTTTAAAGGTGGATTTATATTAGCGCCGTCACATGTATATTTTGATGGAATCAGCATATTATGTTCAAATGCAGGTGATGATATTTCCATTATTTTCTCCTGTTTTAAAAGTTTCTATATAAATGCCATATGCTTTTTTATTATATTATTATATAACATGTTTTTACAGACCTAGGCTTTTTATTTGCAGAGATTATGCTTTTTAGCGTATATTATATTATGCCAAAATATTAAAATATAAAAATGGTTATATTGTTAAGAGAGGGCTAAAAAAATGAAAGGATATCTTTTCCCTGATACAGTGGATGTAATTGTTGAGGTTCCAAAGGGCTGCAGGAACAAATATGAATTTGACCATAAAACAAACCGCATAAAGCTTGACAGGGTCCTTTTCAGTGCGGTACATTACCCTGCAGATTATGGTTATGTATCCGGAACCCTGGCAGAAGATGGAGATGAGGTTGACATTCTTGTATTGATAGACGAACCAACATTTTCAGGTTGCCTTATAGAAGCAAGGCCCATAGGAATGCTCAAGATGAAGGATGAAAAAGGCATAGATAATAAGATACTTGCAGTCCCGGCAACTGACCCGGTCTGGAACTATGTAAATGACTTACATGAGATATCACCTCACATCCTTACAGAAATCGAGAATTTCTTTCTGACATATAAAAAGCTTGAGGCAAAATCAGTAATCTCAGACGGCTGGAAGTCTGCAAGCTTTGCTAAAGAGTATTTAAATGACAGGAGAAAACCTTAAGAAAACGGGCCAAAAATGCAAGATAGCATCAAGAAAAGGGAAAAACTAAAAGATTTTTACCTGTCCATAAAAGACTGCAAAAAATGCAGCCTTGGCGAAACCAGGACAAATTTTGTCTTTGGAAGCGGCAATTCAGGCGCACAGATTATCTTTATCGGTGAGGCGCCAGGTAAAAACGAAGACCTGCAGGGAAAACCTTTTGTCGGCCAGGCAGGAAAGCTTTTAGACAGCCTCCTTGGGTCCATAGGTTTTACAAGAAGCGATGTCTTTATAGCAAACGTGCTAAAATGCAGGCCGCCACAAAACAGGGACCCCGAAGTTTCAGAGATAAACCTTTGCAAGGGTTACCTCTTTGAGCAAATAGAAATCATCGATCCCGCAATTATATGCACCATGGGCCGCTATTCCACCCAATTAATACTTGATACCACAAACGGGATAAATACATTGAGGGGCAAAGTATTTAAGGTGGGCAGCAGGATAATAATTCCAATAAACCATCCCGCTGCTGCCCTGTATACCCCGTCGCGCCTGTCGCTTTTAAAAGATGATTTTTTAAGGATAAAAACAGAATTGGATAATATTAAAAGCGAGGCGAAAGCCAGCGAAATCGAAGCTGTAAGCATTGAAAATGCCGGCAGCGGCAAAGAAACCCCAGTGGTCCTGCAGGACGAAAACAGGCAGCTTGGATTGTTTTAACCGCAGGCCTTGGGCGGCTTTTATTGAAAATACTTAGATGATAATAGCAGATGATAATAAAATACATATCAGATAATCCCCAAAAGACAGTAAAAGCAGGTACATTGTTTGCAAAGTTGCTTGGCCGCTTCGATACCGTTCTTCTAAGCGGTGAGCTGGGGGCAGGAAAGACAACATTTATTACAGGGGTGGCGGCTTCTCTTGGTGTAAAAGAAAATATCTCAAGCCCTAGTTTTGCAATTTTTAATGTCTATGATGCAAAAAACAGAAGAAAATTTGTGCATGCCGACCTGTACAGGCTTGATGGCATTGATGAAATAATAAATACTGGGATAGAACATTATTTATATGACAAAAACACCCTGGTATTTATAGAGTGGGGAACAAAGCTTGGGGGATATCTTAAAAATGATTTTATTGAAATTGATTTTAGTTACCTGGAGGATACAAAAAGAAAGATTGCTTTTAAAAGCGCCAACAGGTACTGGGATAAAAAACTTGAAAAACTGGAAATTATATTAAAAAAATGAAGATACTTGCAGTAGAAAGCAGCACAAAACACCTTAGTGTTTCATTATCAAGGGATGGATACCAGGCAGGCTCAGCTCTTTTAAAAAGCGAACAGGGATTCATGTCAAATATAATAAATGTAATCGACAGGGTGCTCAAAAAGAGCCGCACACAGCTTGAAAGCGTTGATTTCTTTGCGGCAAATACAGGGCCCGGGGATTTTACAGGCACGAGGATAGGGCTCAGCATTGTCAAAACACTTGCCCTTGTTGAAAATAAGCCTGTTTTTGCCATCCCGTGCCCTGATGTTTATGCTGCTTCCATTCTTGACAATAATGCAGCCAGGATAAATTCGGGTCTTTTGAAGTCAGGTTCTGCTCTTGCTGTTCCCGTTATAGATGTAAAAAGAAACGAACTTTTTTTCTCTGTATATGAGGCAGGTTTTTGCCGCTATAGTGAATCTGTAGCTTCATCGCCTGCAAAAGGCTCATCTCTTTATATCAGGAAATTGACAGATAACTATCTTGTAGAATGTGATGGCTTTATCTCAAAACTTGAAGAAGTGCTGCTTGCCGGCTCTCTTATAATGTCTGACCCGGTAAAAACCGCCATATATTTCGGCGGGACAGCATTTGATTATTATGGCCACCTTGCAGCTGACCTTAAAAAATCCGGCTACAATTTTATAATTAATAAAAAAACAATTTTTCCCCATGCCGCTTATATCAACAGATGTGCGGTTTACAGGGCGGGCAGGGGAGATGTTGCCGGGGATAAAAATATCATTCCGGTATATGTAAGGGAGTTTGTGCCATTCAAATGAACCAGTGTTATAGAAAAGAGCTGCATATACTTGGGATAGAATCGTCATGCGATGATACATGCGCAGCAGTTGTCGGCGACGGCAGGAATGTTTTGTCAAATGTGGTTGCCAGCCAGCACGAGATACATGAAAAATATGGCGGTGTGGTTCCTGAGCTTGCTTCTCGCCGGCACATTGAAATGATAGACATTATAGTAAGCGAAGCAATACTTCGCTCAGGGCTGACGCTTGATGATATCGCTGCTGTAAGCGTGACCAACAGGCCGGGCCTTGTGGGCTCTCTTCTTGTAGGGGTAGGAGCAGCAAAAGCCATTTCTTATGCAAAAAAAATACCGCTTATTGCAATAAACCATTTAAAGGCCCATCTTTTTTCAAATATGCTCATAAAACCAGACATGGGGGCAGGTTTTATAGGGCTCATAGTCTCAGGGGGCCATTCAAGCCTTTATAAGGTGGACCATGACTGGGCAATATCAGAGATAGGCCATACGGTTGATGATGCGGCAGGAGAGGCTTTTGACAAGATTGCAAGATTTCTGGAACTTGGCTATCCCGGGGGGCCGGTAATTGACAGGCTCGCAAAACAGGGAAAAGCCGGTGCGGTTTTAATGCCAAGGCCCATGATAGACAGCAATGATTTTAATTTTAGCTTCAGCGGATTAAAAACTGCAGTGATTTATAAGGTGCGCAAAGATCCAGCAATTAAAAAACCTGAAAATATTGTCGATCTTGCAGCCTCTTTCCAGGAGGCCATAGCAGAGGTGCTTGTGGAAAAAACAATAAAGGCGGCCAAAATATTTAGATATAACAGGATTCTTGTAAGCGGCGGTGTTGCTGCAAACAGCAGAGTGAGGGAGCTTTTTGCGCAAAGGGCCGAGGCTAAAAATATTGAGCTTTTCATTCCCCCTCTTTATCTTTGCATGGATAATGCTGCCATGGTGGCATGCCTTGGATACCATGAATATGTTGCAGGAAACTTTGCGCCCCCCACAATGGATGTTTACTCAAGAAGCGACATTTAAGTTATCTGCAGAAAATATTGCATGTATCAGTTGATATGATTATCACTGAAGAATGTAAATGCCTTTGGCAATTAAATTATATAAAAATTTTTCCAAAATTTTTATATAATTTCTTGATTTTTTTATTTCCTTGTAATATCATTTCTCATGGTTTAGCACTCAAGGTATTAGAGTGCCAGATTTTTTTTAATCAATTATACAAATGTATAATTTGTATAAAATTATTTTAAAAGAGGAGGTACAGAATATGGGTTACATGCCACTTGGTGACAGGTTACTTGTAAAGCCAAAAGAAAGCGAAGAAAAAACAAAAAGCGGAATCGTTCTTCCTGATTCTGCAAAGGAAAAACCACAGGAAGGCCAGGTCATTTCAGCTGGTTCAGGCGGAAGAGATGACAAAGGAAACAAGATACCCATGGAAGTAAAGGTAGGAGATACAGTTCTTTACTCCAAATATGCAGGCACTGAAGTAAAAATCGATGGGGTTGAGCACCTTATAATCAGGGAAAACGACGTGCTTGCAATAGTGACCAAATAGGAGTCACATACCAGCCAAAAGGGTAAGTAAAAGCCAATGGCTGAAAGTTCTTTAAATTACTTTTAATTTTATTAAGGAGGTTTGATAGATATGGCTAAAGAGCTGAAATATGATGAAATATCCAGGAGAGCTCTGGAAAGAGGTGTAAACATTATAGCTGATGCTGTAAAAATTACACTTGGCCCCAAAGGCAGAAACGTTGTATTGGAGAAAAAATACGGCGCACCCACAATTACAAATGACGGCGTTACAATCGCAAGGGAAATCGAAGTAGAGGACCCGTTTGAAAATGCCGGCGTACAGCTTCTTAAAGAAGTTGCCACAAAGACAAATGATGTTGCAGGTGACGGCACCACAACAGCTACCCTTCTTGCACAGGCAATGGTAAAAGAAGGACTACGAAACGTTGCAGCAGGCGCAAACCCGTTACTTCTCAAGAAAGGTATCGAGGAAGCAGTTGAAGTTGCTGTAAAAGAAATTGGAAAAGCTTCAAAAGATATCGCTACAGACAAAAAGAAAATCGCTGAAGTTGCTGCAATATCAGCAGCTGACCAGGTCATCGGCCAGACTATAGCAGATGCTATGGAAAAAGTCGGAAAAGACGGAGTTATAACAGTTGAAGAATCAAACAAATTCGGAATCGAAATAGAGCTGGTAGAGGGCTTGCAGTTTGACAAGGGTTATCTTTCACCTTATATGGTGACCGACCCTGAAAGAATGGAAGCAGTTTTAAACGAGCCCTATATCATGATTGCTAACCAGAAAATGGCAGCAGTTGCTGACCTTATTCCTGTACTTGAAAAAGTCATGCAGGCCGGCAAACCATTGCTCATCATTGCTGAAGACGTTGAAGGCGAAGCTCTTGCTACCCTTGTTGTTAACAAACTCAGGGGCACATTTACCTGC
>Ga0233425_10007941_pt1 | contig 14487 bp, 17 predicted proteins | sample Watercolumn_Towu_2_FD_181712 | JGI IMG/M metagenome (GOLD analysis project Ga0233425, IMG submission 181712) | Freshwater microbial communities from Lake Towuti, South Sulawesi, Indonesia - Watercolumn_Towuti2014_140_MG | ecosystem: Environmental > Aquatic > Freshwater > Lake | place...
TGAGGCTCCTGATTTGGTGCGGGAGCAATTGATCCGGTTGATGACAAAAATTCCGTATGGTGAAGTGGTAGAGGTCGAGCAGGCGCTGATTGCCGAGGGAATTCTCAGCGATGAAGAGATACTGAAATTCTGTGACCTGCACACCCAGGCGCTCGAAGGACACATCGATCAATCTTCTGCCAAAGAAATTCCGGAAGGACATCCGGTAGATGTATTTATTCATGAAAACAGCGAACTGAAAAAGGTGATCAGACAGTGCGAGGTACTTTATAAAGAAATAGAATCAGCAGAATCAAGTGGGAAGGTAAGCGAGATTTTTCTAAAACTTCATCAGCATTTTAATAACCTGATGGATGTTGATAAGCATTACCAGCGAAAGGAAAATCTCCTGTTTCCTTACCTTGAAAAAATTGGAATTACGGGTCCGCCGAAAGTGATGTGGGGAAAACATGACGAGGTACGCGAAATGCTGAAAAGCGCCATCGAAACATTAAAGTTAAAGGAACCCATTAGACCTGATGAAGCTCAAGCCCTGACCGTTATGATCTTTCAACCAGCAAGCAATGCAATAGCTGATATGACCATGAAGGAAGAGGAGATACTTTTCCCGATGTCGATGGATAAGCTGACCGATAGCGACTGGTCGGAAATATCGGGTCAGACAAATGAAATCGGTTATTGTTTGTATGATCCTCAGGTTGAATGGAAACCCTTTCTCACCGATCTGACCAAAATGGTGAAGACGGAGAATAACCAGGTACAATTGCCAACAGGAAGTTTTTCGACCGAAGAATTACAGGCTTTTTTAAACACGCTTCCTTTTGATATCACATTTGTGGACAGGAACGATAAGGTCAAGTATTTTTCGCAGGGAAAGGAGCGAATTTTCCAGCGAAACCGGGCGATCCTCAACCGGGATGTGAGGATGTGCCATCCCCCGTCGAGTGTTCATATTGTGGATCAGATCATCGATGATTTCAAGAGCGGGAGGCAGGACAGCGCACCCTTCTGGATTAACATGAAAGGGCAGTTCATCCATATCGAATACTTTGCCCTTCGAAATGAAGGAGGCGAATACCTCGGCACGCTTGAGGTAACTCAAAACCTTACAGAAAAGCGTAATCTTGAAGGAGAACAACGAATTTTATCTTATAAAAATTAAATGGAAATGGAGACAAAACTGATCATAACACCCAAAACAAAAATCGCTGAACTGCTGGATGCTTATCCTGACCTGGAAAATGTACTGATCGATCTGGCGCCGGCATTCAAAAAATTACAGAATCCGGTTTTGCGGAAAACGGTAGCACGAGTTACAAGCATCAGGCAGGCGGCAGCGATTGGCAAAATTCCTGTCGAAACTGTGGTCAACAAACTCAGGGGATTGACGGGTCAGGGTAAGCTTGAAAATATTCAGGAAAATCAAGGGCTTTCAGCAGATAAACCCGGTTGGTTTGATGAAAAGAAGATCCGGATGACGTTTGACGCGTCGGAAATGATTGCCGGAGGTGGTCATCCGCTTACGAAGGTGATGCAGGATTTAAAGGATTGGAAAGCAGGGGGGATTTACGAACTGAAAACTCCTTTTCTTCCTGCCCCTTTGATTGATAAAGTGAAGGAAAAAGGATTTCTGGTCTGGAGTCTTGAAAAAGCGCCAGGATATTTTTTGAATTATTTCTTTAAAGCAGGATAATTCAGAATTCATTTTTTTTATCAGAAAATCGGTAATGTAATACTTAAATATATATTAAGATAAAGTAAAGTAAAAATATGATGAGCTTAATAAAAATAAAAAAGTTCGCTGCAATGGCAATAACTGTGGTGGCAGTTTCATGCGGCGGGGCAGATACGGGAGAACAACAGTCCGGTGCTCACTTTCAGGAGGAAACCGGTAAGCTTGGAAATCCTAACAATCCCGTGCAAAACAAGGGTATCGGACCGGTAAAATCGCTGACATTAGGATCGCTCGACCAGGCAATGGCAGATGACGGTCAGAAAATTTACACTGCAAAGTGTTCGGCATGTCATAAGGCAGAGGAAAGATTCATTGGTCCGGCTCCAAAGTGTATCATGGAAAGGAGGACTCCTGAATGGATCATGAACATGATCCTGAATCCTGAAGAAATGATAAAGAATGATCCCATTGCCAAACAGCTTTTAATCGATTTCAACCTGGCTCCGATGGCAAACCAGCATTTGACACAGGATGAAGCGAGAAAAATCCTTGAATACTTTCGGACTTTAAAATAGAACTTTTGTTAAACTAAAAATTAAAAAAGATGAAAATGAGAAACTTAGTTAGTATGATGTTGGGTTTGGCAGCCCTCATCCTGATTTCAGGATGCAAGCCAAAAGGCGCCGGTGAACCGGCAAGTCCTTTCAGCAGCGATGTTGCGGCAAAGGTGTATGTTGCACCGGGTCAGCATGATGAGTTCTATGCTTTCCTGTCGGGCGGCTTCAGTGGACAATTGAGTGTTTATGGTTTGCCTTCCGGCAGGTTGCTAAAGGTAATCCCGGTATTTTCGGTAGATGCTGAAAAAGGGTATGGCTTCAATGAAGAAACAAAGCCTCTGCTTCAAACCTCGTACGGATTTATTCCCTGGGATGATGCTCATCACCCTGAGTTATCGCAGACAAACGGAGTTCCTGATGGCAGGTGGATTTTTATCAATGGCAACAACACACCCCGTGTGGCAAGGATTGACCTGTCAACTTTCGAAACCGTTGAAACTATTGAATTGCCTAATAGCGGAGGAAATCACAGCTCGCCGTTCACCACCGAAAATAACGAGTATGTCGTTGCCGGTACCCGCTTTGGAGTTCCGGTACCACAGAAGGATGTTTCAGTGGAAACGTACAGCGAAAATTTCAGGGGCGCACTTTCATTTATTTCATGTGATCCGCAAAGCGGGAAAATGTCGGTCGCATTCCAAGTTCTGCTGCCCGCTTTCGATTATGACCTCGCTCATTCGGGCAAAGGCGCTTCGCATGGCTGGACATTCTTTACCTGTTATAATACCGAGGAAGGGACATCGCTTTTGGAAGCCAACGCTTCGCAGTACGATAAGGATTTTATTGCAGCCATAAACTGGAAGAAAGCCGAAGAATACGTAAAAGCAGGGAAGGCACGCGATTTTCCAACCTCGTATTATCATAATTTCTATGATGACAAAACACATAATACTACCTCAGAGCAGTTAAAAAGCGTTAAGGTTCTGATTCCTGCTGACTGTCCTGGATTGGTTTATTATCTTCCTACACCGAAATCACCGCACGGGGTGGATGTCGATCCTACAGGCGAGTATATTGTCGGAGCAGGCAAACTTTCAGCGGATATGTCGGTACATTCATTCAGTAAAATGCTGAAGGCAATTGAAGATAAAGCATTTGAAAAGGAAATCGAAGGGATACCGGTTCTGAAATACGATGCCATCTTAGCAGGTGTAGTAAAAAGCGGCGGATTAGGACCTCTGCATACTGAATTTGATGCAAACGGAAATGCCTATACTACTTTCTTTATTTCTTCAGAGATTGTGAAATGGAAAGTTGGAAGCTGGGAAGTACTCGACCGTGCTCCATGCTATTACTCCGTTGGTCACCTGATGATCCCGGGTGGCGACTCGAAGAAACCCTTCGGGAAGTACATGATTGCAATGAACAAGATCACAAAGGACAGGTATCTACCTACAGGACCCGAAATGAATCAATCGGCGCAATTGTATGATATTTCCAGTGATAAAATCCAGTTGTTGCTTGATTTCCCGACTGTAGGGGAACCACATTATGCACAGGGAATTCCTGCGGATCTTGTTAAGCCGAAGTCGAAGCAATTTTACAGTCTTGCAGAGAACTCACATCCGTATGTTACGAAAAGTGAGGATCAGGCACGGTTGGAGCGCGACGGGAATATTGTTCATGTTTACATGACAACCATCCGCAGTCATTTTTCGCCGGATAACATCGAAGGAATAAGGGCAGGCGACAAGGTCTATTTCCACATTACGAACCTTGAGCAGGACTGGGATGTCCCTCACGGTTTCGGGATCATGGGAGCGACCAATGCAGAATTGCTGATCATGCCCGGACAGACCGAAACGCTGCTCTGGGAACCTAAATCAGAAGGTGTTTACCCGTTTTATTGTACCGATTTCTGTTCGGCGCTTCACCAGGAAATGCAGGGCTATGCGAGGGTTTCGGGGAAAAATTCAGGTATCGCATTAAAATGGTGGACAGGATCAGCCAAATAAAATAACTCCGGTTCCGGCTTTCGGAACGAAAGCCGGAACTTTTATATTTCAACAAATGAGAAACTTACCCCGAATATTCATGGCTCTCGCCCTGGTACTCATGGCGCTGGTTTACTTTTCCCCGATCTGGAGCATTACCCTCATTGCACCCCAGTATCCCACGGGAATTACCATGTATATCTGGATTGACAGGATTACCGGAAATTCGCCCGGAACACTTCAGAATATCAACATCCTGAACCACTATGTCGGCATGCAGATGATTGAACCGGAATCCATACCAGAATTGCAGTATTTCCGGTATGTTGTGGCAGCATTATTATTTCTGGGTTTAATTGCCGTGGTTGTAAATAAAAGATTCATTTACCTGTCGTGGGTGTTATTGGTGGCAATCTTAGGAATAATTGCTGTATATGATTTTTATCTCTGGGAATTCGATTACGGGCATAACCTGTCGCCGCACGCACCCATTAAAGTGCCCGGAATGGCTTACCAGCCGCCGCTCTTCGGTAAAAAAACACTGCTCAACTTCGTGGCATACTCGTACCCGTATTTCGGGAGTTTGTTTATAGGTATTTCCATTGTATTTGCATTTCTTTCATCTTGGTTCAGAAAACAAAAAAATTATGTCAGGTAAAGTCAGTTCAGGAAGTTGGATTTTTATTGCACTGGTCTTTTTTTCGTGCACCCCCTCGCCGCAACCCATTGCTTACGGTATCGACGGATGTGCATACTGCGAGATGACCATAATGGACCCAAGGTATGGAACAGAAATGGTGACTAAAAAAGGCAAGGCTTATAAATTCGATTCGGTAGAATGCCTTGTTCGCTACCTTAAAGAAAATGAAAGCGCAATGAAAGAAGCAAACCTTTTGCTTTTAACCCCTTTCAGCCACCCCGAAACACTGGAGGATGCACATCGGTGCACAATTCTGCACAGCCTCGAGATACCCAGCCCGATGGGAATGTTTCTAACTGCTTTCAGTGACGAAGCCACTGCCGTAAAGTACAGGGACGACAATGGCGGAACACTTTACACATGGAAGGAACTCATTGTTAAATTTGACAGCCTGAACGGGCAGGACAGCGAATAAGTAGCGGGAACATGATCTTCAAGGTACTGGAGTACGGTAAGAAAAAAGGGATATTAACCATTATTGCATTCCTGTGCACAGCCCGGATCTATTCTTCCGATACGCTGAAAGTATGCCCCGACTGCGGCTTCAATACCATTCAGGCAGCCGTGACATCGGCTAAAAACGGCGATGTGGTCCTTGTAACCTCAGGCAATTATTCAGAAGGAAAGATTACCATTAATAAAAAAATCTCACTCATTGGAAATGGCTTTCCGGTTGTGGAAGGAAATTCTCATACGGATATTTTCTTTGTCAATTCCGACAGTGTTGTCATTTCCGGTTTCGAAATCCGCAATACCGGTATCAGCTACATATACGATCTGGCTGGCATTAAAATAGACCATCATGATCATTGCCGGATCGAGAACAACCGGATCGTCAATACTTTTTTCGGGATATACCTGAAGTATTCCGACAGTTGTGTGATCCGCAACAATGAAATCAGGGGCAATGCAGTTCAGGAGGCGTCTTCGGGCAATGCAATTCACCTGTGGTACTCGAAATATGCAGTGATCGACGGGAATATATGCACCCACCACCGTGACGGAATCTACCTGGAATTTGTCGGGCAGAGTTTGATTGAAAACAATCTCAGTGAAAATAATTTGCGCTACGGGCTTCATTTCATGTTTTCGAACAACGACGATTACCTGAATAATACGTTCAGAAGCAGCGGAGCCGGTGTGGCTGTCATGTTTTCACGGAACATCAATATGAAGAACAACATTTTCGAAAACAACTGGGGACCCTCATCCTACGGACTTTTGCTGAAAGATATCCTCGACAGCCGGATCGAGAAAAACCGGTTTACCGGGAATACCATCGGGATATACGCCGACGGTTCGAACCGGATACTAATGTTGGGAAACGAGTTCCGGCAAAACGGCTGGGCGCTCAAAATGCTCGGTAGCTGCATGGGCAATACGGTAACGGCGAACAATTTTATTTCGAATACTTTCGACGTAATTACCAATACATCGGCAAACTATAACAATTACGACGGAAATTACTGGAACGAATACACCGGGTACGACCTGGATAAAAACGGAATCGGCGACATTCCATATAAGCCGGTGAAGCTTTTCAGCATGATCGTCAGCAATTTGCCGGCTTCGATAATCCTTCTGAGAAGTTCACTGGTGGACCTCATCAATTTTGCGGAAAAGATCACGCCTTCCATCACACCCCAATCTCTTTCGGATGCTTCACCCTTAATGGAAAGGATTTCGGAATGATCGCCGTAAAGAACCTGACAAAATCTTTCGGTCGGAATGAAGTCCTGAAAGGAATCAGTCTGCAAATCCGTGATGGGGTGATCACGGCTGTTTTAGGACCCAATGCTTCGGGCAAGACTACTTTGATCAAAAGCCTGCTCGGCATGGTTATTCCTCAGAACGGAACCATCGAACTGAACGGCGCCGATATTCGGAATAACTGGAAATACCGTCAGCAGATCGGTTACCTGCCACAAATTGCCAGATTCCCGGAGAACCTGAAAGTAAAAGAGCTGGTTCGCATGATCAGCGACATTCGTAATTCGGAAGGAAACTTGCTGCCGCTTGCCGATATTTTTGAGCTTCACGGAGTGATGAACAAACCGCTACGGCACTTGTCAGGAGGCACACGGCAAAAGGTGAATATTGCTCTGGCTTTCATGTTCGACACTCCGGTTTACATTCTGGATGAACCAACGGCGGGTCTCGATCCGCTGGCGCTGATCCGGTTCAAAGAGTTATTGAACAAGAAAAAGAATGAAGGCAAAACGATTCTGCTGACAACGCATATTGTCGGGCTGGTGGATGAAATCGCTGACGACATCGTGTTCCTGCTCGAGGGAAATATCTTTTTCAGCGGGGCGCTGGAGTTGCTCAGACAAATGCACAACGGGCAGTCGCTCGAACTCTCTATTGCAGGCATTCTCGAAGGAAATCATGATTAAAATTCTGAAATACAGCTTTTTCGATCTGATCCGCAGCCGGTGGACATACGGCTATTTCCTCATCTGCCTCATTATATCCTTCGGATTGTTGTATTTCAGCCGTGATCTGTCAAAAGGCATCATCAGCATGATGAACGTTATCCTTGCACTCAATCCGCTCATCGCAACGGTTTTCGGATCGCTCTACTTATATAATTCACGCGAGTTCGCCGAATTGCTGCTGGCGCTGCCTGTAAAACGGTCAGCTATCTTCGCAGGCAAGTACCTGGGACTTTCTCTTTCGCTCGCAGCCGGCTACATTCTGGGTACGGGCATCCCTTTTATCCTGTCCGGTATTGCGGCAACCGATCAGGCAGCGAACTTTATCATGCTTACTGTTGCGGCAATATTCCTGCTGTTCATTTTCACAGGAATATCCTTCCTGGTTTCCATCCGCTATGAAAATTCGGTTCGCGGCTTTGGAGTATCTATCTTCATCTGGCTTGCCCTAGCTTTCCTTTACGACGGGATTTTCCTGCTGGCGCTACTGATGTTCGAGCAATATCCATTGGAGAAGTTTGCCCTGATTGCGACGGTGTTCAATCCCATCGATCTTTCAAGGGTTCTGATCATGCTGAAACTGGACATCTCGGCATTGATGGGCTACACTGGGGCAGTATTCAATAAATTCCTGGGAACCGGCTTGGGAACAACCGTTTCGTTAGGCTCGCTGGTTCTTTGGGTGGCAGTACCGCTGTTATTTTTTATCAGACAGGTGAAACGAAAGGACTTTTAGGGGAACGATCTGAACTTTAAGAATTAAATATAACAAGAGGGAAATTGATTCATGAACCAATTAATGAAACTTACTTATGGAATCTGAAACCTATGGCTGGAGTTCCACACCGGAAGGTATTATTCCTTTATATCCGGTAAACTTAATATTTATTCATTCCGCTTTTCGGATTCACGATGATGCTCATCCTGTCGACCGGCTTATGGCTCCGGTGGAAAATATACAAAGGCAGGCATAGCCCCGATCGGAAGAAAAATATTACATTCGCGACAGTGAGGACTGCGGATCAGTACAAAAAAACTACAGGCACAAATTTAGAGATATGAGAAGATGGATTCAATTTATCATTCCCCCGCCAGAATGGCGAACAGCAGTAGTAATAATTGCAGGTGTTATCGCGGGTTTAGGTTTGTATATTTCGAGAATTTCGAATGCGGTTTCCTATCTTTCGGACAAACCGGAAACATGCATCAATTGCCATGTTATGAACCCACAATATGCTACATGGAACCACAGTTCGCACCGGGAAGTGGCGCATTGCAACGATTGCCATGTTCCGCACGATAATTTTTTCAACAAATATTTATTCAAAGCTAAAGACGGGCTGAGGCATGCTACCGTTTTCACCATGAGGGCTGAACCCCAGGTGATCTTTATTAAGGACGAAGGCAGGGATGTGGTCCAGCAGAACTGTATTCGTTGCCACGAAAGGTTTCTGACGGATAACCTTATTATTTCGAACCTTACAACACTGTCTCATAACCGCACCGAGCGTCAATGTCTCGAATGCCACCGGGAAACGCCTCACGGAAGGGTAAATAGTCTTGCGTCGGTTCCGCATGCTGATATACCGGGGCGTGAAAGTGTTGTGCCCGGCTGGATGAAGGAATTAATGAAAAATAAATAACCTGTCAATATGGGATTAAGAAAGATTAAAATCAGGAATTGGTTGCTTTTTGCAGCCACTGTAGTCGTTGTGTTCTTTCTGGGATTGCTCGCCTCGTCTATCGTTGAACGACGCGCGGAAACGGAATATGTGTACAAACCCCAGGTGAAAATTAAGGATTGGGAGCCGAGGAATGAAGTATGGGGTAAAAATTTTCCCCGTGAATACCAATCGTACATCAAAACCCGCGAAACCGGTTTCAGAAGCAAATACAACGGTAATGCAATGATCGATATGCTTGAGGTGGATCCGCGGCTGGTGGTGCTTTGGGCAGGTTATGGCTTTTCGAAAGATTACAATCAGGGCAGGGGACATTATTATGCCATAGAAGACGTCAGGAATACCCTCCGCACCGGAGCGCCGAAAGGACCCGGCGACGGACCACAGCCGACGACATGCTGGGCTTGCAAATCGACCGATGTGCCTCGAATGATGAATGAAAAGGGAATTACTGAATTTTATACCGGAAAATGGGCAAGGCTGGGCGGGGAAATCGTGAACCCGATCGGGTGTTCCGACTGCCATGATCCTGAAACAATGAACCTGCAGATTTCGAGACCCGCATTGATAGAAGCCTTTAACCGGATGGGAAAGGATATAACCCAGGCATCGCACCAGGAAATGCGGTCGCTGGTTTGCGCTCAATGCCATGTGGAATATTATTTCGACAAGCACCGTGTGGAAGGCGCAAGCTACCTGACTTTTCCGTGGGATAAAGGCTTTTCCGCCGATTCAATGGAAGCCTGGTACGATCAAATCCAATTCACCGATTGGACCCATGCACTTAGTAAGGCGCCGATGCTGAAAGGGCAGCATCCGGATTACGAGGTTTACATGACGGGCATTCATGCCCAGAGAGGCGTTTCGTGTGCCGACTGCCATATGCCTTACATGTCGGAGGGCGGGCAGAAATTCACGAATCATCACATACAAAGCCCTTTGAACAATATAGCCGGTTCGTGCCAGGTTTGCCACCGACAGGAAACTGCTCAATTGCTGAAAGACGTATTTGAACGGCAGGACAGGATCATCGAGAACCGTGACAAACTCGAGGAATTGCTGGTTAGAGCGCATGTTGAAGCAAAGAAAGCCTGGGATTTGGGTGCAAAGGAGAACCAAATGAAAGAAATATTGTGGGATATTCGTCATGCCCAATGGCGTTGGGATTATTCGGCAGCCGGGCATGGCAGTTCGTTTCACTCGCCAGTCGAAACCGGCAGGGTCATCGGAACCGGTATTGCCATTGCACAGGAAGCGCGTGTAAAACTTGCCCGATTGCTTTCGGTGCTGGGATATAATGAAGAATTACCTTATCCCGATATTCCCACAAAGGCAAAAGCCCAGGAGTTTATTGGCTTGAAAATGGACGAATTAAAAAAGGAAAAGGAAGATTTCAAAGAGAATATTCTGCCCGAATGGATAAAACAAGCAGTAGCCAGGCAGGCAGGCTGGAGTATATCAACCCGCTGAATAATTGAAGAATGATTTTTAGACCTGAAATTACCGATCCGGTTTTCACAAGGATAAAGAATAAACCGGATGGCTGGTTTGTCAGATCAAGCAATGCCGGAGAAACATCAAATTTAGTTTATTTTACACCGCATTCAACTGAATTAAATGCATCAACCCGAATGGTTTATAGTGATTTCCATCACTGCGAATCCAAATGAAACCTCTTGAAGGATTGTGATAAATCGCCAATGCAGGCATCTGTAATGCCGGTCTTGTCCCAACTATCTGCTCACAATTTCCAGACTTAATTCCCAATCATGCCCCATGCTCCATGCCCAATGCTCCACCCTAAAAGTACTATCTTTGCAAAGGCAGTTTAATAATTATGAAAAACAAAATCGGTCTTTTTTTCGGTTCGTTCAATCCGATCCATATCGGTCACATGGTGATTGCAAGCTGGTTTGTAGAGTTTACCGATATCGATAGGGTTTGGTTCGTGGTATCACCGCAGAATCCGCTTAAACAAAAGAAAACCCTGTTGGCTGACCATCACCGGATGGCAATGGTGAGGATTGCCGTTGAGGATGATCCACGGTTCCAGGTAAGCGATATCGAATTCAAAATGACAAAACCTTCCTATACCATCGACACACTCACTTATCTCGACGAAAAATACCCGGACAAGGAATTTGTTCTCCTCATTGGTTCCGACCAGCTTCCGACTTTCGACAAATGGAAAAATCCGGATCGGCTGCTGGAATTATACAGCATTTATGTGTATGCCCGACCCGGTTACAGGAACAGCAAATATCACAACCATCCGAAAGTAAAAATTTTCGAAACGCCGATGTTGAATATTTCTTCCACCTTTATCAGGCAGGCAATCCACGACACAAAGGATGTCCGGTATATGCTGCCGGCAAAGGTTTGGGAATATGCGAGGGAAATGCATTTTTATGAGTAGGGGGGAGCTGAAGTATCAAAGTTAAAATCTAAAGGTTTCCCGGGGATGCCTTCGGCAATGAATTCCAGTGGAAAAATCCCAGGGAATCAAATGTCAAGCTTCCTCCTTCGAAAAACCATTTATTAACTTTTCAACAATATTTATTTGATAAATTTTACAATCGGATGGATGGATTCATCGTTTGCTTGTTACCTTTGCATTCTGGTTCTTAAAAATGAAGCTTTCACAGGTACCGCATTTTCTGAAAAACAAGTGGATCGCCACGATCCTCGTATTCGTCATTTGGATGACTTTTTTCGACAGGAACAGCGTCATTAATCAAGTGGAGTTGCTTACCGCCATGAAGGAGTTGAATAAAAAGGAGATTTTCTACAGGAATGAATTTCATAACGACAGCATAGAACTCCGGGTTCTGAAAAACGACACTGCTGCACTTGAAAAACTTGCAAGGGAGAAATACCTGATGAAAAAAGACAATGAAGACGTCTTTGTGTTCGTAGAAGAATGACTCGATGATCCCCAAGATTTGAGTGGTCTTTTATTCCGCTTTCATTAAATTGCCTATAACACTCCTGTATTGTGGTAAGCAGGTTTCATTTGCAAACCTGACTGGAATTTTTCAGAAAATTTATATCACCTTCAAATCCTTTGCTACCTTGATTTGTTTACTTTTACAGACTCAACAATATGAAGACATCAGTTTCAAAAGATACGGTTTTAGAGGCTCTTCGCAATGTCCTCGACCCGGACCTGAAGAAGGACCTGGTTTCACTTAACATGATCGATAATGTGGTTATCGAAGGCAATCAGATCGGTTTCGATGTGGTTCTGACCACGCCTGCCTGCCCGCTTAAAAACAAGATTAAACAGGATTGTGTGGATGCTGTGCATCGCTTTATAGGTTCTCAATATACCGTTAATGTGAAAATGGAGTCGAGAGTTTCGACCCGGAGGAAAGAGACCGAAAAGCTGCTTAAAGGGGTTAAGAACATCATTGCCGTGGCATCCGGAAAGGGCGGTGTCGGCAAGTCAACCATAGCTGCTAACCTTGCTGTAGCTCTGGCAAAAACGGGAGCATCCGTCGGTCTCCTCGATGCAGATATTTATGGTCCTTCAGTCCCGATCATGTTCGACCTGATGAACGCACAGCCTCTTGGTAAGGATATTGACGGTAAGACCAGGATTCTGCCAATTGAGAAATACGGTCTTAAATTGCTTTCGATCGGATTTTTTGTAAAACCGGAACAGGCTTTGATCTGGAGAGGTGTTATGGCAACCAATGCTTTGAACCAACTCATTAACGATACAGAATGGGGCGACCTCGATTATTTTATCATCGACCTTCCGCCCGGAACCGGCGACATACACCTGACGATGGTTCAAACCCTTCCGGTGACCGGAGCAATTATAGTTAGCACGCCTCAGGAAGTAGCACTGGCAGATGCCCGCAAAGCCTTCAATATGTTCACACAAAAGGAAATTAAGGTACCGATCCTGGGGTTGGTTGAAAATATGTCGTGGTTCACGCCCGATGAGCTTCCCGAAAACAAATATTTCATCTTCGGCAAAGAAGGCGGAAAGAAGCTGGCGCTTGAATCGAATGTGGAATTGCTTGGGCAGATACCCATTGTTCAGAGTATCCGTGAATCAGGCGATTCGGGCAGTCCTGTGGCGCTCGAAGATAAAACCATCGTTGGGAAAGCTTTTCTCGACCTGGCGCAGAACCTTGCACGGCAGGTTGCCATCAGGAATGCTACCCTGGATCCGACAAAAATTGTGGAAATCAAATACAGCTAATATAAAATATCCGATATGACTGAAGAAAAACGCACCGAACTGAAAGGAAAAATCGAAAACGTAATTCAGCAGATCCGTCCCTATCTTCAACAGGATGGAGGCGATATACACTTTATTGAACTGACAACTGACAACGTGGTGAATGTGGAATTGTTGGGTGCCTGCGGGTCATGCCCCTACAGCATAATGACACTTAAAAACGGCGTGGAAACCGCCATCAAAAAAGCCATTCCGGAGATCAGGTCTGTGGAAGCTGTGAATATATAGGACTCAATTTGCTTTATCGTTCCTGTGCAAATATTCCGCTGGTAAACAATAAAGATTTTGAGATTTAAAGCAAATCCTAAAGTTTCATCAGTATTCTTTCCATTGTTCCGGCAACTTCCGATGCGAGCACCTCGAGTTCGGGATTACCGATCGCATTCATCATTGTTTTGGCATCCATTATGGCAACCTCTATCATTCCCTGTCCCTGGTCTATGACTGTAACATTACAAGGCAGCAGCGTACCGATCTTATCCTCAGCCTGAAAGGCTCTTAGCGCCAAATGCGGATTGCAGGCACCAAGGATCACATAAGGCTTATAATCCACATCGAGTTTGGTTTTAAGGGTTGCCTTCACATCTATTTCGGTCAATACACCGAATCCTTCTTCCTTTAAAAGTCCGGTGACTTTTGCGACAGTATCATTGAATCTTGCTTTTACGGTTTTGTTTACGTAGTATCTCATATCTCGTTGATTTTATTTTACTGATGCAATTTTTATCTCAAGTTCAGCGGTTTTCTTTTTCAGGAATTCAAGCTCTTTCAATTCATTCTTCGATAATTTCGCATGTTTCAGCTTTTCTTCGAGCTGAATGATTTTCATCTCTGCATTATACCGCTGGCGCTTGATCTTGTCGATCGGTTTCATACTGTAAAAATAATTACTTCAATTTAATTTAGCCCGGATAATTCATGAACTTAATACAAATTATCCGTAAACATTATGCGACTAAGAAAAGCTAATACTTTAATGCAATTCATTTTTAAAATATAAGCTTTTCTAAGTCGGCCTGCCCGCCGGAGTAGATTCTTCCGCACTCAGGCGGGGGTTAACCTGCAAAAGTAGCCTGAAGTATAAATTTTATGAATGATGCAGGTTTAATTGCAGAACCATATCTGCTTTGTAACCTAAATCTTTTCCTTCTGAACCTTTTTATGGAGATCGTTTATTTGCAAAAGTGCCGCC
>Ga0233425_10007942_pt1 | contig 14486 bp, 10 predicted proteins | sample Watercolumn_Towu_2_FD_181712 | JGI IMG/M metagenome (GOLD analysis project Ga0233425, IMG submission 181712) | Freshwater microbial communities from Lake Towuti, South Sulawesi, Indonesia - Watercolumn_Towuti2014_140_MG | ecosystem: Environmental > Aquatic > Freshwater > Lake | place...
CATCAGTACTACAACGGGAAGATCCTTCCGGTATCGTCTTCCACGCCTTGATGAAGCGACCCGTCTAATTTTAGATTATTTTTTAGGGCGCCTGCCTATCGGAAGGTACGCCCGGGCTGCGTCGGGCTCTCAGGACACGTCGTGATCGCTGCGGTTCTTTAATGCGCAGGAGGCAGGCACATTAAAGGAAATGGACCCTTCCCTGGCGCGGGGATACGCTTCTTGTTGAGTTAAACTCACGACTCTGTGACAAACCTGCGTGAAGGATTGAAATGGAAATCCTTTTTTGCTGCCTCATTGCAAAAAAGATTGGAATGAAAAGCCTGGCCCTTCCGCCTGTTCTTTTGCGGAAGGGACACGCCCAAATGACCCTGAATTCAGATTGGGGACTTTCATCAGATTATCCCACCAAAGCACATTAACGTGTATATTTGCAGCGTCATTTTTTTATGCAAAAGATTGCTATCCTTTTCCTGTTGTTGATGAGCCGCCTGCTTTACGCACAGGAGGAGCTTACGCAAACCATCCGCGGCACGGTGATCGATAAGCAGACGCAAAGCCCGCTGCCCGGCGCCGTGATCAGCATCCCGGGCACCGACCCTTTGAAAGCCACCACGACAGACGAGAACGGAAAGTTCCGGCTCGAACGCATCCCGCTCGGCAGAAAGCAGCTGAAGATCTCTTTGATCTCCTACAAGGAAAAATTCCAGACGGTGATCCTGAACAGCGGAAAGGAAACGGTGCTCAACGTGGAGATGGAAGAGAGCGCGGTGCAGGGAATGGAGGTAACGGTAACGGAGGAAGTGGACAAAACCAAGACCAATAATAAAATGGCCACGGTGAGCTCGCGCGTGTTCAGCACCGAGGAGGCCAACCGCTATGCCGGCAGCCGTGGCGATCCTGCCCGTATGGCGGCCAACTACGCCGGTGTGAGCGGCTCCAACGACAGCCGCAACGACATCATCATCCGCGGCAACTCGCCCCTCGGCATCTTATGGCGGCTGAACGGCCTGGACATTCCCAATCCCAACCATTTCGGCAACCTGGGCTCCTCGGGCGGCCCTATCAGCATCCTCAACAACAATACCCTCGACAACTCCGATTTCCTGAGCGGCGCTTTCCCGGCCGATTATGGCAATGCCACCGCCGGCGTGTTCGATCTCAGGATGCGTTCGGGCAATAACGAAAAGTATGAGTTCCTGGGCATGGTGGGCTTCAACGGCTTCGAGCTGGGCGCCGAAGGGCCATTCAACAGGCAAAAGAAAAAGGGCTCGTTTATGATCAATTACCGCTATTCCACGCTGGCCGTCTTCAAATACATCGGCCTGGACTTCGGCACCGGCAATGCGATACCGCAATACCAGGACCTTACCTTCAAAGCCGATCTGCCCACCAGGAAGGCAGGCAAATTCTCGGTGTGGGGCATCGGCGGCCTGAGCTTCGTGGACCTGAAGCAGGACCTGCAATCGAAAGGGAACAACCTGTACGGCTTCAGCGGGCGCGATACCTATTTTAAATCCAATGTCGGGGCGGCGGGTGTTTCGCACACCTATCTGCTGAGCTCCAGCTCTTACATCAAAACCAATATCGGGATCTCCGACCAGTACAACCTCATTACGGCCGACCGCGTGGATACCACGGTGCATCCGGCAACGAAGCGTCCGGAGTACCGGAACATTTCCTCGACGCTGAAATACTCGGCGAACAGCACCTACAACAAAAAGTTCAATGCCCGCAATTTCGTCAACGCAGGCTTTTACCTCGATCTGTACACGACCAATTTTGTTGACAGCATCGACACTTATGGCACAGGCTTCGTGACGCTCCGCAACTATGAAGGAAATACCCTGCTGGGCCGGGGCTTTATTCAATGGAAGCATGCCTTCAGTGAAAAGTTCTCCGCCAATACGGGCTTTACCTATCAATACCTGCTGCTCAACCATTCCAGCGCGCCGGAACCCCGCCTGGGCCTGAAGTACGAGTTCAATAAAAAACAATCGCTGAGCTTTGGAGCGGGCCTGCACAGCCAGGTCCAGCCCTTGTACATCTACTTTGCCACGGCCAATCTTGGGAATGGCGCCATACTGGAGACCAACCGCAACCTCGATTTTACGAGGGCGGCCCATGCCGTGATCGCGTACGATGTAAACCTCTTCAGCAGCATGCGTGTCAAAGCGGAGCTGTACTACCAGTACCTGTACAGCATTCCCGAACGATCGCGTCCCGATTATTTCAGCACGGTGAACCTGGGGGCGGATTTTACCAGTCCTAACGTAGATAGCCTCGTCAGCAAAGGCACCGGCGATAATTACGGCATCGAGCTGACCCTGGAGAAATTCTACAGCAGGGGTTATTATTTCCTGGTGACGGCTTCGGTGTTTGAAAGTAAGTACCGCGCCAGCGACGGCGTCTACCGAAACACGGCGTTCAACGGCAATTACGTGTTCAATGCCCTGGCGGGAAAGGAGTTTAAGGTAGGGCAGAAGCATACCTTTGCCGTCGATACCAAAATAACCTATGCCGGAGGGAAGCGCTATGTTCCGATCGACCTGCCTGCCTCCATTGCCGCAAACACCGAGGTGCGCGACGGGCGATACGCCTACGATTACCAGTATGATCCCTATTTCAGGATCGACATCAAGCCTTCCTATAAGCTCAACACCAGGCGCTTTACGCATGAGCTCAGTGTGGATGTGCAGAACGTCACGCGGCACGATAACATTTTTCAGCAGCAATACGACCTCAATACCCAAAGCATCAAATCGGATTACCAGCTGAAGTTCTTCGTGATCCCTCAATACCGTTTAACATTTTAAGCCTTTTCGGGCAAAACGAATAATCGCCGGGGAGCAACGAATGCTAATCCAAAACGAACGTTTGTTAAGTGGGCATAAATCATTGCTGGTTATTGCCTAGCTTTGATAAGGCTCTTTTTGAATCTTTGAAGTTGGCGTGTCTGATTTTAACAGATTTACAGGGAGTTAAAAAAAGAGGTCAATCAGGGTTTTTCTGCGACCGGTGAGTGGAAATGGCCTGAATCTGAGTATATTTGCCGGATAAATTAATTACAAAAAACAATGAAAAAACATGTATTAAATCTTGGTTTGTGCTTGTTAGCGGCAACTTTCGGGTTTGCGCAAAACAGGTCATCTAACCTCGCTAGTTCGGGAACGTCCTCGCAGCTTTTATTTCCAAAATCCTTTGGGAATTCTGCAGACGTGAGCAGAGGCTCAGGCCCTCTTCCGGCTCCAACAACAACCGTCACAGGAACCTGTATGTCGGTGAATCTTCCGGCTCCTTCGGGCTGGACTTTGTCTAACTACAACATAGGCCCCGGAAACGGCTTCCTGGCAGGGACCAACATTTACGGTGACCTCGAAAAGGCATCGTTCTTCAACCTGTCATCTACAACGCTGACGCAGATCAACCAGGTTTATGTAGGTTTTGCGGAGGCATACAGCGCCAACCCGAATGCGCTTGTCGGGATCAGGATCTACGACGGTACCACCAATACGCCGGGAGCCCAGATCGGTACTGCAACAGGTATTACCATGGGTGATATCATGGCGGATGTGGCTACAGGATCCTACTCCCTGATCTACTTCTCAACGCCGATCACTATCCCTGCTTCGAAGAAGTTCTTCGTGAGCGTCGATTTCAGCGCCCTGACGTGGCCGAACGACACCCTGAACATCTACTCGAACCAGATTGGCCAGTCGCCAACCAGCGATGCCTGGGAAAGACAAAGCACCGGCACCTGGTATAACTTTACCGATGCCAATGCCTGGTCAACAAACGGAACTGTATCCTTATACATCCACCCGTTCCTGACCAACGCGGCGATGACGGCAAGCATCACCTCCGCCAGCAGCGTATGTGTGGGCAGCCCGCTCAGCTTTAGCGCTGCAGGCTCTACGGCAGGAACCTATAACTGGGACTTTGGTGCTGTGGGCACACCGACTGCCACCGGCTCTTCGGCCTCGGCTACCTTTGCCACGGCCGGAACGTATACCACAACCCTGATTGTAACCGATGCCTGCGGTAACTTAAGGCTCGGCGAAAAAACCATTACGGTCAATCCAAGGCCTACCGTAACAGCTTCTCCTTCTTCTACGACGGTATGTAGCGGAACCAGCATCGTGCTGAACGGTGGCGGTGCCAGCACCTATGCCTGGACAGGCGGTGTGACCAACGGTGTGTCGTTTACGCCTTCTGCCTCTCAAAACTATACAGTAACAGGTACGGCGTCCAATGGCTGTACGAACACAGCGGTAGCTTCCGTTGTGGTAAACTCCACCGGACCAGCTGTGACCGCTAATACAACGGCTAACAATATCTGCCAGGGCACGAGCATTACCTTAACAGGCTCAGGTGCCTCTACCTATACCTGGACGGGCGGTGTGACCAACGGTGTTGCTTTCACGCCTTCTGCTACTCAAACCTATACAGTGATCGGCGGTACAGGTACCTGCACGAACTCCGCGGTGATCACCATTACCGTTAATCCTAAGCCTACTGTGACAGCCAATGCAAGCTCTACTTCTGTTTGTACAGGCGGCATGGTTACCTTAACCGGTAGCGGCTCGGCTTCCTCTTATGCCTGGACCGGCGGTGTAAGCAACGGTGTTGCTTTCGCTCCTTCGGCTTCTCAAACCTATACGGTAACCGGTACATTAGGTTCCTGCACCAACACAGCTGCTGTAACAGTGAATGTGACAAGCGGTCCTACTGTAGGTGCCAACACCACAGCGAATACCATCTGCCAGGGCCAGAGCGTTACCTTAACCGGTACCGGCGCAACTTCTTATGCCTGGACCGGTGGCGTGACCAACGGTGTTGCTTTTGCTCCTTCTTCCACTCAGACTTATACAGTGACCGGTACTACCGGAAGCTGCTCTAACACGGCTGTGGTAACCGTATCAGTTAATGCTGCTCCGGTAGTGTCCTCAAATCCTGCTTCTGCGGTGATCTGCAGCGGCGCCAATGTCACGTTCTCAGGTAGCGGTGCCAATACCTATGCCTGGACAGGTGGGATCTCCAACGGCGTGGCGTTCTCTCCTTCCGCATCCGGAAGCTACACTGTGACCGGTACTGCTGCCAACGGCTGTACAGCCACCGCAGTTGCCAACGTAACTGTGAACCCAACTCCTAACGTAACGGCTAATACCAGCACAACGGCTATCTGCCCTGGTGCTCAGGTAACCCTTACCGGCGGTGGTGCTACTTCTTACCTGTGGACCGACGGTGTTGTGAATGGTACGCCGTTTTCTCCGACGGTTACCAAAACGTATACTGTAACAGGTGCCAGCGGCCCTTGCACTAACACAGCTGCTGTAACGGTAGTGGTGAACTCTGCTCCGAACGTTACGGCAAACCCGGCTTCTGCTACCAGCTGTAATGGCTCTAACATTACCCTGAATGGTGGCGGTGCTTCTTCTTATGTATGGTCAGGCGGTATTGCGAACAACGTTCCGTTCTCTCCGTCGTCTACCAATACCTACACCGTAACCGGTACTGCGGCCAACGGCTGTACGGCTACAGCGGTAGCTACCATTACCGTGGTATCTTCGCTGAATGTTACAGCAAACGCTTCTTCCAACGCCGTTTGCCAGGGTCAGACAGTGACCTTAAATGGTGGCGGTGCTACAAGCTATGCCTGGACAGGTGGTGTGACCGACAACGTGGCGTTTACGCCTTCTGCTACTCAAACCTATACAGTGACGGGCTCTGCCGGCTCATGCTCCAATACCGCAGTGGTTACCGTAACGGTAAACAGCCTGCCTAACGTATCTGCAACGGCAACGTCTACCAACGTATGTGCCGGAAGCAACGTTACGCTTAGCGGTGCGGGTGCTACTTCTTATGTATGGACAGGCGGTGTGACCAATGGTATTCCTTTTGCTCCGACAGCATCCAACGTGTACACCGTAACCGGTACAAGCGCAGGCTGCACCAACACAGCGGTTGTTACGGTGGTGGTTTCAAACTCTCCGACCGTTACAGCGGTAGCTTCTTCTACCTCTATCTGTGCAGGCTCTAACGTAACCCTGACAGGCTTCGGTGCTACAACGTATACATGGACCAACGGTGTCACCAATAACGTGCCTTTCACACCTACATCAACGAATGTGTATATCGTATCCGGTACATCCAATGGCTGTGTGGGAACCAATACCATCCAGATCGTGGTGAACACTTGCACAGGAATTGAGTCGCTGAGCTCTGCAGCTGCCGGTGTTGTGGTTTATCCTAATCCTAACAACGGTGATTTCATGATCAAAGGTTCTAGGCAAATGACGATTACGATCGCCAACGAATTAGGCCAGATCGTGGAAGTGGTTGAGCTGAACCTTGAGAACAACTTCTCATACAACGTCAGCAACATGGCCCGCGGTGTGTATTTCTTAAGCGGAAACGCTGTTAAAGAAAAAGTGATCGTGACGAAATAACGATCCTTATTATCCTGAAAAGCCCCGTTACACCCTGTTGTAACGGGGCTTTTTTATGCTTCCGCTTTCCGAACTTTTGAAGGAGGAAATTGTTACTTTTGTGGTATATTAAGCCATTACTCATAAAAAAACAAAATAGCCATGTTACAGACCAGTACAGATAGTGATTTCGAGAGCCTGATCAAATCGAATGATAAAGTCGTTGTGAAATATTTTGCCGACTGGTGCGGCTCCTGCAAATTATTTGCCCCTAAGTTTAAACGTCATGCCAACGACGAAAATAATGCGGATGTGACGTTTCTGGAGGTGAATGCCGAAGAGAACGAAAATGCCCGTAAGCTGGGCGGTGTAGACAACCTGCCTTTTATCGCCACCTTTAAGAACGGCGTTCTGCTCGAAGGTGCGGCTACCAGCAAGGAGGATTATTTACAGAAAATGATCGATGACCTGAGGAAATAATTACGAATTGCTACAAATTAGGGATAAATACGAATTGGTACGAATATACGGATCACACACCTGATAGGCGCATTCGTTATTCGTAATTGATTTGTAATCTCTATTCGTAATCCTTGATTTGTATATTCGTACTTATTCGTAAATCCCTTGATTCGTATAGTCGTATTTAATTCTTAATAATTATGAAAATACCAGCGATAAAAAAATTAGTGGAAGGCTACAGCCTGCCCCAGCTGCAGGCGGCGGAAGCGGCTTTGCTTGAAGAGCAAAAGCCATCGATTGAAATCGAAGGCGATGATGAAGGCGAGCAGCTGACGCATGTCCTGGCTTCCATTTACATTAAGGAAAAAATGGAGCAGAGCAACACGCCCTTTAACCAGGCCCTGAGGGATTTCAGCCAACGGGTGAGGAACAGCATCGGTTAGCATGATGCTTCAATGCGGAAGCTGGGTGTCGTCGCGGTAAGGAACAGCCTGCCCCGTCACACCACGTCGTGACGGTTAGGGAACGAAGTGATCGGCGATTATGAAAGGTTGCCTGGCCAGCGCCGCCATGACGAACAGCTGTCAAGGCCGGGCGCAGCCGGGACACGATAACCTTATTTCACCAGCTCCTTTACCTTTTGCAGGTCCAGATCCAGCCCTTTCAGGATGTCCTCCTTGCCGTATACCGTATGGTGATCGGGCATGAGGCCGTGTCCTGTATTTTCGACGTCGATGTCGTGGTAGATATGGTAAACCGGTACGAAAATCTTCACGTGCGTGTGTGGTAAAAACAGGGAGCCGGTGAGGATGGCGTTGCTGCCGGCGACATTGCCGCCGGTCTCGTCACCTATGATCACCGCGTTTGCCTTGTGCTTTAAATAAGCGGCGGCGATGCAGCTCATGGAAAAGGACTTGCCGTTGATCAGCACATAGGTGTGTCCGCGAAAGCCATTCCTGTGCTTGGGAAAGCCGAAGAAGAAATGCCTCAGCCGCCCGTTTTTAGGGATTTCCGGCAGAAAGAAGGTGAAGAGCAGAGGGGTGATGCGCGTGCCGGCATCCATTCTGAGCCTGCCATTGAAGGGGAGCAGGTTAGGCCTCCGGTCGAAAGGCACTTTGACGGTTTTGGGAATGAGGTAGGACATGAGCTTAAGTCCGTTGTTGATCTTGCCGCCACCGTTATCCCGCAGGTCGATCACCACATGTTCAATGCCCCGTCGCCTGATGTCTCTGAACGTTCTTCTGTAAAAGCGGTTCCAGTGCCGCCCGCCAAAGCTGTTGACGTCGATCACGGCCACAGGCTTCGCCGCCTCCAGGATGCTGTAGCGGCAGGTCTTTGTCTGCTGAAGAAAAGCGACGGAGTCCTGCTTCGGAAGGATCAGCGTGTCCTTCAGCGAGGAGATGGCCTCCAGCTTAGAGGTGTAGAGGCTTCCGTTGCTGCGCTTAAAGCTGAGGCTGTATGAAGATTTGAAGCCATAGCAAAACGAGTAATAGTATTTGAACCATTCGTATTTAATGCCGCGCTTTTTACAGGTTTCGTTGCGGCCGTCGGAGGTGATCACGGAGAAAATGGTTTTCAGGACCGTATCGATGGGATGCCCGTCGATGCTTGTAATTTCGTCGCCCGCCACGATCGCCGTATCGCCCGAGAGGTTGTTGACGACGATCAGGCGCCCATCATCGAGCAGGTAGGTATTGAGGGGCATCACCGGCCTGCTGAGCTTCGCCACGGTTTTGGCGTAGGCTTTGGAAGCGGCGGCATCCGTATGGCCGCAGCCGATCTTCACGATGATCTGCTTGATGTAGAAGCGCAGCTGCATCTCGTTGAGGGGCTTGGTGATCTTTGCCTTCGTGGCTTTGATGAATGCCCGCAGCGAATCTTCCGGAAAGTAGCGGTAAGGATCGGGGTGGAATTTCAGAAGGTACCTGGCGGCATAGTCGATGTCGGCCTGCACCTCCTCCACGGTGAAGGTTTTATGGATGTCGTATGCCTTATCCTGCGCACGGCAGAACAGGCTGAACACGATGGCTCCTATCAGGCAACAGATCCTCAAGGCCTGTGTCTTTTTAATCCGCTAAAACGCCCATGCGCCTGCCCAGGCCGCTCATGTATTCCCGGATGTCCTTTACGGTAGCCTCGTCGTTGGTAGCGCGCAGATAAGTGTCGGCGAGCGTGACGATATTCTGGTGGAAGAACTTCTTCATCTCATCCACGGTCATGTCTTTCGTCCAGAGGTCGATGCGCATGGTATTGTTCTCCTTTTCGTCCCACAGGGCCAGCATGATGCTGCGGCAGGAGCTGCCTTCGTTGGCGTCGGGCGCTTCCCACTCGATTTTATGAGGGAGCTGGTTCTCATCCACGGTCACTTTGAATCGTATCTCTGAAGTCGTCATAATCTGTTTTGCTGTGTTTGCTGTTTGGTGATAAGGCGCTAATTTACTTAAAATTTTAGCTTGTAAAACGCTAATAAAACCCAATAATAAGATACCTTTGCAGGATGAGCCATTACCCACACATGACCCTTCAGAACGGCAAAGAGCTGCCGGTATTGCGTTTTCATCCCTGGATTTTTTCCGGAGCCGTCAAGCAGCAGGACCCTTCCCTGAAAGACGGCGATATCATGGAGGTCTATTCCGCCAAGCAGCAGTTCCTGGGCATGGCTCAGTACCAGAAAGGCAGCATTACCGGGAGGATCATCTCTTTCAGCAAGCAAAAGATCAATGTGGATTTCTGGGTAAAGAAGATCCAGAGGGCTTATGATTACCGCAAGTTCCTCAACCTGGAAGGCAATCCGCAAACCAATGTCTACCGCCTGGTATTTGGGGAAGGCGATGGCGCGCCGGGCCTTGTCATGGATTACTACGCCGGGCATGTGGTATTCCAGGCTCACAGCATCGGCATACACCTGTGCCGCATGGATATCGCAGAGGCCCTGAAAAGCATTTACGGCCCGCAGCTCAGGTCCGTTTACGATAAAAGCTCGGAGACGCTCCCTGCCAATTATTCGGCAGGCCTTCAGAACGAATACCTCTACGGAAGCTGCGACGAAGAGCTGGTGGTATTGGAGAACAGCGTTAAATTCTATATCGACTTTATTACCGGGCAGAAGACCGGATTTTTCATCGACCAGCGCGAAAACCGCTCCCTGCTTGGCTCATACAGCAAAGGCAAGCGGGTGCTGAACACCTTCTCCTATACGGGAGGCTTTTCCATGTATGCGGGGCATGCCGGCTGCGAGGTGGTGCACTCGGTGGACTCCAGCGTGAAGGCCATCGAGCTCTGCGATAAGAATGCCGCGCTCAACGGGATCGCCAACCATGAAGGCTTTGCGGTGGATACCTTCGATTACCTCAAGGACCACGGAAAGAACTACGACATCATCATCCTTGATCCGCCGGCCTTTGCCAAGAGCCGCGATGTGTCCCATAATGCGGTGATCGGCTATAAGCGCCTCAACCAGATGGCCTTGCAGAACATTAAAAAAGGGGGCATCCTCTTTACCTTTTCCTGCTCGGGCGTGATCGATAAAAAATTGTTCTACAACACCGTCACCGCCGCCGCCATCGAGTCGCGCCGCAATATGAAGCTGCTGCATACCTTGTCGCAGCCGGCCGATCACGTGATCACCCCCAATTTCCCGGAAGGCGAATACCTGAAAGGGCTGGCCTTTTACGTGGAGTAAGCTAAGGCCGCGATCAGGCCTTCGGCTCGCTCTTCCCGAAAAATAACCGCTGCCGGCATTTACCATTCAGGATGCGGAATTATTCGTTAAATTCGTCTGTCAGAATATACTATGAACCCTATTTTAGAAGTAAAGCACATTCATAAGCAGTATGCCAACCATACCGCGCTGAACGATGTAAGCCTGGCGATAGAGCCACAGAAGATCTTTGGCCTGCTGGGACCTAACGGAGCGGGCAAGACCTCTCTCATCCGTATCATCAACCAGATCACAGGGCCCGACCAGGGCGAGGTATTTTTCAATGGCGAGAAGCTGGCGCCTCGGCATGTCGAGATGATCGGCTACCTGCCGGAGGAGCGCGGCCTGTACAAGAAAATGTCAGTAGGCGAGCAGGTGATGTACCTGGCGCAGCTCAAAGGCCTCAAAAAGAACGATGCCAAAGCGAAGCTGAAGGAGTGGTTCCGGAAGTTCGAGATCGAGAACTGGTGGGACAAAAAGATAGAGGAGCTCAGCAAAGGCATGCAGCAAAAGGTGCAGTTCATTGTGACCGTCCTCCACGAGCCCAAGCTGCTCATCCTCGACGAGCCTTTCAGCGGCTTCGATCCCATCAATGCGCAGCTCATCAAAAAGGAGATCCTGGAGCTGAGGGAGAAAGGAGCCACGATCATCTTTTCGACGCATAACATGGGAAGCGTGGAGGAGCTCTGCGACAACATCGCCCTCATCAACAAGTCGCAGAAACTGCTCGACGGCTCTGTGAAAGAGATCCGCAGGCAATACAGCAGCAGCATTTACAACATCACGTTCAGAGGCAACCTGCTGGGCTTTACCAATGCGGTATGGGCCGGGGCGGAGTTCCTGGAGAAGAAATCGGAGGACGAGGTGCATACCGTGACGCTGAAGCTGCTCCGCCAGAACAAGCCCAACGACCTGCTGCAGGCTGTCCTGAACTCAGGTGAGATCCTGTCTTTCCATGAGGTGATCCCTTCCATGAACGATATTTTTATCTCAGTCGTGGAACAGAAACAGGCTGCCAACACCCAAAGCTCTTTTACAGAATAAGATCCTAACGCTTCAACTATTGCATCCTATGAACAAGCTTTTTTTAATCATACAAAGAGAATATTTTTCAAGAGTGAGGAAAAAGTCATTCCTGCTGATGACCATTCTCGGTCCTTTATTGATGGCCGGCGTGTTTATTGTGCCTGTATGGCTGGCCCTGCGCGATAAAACCGACCACCACATCCTGGTGCTGGATCACAGCGGCTTATTCATCAACCAGCTGCCGAACTCCAAGACCATCAAGTTCACCTACGGTGCCGAATCCCTGCAAAGCGCCAAAGCCAAGCTGAAAGACGGGCCTTTCGACCTGATCATGGAGATCAACGGCGATCCTATCAACGGAGAAAAGACCACGCCGCTCCTGTATTACAAAAAGCAGCCGGGCATGAGCACCGAGCAGTACATCACCAATGCCATGGAGAACATCCTGTTCGATTACAGGCTCCAGGGCGACAGCATCGATATCTCCAAGATCGACAAAGCGCGTCGCCCCGTGGAAATGCTCACCATCAAAGTGACGGAGAACGGCAAGGACGAGAAGACGAATACAGGGACCAACATGGTGGTTGGCTTTGTCTGCGCCTTCATCATCTATTTTATGATCTTTCTCTACGGCTCCCAGGTGATGCGCGGCGTGATCGAGGAAAAGACCAACCGCATCGTGGAGGTGATCTTCTCCTCCGTGAAGCCTTTCCAGCTGATGCTGGGTAAGATCATCGGGATCGCCCTGGTAGGGCTGACGCAGTTTATCCTGTGGATCGTGCTCACGCTCACCATCCAGACGGTGACGATGAACGTGCTGTTCAAAGACCAGCTCGCCGATACCGCCAGGCAGAATGCCCAGGTGGAGAAGGTGATGAAGAACGACCTGACTGCGGGCGTGGATAAAATGCAGAAGGTGAAATCACCGAACGAGGTGATCGAGCTGATCAACGAATTCCAGAACATCAATATCACCAAATTACTGGTGTGCTTCGGCTTCTACTTCCTGTTCGGCTATCTGCTGTATGCCGCGCTCTTTGCAGGGATCGGCTCGGCGGTCGACAGCGAGGCCGATACCCAGCAGTTCATCCTGCCCGTCACGGTGCCGCTGATCGCCAGCTTTATTATCGCGCAGACGGTGGCCACCGATCCCGACAGCTCGATGGCGCAGTTCTTCTCCATCTTTCCGCTCACATCGCCCATCGTGATGATGGTGCGCCTGCCGTTTGACGTGCCGGCCTGGGAGCTGCTGCTGTCGATGGTTTCGCTGATCATCGGCTTCCTGTTCTTTACCTGGCTGGCCGGCAGGATCTACCGGACGGGGATCCTGATGTACGGCAAAAAGGCCAGCTGGCGCGAGATCGGAAAATGGCTGTTTTACAAGCCATAGCTTGTGATCCCCTCGCCTCCGGCTGCCGGCAGGTCAGGTGGATCGGAAGTGACGATGCCTTGAGAAAAATCGATAAACGGGGGCTTTTGACCAACCAATGTGCTTTGTTTTGAAAGGCGAATTGTTATATTCGTCATACAATTATGGAAAAAGAGATCTTGCTGGAGGTAAAGAACCTCGTTACCGAGTTTAAGTCGGATGGTGAGCTGATGAAGGCGGTGAACGATGTGTCGTTCACCCTGCACAAAGGCGAGACCATCGGCATTGTGGGCGAAAGCGGCTCCGGAAAATCGGTGACCTCTCTTTCCATCATGCAGCTGATCCCCAATCCTCCGGGCTATGTGTCGGGAGGTGAGATCCTGTACCACTCCAAGGAAAAAGGAACCGTGAACCTCCGGAACCTCGACCCGAAGGAGATGAGGTCCTTCCGCGGCAACGAGATCGCCATGATCTTCCAGGAGCCGATGACCAGTCTCAACCCGGTGTATACCTGCGGAGACCAGGTGATGGAAGCTATCCTGCTGCATCAGAAGATCACTAAAAAGGAAGCCCGCAAGAAAACCATCAAGTTATTTGAGCAGGTGCAGCTGCCCGATCCGGAAAGGGTATTCAATGTATACCCGCACCAGATCTCCGGAGGGCAGAAACAGCGCGTCATGATCGCCATGGCCATGAGCTGCAACCCGCGGATCCTCATCGCCGACGAGCCAACCACCGCGCTCGACGTTACCGTGCAGAAAACCATCCTCGACCTCATGCTGCAGCTGCAGCGCGAGCAGGACATGGGCATTATGTTCATCACCCACGATCTGGGTGTGATCGCCGAGCTGGCAGACACGGTGATGGTGATGTATAAGGGCAAAGTGGTGGAGCAGGGCCCCGTGCTCGAGATTTTCAGCAACCCCAAGCATCCCTATACCAAAAGCCTTCTGGCCTGCCGCCCGCCGCTCGACAGGCGCATCCTGCGCTTGCCGGTGTCTTCCGATTTTATGAAGACTGACGAGCAGGGCCTGATGGTGGAGATTCCTAAAACGGTCAGCGAAGCCATCAACAGCGTGATCATCACCAAAGAGCAGCGCGCAGAGGAGCACAAGGAGCTTTACAGCCGTTCCAAAATCCTGGAGCTCGAGCATATCAAAACGTATTTTCCTAAAACCAAAAGCCTGTTCGGGAAAACCAAAGAATGGGTGAAGGCAGTAGACGATGTGTCGCTGGATGTGTACGAGGGCGAGACCCTGGGCCTTGTAGGGGAAAGCGGCTGCGGGAAAACCACGCTGGGCCGTACCATCCTGAGGCTGAACGAGCCGACCGAAGGAAAAATATTCTTTCAGCGGAACGATCTCCTGAAGCTCAACGACACCGACATGCGTTACCTGCGCAAAGACATGCAGATTATTTTCCAGGACCCGTATTCCTCGCTGAACCCCAGGATCACGATCGGGGAAGCGCTGATCGAGCCGATGCAGATCCATAACCTGCA
>Ga0233425_10007944_pt1 | contig 14483 bp, 13 predicted proteins | sample Watercolumn_Towu_2_FD_181712 | JGI IMG/M metagenome (GOLD analysis project Ga0233425, IMG submission 181712) | Freshwater microbial communities from Lake Towuti, South Sulawesi, Indonesia - Watercolumn_Towuti2014_140_MG | ecosystem: Environmental > Aquatic > Freshwater > Lake | place...
CAGGGGACTCGGCAGGAGGAACTGGCTGCGCCTGAATTGTCTGCTGTGGTTCGGGTGCTTGTGCCGGCTGTTGTAACGGCTGGACAGGGCTCTTCTCCTGTACCTGCGAGGTCTCGACAGGCTGTGGCATTGCTGCCTTTTCAGACACTGTGCTCCTGCCGACAAAAAAGCCGAGTGTGAGGCTCAGTCCCGAAAAAACTGTTACCAGCGCTATTACAAGGCCTCTGCCGAATACAGGACCGGATGATGCTTCAGCAGGTGACCGGTCTTTCATAGGAGAAGCATAGCATCGCCATATGAAAAAAATCTATATCCCATGGAGATGGCCTCATTATAGGCGTTAAGCAGGTTTTTACGGCCTGCAAAGGCTGCAGCAAGCATCAGCGGAGTTGACCGCGGCAGATGGAAATTCGTCAGGAGGGCATCCGCAGCCCTGAACCTGTGGCCTTCATGTATGAATATGTCTGTGGCCCCTCTGATCCTGCCGTTTGACGAGTATATGCTGCATTTCCCGGCAAGGTACCCCTCGAGTGTGCGGGTCGTGGTAGTTCCGACAGTAATAACGCGATTGCCCCTTTCGGATGCCTCACGCATTTCGCTCATCAGTGACGCATCCATCTCGAACTTCTCCTCATCCATCCTGTGGTCAATGACCATCTCAGCCTTGACAGGCCTGAATGTCCCTGTCCCGACATGAAGGGTGATCATGCGGACGAGGACTGAGCGTTCTCTGAGCTTGTTCATAAGCTCATCTGTGAAGTGGAGCCCTGCAGTCGGAGCAGCTATCGACCCCTCAACCTCTGCATAGACGGTCTGGTATCTCTCCCTGTCATTTCTGTCAGGCTTGCGTCTTATATAGGGAGGAAGCGGCATCAGCCCATGCGTATTGATTATTTCGGTCATCTCGTTGCTGCTGCTGAAGTTTACGGTCTTGCCGTCAACGAGCTCAATGCTGAACCTGTCTCCTGCAGAGAGAATGCCTGAATATCTTTCACGGGTGAGGGCTGTCCAGGACCTGTCTGACAGCCTGCTGACAAGGGTTATCTCTATCTTCCCGCCTGTCGGCTTTGTCGCTATTATCCTTGCCGGAAGCACCCTTGAATTGTTGAGGATCAGGATGTCCCCCGCATTCAGATATGCCGGCAGATCTGAGAAATGCCTGTGCTCCCTGGATCCATCCCTTCCGAGGACCAGAAGGCGCGACGAGTCCCGCTTTTCTGCAGGTCTTTCGGCTATGCTTTCAGGCGGAAGGTGAAAATCGAAATCAGCGGTTCTCATATACCTCTAATTTTGTACCAGGATAGAAATACTGAAGTATCTCCCTGTAGTTCATTCCTGATTTTGCCATCTCGAGGGCGCTCCACTGGCAGAGACCTACGCCGTGGCCGTATCCTTTCCCGTCAAATACAGCTGTGCTGCCGTCAGTTGTTATCTGGAAGTTTGTGCTCGGCAGCCTGGTCCACCCCAGGATCTTTCTGAGATCAGTAGTCTTTACATACTGAGCTCCCCTTGAGTGTGATACCTCGACAGTCTTTGTCCGTTTTGTAGATGTGAAGGCTGATGCCTTGATGCTTTTTAGCCCTGATATGTTCAGTGCCTTTTCGATCTCATCAAAAGGTATGCGACGCTCCCATATCCAGTACGGAGATGTCTCGCAGCGGCCTGCCACCGGCTTCAGATATGGATAACCCCTGCCGAACACCTCTTCTGCATCTTCGGTCATTGTGCCGGAGGTGGAATGATAGAATGCCTCGATAAGGCCGCCGTTGTATGTCAGGACCTCTCCTCCTGTGTTCATGACCGCATAGGATACCCTGGCATTTTCGCTGAAACCCTTATAGACCTGATGCAGTACAGAGGATGTGAGATCGTAGTTGGGATTGCTGTTCTGTGCCTTCTGGTTAAGCGCATATGTCCTCGATATCACGGCCTGCACCTTGAGCGCCTCCATGTCCCATTCTACCCCTACCTCAGAGCTCACGACGCTCCTTATGTATTCTTCAAGCGGCAGTTCATTGATGAGATAAAGCCCGCCTTTTCCTTTCCATATCTCTATGTTGCCAGGATAGTGGATCCCGTTTATCAGGAGGTCTCCCTTGAGCATGCCCATGCGTTCGATCTTTTCGTCCCTTGCAGGGATCGACTGGAAAACATCATCAAGGATCAGGACCTTGATCTTTGTCTGCGCCAATGCAGGCTCCGAAAGGATCAGGACGAGGAACAGGAATAAAAGCATGCGACGCATCAGCGCCTCCCCAGAAGCCAGAAGATAAGGCTCAGCAGCAGACTCAGCAGGATGCTGGTCGCAAGAGGAAAATATAAAGTGAAGTTCTTTTTCTGGACAAGGATGTCGCCCGGCAGCCTGCCCAGCCAGGAGGTCCTGGACCCGAGCATGAGAATGCCTCCTATCGCTGCCATTATAATGCCGAACATTAACATCATCCTTCCCGTATTCTGCATCCATTCATTCATCTTTTATCGTCTTTTCCTGTCTTCCTGAATCGGTCCATCTCCGAATATATGCACCCGCAGTATTTCTGCCTGTATAGCCCGAGTTCCCTTGAAAGAGCCTGAGAGGTCTTCCATCCCTGCCTGAAGTCTTCTTCGAGAAATGGTATGCCGTGATGCATTGAGGCCTTTCTACCCGCGTTTATTATTTTATCAAATTTCTGGTACGGACTTGCAAGAAGGGAACTGCTGAACCCGTCCATGCCCATCTGCTTTGCTGCAGAGGCTGTCCTGTCAAGTCTCAAAGCATAGCATATTGAGCACCTGTCCTGACCTGTACCGGCAACAGACCTGAGGAATTCGTCAAGGCAGTAGTCATCGTCATATTCAACCCCGAAGTTCCAAAGGCCTGAGAGTTTAATAAGCGATTCGAGGCGCGCACTGTATTCTGTGTATGGATGTATATTTGGGTTGAACCAGAAGCCCTTTATTGATACACCTCTGATAAGGAGGTCCTGCAGCGGATGTATGCTGCAGTTGGAGCAGCAGATATGCAGAAGGAGTTTCATTTCAAAAAATAGGGGCCCAGGGGCTGTGGTTTCGAGGTTTCAAGGGCGCAGGCAACAAAAAAGGTGATATAACGCGGTGAGAATCAATATGATTTTTCACTTGAACCCCTGACACCCTGAACCCTTGGACCCTTTACTCTAAAACAGGCCGCTCGGCGCTGTCCTTCCGAGGTGTTCGAATGCATTTCTTGTGGCAAGCCTTCCCCTTGGGGTCCTTTCGAGCAGGCCCTCCTGAAGCAGGTACGGTTCATATACATCTTCTATTGTCTCCCTGTCCTCCCTGAGCGCTGCAGATATGGCCTCTATGCCGGCAGGCCCTCCGCTGAACTTGTCAATCAGGGTGAGAAGCAGCCTTCTGTCCATATCGTCAAGCCCCTTCTCATCAACATCAAGGGAGAGCAGGGATGACCTTGTTATATCAATGCCTATGCTTCCGTCGCCCAACACCTGTGCAAAGTCCCGTATCCTCTTGAGCAGCCTGTTGGCTATTCTCGGTGTTCCTCTGGACCTTCTTGCTATCTCGAAGGCCGCCTCTCTGTCTATCGAAACCTTCAGTATTGCTGCAGAGCGTTCGATTATGCTTTCGAGCTCATCATTTGTATAAAAGCCGAGACGGCTTACAATGCCGAACCTGTCCCTGAGAGGGGAGGTCAGAAGACCTGTCCTTGTAGTTGCACCGATCAGAGTGAACTTTGGAAGATTGAGCTTAAGTGTCCTAGCATTAGGGCCCTGGCCGATTATAATGTCGAGCTGGAAATCCTCCATTGCAGGATAGAGCACCTCCTCCACTATGCGGGGCAGCCTGTGGATCTCATCTATGAAGAGTATGTCACGCTCTGACAGATTTGTGAGTATTGCTGCGAAGTCCCCTGGCCTTTCGAGCATGGGGCCTGAAGTGGTCTTTATATTCACCTTGAGCTCATTTGATATGATATGAGCGAGGGTGGTCTTTCCTAATCCGGGGGGGCCGCAGAAGAGTATATGGTCGAGAGGCTCCTTCCTCTGGTTTGCCGCCTTTATGAATATCTTGAGGTTCTCCTTCAGCTTCTCCTGCCCGACAAATTCATCAAGGAGCGATGGCCTGAGATTAATATCGAGAGCGGTCTCTTCTTCAGCTGCAGAAGGGTTCACGAGCCTTCCGGATATCTCCGGATTGTCTATATGGTGCTCATCCATGTCTCTTCTCCGCCATCATCCTGAGCGTCTCCCTGAGCAGGGTTTCGATCTCGGTATGTCCCTGTTTGTATGCCTGTTCGAGGAATTCGAGGGCGATGTTCTTTTTGTAACCGAGGTTCACGAGTGCAGAGAGCGTATCGTCAAAGACCCTGTCCTTCGACCCGGTGGAAGCAGGCAGTTTTTCCCTCAGTTCAAGTATTAACCTGTGCGCGGTCTTTTTGCCGAGGCCTGGTATCCTGCAGAGCATCGCGACATCTTCGGTCTCAAGGGCTGTCAGGAAGTCATCAAGCGAAAGCCCTGACAGCACATTGAGCGCCATTTTGGGGCCCACACCTGTAATGCCGAGCAGAGTGATGAATATCCGCTTCTGTGCTTCGTCTGTAAATCCGAAAAGCTGGATCGCATCTTCGCGCACATGGGTATATATATGAAGGAAGAGATCCTCCCCCTCGTGTGGCATCGAGGAAAGCATATTTAGCGGGACATTTACCTGATAACCGACTCCGTGCGTCTCGATTATGATATTTTCAGGCCTCTTCGAGATGAGCCTTCCCCTGAGAGAGCCGATCATGAGCAGGTTGCCATTAAATGGTGATGGGTTATGGGTGATGAGTGATCAGAAACAGAAATAGAAAGGAAGACTTTGCATCCTGAAAAGCATGCCCTGTCATGTCTTGTCATATTACTCATAACGCATCACTCATTACCCGTCACAGCCTTTCTGAATTTTATAGCATTGGCGTAGCAGAGGGCAAGGGCGAGGGCATCTGCGCTGTCCGGCGGGAGGTCTCCTTTAAGATTGAGCAGCAGACCGACCATCTTCTGGACCTGCTGCTTTTCTGCCCTGCCGTATCCTACGACAGATTTTTTCACCTCAAGGGCGCTGCATTCTGTGAGTGGTATGTCTGCCGAGGCGGCCGCAAGGAGGGCAACACCTCTTGCATATCCGAGGCTCATTGCGGCCCTTACGCTCTTTGCATAGAACATCTTCTCTATTACGATATGGTCAGGCCTCTTCTCCTGGATTATGGCAGACAGTTTTTCGTAGATATATCTGAGTCTTTCATGCAGCGGTTTTGCTGCTGACGGGGATATCGTTCCTGATGCAACATATACCGGCTGCGTCTTCAGCAGTTCTATCATGCCGTATCCGCACCTTATGCTGCCCGGATCAATGCCTAATATCTTCACTCCGGATTATTTTTTCCTCGTATGGTCAAAGAGAATGTCTTCGACCAGCAGGCATATGGTATGACCGAGCGTGATATGCGTCTCCTGGATCCTCGGCGTGTTCTCTGAGGGGACAATGAACTGGAAAGATGCCTTTGATGCAGACTTTTCCCCTTTGAGTCCTGTCAGAAAGACGGTCTTCATCTTCTTCCTCTTTGCTGCATCGAGCGCCTTGATAACATTTGGAGACTGGCCGCTTGTGCTTAGCGCTATGACTATATCGCCCTCAGTGCCGAGCGATTTGAGCTGTCTGGCGAATATTTCCGCATAGTCATAGTCATTGGCTATGGAGGTTATGACCGCCATGTCTGTATTAAGTGCTATGGCAGGCAGGCCTGGCCGCTCCTTCTTGAACCTGTTGACGAATTCTGCTGCAATGTGAGATGCATCTGTTGCGCTGCCGCCATTTCCGAAGATCAGGAGCTTGTTCCCCGCATTGAATGCCGCGGCTATTGCCTTTGATACATCGATTATGTTCTCGATGTTCTCGCTGACGAACCTCTCCTTGACATCTATGCTGTCTCTGAATTCCTTTAGGATCTTTTCTCTCATAATATTTGTGTGCTGCGGAAGAAGAAATCTCGGATTAGATAGACTAAATAAATGGCATTTATAAGTCAATCGCGTTTGATAATATGTAAATGCGTTGTCTTTACGCGCTTTGATATGGCGTTATTTCCCGAGACCTTATATGCCTATTAAATAATACAATCGCAGCTATTATTTATTTTGGCTGGGAAATGTGGTATTTTTTAAGACATTTATTTTTGTTATAAATCTTATTAATTTTTTTAAGTTTTATAGCTCCATTAGAATAAGTTATAGTTTCTGCATCTGCTATACAGGAACCGGAACTTCAATTAATGAATATGTGATATACCCGAAGGGAGGATTTTATGCTTATCATTGGTGAGAAGCTGAGCATCATAGCCAAGCGTGTCAGGGAGGCGATGATGAATAAGGACAAGGGTCCGATCCAGGAGATCGCAACCCGTCAGTGGAAAGAGGGTTCCGGCATGATCGATGCCAATATCGGCCCTGCAGAGGATGGCGGCGAAGACCTGATGCAGTGGATGGTCACAACGATACAGGAGGTTGTCCCTCTTCCGATATGTCTTGATACAACAAACGCAAAGGCCCTTGAGGCCGGTCTTAAGGTGCATAATAACGAGTGGGGACGCCCGCTCATCAATTCTACATCCAACGATCCTGAGCGCTTTCCGATCCTTGAACTTGCGGCCAAATATAATTCGCAGGTGATCGGTCTTACGGTCGGAAAGGGAGGGCTTCCTGCAGATGCTGAAGAGCGCTGTGCGATCGCTGCTGAAATAATGGCCCGCGCAATGGAGTACGGTGTGCCCCTCGAGGATATCTATCTTGATCCCCTTGTTCTCCAGATAGCGACTTCGCAGGACCATGCCACAAAGGTTATAGATGCAATAAAGATGTTCCAGGAGATGAACGACCCTGCCATGAAGACAGTTGTCGGTCTCAGCAATATTTCGAACGGCTGCCCCAAGCATATAAGGCCGATCCTTAATAAATATTATTTCCTTATGCTTATGAATGCGGGACTCACCTCTGCAATAGCTGATTCTCATGAGATGGCTGAGGCCCTGAACGAGAGGCAGTTATTTAATGATGTACTTGCCGGAAAAGAGATAGGTGATCCGGAAAAGATGAAAGTGATCAAGAAGACCATCGAAGTTATAATGGGCGACAACCTTTATGCCCATTCTTATCTCGAGATGTAGGTTGAAGGCAGGGGCTGACACTCTGTTCGGTCCTGTTTGGGCTTTGTTAACGATATATTTAATGAGGAGGTTATAACATGGCATTTGCAGCACCAAAAGAGACATACTCCGGAAAGGTCTATTCCGTAACAGTCGGAACAGGAGACAAGGCTGTGACCTTTGGAGGGGAGAATGTTCTTTCCTTCCATTCCTTTGAGGGGAGCACGCCTAACAGGCCTCTGATAGCTTTTGAGATACAGGACATCCCGCCCGCAGACTGGCCCGAGAATGTTCAGAAGCCTTATGCTGCTGTTTCCGGCGACCCGGTGACATGGGCAAAGTACTGCCAGGATGAGCTTAATGCCAGGGCCGTTGCTCTCAGGCTCGTAGGCACCCATCCTGACAGGGAGAACCGTTCGCCCGAAGATGCTGTAAAGACCGTCAAGGATGTTCTTGCAGCGATCAATATACCCCTTATAATCCTCGGCAGCAACCACTCTGAAAAGGACACTTCTGTACTGATTGCTGTTGCAGAGGCTGCAAAGGACAAGAACTGCATAATAGGCAAGGCTCAGGAGTCCAACTACAAGACAATAGCCGCTGCTGCAATGGCAAATAACCACAAGCTTGTAGCCATGTCAGAGCTCGATATAAATCTTTCAAAGCAGCTCAATATACTGATCACCCAGATGGGTTTTGACAAGGAGAGGCTGATTACAGACCCTATGTGCTCTGCACTCGGCTACGGCCTTGAATATACCTATTCCGTTATGGAGAGGATCCGGCTGGCGGCCCTTACCCAGAACGATGTGACCATGCAGCAGCCCATGATGGGTGATGTAGGCATGTATGTCTGGAAGGTCAAGGAGACCCAGGCAGCAGAGGCGGACCTTCCTCACTGGGGTTCAACCGAGGAGAGAGGCATCCTCTGGGAGGCCGAGACAGCAACCGCGCTTCTGATAGCAGGCGCCGAGCTGCTGATCATGAGGCATCCGAGGGCAGTTGCTGCCGTAGAAAAAGTCATAGACGAGCTTGTGTAAGGAGGAATGAAAAATGGCATTATCAGGCGTTGAAATATTCAAGCTGCTCCCAAAGACAAACTGCAAGAAGTGCGGCCATCCGACATGTCTTGCGTTTGCCATGAAACTTGCGCAGAGACAGGCAAGCCTCGACTCCTGCCCAGATGTATCTGAAGAGGCCAAGAAGGTATTGGGCGAGGCATCTGCTCCTCCGATAAGGGCCATTACAATAGGCTCCGGAGACAAGGCTGTAAAGATGGGCGAGGAGACAGTCCTCTTTCGCCATGACAAGAAGTTCGTCCATCCCGCAGCATTTGCCGTAGAGGTTAAGGATACAGCCTCTGCCGATGAGATAGCTGCTCTCTGCAGCAATGTTGTCGGGTCCGAGATAGACAGAGTAGGCCAGAAGCTCAGGATCGATGCCATATGCATTACAAATGCATCCGGCGATGCTGGCAAGTTCGAAGCCGCTGCAAAGACAGTTGCAGAGAAGGCTGCAGGCGTGCCTGTGATACTTAATACGACTGACGCTGCTGCTGCCGAGGCTGCAGGGAAGATATTTACCGGGAATAAGCCTGTCATATACGGCGCCAATGCTTCAAACGCAGAGGCCATGGCAGCGGCTGCAAAGAACTGCAAGGCCATCCTCGGAGTTGCGGCAAACGGACTTGATGAGCTTTCGGAGCTTACCGAGAAAGTGAAAGGGTTCGGCGTCGAGGACATAGTGATGGATTCTGGTGCAAGGAACTCAAAAGAGATCATAGAACATAACACCCTTATAAGAAGGGCTGCCATAAAGAAGGGTTTCAAGCCTTTCGGCTATCCTGTGATCAGCTTTGCCCAGAGGGAAGATGCGATGCAGGAGGCTCTTGTTGCATCTGTTGCCGTTGCCAAGTATGCCGCGATAATAGTGCTGAGCAGCATGGAGAGATGGAAGAACCTTGCCCTCTTCACGCTCAGGCAGAACATCTATACAGATCCTCAGGTCCCTATGCAGGTTGAACAGAAGGTCTATGCGCTTGGAGATGTGAAGCCGGAATCCCCGCTTTTCATCACCACAAACTTCTCTCTCACATATTTCATAGTTTCGGGCGAGATTGAGAACAGCAAGGTGCCGAGCAGGCTCGCTGTCATGGATTGCGAAGGCCTGTCCGTTCTGACCGCATGGGCCGCAGGCAAGTTTACGGCCTCAAAGATAGCACAGTTCATAACAGACAGCGGCATAGAGAAGGAGATTGCCAGCAAGGAGCTTATCATCCCGGGATATGTTGCGATACTTAGCGGGTCCATTGAGGAGAAACTGCCAGGCTGGAAGATAACCGTAGGTCCGAGAGAGGCGAATGCGCTGCCTGCATTCCTGCGGTCGAGATAAGCATCTTGATTACATTTTCGGTATTTATTAACCTAATTATTAAAATATAAGGCATTATGGCCAGTGTTGCCCTGCTGGCCATGAGGCTTTTCAAGAGGAGGCTACAATGTCTAAACTGATTGCTTCTGCCGCGATACGAGGCGCACAGACTCTCGTTGCGCGTGCAGATGAGATGCTCCAGAAGGCTATTGCTGACAAGGGAAAGGATTTTGTGTTCGAGTTCCCGGATACGGCCTTTTATCTTCCGATGGTCTATGCCATGACAGGATTCCAGGTCAAGACCCTTGGCGACATGCAGGTTGCACTCGGGTTTGCGAAGGAGCTTCTCCATGATGAACCGGAAGAGAAATTATGGAAGCCTTACCTTGGCGAGGCGCTTGATTCTGGCATGGCCACTCTCTTTGCAGAGGAGATTGTCCTTGCCATCAGGTATATAAACGGGCTTGAGCCTGTAAAGGAGATAATTGAGGGAAAGGAGTTCACCTACAACGGCTTTATTACCGACACAATTCAGAGAAACCTCGGTATACAGCTTGTTGACGGGACAATGCCCGGCTTTGCAGCGATAATAGGTGCTGCGCCTACAGACGAGATTGCTGTTACTATCTGCCGCGAGCTACAGGAAAAGAACATTCTTACCTTCCTGTCCGGCGAGTCAAACGGAGACAGCGTCACAAAGCAGCTTATCAGGAAGGGCGTTGATCTCGGATGGGATACGCGTATCGTGCCTCTTGGCCCTGATACTGAACATACCCTTTATGCGCTCGACTGGGCCATCAGGGCATCCCTAATCTTCGGTGGAAAGAAGCCAGGCAACTTCAAGGAACATCTCATATACCAGAAAGACAGGGTCTTTGCGTTCGCAATAGCGCTCGGTCCATTGGATGATATCAAGTGGACAACAGGCGCCGGCGCCATCAACATGGGCTTCCCTGCTCTCTGCGATACTGATGTGCCGGTAATACATCCGACGGGCGTATGTACATATGAAGAGGTCGACAAGGAGTTTGACCATTCAAAGATAGTCCAGAAGGCCATCGAGATGAGAGGTCTCAAGATCACTGTCGAGAAGCCTCCTATACCTGTTGCCTACGGTCCTGCCTTTGAGGGTGAGAGAATAAGGAAGGAAGATACCTTCATAGAGTTCGGCGGACAGAGGACCCCGGCATTCGAGTGGGTCCGCATGAGGGAGATGGATGAGATCGAGGACAACAAGATCATCATCGTGGGCGATAACTGGCAGGAGAGATATGAGCAGGGCGGCAAACTGGCGCTCGGAATGCTCATAGAGGTTGCAGGCCGCAAGATGCAGAAGGACTTCGAGTCTGTCATAGAAAGAAAGATCCATCACAACATCAACGAGGCCCAGGGCGTATGGCATATGGGACAGCGCGATATAAACTGGATCAGGATAAGCACTGCAGCAAAGAAGGACGGCTTCACGCTGGAACACCTCGGTATTCTTAATGCAACAATGACACACCACCGCTTCCGTTCCATCGTTGACAAGGTCCAGGTGACACTCTTTATAGATGAAAAGGATGTCAATGCAAAGCTCGAAGAGGCGCGCACTGCCTATAAAGAACGCGACCACAGGCTCGGCAATCTTACTGACGAGGCTGTTGATACATTTTATTCCTGCCTGCTCTGTCAGTCTTTTGCTCCGGCACATGTCTGCGTTATAACGCCTGAGAGGCTCGGCCTCTGCGGAGCATACAACTGGCTTGACGGCAAGGCTGCGTACGAGATCGATCCAACAGGCGGAAACCAGCCGGTTCCGAAGGGTGAACTTGCAGATGCGAGATACGGCAGGTATACAGGAGTTGACGATTACCTCAAGAAGGCATCAGGAGGAGCTGTAGAGACCCTGAACCTCTATACGATAATGGAAAATCCAATGACCTCCTGCGGCTGCTTCGAATGCATACTTGCGATCATTCCTGAGGCAAACGGCGTCATGATCGTAAACCGCGGATTCACTGGCATGACACCTATGGGCATGAAATTCTCAACACTTGCCGGAACAGTTGGCGGTGGAGCACAGACGCCAGGCTTCATGGGCGTCGGCGTGAACTTTGTCACGAGTAAAAAGTTCCTGTTCGGAGACGGCGGCATAAAGCGTATTGTATGGATGCCCAAGTCTCTTAAGGAGAGGGTAGGCGAGGAGTTCAGGAGGAGGGCTGAAGAGGCCGGCGCACCTGACCTTCTCGACAAGATAGCTGACGAAACTGTCTGCGAAGATTCTGAAAAACTGCTTGAACATCTCTCTGCTGTAGGGCACCCTGCACTCGAGATGGATTCGATAATATAGTCAAGGAGGTAATTATGGAAATTAAGATACATAGCGCTACCCCGGCAGCGGAAAAAATAGTTGAGTGGGCAGAAGAACATAAGATGGAGACATGCTTTGACAGGGCCGAGAAACTGAAGCCCTGTCCTATCGGCTCTGAGGGCGCATGCTGCAAGGTATGCCACATGGGACCCTGCAGGCTCGTCGGAAAGAATGCAGAGGAAGATGCTCGCGGAGTCTGCGGTGCAACTCTGCCTACCGTAGCGGCCAGAAACATGCTGCGTATGATAGCTGCTGGAACATCGGCACATTCAGATCATGCCAGAGGGATGGTAGAGACACTCCTGGCTGTTGCAAACGGCGAAGCAAAGGACTTCAAGATAACTGATGTAAGAAAACTGTATAGAGTTGCCGGTTACCTGAATATAGAGTTTGAAGGACGACCTGTCAATGATGTTGCCCGTGATGTGGCCATGAAATTCCTTGAGGACTTCGGAAGACAGCGCGGCGGAGAGATTAACTATACGAGCCGTGCACCCAAGAAGACACAGGAGAGATGGCGCAAATGGGGTATTGTCCCAAGGAGCATCGACAGAGAGGTCGTTGAGGCAATGCACAGGACAAATATTGGTGTTGACCACGACCCCGACCATATACTGTTGCATGGACTGAAGACCGCCCTTGCTGACGGGTGGGGCGGTTGCATGATATCTACTGACATCACTGATATACTCTTCGGAACACCTATGCCTGTCAAAGCTGAGGCGAGCTTCGGCATATTCAAGGAAGAGGAAGTGAATCTCGTTGTCCACGGGCATGAGCCTCTTCTTGCAGAAATGATCGTGGATGTTGTATCTGAGCCTGATATGATCGCCTATGCTCAGTCAAAGGGCGCCAAGGGCATAAATCTCGGCGGCATGTGCTGTACTGCAAACGAAATTCTGATGAGGCATTCAATACCTACTGCCGGCGGCTTTACCAACCAGGAGCTCGGTATCATGACAGGGCTTGTAGATGCGATGACAGTTGATGTCCAGTGTATAATGCCGGCCATTACGGAGATATCGAAGAAGTTCCATACAAAGGTCATTACTACGAATTACCGCGCAAAGATACAGGGCGCCGAGCATATCGAGTTCGAAGAGCACCATGCAAAAGAAATTGCAAGGAAGATAGTCAGGGTCGCAATAGACAACTTCCAGAACAGGAAGACAAAGGGAAGTCATATTACAGACAAGTTCCCTGTCATTGCAGGCTTCTCACACGAGTATATTGAGTATATGCAGGGCGGCAGATGGAGAGGGTCATTCAGACCTCTTAATGACGCTATAATGGCAGGCAGGATCAGGGGTGTTGTTGGCCTTGCCGGCTGTGACAATCCGAGGGTGCCTTCAACCGGACTGCATAAATTTCTTGCTACAGAGCTTATAAAAAATGATGTTCTTATAGTATCTACAGGATGCGGTTCTGCTGCATGCGGTACTGCCGGATACCTTACCCCTGAGATGGCGCTCGAAAATGCCGGACCCGGCCTAAGGGAAGTATGCGAGGCTATAGGTATACCTCCCATACTGCACCTCGGAGCATGCGTTGACAATTCGAGAATACTGACTATAGCAAGTGCAATGGCTGCAGAGGGCGGGCTTTCTGACGAAATAGGCGGTATGCCGGCGGTCGGTATCGCACCTGAATGGATGTCGGAAAAGGCTATTGCGATCGGCTGTTATTTCGCAGCATCAGGCGTTCCTGTCATATTTGGAGGTGATTCTCCTGTTGGTGCATCTCAGGAGGTGACAAAGATAATGACTGAAGTCTGGCTTGAGAGATTCAGGGGCGCGCTTCACTTTGAGCCAGATCCCGAGAAGATGCTCGAAATGGCCCTTGACTATATTGACAAGGCCCGCGAAGCACTCAAGCTCAAGAAGTATGAACCGGGCAAGTTCGGCACTGAGAAGGTACTTATGGACATGGCAGCACGCCGTGAGATAGAGAAGGCTGCAAGGCCCCATGTAGGCCTGTAATCAGGATTTATAACGATAAAAAGCCCCTGCCCGGAAGGACAGGGGCTTTTTATATTCAGAAATGGCGGACTGTTATCAGTTTACAGTAAAGACAGATTCGCTTTCAGCCACTGCCAGCTCATTGCCTGAAAGGTCTTTCAGTATTGCCCTTATTCTGCATAAAGGAGACTTGAGATCAGGCACTGTCCATGCTGCCTGCCCCGGGTTGCCCGAAAGCTGTTTAATGCTATTCCATGTAGTGCCGTCAGTACTGTACTGGATAACGGTGTTTGCAACCTGGCTTGTCAATCCGAAAGTGCTCCATTTGATGGTATAACTCTGTCCGGCTGTCAACAGCTCTCCTCCGTTTGGCTGTGATATTTTAGCTGTCCTTATGACAAAGGGCTGGCTGATCAGAGTGGACAGGACTGTATTCATTGAATCTTTTGCAAATATCCTTATATATCCGGTCTTGTTGCCTGTCTGCTGAGGCATGGTCCAGTTATATGTCCTTACATTGCCTGCGGTTGAGACAGGATGCCATGTCTGCTTGTTGTCAGTCGAATACTGTATCTGAAAGCTCAATGCGTCAGCCGGAGCCTTCCATCTTATTGTGTGGATGCTGCCTGCATTCAGTTTTTCCTGC
>Ga0233425_10007945_pt1 | contig 14475 bp, 7 predicted proteins | sample Watercolumn_Towu_2_FD_181712 | JGI IMG/M metagenome (GOLD analysis project Ga0233425, IMG submission 181712) | Freshwater microbial communities from Lake Towuti, South Sulawesi, Indonesia - Watercolumn_Towuti2014_140_MG | ecosystem: Environmental > Aquatic > Freshwater > Lake | place: Indonesia...
GGGTTACGGGTTACGGGTTACGGGTTACGGGTTACGGGTTACGGGTTACGGGGAATGGGGAATGGGGAACGGGGAACGGGGAACGGGGAATGGGGAATGGTAAATGCGAAGTGGTTGATCGGGTGGGACTTGTACTGGAATTGGAAGGTGGGCACAAGGCCATTCGGGGGTGAGGGGGGCTAGGGAGTGCGAGGGGTATGTTCGAAGCTGGCGATTTGAAGATTCACGAATGCTCGTGGACGGATTCGAGTCGTGTCATGTAACCGAAGTCGTTTTGCCGCGTTGCCGAATTTGTACAGATTGCCATGGATGGAACTTACGGAAGCTGCGTGTTGGGGCCGTGGGTGGAACCCGGTGGGCGCCGTTATTTCATGATACAATCGGGCGGCTCGCTGGCTGGACCGGCCGTTTCGTTGGCTGGAGTCGCTGCGTGATTCGGTGTCGAGTTGCGGAGCAACTCGACCACATAATCGTGTCTCAAAAACGTAAAACAACGCGATAAGAAGGAAACCTCGATGGCGGTCGGGTTGCAGAACAGAATCACCGAGTCGGCTCGGGCCTCGGGAACGCCGGCGCGACTGATGTCGCTGGATGCCTATCGCGGATTTATCATGCTGGCGATGGCTTCGAGTGCTTTTGGTTTCAGCACGATGGCCAATTCGCCGGCGGTTCTTGAGCAGTTCTCCGGGACGGTCTGGGACAGCGCGTGGCGCGGCGTCTGGCGCTGGTTGGCGTACGAATTCGAGCATGTGCCCTGGACCGGTTGCGGGTTCTGGGACCTGATCCAGCCGTCGTTCATGTTCATGGTGGGTGTGGCGGTACCGTTCTCGACGGCTCGTCGCACGCAGATCGGGCAGTCGAAAACCAGGCAATTCGCTCACGTTCTGTTGCGATCGCTGATCCTGGTGATTCTGGGGATTTTTCTTTCGTCCCAAGGGCGCGCCGTCACGAATTTCACTTTTGTCAACGTGCTGACGCAGATCGGGCTGGGGTATTGGGCGCTGCATCTGTTTCGAACGCGCCCGGAATGGAACTGGAGCCCGCGATCCTGGCTGCTGCTGCAGGGCATTGCGGCTGCCGTGGTGTTGATCGGGTATGGGGCCTGGTTTCAGAGTTACACAATTCCGGAGGAGGAGCGAGCGACGGTAGAGCGGTTCGTGACCCAACAGATGCAGAGTCGAGGAAAAACCGATGCGGAACTTGAACGCGAGCTAGGCTTGACGCGCGACTTCACCGGGGTTGCGGTGCATTGGAACAAGCATACGAACGCGGCCGCCGCCGTGGACCGATGGTTCTTGAATCGTTTTCCGCGGCAGGAGCCGGAGTGGGAAGGAGCCCGATTCTGGATCAACGACGGAGGATACCAGACGTTGAACTTCATTCCGTCGCTGGCGACGATGATGTTCGGCTTGATGGCCGGCACGGTGTTGCGGGCGGGCTGGACGATGAGGGACGTGCTGCGGTGGATGATTCTGGCGGGTGCTGCCTGCTTTCTGGTGGCGATGGCGCTGGACACGTCGACCTGGCCGATCCAATTCGCAAGCTGGTCGATCTGTCCGGCGGTGAAGCGGATCTGGAGTCCCACCTGGGCCGTCTTCAGTTCCGGCTGGACGTTTTGGATGCTGGCCGCCTTCTATTGGGTGGTCGACATCTGGGGTTGCCGGCGACTTGCCTGGCCGTTCGCGGTCGTGGGGATGAACTCGATTGCGATGTACTGTATGTCACAATTAATGGGCGGCTGGACGCGCGAGACGCTCAAGACGCACTCCGCCACGCTCGACTCCTGGTTGGGGCTTGACCAGGGTCTTGGCTACTTGTTGACGCAGTCGGCTTATGCTCCGTTGAACTCGCGCTTGGCCGTGCTGTGCGTGTTCTGGCTGATCTGCCTCTGGATGTATCGGCGTTCGATCTTTATCCGGATCTGAGGGCACGATCCGGCGGTTGTGCCTGGAATCGTGACGTCCATCGGCACGGGATTCTGCCCGGGCACTTGATTGTGCGGCGGGCTCTGCCGATGATGACGCGTCGCCGTATGCCGTCGGACGCTTGACTCAGGTGTTTTCGAGTGGGTAGGAGCGGCTCTTTTTCGCGTTGCAGAGGGATGATGATGAACGTATCGATGATCGAAACTCCTCCCACCACGCCGCTGGGCATCCTTCGCCGGCTTGGTCCCGGTCTGATCATCGCAGGCTCGATCGTCGGTTCCGGGGAGTTGATCGGGGCCACGACGACCGGCGCGCAGGCCGGCGCGACGCTGCTGTGGCTGATCGTGCTCGGCTGTGTGATCAAGGTGTTTGTGCAGGTCGAGTTCGGACGGTACGTGATTGCGACGGGGCGCACGTCCATGGACGGCATGAACGAGACGCCCGGTCCGCGATGGAAGATGAGCTGGCTGTTCTGGTACTGGCTGCTGATGTTCCTGATCAGCCTGGGGCAGTTGGGCGGAATTGTCGGTGGAGTGGGACAGGCGATGGCGATTTCGCTGCCGTTGACGCAAGCAGGTCGCGCCTACAACGAGTCCGCATCGCAGCGAACCGCGGAAGTTTTTGATTTGTACGCGCGGCGCGATACGCTGTCCGATCAGGAGCGGCGGGAGAAGGAATCGCGCATCGAGAAACTGGAGGCAGTGCTCAAGGGCAACTCGGCAGGTGCCCGGGAGCAGTACTACTGGGCGACGATCATCACCGTCGTTACCGCGGTGCTGCTCGTCGCGGGACGCTACGGCCTGATCCAATGGGTTTCAACTTTCCTGGTGGCCTCGTTCACTTTGGTTACGGTCGTCGATTTGACGTTGCTGCAGCTGGAACCCCAATGGGCGATCGGCTGGGCGGACCTGCTCGACGGCCTGAAGTTCCAACTGCCAGCGCACGGCGATGGTGTGCGCACCGCCCTGCAGACGTTCGGAATCATCGGCGTCGGTGCCAACGAACTGATTCAGTATCCGTACTGGTGCAGCGAAAAAGGATATGCTCGCTTCTGCGGCCCGCGAGACGCAACACCCGCCTGGGCCGATCGAGCGCGGGGCTGGCTGCGGGTCCTGCGCTGGGATGCCTGGTGCTCGATGCTGGTTTACACTTTTGCGACATTAGCCTTCTATCTATTGGGCGCGGCGATTCTCGGTCGATTGAAGCTGGTGCCGGAGGGACCGGAGATGATCCGCACGCTCTCCACGATGTACCAGCCGATCTTTGGCCGCTGGACGCAGATCTTATTCCTGTTCGGGGCCTTCGCCGTGTTGTACTCGACGTTCTTCGTTGCCAATGCCGGGCACGCACGCGTTTGCAGCGACGCGCTGCGCGTGTTCGGTTTCCGTCAGGATGCCACCCAAGAGCGGCGCATGGTGGCGATCTTGAGCGGAGTCTTTCCGTGTATCTGCCTGGTGGTTTACCTGGCGTACTCGATGCCGGCCGAGCTGGTGCTGGCCAGCGGCGCCATGCAGGCAATCATGTTGCCGATGCTCGCCTTCTCAGCCATCTACTTTCGCTTCCGCCGCAGCGACGCCCGGATTCAGCCTACGCGGTTGTGGGATTTCTGCTTGATCGCCTCGGGAGTTATCATGGCCATTACCAGCACCTGGCTGGTGGTCGAACAGGTGAAAGCGTTCCTGAAATAGTTCCGGCCCGCTATCGGATGGCGGTTGCCGCTGCATGAAACAAGGCCTCTAGCAGGTGGCCAATGCGAGACGCGTCCTCGCCGTTGAACTCCCCACTCCTCTCGCCGCTTGCTGCGCCGCTTGCTGCGCCGCTTGCTTCGCCGCTCGCTTCGCGCCGTCGCTGGCTTGCCGAGGCCGGATCCGGGCTGGGGATGTTGGCTCTTGGATCGTTGCTGGCCGGCGACGACGGCAGCGGCACGAGCAGCGGCACGAGCGGCGAAGCGAGCGGCGGTACGCGCGGCGGTACGCGCGACCAAGCCAGCGAAAAGGCGTCGCATTTTCCGGCTCGCGCCAAGCGAATCATCTGGCTGTTCATGCATGGTGGTCCTAGTCATGTCGACCTATTTGATCCGAAACCGGAACTGAGCGCCCTGGCGGGTCAGCCGCTGCCGGCGAGTTTCGGTCCGGTGATGACGCGCCGAAAAGTTGCGGAGAACCCGTTGCTGCCGGCCGTCAAGCCGTTTCGGCCGCACGGCGAGTCGGGACTGCAGATCAGCGATTTTCTGCCCGAGATTGCCCGACACGCCGACGAATTGGCGGTGATCCGCAGCATGCACGGCGACAGTGTCAATCATCCTCAATCGGTCTATCAGATGAACACCGGCAGCATTCTGATGGGGCGACCGAGCGTGGGAAGCTGGCTGGCGTACGGGCTGGGGGCCGAGTCATCCGATCTGCCGGCGTTCGTCGTGCTGCCCGATCCGGGCGGCGGCGTGAAAGGTGGTCCGCCGGCGTGGGGCAGCGGTTTCCTGCCAGCCACGTTTCAGGGAGTTACGATGCGCGGCGGTGATTCACCGATCCTGCATCTGCGCGGCGCGGAGCCGGTCCCGCCGGAGCGCAGGCAGGCGACGATCGACCTGCTGCGGGAACTGAACCGCAGGCACCAGCAGCGTCGCGACGACGACGAACTGTCAGCCAGGATTCGCGCTTACGAATTGGCTTTTCGCATGCAGGCCACGGCGCCGGAGCTTGTCGACATGCGTTCGGAATCGGTCGAGACCGAACGCGTCTACGGACTGGAGCAAAAGGAGTGTGCGGAATTCGGCAGGCGTTGCCTGCTGGCGCGGCGGTTGATCGAGCGCGGCGTGCGGTTCGTTCAGGTCTATTCGGGCGATACGAATGGCTGGGACGCGCACAACGATCTGCCGAAAAACCACGAGCAACTCTGCCGTACCACCGACCTGCCGATCGCCGGCTTGTTGACCGACCTGAAGCGCCGCGGGCTCTGGAATGACACGCTGGTCGTCTGGGGCGGAGAGTTCGGACGAATGCCGATGAGCGAATCCGGGACGGGGCGCGACCATAATCCCTGGGGATACACCGTCTGGCTGGCAGGTGGCGGCGTGCGAGGCGGCATCGCCTACGGCGCGACCGACGCTGTCGGGCTGCGGGCGGAGGAGAACCGGGTTGCAGTGCGCGACCTGCACGCCACGCTGCTGCATCTGCTGGGGCTCGACTTCCGCCAATTGACATTCCACCATCACGGACTTGACGAGCGGCTGACAGGTCCGTCGGACGACGTGCGCGTGGTGCGGGAGATACTTGCATGAACTGCGGTCTCCTCGACGCGATGTCGACAAACCGCTGGCGTTTTCTGGCGGTATTCGCCGCTTGTGTCGTGCCGCCGTTCGTTTCCTCGAGCATCGCCGTTTCGGACGATCTGGCACAAGCAGGTTCGGAGTCCTTCGAGGAGAGTCCCCTGACAGACGCCGACCGTGACTATTGGGCTTACCGACAGACTCCACTGCCGACGGTACCATCGATTCGCAACCAAGCCTGGCTTCGCGCGCCACTTGACCAATTCGTTCTGGCGAAACGGGAGGACCGCGGCATTGTTCCCAGTGTCGAAGCGCCGCGGGCGGTGCTGTTGCGGCGCGCCACGTTGGCGCTTTGGGGCATGCCGGTGACCGAATCGGAAGCTCAAGACTGGCTGGCAGCGTCGTCACCCGCGCGTGCAACGGCGGCCACGCCGATTGCGGAAGTTTTTGAATGCGATACCTATGAGCGGCTCGTCGATCGGCTGCTGGCTTCGCCGCGGTACGGCGAACGATCCGCCCAGGCTTGGCTCGACCTGGCGCGATACGCCGACACGGACGGGTTCGAGCACGACTTGACACGGCCCACTGCCTGGCGATACCGGGATTGGGTGATCGCGTCAAAGAACCGGGATCTGGGCTACGATCGGTTCGTGATTGCACAGGTCACAGGTCGTACCGAAGACGGTTCCGAGGACCTGATTCCGACAATGTTCGGTTTGGCTGGGCCCGACATGCCGGACATGAATGACCAGCATGATCGGCGTCATCAACGACTCAACGAACTCACCGCGACCGTCGGATCGGTGCTGCTCGGCATGCAGTTCGGTTGCGCTCAGTGTCACGACCACAAGTATGACCCATTGAGTCAGGGTGATTTCTTCCGATTACGCGCGGTGTTTGAATCGGCGATACCGATCCTGGAGCGTGACAAGCCGGTGCATCATCTTGTCGATCAATCGGAACCGGTTTTGGCCCGCTTCTGGCCGCGAGGGGACGCTCGCCGACCTGGCCCGGTCGTCCGGCCCGCGCCGCCGCGCGTTCTGTGTCCTGCCGGAATTCCGGACTGGCCGGTCGAGAAGAACGTTCGCGACGAGTTCGCCCGCTGGCTGGTCGCGGCCGACAACCCGCTGTTTGCCCGCGTGGCGGTCAACCGGCTCTGGCAATTCCAATTCGGGCGCGGCCTGTTTGCGACCCCCGCCGATGTCGGCAATATGGGTGCGCCGCCCACCCACCCGGAATTGTTGGACTGGATGGCTCACCGTTTCCGGCGGCAAGACTGGAGCGAAAAACGGATGCACCGCGAAATCATGCTCTCGGCAACCTACCGGCAATCGGGCCCGCAATCGCGCAGCCATGCGATCCAGTCGACCAGGGCAGATCATCGAGACCCGGACCCCGACAACACTTTATGGAGTCGATTCCCGCGGCGGCGTTTGGATGCCGAATCGGTTCGGGATTCGTTGTTGAGCGTCTCCGGACTCCTGACCAGCGATCTCGGTGGTCCCGGCGTGATGCCGCCGCTGCCTCCCGAACTGTTGGGGACGCTGCTGAAGGGCCAATGGGCGGTGAGTCCCCACGAGGCGGACCATTATCGACGCAGCATTTACCTGTTCGCGCGCCGCAATCTGCGTTATCCGATCCTCGAAGTCTTCGATCGGCCGGATGCCAATGCCAGTTGCGCGACGCGTTCCCTGTCCAACACGGCCTCGCAAGCGTTGCTGATGCTGAACAGTCAGCTCAGCCAGCGCGCGGCCGAGGAACTCGCCCGTCGCCTGCTCGCCAGCGTACCTGCCGATCACGGCCGGAGCGAACTGGTCTCGCAATTGTTCTTGACGGTTTATCAACGGGTTCCTGATACCGGCGAACTCGAACTTCTGGAGGCGTTCATCACCGATCCGAATGGCAAAATCGACGCCGTGCGATTGCGGGATGCCTGTCTCGCGTTGCTGAACTCCAACGAGTTCATCTACGTCGATTGACGACGCCGGGCGTTCCTGCCGGCCCTCGAAACGCGCGATACACCGTCGCTCTCCGAGTGCGTGGAATTCAGGCGAGCAGTTCCTGCACGACGCGCGCCTCGGTGACGCCGGTCAGCCGCTCCTTCAATCCGTTTTCCAGCACGAACAGGTCGTCGTGGTGGATCCCCAGCAGGTGCAGGATCGTGGCGTGCCAATCCGGAACGGTGACCTTGTTCTCGACGGCAGCGAGGCCCAGTTCGTCGGTGGCGCCGAACGCGACGCCACCGCGCACACCGGCGCCGGCCATCCAGCAGCAGAAGGCGTTCTTGTTGTGATCGCGACCGGCTTTGCGCTCATCTTTGTCGGCCGGGAGCTGAGCGATCGGCAGTCGACCAAATTCACCGCCCCAGACCACCAAGGTATTGTTGAACAGGCCACGTTGCTTCAGATCAGCCAACAACCCGGCGATCGGCCGATCGGTGCGATCGCAGGCGGCCTTCATGTCGGTCGCCAATCCGGTATGGTTATCCCAGATCTGACCGTTGATATAGAGTTGCACAAAGCGCACACCGCGTTCCACCAGTCGCCGCGCGATCAGGCAACGGCGTCCGTAGGAGTCCGTGGGAGCCTGATCGATTCCGTACATTGCAAGCGTCGAGGGGCTCTCTTGGGAAATGTCCAGCGCGTCGCTGGTTGCCATCTGCATTCGCGCGGCAAGTTCGTAGCTTGCGATGCGGGCCTCCAGCAACGGTTGGCCGGGACGGTCCCGCCGATGAAGCTCGTCCAGACGCCGGCGAAGGTCACGTTCGGCTCGCACGACATGATCGGGTTGAGCCACGTCGGCACGCAGGTTAAGGACCGGCGATCCTGTCGAGCGAAAACGAGTACCTTGGTAGGCCGGCGGGAGGAATCCTGAATGCCAGTTCTCCACGCCGTTCACCGGCAGACCCAGCGGATCATCCAGCACCACGTAGCCCGGCAGGTCCTGGCATTCGCTGCCCAGACCATAGACGACCCACGATCCCAGTGTGGGGCGCCCCGGTCCCATCTTGCCGGTTTGAATCAGGTAGACCGCCGGTTCGTGCGTGAGATTCGTGGTGCTCATGGAGCGGATGAACGCCAGATCGTCGACGCGTTCCGCCAGGTGCGGCATGGCGTCCGACACCCACATGCCGCATTCGCCATGGCGCGCAAATTTGAACGGACTGCGCATCACCTTGCCGGCGCTCTGCGGGTTCTCCACCTCGCCGGCGATCTTATCGAAGAATGACTCGCCATGATGCTGATCCAGGTACGGTTTCGGATCAAATAAATCCATCTGACTAGGACCACCATTCATAAACAGGTGGATTACGGAGGTCGCGCGCGCGGCGAAATGGGGCGGTCGAGGTTGCAGGTAGTTCAACGACTGTGGCGCGGCAGCTTGGGGCGACTCCGCGGCAACGCAGCGGGAACGCCCGTCCTCCCGCAGTAGCAGGTTGGCCAGGGCGGCTCCGAAAATGCCCCCCGACACGCTCTGAAAAAAATCGCGACGGTTACCGGTTTTCACTGCAGGGCCGCCGAAGTCAGGTAACGTATGATCCACCGACAAGCACCTCAGTCGACATACAGGAATTCGGCCGAGTTCAGGATCGCTCGACAGAAGTTCGCCAATGCTTTGCGGCGCGCCGCGAGTTCCACCGCACTCGCGCCGGCTCCATTCGATTCGGACCAGGCTTGCGCGAGCTGCTCGATCGCTGCGCGACCGTGCGTTCGTTCGGTCTCGGCCGGCGGTCGCCCCAAGGCGATCCAGTATACCTGTTCGACCTGCCGCGTCCCGTCATCGGCCGCAATCTGCCAGACGCGATCGGCAAACCGCTCGGCCAGTTCATGCACCGTGCCGTTATTCATCAGGTACAGCGCCTGCGGCGCCACCAGCGAGTCGCGGCGCTCCAGGCAATTGGGATTCATCTGTGGATAGTCAAAACTCTCCAGATGCGTTGCCAGCTTCTTCCGCAGCTGCTTGACGTAGATCAATCGGCGTCGGGACCGCGAGAGTTCCGCGGGAGTGATCAGCCCATCCTCCCGCGCCTGCAGCTCGTCGGCAGGGCCGTAGCGAGCTTCGTTCAAACTGCCCGCGACGAAGTGCAACGTGTCGTAGAGTGCCTCGGCGCTGAGTCGAACCATCGGCATGCGCGTGTAGAGCTCGTTTTGCGGATCGACGCGTGCGTGCTGCTCGTGGACGGTGGAACTCTGGCGATAGACCGATCCGGTCAACATGCGGCGATGGACCAGCTTTCGACTCCAACCCTGGTCAATGAACCGCCGCGCCAGCCAGTCCAGCAGCTCCGGATGCGTCGGTGGAGTTCCCGCTCGACCAAAGTTGCCGAGTGATCGCACCAGGCCCGCGCCGAAATGGTGCTTCCAGATCTGATTCACCTGGACGCGTGCTGTGAGCGGATGTTGCGGGTCGGTGAGCCATCGCGCGAATGCCAGTCGCCGGCCGGTCGAACGGGCGGCTGGCCAAGGCGGCTGGACGTCATACGGCGCCGTGCTTGTGGTCAAAACCGATGGAACACCCGGCCGTACCAGGCGGCCAGGATGGAACGGATCGCCGCGGCGATAGATGTATGTCGCGGTCGGCTCGCCGCGGTCCCAAAGCGCCTGGATCATCGGTTCTGTTCGACGCGATGATTCCAGAGCGCGAATACGGTCGGCCGCCGCGCCCTCGGCCTTGGCCTGGGCGAGCTGCTCGGTCAGTTCCTTTTCGCGCAATTCCCACGCGCGCCGTTCTGCCGTCGTCACGAACGGCAGCAGGCGGCCGCCGACGATGTCCTGGCTTACCGGTCCTAACCCCGCCCGCACGTCGGGCTTGAGCCAGTCGAATTCATCGTAAGCGCCGCGAAAGATCGCCAGCAAGCGATAGTAGTCGCGCTGGGGGATCGGGTCGAATTTGTGACTGTGGCAGCGCGCACATTTGATAGAAAGTCCCATCACCGCCGAACCGAGTATATCGATCTCATCCGCGATGACATCGATCCGGTCTGGCAGGTAGCCGGTAATGTTCGCCCAGGTTGCGTCGGGGGCCATTCGCAGGAATCCAGTTGCCACGAGATTGTCGTAGATTTCCTGCGTGATCTCCGTTGCCGATTCGTAATCCGCCAATTCGTCGCCGGCGATCTGCTGGAGCAGGAACCGGTCGAAGGGAAGATCCGCATTCGTCGATCGGATCACGTAATCGCGATAGCGCCAGGCATGCGGCCGCGGCAGGTCCTGTTCCCGTTTACCTTCCGAGTCGGCGTAGCCGGCGGCGTCGAGCCAGTAGCGGGCCCAGCGTTCACCGAAGCGCGGCGATCCGAGCAGGCGGTCGAGCTGCCGCTCCAGGGCATCCGGCAGTTCGTCGCCCATGAATGACTCCAGTTCGTCGGGCTCGGGCGGCAAGCCGGTCAGATCAAAAGTCGCTCGCCGCAGCAGCACCGACGGTTCCGCGTCGGCGGAAATGCTGAGGCTGGCCGATTCCTGCCGCTGAAGGATGAATGCATCGACAGGATTGCGCGCTCGTTCGGCGTGCCGCGAGATCGGAACGATGGCCGCCCGCGGAGTCTGGAAAGCCCAGAAGTCGCGATCCGCCGCCGGCACGAGCGGATCCGTTCCCTGGGGAAAATCGCCGGGTTCCAGGACGAGCTCTTCCGCCAGATCGGGAGCACCCGCGGCGATCCACTGGCGGAGGGTCTCGATTTCGAGCGGTTCGATCGGCTTGACGCTTACCTCGACTAACCGCTCATGCGGAGGCATATCGCCGGCAATCACCCGCTTCATGATCAGGCTCGCGTCGGGATTTCCCGGCACGATCACGGGCCCCGATTTTCCACCGCGCAGCATGGAGTGCCTGCTGCGCAGGTCGAGCATCGATTCCTGGCGGTTGCGGCCATGGCACGGCGCACAGCGCCGCAACATGATCGGCACGACGTCGTGCTGCGAAGGTGCCTCGGGGACAGCGGCGGCCGAATCGTGACCCTCCAGGTCGAAGGGGGCGCCCGCGGCGAGCCAACGTCGGATCAGGTCGAGTTGCTGCGCACTCAACGCATCCGCGGGATCGGGCGGCATTTCGCCGGCGTCGATCCGCAGATACAAAGCGCTCTGATCGGGGCGCCCGGGCACGATCACCGGCCCCGATTCGCCCCCGCGCTGCATACTGGATGGAGTTCGCAAGTCGAGTGCCGCTTTGCGATCTTTCTCGCCGTGGCAGCGGCCGCACTTGGCTTGCAGTAACGGCTGCAGTTCGCGAGCGTAAGAAGGAGCCGCGCTGCTCTCCGACGCCTTGGCGTCGTCATCCACGATTTCGACGGAGACACCGTCGGCGGTAAGACCTAGGACCAGCATCAGCGGCAAGGCGCGAACGATCGACACCGCCACGCTGTTTGCGCTGGCAACCACTCTCGCGTGCATGGCGGGCCTGACCACTCGATGGAACGGCCGGTTCGATGCTTGACCCATCCGGTGCTGTTTCACGACTCCCATCTTCCTCACGGAGGTATCATTCCTCAAGTAGTCTATCGAGGCGGATTAGGGTCATGCCAGGCAACGGAGCGCAGCGACTCGCCGGCGAAAATCGCCGCCTGATCGTCAAAATGGGGACTCGCCGGATCGACACTCTGCCCGAAGCAGACGACCGCTTCAATTCTCGGACCATCATTGGACCAGGTCACCAGCCCGATGCTGGACTGGCCTCCGGCGGCGATCAGTTTATTCTGCTTGTCGAATTGTCCCGCGGCCGTTGCTCGCAGCGTATCGAGGCCCAGATGATCGAGCCCGTCGCCGCTCAACGGCCATTCGCGCGTGCCGCGCCGCAACCGTTTGATCTCGCCCCAGGGCAGATCCACTCGACCATAACGCGTGATCATGTCGGCCACCGCCAATCGCAGCGCTTGCAACGCATCGCCGCGAATCTCGGCGTCATCCGCAACCATGAACGCGTCTCGACCGGCTTTACTGGACGGCAACCGTTCGCAGGCCAAGCGCCAGAATCGGAATAAAGTCGCGCCCTTCGAATCACGGTCAACTCGCCGATCCCATTCGCGGAGCATGCGGATGGCGTCCTGGAGTTCCGGCGGCGAACCGGCTTCGCGGAACGCGTCCAATATCAGCGGAATCCACAAATCCGCGGGGGGACAATAGGTATCGAAAACGATTCGCTTTGCTTCAGCAAAGTCAAGCTTCTCCGCCCGCGACAGCAGTTCCGTGGCTCGCTGGCCACGCGCGCGGTATTCACCGTAATGCCCGAATAAGACGCCCGTCGCGAAATCCTCTCGCTTCATTCGCAGTCCTGGCGTGACAACGTTCGCCGCCACATTGCAATTCTGCAGGAATCCGCTGCCAGGATTCTCCACGATCGGCAGCTGTTCCAAGGGAATGCGCTGGTCAAGCAAAGTCGAACTCAGCCAGCCTGGAACGCGGCGAAGCCAATCGTGGCTCGGTTCGCGGCACGGGACTTGTCCGAGTTGAACGTAGCCGATGTCGCCTTCGCGTGTAGCCCAGAGCAGATTGAAGTAGCTGAGTTGATCGAGCGAAATCGCCGCGCGGAATTCGGCCGAGTTCCTGGCCAGACTCATCCGCCAGAATTGTTCCATCGCGCGGCATTCGCCCCAGCCCGCCAGTCGGGCCGCATACGTTTCGCCGCGATCGTTGATCATGATCGGTCCATGGACCGATTCCAGAAAATCCTCGCTGACCTCGCGGTGGCTCTCACCATCGCGCACCAGGAATTTCTCCACGCGCGACTGCATGCGGCGCCAGGAACCGTCCCAGAGATACTCGTGCGGATTGTCCGGATTCAGCCGCAATTGGTAGGCGTCCGTCGAGTCGGCGCCGCCCGCGGTTACGGTCCAGGCAAGATGGACGGTCGCGCCCAACCCGATCACTGGCGTACCGGCGACCATGAAGCCCCATACATCCAACTCGCGCGATTGCAGACGCGCTTCGTACAGCTGCAACGGACCGTCGATGGCCCAATGGGGATCAATCAACAGCATCGGCGTGCCACTTCGGCTGCGCGTCGAAGCGATTGCCCAGGAATTGGATTTGCCAGGCTCGATCGCGGGAGGCGGAGAAGAAACGTCTGCGTTGCCTTCAATCCGAGCCATCGCCACCGTAGTCAACATCAGCACCTGGCGCTGAGCCGCCAGCACATGCAGCGGTGTAAATTCCATCAACGGCAACGGAACCGCCTGTGGATGCTCCGATTTCCAGTCGTTGATCGCCTGGACGAACGCGCGGACATAGTCACGGAGATCGGGCGAAAGGACAGGCCAGGCTTGCTCGGCCGATTCGAGATGGCGTAGGCGACGCTGAGTGCGGTCACGATCCAGCGCCGATTCACCAAGCAGTTCCGACAGACGACCGGCAGCGGCGTAGAGATTCTGCACGACAACGGGAAAACGATCCTGGCACTGTGCCCAGCCAAGCGAGTAACCCAGCTCCGCATACGACTTGGCCCGAATATGGGGAACCCCATACCGGTCGCGCACGATCGACGAGGCCAACAAGGCCCGATCGGGCCGCGACGCCACAACGGCCTCATCGATCCCCGCCCCAGCGCGCATCGCGAAAGCACAGAACAGTATCGCCACCGTCGAACATTTCAATTTGGACATGAAAAGCACTCTATAGAAAAGCACGAAGATATCAACCACGAAAAGCACGAAAGACACGAAAAGTGTAGAGGGAATGCGTTGTTGTCTTTGTTCTGCATTCGTTCGTGCTTTTCGTGCCTTTCGTGGCTGCTTTATTCACATTGCCTTTCGTGGTTCTGTTTTGGTTCAGCGGAAACTGGAATAGGCCGGTTGCTTCGTTAGCGACAGTAGTGTTGACATCCTGTCGAAGACGTCGCGGCATCCTGCCGCGAAAGTTTATCGCATTCGTGCAAATCCCGAAGGGCAAGTGCGGTGGCCGCGGTGAGCAGCGACCGCCCGCCTTTCGGTCTTTGCCCCTGAGTCAGCGCTCGGGTCGCACTTCTGCGTTGCCCTACCCTCTGCCCAGGCCGTTTCTAGTTGTACCGCTTTCGTCGTTGTCAGGCAACGTTTGTGTCCGCTGACCTAACCGCCAAACGTCGAGCGCGAGCTTCCTCCAGTTTCCGATCCCGCTCGGCGTGAATCTGCGACGCCAGTCCATTCAGTTTGTCGGCTGGCGTGATGTATCCGATTGCCGAGTGCAACCGGATTTGGTTGTAGTGGGAAACGTAGGCAATTACCTTTTGACGCGCCTCTTCGATCGTCTCCGGACAAGCCGGACGAATACACTCCTTCTTTACCGTTCCGTGCCAGCGTTCGAGCTTTCCGTTGCTTTGGGG
>Ga0233425_10007946_pt1 | contig 14474 bp, 15 predicted proteins | sample Watercolumn_Towu_2_FD_181712 | JGI IMG/M metagenome (GOLD analysis project Ga0233425, IMG submission 181712) | Freshwater microbial communities from Lake Towuti, South Sulawesi, Indonesia - Watercolumn_Towuti2014_140_MG | ecosystem: Environmental > Aquatic > Freshwater > Lake | place...
GGAACAGGGAACGGGTAACAGGGAACAGGGAACGGGGATCAGGGAACGGGACGGAACGCAATTGACTGGAGCACATTCTTGTGGCTGGGGCATCTTGCCCCAGCTTGTTCCTGTGGCTGGGGCATCTTGCCCCAGCCTGCTCCTGTGGCTGGGGCATCTTGCCCCAGCCTGCTCCTGTGGCTGGGGCATCTTGCCCCAGCCTGACTTGTCCCAAGCTGGGGCTGGAAGCCCCAGCCACTACTCCGGTACATGCCGCAGGATGAATTTCGCGCCGAGCTCGTAGGCGCCGTCAATCGCGCGGTGACCGGGCGACGGCGCGACGATCAACTCCAGCCGAATCAGAGCGTCGGAGGGGCGATTTGCGTCTGGGTTATCGGCGGATTGCTTTGCTCGATGGCTGTCGATTATGGACTGGGCTGCCGCGATGCAGGCGGGTGTTCCCACACGCGCATCGTCGTTACCAATCGTGATCAGGATGGCAGGACCGGTCAAGCGGCTGGCGATGGATAGGATCCTGGTGGGACGGATTGTCGATTCGTCGAGTCCAGAAAATTCGCGCAGGATCGCGGGGTCTGTCACGGGGGAGACGCAGCTGACCGCTGCGACGCGTGGCTCGACTGCCGCGAAATGCAGCGCGCAGAATCCGCCTCGTGAAGTACCGTTGACAGCAATCCGCTTTGGATCGGTGTACTTTTCTTGAATCAGAAAATCGAGCACTCGCCGAGCGCGATCTGTGAATGGCCCCATCAGGTCCTCGCCGCTTCTCAAGCGAGCGGCCCAACCGTCCAGGCCAGCCGGCTCACCCTCGCGCCGGTCTCCGCCGTGGCACGGCGGATCGATTGCGACCGTAATCCAGCCATGCGGCGCCAGAAAGCGGCCCGTATCCGAGTAGATTCGGTTGGTCTCCATATCTTGAAGGCCCGCGGCGAAGACGATCAGAGTCGCGGCCGGTGCCGCAGGCTTGTCACCGAACAGACCGAAGGCCGTACCGTCGTTCGTCTGCTGGAATGTAAGCGTCGGAAGTCGCTCCTCTGCTCCGACGGGCGACACCAGAATCTGGGCGGCAACGACGATCGTGATCAGCAAGCGAATCAGTGCCAAGCGTCAGACCTCCAAGGGGCTCTGCGCCCGTTCCCCGTTCCCCGTTCCCCGTTCCCCATTCCCCGTTCCCCGTTCCCCGTTCCCCGTTCCCCGTTCCCTGTTCCCCATTCCCCGTTCCCCTCTTCACCCCTCGTAGCTGACGGTCAGCTGCAGATCGTCGGACAGGCTGCGCAGCGGCGTGATTCCTCGTTTGGCCAGGTCGCCGTGGTACGATCGCACCGCTTCATCAGCGGCAAGCTGGTCGTCCGCGATGGCACGCAGATGGGCGATGAACGCCAGCTGATCCTCGGCATGGTTGATTCTTCTGCCGAACAGCGCGGCCCGAGCGCCGTGCCGCTTGGCGTCGGCCAGCAAGTGGAACGCGTCGTGCGTCGTTCCGGACGAGCCGCCCAGGATGCCGATGATCAGTGTCGGATCGTAATGAAACAACGCCTCCATGGAGCGTGGCCCAAAATAGGGCATTTTCAGAAACAGGGGGCGAGCGGCTCGCGGCACGCCGGCCAAGGTTCTGGCAATCGTGTCGTTGACGAATCGTCCTGGTTCGAACGGCTTGTCGCCGGCCGCAGAATGACTGGCCGGTGCGTTGGGAGCAAACACTTCCAGGAAATGCCGGAACCGTTTACTTTCCGCTTCCAGTCGAAAAGCCCGGTAATGCTCCAGCATTTCGCGGTCCAGCCGAGTGTCGTTGTTGGGGGTAATGGAATAGAGGCCCAGGTCGGCGCCGCGCGATCGCTCCGCGTCAGTGCAACTACCGCGTCCAGACTGAATCTGGTCGATGGTTGCGGTGCGAAAGGGCAGGGAGGGCTGTCGCGCGTAATCTCCGCTCATTCCCAGCCAGATGTCGGTCGAGTCGTTCGCGCGGACGGCCGGGGTCACCCTGCTGCCGTCGAAGAGCCGTTCTTCGATGGTCAGCAGTTCGCTGGTACTGGCACTCATCAACATGATATCCACTAGTCCCTGCTGGACGATCTGGCGCATCTGCTCACGAAACTCGGCCAACGACTTGAACGGATGCCGGCCGTTTCGGCCGTAGTCTGGTCCCGGCGCCGCGATCCCGAATCCCATGTCGGCGTCCTTGGCATCGGCCAGGATGAACTCCGAACAGAACGGATCACGACGCAGTCGGTCAATTTTTATGTCCAGTGTCTTTTCGGTCACGGTGTTTACGATTCCGAGAAATTTGGGAAATGACTTCCGGTTTTGGGGAATCCAGTGTAGCCGCATGGCAAGACGATCATCAACCGCGCCTACCGCGAATCTCCCGTCACTCCGGCTCGAAAACCGCGTACCACCAGCCATCTCGACCGATTTGTGCCGGGCAGTTGCTGCCCGATTCTTAGGCAGCATTTCGTCAAGGCATCCGTAGCTTCCGATTTGGCAGCGACGTGCCACGGACGAATTTTCCCGCGATTCGACTCGACGTCACGGCACGCTGCGGAAACGGAACTCCTTCATCACGAAATTTCAACTGGCGAGGCGCGCCGTTGGCATACCAGACCCTCGACGACAAGGGCGGTTCGTACACACGCATAGTGTGTCGTGGATTTTTGCAGTGGAGGTACGCACTTATCATCGATAGGAATGACACGATGCAACGCGGGTACTTGATCGACATGGACGGCGTCGTCTACCGCGGCCAGCAACTGATTCCTGGCGCCGACCGATTCGTCCAACGATTATGCGAGCAGGAGATACCGTTTCTGTTTCTGACGAATAACAGTCAGCGCACGCGCCGCGATGTCGTGACCCGCCTGGCGCGCATGGGCGTCGAGGTCGAGGAACGTCACGTTTTCACCTGTGCCATGGCGACGGCGCGCTTCCTTGCCTGGCAGAAGCCTCATGGAACGGCGTATGTCATTGGCGAAGGGGGGTTGTTGACGGCATTGCACCAGAATGGATATTCGATCGTCGATCACAGCCCCGACTTCGTTGTTGTCGGAGAAGGGCGGACGTTAACGATGGAAATGGTTGATAAGGCCGTACAGATGATTCTCGACGGCGCGAAGCTCATCGCAACCAATCCGGACCCCAGTTGTCCTACGGAGACCGGTACCCGCCCGGGATGCGGCGCGATCGTCGCGATGCTCGAAGCGGCCACCGGAATCCGAGCGTTCAGTGCGGGCAAGCCAAGCCCCGTTATGTTTCGGGCGGCGCGAAAGGAACTCGGGCTGCGCACCGAAGAAACAACGATGATCGGCGATACCATGGAAACCGATGTGCTCGGCGCGGTGCAGCTCGGCTTCCGCTCGATCCTGGTGCTTTCCGGCGGCACGCGACGGGAAGACCTGGTCCATTTCGCCTACGCTCCGGACCAGATCGTCGAGTCGGTTGCCGATCTCTGCGAATAGAGCTGATGCACTCCGCCCTACCGCCGCTCGACGACCTCAAACTCCAGGGAGCTGCTGGTGAGCAATTCCTTTTGCGGGGAATCGCCTTCCTTTGCTGCAGCGAAATTGACCGTTACCGTATGCGTCAATTGGTAACGTCCGGCCCCGCTGTCATCAGCCCCATGGCCCCGACGAGCATGCCATAGCGAACCGCGGAGGATCGGCACTTCAGCAGGCGCCCCAAGGCGCTTGCAACCACGGCAACTGCCGCGAACTGCCACCACGAATGCACGAGCACCCAGCCCAACCGCTCAATCAGCAGCGAATTCATGATCTGGACTCCAGGTCGTCGAGAAGCTTCCGCGCCTCATCGATCTCTTCCTTGGTCGCCTTGCCGCTGGCCAGCGCCTGCAGCACGAGACTCATCGCCGACCCGTCGTACACCTTGTCAATCAGGTCCTTCAAGAACGTCTTTGCGGCCCGCCGTCGCGACAATGCCGCCCGGTACCGATGTGGCGTCAAATGCTCGTCCCGCTTTACGAGCCCCTTCTGCAACATCACCGAGAGCATTTTCACGGTGGTCGAGTAGTTCGTTCCTTTGGATTCGGCGAGCCGGGCGTGAATCTCACGGACCGGGCACGGTTCGAGTTCCCACAGAATCCGCAATATTTCCAGTTCGACCGCCGTCGGCTGGGTTGATCCAAGTTCCCGCATTTCTGCCTCCTCGCTTCGCTCGCCAGCGCAGCAGCTATCGTAGCGAAAGCTTTCGCTTGCCGGATTCTAGCGAAAGGTGTCGCTATGTCAAGCGCAAGCCAACAGTATTGACGCAAGACGTCGAAAATGGTTCCCCGGGACCACGCCACAGAGCCCCGACGGCAGAAAGCAAGCGTTACGATCCGCGAAGCCGTCCCCGATCAAAATGGCTCACGCCCCCTGGAATTCAGCGCTTGCGGCGCTGTAAAAAGCTCCTCGCGGCGTTGCTCCTGTGTAAGGTTGTTGTTCTCGCGAACCCCAGCTCCGGGCTGGTGGGCCTCGGAATACCTCGACCCACCCTACACTCGTTATCGCGTTGTTTCACGTTTGTGCCACACGATTTGTGGTCGAGTTGCTCCGCAACTCGACGCCGAGTCGCGGAGCGACTCGGCCACATTGCGGCCGGCCCGCGCTGCGAGGCGCGATGGAGGAGAATGGATGGTGGATGTTGCCGTCTGTGGTTTGGCGACGGTGGATATTGTAGCGCGACCAGTTCCCTTGGGCGAACCGCTCGGCCGATCAACACTGACGATCACGGATCGCATCGAGTTGACGACCGGTGGGTTGGTCTCCAATGCTGGAATCGCGCTGGCCCGTTGGGGCGTTGCCACCGCGGCGGTCGCCTGCCTCGGGAATGACGCCTGGGCGGAGACGATTCGACGGCAATATCAGTCCGCCGGCCTGTCGACAGACCATCTCGAGATCGATCATGCAGCCGGCACCAGCGCCACGCTGGTACTCGTCGACCCTTCGGGCGAACGAAGCTTCATTTTCCAGGAGGGAGCCTCCGCCAGATTGACCGCCGAGCGGATTCTGAAACATCGCGAGCTGTTTCGGCGCTGCCAATGGGTTCTGTATGGCTATTACTCGCTTTTCCCGAACCAGGACCGAGAGCTGCCGGCGCTTTTCGCGGAGCTGCGTCGGATCGGATGCCGCGTGGCACTCGATACGGCCGGCCACGGGGGTGACCTGGAACCTCTGTCCGACATCCTCCCGCACGTGGATCTTTACTTGCCCAACCTGCACGAGGCCCGCCACCAGTGCGGTGACCTTGCCGTCGATGAACTGCTCGACTGTTACCGTCGCCTGGGCTGCACGGGTATTCTGGGGGTCAAGCTCGGAGCGCAAGGCGCACTGCTGAGCCCCGCGGGGCAACAGCGTCTCGTCGTTCCGTCAATCGAACCACCCGGCGCTGTATTAGATACCACCGGCGCGGGCGACGCATTCGATGCCGGGCTCATTGCGGGACTGATCCGCGGCCACTCCGTGTCACAGGCAAGTCGCATCGCGGCTGCCGCCGGCGCCTGCTGCGTGACCGCTCTGGGAGCCACACCCGGACTCCGACCCTGGCTCGAAACGGTACGGCTGGCACGGCTCGAGGACGTGCCAGTTACGTACCACGGGCAGTCCGAGGGAAAAGACGTCACTGACAGCTGAAGCTTCCTTGCCCCGAAGGGGCCGCAACATGTCAGCCCAGGGCAGAGCGGAGCGGCGGAGCCGCGAAGCGCCGCCCTGGGTGAACAGGCCCCCGAAGTTCAACGCCCTGAAAGGGCAAAACAAGCGCGGGTCATGGTTGGAATCGCGCGTCGGTGACAACGACCGCAAAACGCTGCCCATGGAGTACACGCGCACCGTGCTCGGCGCCGGTGCCCGCCTGGATTGTTGCCCGACGCGTCGTAGCCGTAGCTGACTTCGGTGCGCGTCAGGCTTCCCGCGACGTCCGGATCGGGGCTGCGCGACCTTGGAGATTAAGCCTCGTGGTGTGTGCCACTGGTGAGGTACTCCGAGCCAGTGCTCAAGCGACCGAGCACGGGCTGAAGAGTGGCGCAGGGTGGAGTCGGGCATCGGACAATCGTCGCAATATTTTGGTGGTTAAGGACATTGAATTCGAATGAGCGCGGCGCGGCATATGCGACGGAGTGTCCTCGAATCTGATTTCGCATTTCGGGTGAATACCGATCCCCGACCCGCCGTTCGTCTACAGTCGAAACTGTTTCCTGTCGCCTGAGCACTGGCTCGGAGTACCTCGCCAGTGGCACACGAACTTCTCGTCAGGCCGTTGCTGTTGTATTCAAAACTCCAGGCGTTGCTGTCCGCCGGTGGAGATTGACCTATTAGCGACATCTCTTCCGGCGGACTGCCAGTGGCACTCAGTGCGCGAATATCAGAGTGTCTTCAGGTATTCCAGCACCTGGCGCTTTTCATCGGGCGACAGGCGGTCGGGAAAATCGTGACCTTGGGCGCTTTTGCCAGGCAGACGCGTGTCAAAGTAGCGGCGTTTCTGGCGCGGGTCGGTCACATCGGCGGGAAGTTTGTCGAACTGGCGCACGACCAGACCGACGCGTTCCCGGTCATATCCATCCTCGTCGCGCTGCCACACCACCGGACGTTGTTCTGGATGAAACAGATGCCACAGCGTCGGGACCGAACCGTTGTGCAGGTACGGCGCGCTGGCCCAGATACCGTCGAGCGGCGGAGCAACGTAACCGGCCGGCTCGAGGACTGTTTCAAGTTGATCGATTCGAGTAAACCAGCTCCCACCGTAAGCTGCGCGACTGGCGGCGTCCAACGAATCGAATCGAACTCGGTCGGTGCCGACTTCCTCGATCGCCACCACCCGCTCCGGATAGCTGCCCGAACGACCGTAGGTGCCGTGGCACTCGGCGCAATGCTTGCGAAATACGAGTTCCCCGGCATCCGCCAGTGCACGATCGACCGACCACGGATATTGGGGCGGCTCCAGCGACTCGATCCAGGCAAGTATGTCCTGATATTCCTTTTCCCAGGCTCGGAATTTGTCGGGTCCATTACTGGGAATCAGCAGGAATTGCATCAGCGCCCGATGGTTCTTCGGAACAAAGGCGTCGGCATAGAGTCGTTTCTTTTTCTTGACGTTCCACCAGGCCGGCGCGTCATGATCATGGTGCAGCAGTCCGGTCGGCAGCCCGCGAACATGCACGCCCAGATCCGGATCACGGTACGTCATTAGAATCTTACCGAACATCACGGCGTTGGTCGTGCCGATGGAACCGCCCAGCGGATACAACAGCGCGCCTTTGTCCATATGTGCGAATGGTTTGCCCAACTGCAGTTTGGCGAGCCGCACGTCGTCGGTGAGCGTCTGCAGTGCGTAGAGCGAATTGGGAGCGCCGAGCACGACTTTTCCGGCCACTTTGCCGGTATGGCAGGCGAGGCAGTTCATCGACCAGCCCCCGTTGCCGTTGGCAACATACTGCAATGCCACGCCGTCGGGCCGATCGGGATTTTCTGTCAGACCGTACCGCGCAAAGGTCAGCCGCCGCCGATCCTCAGGGCCGGCCCGTTCCGCCTCAGTGCGCGCCGGCTCTTCCCAATGCTGCCAAAGACTGTCGAAAACCTGCTGATCGAAATCGGGTGGCAGATACGCCTTGGTCGTCAGCCAGCGCCAGCCCCGCCTTGCTGCCAATACGTCGTCCGGCGCCGTGGCCTGAACGGGCCGGCACGGCAGCATGAACAGCGCCGCAAACAACCCAGCGGCCCAACGAACCGATCGACACATTTTTCGCACTTGCATGAACCCCATCTTCACCGGACCGTCCAAGTCGTCGACGATCAACATGCAGCCGACCAACCGCAGGAACTTCGCTCCAATAACAGTCTAGTGCCACGAAGCCGGAATGACCACCCTCGGCGTTGCGAGTCGGATGCCACTGTGGCTCTATTCCTCGAGCAACGACATCTCCTGCCGAATCAGCTCCAGCATCCGGGCCTTGGACTTGTATAGCTGGTTACGCCCAGCCAGCGTGGTCTCAATTCCAGGGCTTCTCGAGTCGCTCGACCGGCGTTGCGGTCCCCATACAAATTCGTCGATACGCCAAATCGACGCCGAACCGCCGGTCAGTTCACGAAGCGTGATCGTGTCGGCAGTGTAAATTCGCGAAAACTGTTTCCATTGCAGGCGAGTCTCGGCGCAAGCTGGCATTTCGGGCAGCGGCGGGGCGGCGGCGGCCAACAGACGACTCTCATGGCGGCGCGATCCAGAAATCGAGCGGCCGGTTGCAGTAGCCAAGCAACGGCGGGATCTCGGCTTGAAAGAGGTCCCGGATTCGGGAAAGCGATTCCGGGTCCCAAAGAGGCTGGTTGCGGATCGGCACGGTGAGCCAGCGTTTGAATGCCGATCGGAAGCGGGCCGGCGCCAGCCAATCGCGCGCGGCCGCGTATCCCGGCAGCCGGCGCAGGCGTCGCAGCAGGACGGAGTCCTCACGTTTGTTCGCCGACTCGTTCAAGTGCAGACGGGGGATCTCCGCCGAGCGGGCGGCCTCCAGCCCGAGAAAGTCGAAGCAGTGCCGCACGACAGCGTCGGCATCCCGTCGGAAGTCCTCGAAGAACAATACCAGGACCCGATCGGGGCCAACTCGCTGCAGGTACTCGTTCACCTGTGTCCAGTAGCGGGCCGAGTCGAGCAGCGCTGGAAACGCGCGCAGAGCATCCGGAAAACGGTCCGGAATGTCGCGGCCTTCCGAACGCCACTGGATCCAGGCCGACGGCAGCCGTTCCCATGGATTGCGTACCATGTAGATGAAGCGCGCGTCGGGCGAGTAATCGAGAATTCGATCTGCCGTGCCGGGGTAGATTCCGCACAGCGAGTAGGTCGTGCTTGCTTCGCCGAGCACCGGTTGGTCGGCGGCGTGCTGGAACAGCGATTGGTACCAGCGGAAGCCTCGCGCGGCATGTTCGGGAATCGAGAAATAGCCCGGTTCCTTGATCGTGCTCATCGCAATTCGCGGATGCGCCTTGAGCATCCCATACAGGCTGGTCGTGGCCGACTTGTGGGCACCGATCAAGAACAGATTCGCGCGGCGATCAGGCATGATTCGGGCTCCATGGTTTGCTCGCGAGCCAGCATTTCGCGCGCCTGGCTTTCGATCGTGGCGGCGTCGATACCATACACGCGGCGCAGGTAATCCTGGCTGCCGACGATGGACGAGAATCCGGCCCGCAGCCCGATTCGGCGAAAGCGACGTGGCACCGTCCCGCACTCCAGCAATGCTTCGGCCACCGCGCCCCCCAGGCCACCTTTCACCGAATGCTCCTCGATGGTGATGATCCCACCGGTCTCATCGACGGCCGCACGCAGCGCCGGAAGATCCAGCGGTTCGATGGTGGGCATGCTCAGCAGCCGGCAACGGATACCGTCCCGTGCCAGTGCGTCGGCGGCTTCGCAGGCGTGGCGCAGGATTCCGCCGGTGGCAACCAAAGTCAGATCGGACCCTTCTCGGAGGCGCCGCGCCCGTCCCAATTGAAATCGCTCGCCGCTGCCACCCGTCGTTGCCGCGCCGCAGCGGTCGAGCCGCAGGTAGCAGGTTCCCGGTTCCCGCGCGATCGCCGATGTCAGCTCGGCAGCCTCCCAATCGTCGCCCGGTGCCGCCACCAGCACCTCGGGCACGGAACGCATGATCGCCAGATCCTCGGTGGCATGGTGGGAACTGCCCAGAGCGCCGTAGCTGAATCCACCACCGATCGCGACGACTTTGACATTCGCCGCATGATAGGCGGCGTCGTTGCGGATCTGTTCCAGGCAGCGCATGAACGCGAAATTGGCGATCGAATACGTAAAAACGATGAACCCCTCCATCGCCATGCCCGTCGCGACGCCGATCATGTTTTGTTCGGCCACACCGACATTCAGGTACTGGCGGGGGAACCGCCGCGCGAAATCGGTCAAAACTCCGAACCCAAGATCGGCAGTGACCAGCACGATGCGCGGATCGCGCTCGGCCAGCTCCGTCAGCCGCTGCACAAAGGCGTCTCTCATGCCGCGTCTCCCGACAATTCTTCCCAAGCCGCCTGAAACTCGGCGCCCCGCGCCGTGCGGTAGTGCCAAAGCACCTGGTGTTCCATGAACGACACGCCTTTACCTTTGACCGTATGAGCGATCAGGCAGGTGGGCCGGCCAGGGCCGCGCGCGGCGACCGGCGATCCATGTTCGAGTGCCTGCCCGTGTGCCTGCCCGTGCGCCTGTCCCCGCGCCTGCCCGAGTATATGGCGCAGTTCCTGGTGGTCGTGACCATCCACCTCGAGCACTTGCCAGCCAAAACTGGCCCACTTGTCGCCAAACGGCTCCAATCCCAAAGTCCCCTGCACCGACGCCAGGCTTTGCAGCTTGTTGTAGTCGACAATCACGATCAGGTTATCGAGTTGCTGGTGTGCGGCGAAGAGCATCGCCTCCCAATTCGATCCCTCATCGCATTCACCGTCGCTCATCAGCACCACCACGCGGTGCGATTGCCGGCGCAGTCGCGCGGCATACGCCATGCCGGCGGCGACCGGCAGGCCGTGTCCCAGCGAACCTGTCGAGAACTCGACGCCCGGCACATTCCGATGCGAGACATGGCCGGACAACGCTGAGCCGTCCTGGCAGTGGGTCGTGAGGCGAGCGGTGGGGAAGAACCCGGATTCGGCCAGCGCCGCGTAGACGCCGGCACCGGCATGCCCCTTGCTGAGGATGAACCGGTCCCGGGACGGGTCGGTTGGATCGTCCGGGTTGATACGCAGGACCGCGCCGTACAGCACCGCCAGGATATCGGCGATCGACAGCACCGATCCGATGTGCGAGCTCCCGCCGCGGCTGGTCATTTCCAGAGCGTGCCGGCGGATCTTGCGCGCCAGTTCGATCGTATTGATTTCCATACTTTCTCCACGCCGCCCGCTGCTCCCTACCGCTAATCCTGTCCGATCACGGCATATCCGATGTAGGGGTCCCACGGCAATCGTTCGATGCGCAAGCGTTGGATTCCAATCGTGTCCATCAGGGCCTGCGTCTCACCCGGCCAGATCGGGTTGTCGAGCTCGTCAAATGCCACGATCGCTCCCCTGGGCATCCGCGGAAGAAAATGTTCGAGTGCCACCTTTGTCGGTTCATAGAGATCGAAATCCAGAAACAGCAGGCTGACCACAAGATGCGGATGACTGGCCACGAACTGCGGAATCGACTCGCAGGCATCCCCGGCGATCAGGTGGCACTTGTCAATATGCCCCAGAAAGCGGTCGCGATCGTATTCTCCGATCAGGGCCTCCAGTTCCGGCTGGGAATTCGCCGACAGTTCACCCTGCCTCGGCATCGCCACAAAATTCGCGTCCTGTTCTCCGACCGATGGAAATCCTTGGAACGAATCGAATCCGTAGATGCGGCGCGTCAGGTTTTCTGGTTCGAGGATGGTGCTGAATTTGGCCCAGGACATGAAACCGAATCCGCGGAACACTCCGCACTCGACGATTGATCCTTTGACCGGCAGCACCAGTTTGAAAATTTCGTACAGTGCCAGAAATCGTTTCAGTTGTTGCCGCCGCACATACTTGGGGAAATTCTCCAGTTTGACCTGAGTGCTGTCGCGGCAGTGGTCGAAGATCGATGCGATCGACTCGCCGACTTGCAGTTCGGCCGCGGTTCGAAATGACTTCATATCGCCCCCCTGGGATCGCCGCGCCGCCGTCGTCTCAGGCGGCCGAACGGCAAACCGGCTGTTGTTCGCAAAATGCGCGGACCTGGTCACAGATATACTCGACGTCCTGGTCACTGAGCAGTTGATTCATCGGCAGCAGCAGCAGGCGTTGGAACAGGCGTTCGGTTCGCGGCAGCGCGCGGCGGTAACCGAGCCCCTGGAACTGGTGAACCGCTTTGCCGCCCCACTGCACCAGCGTGCCGACTCCGCGTTGCTGGAGATAGTCGCGTAACGCGTCGCGGCGATCCGCCTCGATCTCGTAGTTCTGGAAAATGTCGAAGTGGTCGGGCTGGCTGTCCGGCGCGGGAGGCAACACCAGGCCCGGCAGATCGCCCAGACGTTGCTGGTAGCGGCGGGCGATGGCGCGGCGACGTTCGATCGTCCGCGGATAGCGAGGCAACTTGAATCGCAGGATCGCCGCCTGCAAATTATCCAGCCGCGAATTCAATCCCCAGGTCAGCACTTCGCCCCGTTCGTCACGACCATGATCGCGCAGCAGGCTCAGCTTCTGATAGATCGCCTTGTCGTTGGTGATGACGCAGCCGCCGTCCCCCAGGCAACCCAACGTTTTAGCAGGGTAGAAGCTCACGCAGGACGCCAGCCCGAATGTTCCCGCACAGCGCCCCCGGTAGCGGGCTCCCAGCGCCTGTGCGGCATCTTCCAGTACCAGCAATCCGTGACGCTCGGCGATCTCCTGGATCGCATCCATCTCCGCCGTGCGCCCGTTCAACTGGGTCGGAATAATCGCTCGCGTTCGCGCCGTGATCGCCTGCTCGAGGCAATCGGGGTCGATCAGGTGGTCCGCGCCGCACTCGACGGGGATCGGCTTAGCGCCCGCATACGCCACGGCGGCCGCCGTGGCCACCATCGTATGTGAGCTGAACAGTACCTCGTCGCCGGCACCAATTCCCGCCGCTCGCACGGCAAGGTGCAGCGCATCGGTCGCATTCGCCATTCCCAGGACATAGCGAGCTCCGACGTAGCCAGCCAGCTCCTGTTCGAAGTTCCGCATGTCACTCTGAGAGATATAGGCGCCCCGCCGACAGACATCGCGAAAGATCTCTACCAACTGCGGCTCATCTTCCCGCGACAGGGCAGGGTAGTCAAAGAACGGTACGGTGTGTTCAGGAGGTGTCGACATCGGTCTGTTTCGAGCAGGAGGGCAGGGGAGGTCGGATGCACGGCGTTATGCCGACTGCGCGTCGCAAGGTTGACTTGGCCGATTGACTTCGGGTGCACGCATCGAGCGAGGATTCGGGTGGCGTGAAGGCGACTGCAATGACGGGCAGCCACGAATTGCCGCCGGAGTCCATGAACGAAATAGCAGTCGGATTAACGTGTGCGCCAGAATTGCGATGTCCGTCCTCAGCGATGCCTGGCGAACATAGGCCAGTTGCAGGCGAAGCTTGGTGGGCCGGATCCGTTCGATGTATTCCTGGTCCGGATCAGCCGCACCGGCCAGTACCGCGCCCTCGTCGGAATTCCAGATCGTCGCCCAGTCGGTGATTCCCGGACGCACGTCGAGGATCGCACGCTCCTCCGCCGTGTATTTTTCTACATCATGCGCGACCTGCGGACGCGGGCCGACCAGACTCATCTCGCCCGACAACACGTTGAATAGCTGCGGAATTTCATCCAGCTTGAACCGGCGCAGGAAGCGGCCGATCGGCGTAATCCGCGGGTCGTCGTCTCCCGACGAACTCCCGCCTCGCCGTTCCGCGTCGATGATCATCGAACGAAATTTGCACATCCGGAACGGCTTGCCGCCCCTCCCGATGCGCACTCCCCGGTACAAAATCGGCCCCGCCGAAGTGAGCTTGACGATCAGGCCAATCAGGACCATCAGCGGAGCCGACAGCAGGATCAAGCCCAAACTGCAAAAGAGATCAAAGCACCGCTTGGTCATGACTGCTCCCGTATCGCCGCGACCGGGGACGCCAGCGAACGTCTGGCCACTCGTTAACCGAGCTGGGAGCAACTTTTTGCCCCGCCCACGATTCCCACCCGCGAGGGCGGGAAAATAGCCGCCCGATTCCATCGCCGTCAAGAGGAACTGCGATGCTAGCAGTGGGAAACCGCCGGAAGTCCGACGCTGCGTCGCGTCGAATGCGCGTGGGGTATCGCACGACGAATGGGGATGACCAATTCATTTGGGTACACGTCAACGAATGTCTATGACATCGCCGGGCGGCAGGCGGCCACGGTCGATCCCCTTGGGAACCGCAACTCGACCACTAATGACACGGCGGGAAAGCCGACCGCTTCCACGAATCCGCTCGGGTTCAAGAACACAAGCACCAATCACTCAGTTGGATCGTCTCAACAGTACTCCGAGCCAGTGCTCAGGCGACCGAGCACGGGTTGAAGACCGGCGCAGGGTGGAGTCGGGCATCGGACGATCGTCGCAATATTTTGGTGGTTAAGGACATTGAGTTCGAATGAGCGCGGCGCGGCATATGCGACGCCGTGTCCTCGAATCGGTTTTGGCACTTCGCGCAAATCCCGATCCCCGACCCGCCATTCGTCTACAGTCTAAACTGTACTCTGTCACCTGAGCACTGGCTCGGAGTACCTCGCCAGTGGCACACGAACTGAGTCCAGACCCTCGAGCCACCCGCCGCGACGAGCCGCGAAAAAGCGGCCCTTTCCCCGAAGGGGATGTTCTTCCGCGCAGCCCAGGGTTGCCGGTAATCCGGCTACCCGGGGTACCACTGGCACCATCCGAGTTCCTCGGTCGAGCGCACCGGCCCACGGACACCAACCGACTTCGCCGAGACCGAAGCCGAAACGACGAGGAATCGTGGCGATCGAG
>Ga0233425_10007947_pt1 | contig 14474 bp, 12 predicted proteins | sample Watercolumn_Towu_2_FD_181712 | JGI IMG/M metagenome (GOLD analysis project Ga0233425, IMG submission 181712) | Freshwater microbial communities from Lake Towuti, South Sulawesi, Indonesia - Watercolumn_Towuti2014_140_MG | ecosystem: Environmental > Aquatic > Freshwater > Lake | place...
GCGTACTCGACTGGATTGTGCGTGAAGGCATTGAACCCGAATTGCGCGCCGCCCCAGAACGTCATCAACTGCGCGAACGGCCACGACGGCAAATTCATCGCGTCGAACCGGTGCCCGATGGTCGTCTCCATCCGGTCGAACGGCGTCTCCAACACCACCGCGTCCGCTCGCACGCCGTCAGTCGCCATCGCGCGCAACACCGCCGCCGCGCCCATGGATTGGCCGTGCAGAATCAACCGCCGTCCCGGATATTCGCGTCGCGTCCACGCGACCGCCGCCGACACGTCGAGTGCCTCGCGCCAACCGAGCGTGCTGACGCTGCCCTCCGAGTCACCGGCGCCGCGAAAATCCACCAACACCGTCCGGCATCCAAGCTCGCGCCACACGCGCGCCTCCGCGATCACCGTTCCCTTGTCCGTTCCGTACCCGTGAAACAACAACACGACCGCTGGATTCGTGCCGTTGCCGGCATCCGCGACGTCCCACAACGCCAGCCGCGCGCCGTCGCGCGCCGTGATCGTCACCGCGCGGTTTACCGGGCCGATTTCGTCGGCGCGATGTCCCGACGCCGGTTTCGGAACGACCACGCCGGTCACGAGCACCTTCCATCGCTGCCATCGGCTCAACCGCGTCGGCGCGCGCGTCTTCTCGCCTGCCGGCACGAAGTGCAACATCCGGTACGAATGGTAAAACGCGACCGCATTCATCACGACAAACAGAGTCGCCGCCGCGATACAAAACCTGCGGAGCCATTTCGATTTCATTCGGCGCGTCAACTCCACCGCCCGGCGATTGGCGCCGCGCACTTTGGACATTTGCCGTCAGCAACCCGGTTCCGCAGCACGGTGAACCCGCGCCGTTCGATCAATGTCTCCCGGCACGACGGACATCGCGTGTTCTCCCACTCGCGCGTCGCGCCGGGCAGATTACCGGCGTAAACGTAATGCAATCCCGCCGCGACGCCGAGGTCGCACGCGCGCAATAATTGCCGCGCGCTGGTCGCGCTGCGGTCGTCCATTTTGTAATCCGGATGGAACGCCGTCACGTGCCACGGAATGTCGGGCGAGATTCCCGCGATGAATTTTGCAATACCGGTCAGTTCCGCGTCGCTGTCGTTGAAGCCGGGCACGACCAGCGTGACAACCTCGACCCAAATCTTCCGCCGCCACAATCCCTCGATGGTGCGCAGCACCGCGTCGAGTTTGCCGCCGAGTTGCCGGTAGTTCTCGGCGCTGAACGTCTTCAGGTCCACCTTGCACCAGTCGAGCCACGGCTGGAGGTAATCGAGCGCCTCCTCCGTCGCGTGGCCGTTCGAGACGAAACAAGTCCGCAGCCCGAGCGCGCGCGCCGCCTTGAAAATTTCCACCGCCCACTCGCCGCTGATGAGCGGCTCGTTGTAGGTGCTGCAGACCGACGCCGCGCCCGACTCCGCCGCGACTGCCGCGAACCGCTCCGCCGTCACGCGCGTGACCGGCGCGACACTTTGCGGGTCGCGCAATGCTTGCGAGGTGATCCAGTTCTGGCAGTACGCGCAGTGGAAATCGCAGCCGAGCATCCCAAAACTCATCGCGACCGAGCCGGGCAACGCGTGGAAGAACGGTTTCTTCTCAATCGGGTCGGCGTGCGCGCCCGCGACGTAGCCACGCGGCGCGAACAACACGCCGCCCCGGTTGAACCGCACCTTGCACACGCCATCGCAACCGTCGGGAATCAAACAGCGATGCGCGCATGCAAAACAACGCACGCGACCGTCGCCGGGTTTTTCAAAAAGTTCACCCGGCGCGGCGAGCTGCGCCAACGCGTTCGCCAGCGTGGAGTTTTGTTCCGTCATTACGGCGTTTTCTCGCCGACCTTGTCACCGATGCGCACGAGCGCGTAGAGAATCGACATCGGCACTCCGGCAAGCAGGACGAGCACGATGAAGATGCCGCGTCCCGGCACGCCGCGTTTCTGGACGTCGCTGTAAACCCAGACGGCGAGAATGATGTGCACGATCATGAGAACGAGCGCGATTGCGTGAATCACGCCGTGCAAGCAGCGGCTTCTCATCGCGGCCGGTTTTGCCATCGCGCACGAGGGGCACAATGGCCCCGGCATCGGCGGCGTGCGCTGTTGCATTTGCTGTTGCATCTGTTGCTGCATGTGTTGGATTTGTTCCTGGGCTTTGCGTAGACGACGCGACATCTTGTCGGCGCGCTCATCGTCTTCATCGCTGCGCGCGGCGCGTGCGACGGGCGCGACGACGAATAGCATCGCAACTGCGGCCAGACACAATAACCATGTTGCTTTTTTCATACTGTCCTCCGTTTTGCCGGACAGCATACGCGTTTCGGCTTGGCCGGTCTAGCTTTGTGTTCCGGGAATGTTCCGTCAAGGTTGACGTCGGATTATCCGGAGCGATGCCGTTGACCGGGGAGAGCGCGCGGCTCGCGTGCGGTCGTCGCCGGCTCGGCGACGACCATCGGGTTGTGTGGCAAGGAACACCGTTTGGTTTTTCCAATCGGTGTCGCCGGATGTGTTCGGCGGGCCGCCGAACACCGCAGGCCAGCGGCCTGCGCTCCCCATTCCCACGGCATCGTTCCGGCTGAGTCGTTGTTTACCGGCGGATTTTGACGACGACTTTCTTGACCGGCGACGGTTGATCCACGGCGAGACCGGGCATGTGTCCGTCCTCGGGAAAGAAGATTACGAAGAAACCAGCCGGGACGGTCACGAACTCACCGTCGCCTTTGTGGAAAACAATATCCTTGGACTCGTCGTACGGCTCGGTCACGGTGAGTTTGTTGATTGGCGCCCAGCCGATCCGCTCAACGCCTTCTTCGACGTACTGCACATCAATGAATTTACGGTGCGATTCCCATTTGCCCTCAACCTGCGGCTTGGTCTGATACCGCTGCACCAGCGCGAATACCTTGTCGCCGTCAAGTTCGTGGCGTCCCGGCTCGCGCTTCGTCTTCAATGAGTCCAGCGCCAGCGCGATTCCTTTGCCCAGCTTGCGGTACTGCGCGGCGTTCTCAATGCGGTCAATGATCATGATTTTACCTTTCACTTTGGATTCTGCAGTGGCGACAGGAGGCGTTGGTTTGATGGCGGCTTTCGGCTCCGGCGCGGCAGCCAGCAGCATGATGGTTGCGAGCGTGAGGATCATGCCGGTATTGTTACCGCAGCCGAATCTGCTTTACAAGTCCGGCCTCGCGATTACGCTCGGCGGCATGACCATTCGGTTCGGCATTCTCGGCGCGGGCAGGATCCTTGCGAAGATCGGCGGAGCGTTCGGCATCGCGCGTGACGCGAACCTCGCCGCGATCGCGAGCCGCGACGGCGCGCGCGCGGCGGCGGCGGCGCAACAATACGGCGCGACGCGCGCGCACACCGGCTACGAGGCATTGATCGCGGACCCGGGGGTGGACGTCGTGTTCAACGCGCTGCACAACGGCCTGCATTGCGAGTGGACGGTGCGCGCGCTCGAAGCGGGCAAGCATGTGATTTGCGAGAAACCGCTCGCGTGTTCGTCGGCGGAAGTGGAGACGATGTTCGCGGCGGCGCGGGCGAATCGGCGGCAATTGATGGAAGCGTTCATGTACCGGTTTCATCCGCAGATTCCGGAGGCGTTGCGTCGCGTGCGCGCGGGCGAACTCGGTCGGCTGCTGCACATCCGCGCCTGTTACGCGACGCGGCTTGGTCGCGAGCCGGACAATCCGCGGTACCGGCGGGACGCGGGCGGGGGGGCGTTGATGGACGTCGGTTGTTATTGCGTAAACTCGTCACTTTTGTTCGCCGGAACATTGCCGGAACATGTGACGGCGTCGGCGCGGCTCGCAAATGGCGTGGATATGACGCTGGCCGGTGTGTTGGATTTTGGTGGCGGAGTCGCGGCTCACATTTTGTGCAGCTTCGAGGCGGAAGGCGTGTTTGGGATCGAGATTGCCGGCACGGAGGCGAAGTTGGCGCTTCCGAACCCGTGGTTGCCACGGGATGGCGTCGGGGAAATTCATCTGACGCGCGGCGGCAAGACGGAGATTATAAGAATGGCGGAGCCGCATTGGTTGTCGCATTTCGCGGCGGAGATCGAGCATTTCGCGGAGTGCGCGAGAGAAAACCGCGCGCCGACGGTGGTAACGGAATCGGATTCGCGGGCGACGATGCGGGTGATGGATGCGTTGCGGGAATCGGCGAGGAGCGGAACGCCGGTCGCGGTGCGGTGTTAGAGGAGAACGTTATGAAACGATTGATATGTTTGTTGGCGGTGGTGATCTTGGTGTCGGCACCGGTGTGGGCGCAGGAGCACAACGCGATGCTCGTGGGCTGGGACGGCGCGCACCGTGATCACGTGAGGAGACTTCTCGACGAGGGCCGTTTGCCGAACTTGAAAGCGCTCATCAACGGCGGCGCGTTGGTGGATATCGAGGTGACCAGCGGCGCGACGGATACGAAGGCGGGGTGGTCGCAGATTTTGACCGGCTATAAACCGGAGGTGACCGGCGTGTACAGCAATGGCCGTTTCCGCGATGTGCCGGAAGGATACAGCGTGTTCGAGCGGTTGAAGGCGCAGTACGGCAAGGACGCCATCGCGTGCGTGGCGGTGATTGGGAAGAAAGGTCATTGCGGCGAGATTGATCCGCCGTTCAAACGGCCGTTCACGCAGGCGCAGGATAAATTGGAGGAGGACCGGAAGAACCGCAAGGCGCCGATTCAACCCGGCGCGACGGAGCGGCGCTACCGGGTGGTCGAGGAAAACGGCCAGCGGTTCGTGGTGTTCAACGGCTCGCCGTATTTCACGATGCACAAGAGTTGCGATGAATGGCATTTTGGGTTGATGAAGGACACGGCGGTCGGCGACAAGGCGCTGGCGATGCTCGACCAGTACGGGAAGAAACCGTTTTTCTTTTTCGTGCATTTCGCCGAGGTGGACCACAGCGGCCACAAACACGGCGAGCCGTCGAAACCATACGACGACGCCATTATCTCCGGCGATAATCAACTCGGACGGATGATGGCGAAGCTCCGGGAACTCGGCGTGTACGACAAGACGTACATTTACGTCGTGGCCGACCACGGGTTCGACGTGGGCGCAAAACATCACAAGAAAGCGCCGCACGTTTTCTGCGGCACAAACGACAAGGCCGTAACCCGCAACGGTTGTCGCGCCGACATCACGCCGACGGTTCTCGCCGAAATGGGCGTTGACCTTCGCAAGATCACGCCGCCGCTCGACGGCGAGTCGTTGACAAAACCCGATGCAAAACCCGGCAACACCACGGACGGCGCGGCAAAACCGAGGGGTAAACGGAAAGCGAAGTAAAAACATTTCGGATCGTTTCCTGCCTTGACTCGACTGGCGTTCACCCTACAATGCGCCGCCTAAAGGAAAAATTTACCATGACTAATATCACTCGAATCCAAGCGCGCGAGATCCTCGATTCTCGCGGAAACCCCACCGTCGAGGTGGATGTCGAACTCAGTTGCGGCGTCGTCGGACGCGCGGCGGTGCCCAGCGGCGCCAGCACCGGCGAACACGAGGCGTGGGAGTTGCGCGACGGCGACAAGAAACGTTACCTCGGCAAAGGCGTGCAGAAGGCCGTCACCAACGTCAACACCGTCATCGCGAAGGCGCTTGCCGGCAAGGACGCGCTCGACCAACTTACCGTTGACGCGACGATGATCGCGCTCGACGGCACGCCTACGAAAGGCAAACTCGGCGCCAACGCCATCCTCGGCGTCTCGCTCGCCACGGCGCACGCCGCGGCCAACGCGCTCGAACAGCCGTTGTTCAAATATCTCGGCGGGCCGAACGCGAAGGTGTTGCCGGTTCCGATGATGAACATCATGAACGGCGGCGCGCACTCCGACGCCCCGATTGATATTCAGGAATTCATGATCATGCCGAAGGGCGCGTGCTGTTTCCGCGAAGCGCTCCGGATGGGCACGGAAGTTTTCCACGCGCTCAAGGGCGTGTTGAAAGCGAACAAGCTCAGTACGGCAGTCGGCGACGAAGGCGGTTTCGCGCCGAAGCTCAACAGCAACGAACACGCGCTCGAAGTCATCGCGCTCGCCGTCAAGCAGGCCGGCTACAAGCTCGGTGAAGACATCTTCATCGCGCTCGACGTCGCCTCCAGCGAGTTCTTCGACAAGGCGACAAAGAAATATGTGTTCAAGAAATCCGACGGCTCCAAGCGCAGCGCCGACGACATGGTCGCGTTCTACAAAGACCTCCAGAAGAAGTACCCGATCATCTCTATTGAGGACGGCATGTCCGAGAACGATTGGGAAGGCTGGAAGAAACTCACCGACGCCATTGGCGACAAGACACAGCTCGTTGGCGACGATCTGTTCGTGACGAACACGAAGTTCCTCAAGCGCGGCATCGACACCGGCACGGCGAACTCGATTCTCGTGAAAGTAAACCAGATCGGTTCGCTCACCGAGACGCTCGACGCCATCGAGATGGCGAAGGAAGCGAATTACACCGCGGTCATCAGCCATCGTTCCGGCGAGACCGAGGACAACACCATCGCCGACATCGCCGTCGCGACGAATGCCGGGCAGATCAAGACCGGCTCGCTCTGCCGCACCGACCGCGTTTGCAAGTACAACCAACTGCTCCGCATCGAGGAGTTGCTCGGTACGAACGCCGTGTACGGCGGCAAACTCTAAGACGTTTCCATGAATTGGCGCGCGCTCTGGTTGTGGGTGCAATCGCTGGGATATTGGGTGTTCCTCGCGATTGTCGCAGCCGGAGCCGCGCTCCTTTTCATCCCGCTCTGGTTCCGACAGGAAAATTTGAAACGCGACATCCGCCGGCTCGACGCCGAGATTCTCCGTCTCGAAACACTGGAGAAACAACAGAAGAGCGAGATCGAAGCGTTGAAGTCCGACCCGACGTACGTCGAGCGCGTCGCGCGCGAAAAATTGAATCTTTCCAAGCCGAACGAAACCGTTGTCCAGTTTCTTGCGCCCGCCGGCGCCGTGACGAACCAGCCCCGCCGGTAGAAATTATTTCCCAAACCGGCGGTTTCGGGTAAGATGCCCGTAGAAATATGTTCACTCTCCGTACGTTGTTGGAAGGGAAATGGCCGATTCTGTTGCTCATCGGCATCACCGTCGTTGTGGCGTTGTGGTGTTCGCCGCCGTGGCGCTGGGCGTCGCTTTTGTCCGCCGCGCTGCTCGTGTTTGTGTTCGCGTTTTTCCGCGACCCGACACGCGTCATTCCCGCCGATCCGAAACTAATCACATCGCCGACCGACGGTCGCGTCGTTGAAATCACGACCGTCAATGAGCCTCTGTATTTCAAGGGTGAAGCGAAGATGGTCGGCATTTTCATGTCGGTGTTCAACGTCCACGTCCAGCGCGCGCCGGTGGCGGGCAAGATCGAGCTGGTACAATACACGCCCGGAAAATTTCTCGACGTGCGCGCGCCAATCGCCGGCGTCGAAAACGAAAACCGGTTCCTCGGCATTGCCGGTGACGACGGCGCAAAATATGGCGTCCGACAAATTGCCGGGTTGATTGCGCGGCGCATCGTCGGCTGGGCGGGCGAAGGCGCGAGCTTTGCGAAAGGCGACCGCATCGGCATGATACGGTTTGGGTCGCGCGTGGATTTACTCGTGCCGGTGGACACTGAGATTGTGGCCAAGATCGGAGACACCGTGAAAGGAGGCGAGACTATTGTCGCCAAACGAAAATAATCCTCCAACATCACCGCCGCCTGATGACGGCAATGGCAGCGGTGAGAAGGTAAAAATTTATCTTCTTCCCAATTTGTTCACCGCGGGAAATCTGGCGTGCGGTTTTTTCGCGTTGACGTGGATGTTCAAATACGATCCGCCCGATACCGGCTTTGTGCCGATTCGCCACGCCATCTGGCTGATTCTGGCGGCGTTCGCGTTTGATTTTTTTGACGGTCGCGTGGCGCGGATCACAAAGAAAGAGTCGCCGTTCGGGCGCGAGTTCGATTCGCTGGCGGACATCGTGAGTTTCGGCGTGGCGCCTGCATTCCTGGTGTACCGGATCGTGTTGCAAGAATTTGTGAGGACCGGCTGGATGGTGGCGGCGATTTATCTGGTGTGCGGCGGGATCCGGTTAGCGCGGTTTAATCTGTTGTCCCAGATGGGGACCAAGAAAACCCACCACGATTTTGTTGGGTTTCCAATTCCATCGGCGGCGGGAATGGTGGTGAGCGTCACGATGCTGATGATGTCGTTGCAGGAACATGACCGTCAATTGGGCGCCTGGCGGTTTGTGCTGCCGGCGCTGATGTTGATATTGTCTTGGATGATGGTCAGTAACGTGCGCTATCCAACCTTCAAGACGGTTGAGTGGACGATGCAAAAATCTGTGGCGGCGTTTGCCGCGGTGGTGGCCATCGCCATCCTGCTCATGGCAAACTTTGAGGTAACGCTGGCGTTTTTGTTTGTGGCGTATTTATTGTATGGTCTTGTGCGCCCGTGGATCAGTAAACGTTGGCGGCGCGAGATTGAGGAAGAAGAAGTTGAGGACAACGCCGAGGAACGTTAAACAATCGTGGGACAGATCGGACATCTTGTGATTGCATTGTTGGCGGGTTTTGTGAGTGGGTTTGTTGTCTGCTTACCCATCGGTCCCGTTAATCTTACCGTCATCAATACGGCATTACGCAAGGGCTTCTTCGCTGCGTTTCTTGTTGGTTGTGGCGCGGTGTGCGCCGACATGGTGTATGTGTCGCTTGTCCTTGCCGGCCACGCGACATTGCCGCGCGACCCGCGCGTAATGACGGCGTTGCGCGCGATCGCTGTCGTTGTTGTGGCCGGGCTCGGCGTGCGCAATCTGTTGATGAAGACAGAAAAATTCGAAGCCAAGTCGGAAGCCGTTGCTGAGCGCGTGGAGCAGCGCTGGCATCATCCGCGTTCGTTCCTGCTTGGTTTTCTTCTCCCCATCACCAACCTTGGTTTGATTGTTGTTTGGGCAACCGTCATCACGGCGTTGGGTGCTCGCGACTTTGTGGATATGAATCTCCGCGCAAGTCGTTGGGCGTGTGCCATTGGTGTTGCCATCGGCGCCGGGCTTTGGTTCCTGCTCATCTCATGGTTGGTGTCATGCGCACACCGGCGCATCACGCCGCGGGCACTCGCCTGGCTGGCTCGTACTTGTGGTGTTGTCTTTCTTATTTTTGCCGCACTGCTCGTTGTTAATCTGATTTCCCCCAAAATTTAACTAATGCGTTTTTTATTTATTCTTCTCCGTGAACCGGCGTCTCCGTGAACCGGCATTGACACTGTTGCGACCACTGCGTACTCTGCGCGCATGGCGCAAGGCAAACCAACCGCTTTGGCATCGTTGCGGACCCGTGTTCGAAGTTTTCTCGACGCGGATCCGTCTGATCTTCGTGAGAAACATCGCTTCCTGCGCTGCCTCCACGTCGTGTGGATTTTTCTCCAACAAGTTGTCCTTGGTTTCTACGATAATCGCGGCCCACTGCGCGCTGCGGCGCTTTGTTACACCACGCTACTTGCGTTGATACCGGTGCTTGCCGTCGTCTTCAGTTTCTCAAAAAGTTTTCTCCGCGAATCCAGCGCCAGCGCAGCGCCGAAAATCATCGACACACTTGTCGCCAGCATCGCCCCGCAACTTGAAGTCCTGCCCACCGCCGGCGCCACCAACACTGCCATCAAAGCCGGCCAACTTAAAATCACTGACGAGGGGCGACGGCAGGTTGTCGACACCATCCAACAATTTATCGGCAACATCGATGCCGGCGCCCTTGGCGCCATCGGCACCGTCGCGCTCATCATTGTCGCCATCCGTCTTCTCATGACCATTGAACAAACTTTCAACGACGTTTGGGGAGTTTCCAAAGGCCGTTCTATCTGGCGCAAAGTCGTGTACTATTGGGCTGCGGTCACGCTCGGCCCGCTCGTGCTTCTCACGGCTGTCACCATGACTGGCAGCGCAGAATTCGCGCAGACACTCAACCAAGTTCACCTCTTCCCCGGCCTTGTTACCTTCCTTCTCCACCTTGCGCCCTACGCCTTGCTTTGGATCGGTTTTAGCGCCATGTACGGTCTCATGCCCAACACCGACGTCCGTTGGTGGGCCGCCACTGCGGGCGGCGTCGTCGGCGGCACACTCTGGCAACTGAACAGTCTCCTGAACACCATGTATCTTTCCCGCGTCGTCACCTACAGTAAAATCTACGGCAGCCTCGGCATCATCCCGATCTTCCTGATTGGCCTCTATTTTTCCTGGCTGATTGTCCTCTTCGGCGCACAAGTTTCCTACGCCATCCAAAATCATCGCAGTTACCTTCAACAACGCGCCGCCTCCCGGCTGGACCAACTGGGCCGCGAACGTCTTGCCTGCCGGATCGTCTTCTATGTTGTCCGCCAATTTCTCGACAACGAGCCGCCGCTCACCGCCGATGAACTCGCCACCCAACTCAACATGCCGCCCCTGCTCATCAACCAACTCGTTCGCCGCCTCGTTACCGCTCGCATCCTCATCGAAACCAACAGCGACGTTCTCCGCGTCCAACCCGCCCGCCCGCCGGAAACCATCAGCATCGCCGACGTCCTCCACGCGCTTCGCGCGGACACCACAAAGAAAGAGCCTGCCGATTCCGATCTCGTCGCCGATTTACTCCGCGAAATCCACGCCGCCGAGCGCGCTTCTTCCTCCAACCTCCGCTTCAGCGACCTTGTCCGGCGCGGCAACCCAGCAGCTTCCGCCAATGGCGCCACGCCCGCCTAGCCGGAACATTGCCGGAACATTTTCCCAGCGCCGGCGGAAGATTGAGTTTTTCCGCCGCCCGTGCCATCCTGTCGTCGCGCCATGAAAATTTTTCCGCTGCCGGCCCGTTTCACGCCAAGACGCCACCTCGTCGCGTCCTTCTTCGTGGCGGCCGCCCTCTTATTTTCCCCCTGCCTGTGCGCCGAAGAATCCGCCGAGGATTTCTACAAACAAGGACTCGAAAAACAGACCAAAGGCGACACGCCGGCGGCCATCACCTGCTACACGCAAGCCATCAAAGCCGACCCCAAATTCATCAAGGCGTACAACAACCGCGGCGTCGCCAAAAACAGCACCGGCGATTTCACCGGCGCGCTTGCCGATTACGACCGGGCCATCGCCCTCGATCCGAAATACATCGAGGCGTACGCCAACCGGGGCACCGCCAAAATGGACAACGGCGACCCCGACGGCGCCATCGCGGATTTCAATCTTGCCCTCGCTCTCGACCCGAAGGACGCCAAGATCTATACCAACCGCGGCACTGCCCGCCTCTTCAAACACGACGCTCAAAAAGCCGAGTCCGATTTCAACAAAGCCATCGAGCTGGATCCCAAATGCGGGTTGGCGTACGCCAACCGGGGCCTCTTAAAAATATCCAAAGGCGACACGACCGGAGCCATCGCCGACTTTGACCGCGCGATTGAATTCAACCCGAAAAGCGCCGACTCGCACATCAACCGCGGCTACGCAAAACAAACCAAACGCGACTTCCGCGGCGCGCTCGACGACTACTCCGACGCCATCAAACTCAGCCCCCAATTATCCAAGGCCCACAGCAACCGGGGCATCATCAACCACCTCATCGGCGACACCGACGGCGCCCTCATTGACCTCAATCGCGCCATCGAACTCGACCCAAAATCCTACGACGCCCACAACAACCGCGGCCTCGTCAAACACGCCAAAGGCGACTTCGACGGCGCGATTGCCGACTTCACCAAAGCCATCGAACTCAACCCGAAATACGCCAAAGCCTACGACAACCGCGCCAACGCCAAACTGGGAAAAGGCGATTTCACCGGTTCCATTGACGACTTCACCCAAGCCGCGAAACTCGGCTTCCGTCAATAACGACCGGAACATTCTTATTCGTGTTGTGCGAGGGTCTCCAGACCCCGCACACTTTTCGACCGAAGGTCTCGTGTCGTGGAGACCTGTCGGTCGCGAAACGGCGCGGTCAGGAGACCGTCGCCGAACGAGTGTGCCGGTAAAATCACGGCGTCAACGTCGCCGGAACATTGACGGAACATTTTTACAGCTCTTTTACTTAACACCGACGCAAACACCGGTACACTTGGCGGCGTGAAAACAAACTTTCATTCGTCGGAGGAAATTATGAAACGGTTCAGTTGTCTCGTCGCGCTCGTTTTGGTTGCCGGAAATCTGTTCGCCGCCAATTTTGCCGGCTCCAAGGAAAAGGAACCCGCAAAACCGGCCCCGCCGCCGCCGCATTTGTCGGTGACGTTCCGCGAGGCGCGGTACGACGGCAAACTCTCGGACTCCGACGCGCGGTTCGCGGCGGAGTTCGACATCGAGGCGACCGGCAAGGGCGACGCGGCGGCGGCGTTGCTCGACGGCGACGTGGCGATGTTGACGACGAAGTTGCCGGAGCACCTGACGCTCGGTCGCGACGGGACGCGGTACGCGTTGCGCATCGCGAAGGAGGGCCGGTACAAACTCAAACTCGATCTGCTCGCGAAGATCACGAAGGCGGAACCGTGGAACCAGATTAGTTTTACCGGGCCGCCGGCAGTGATCGCGTCGGTGAACGCAAACGTGACGGGCGAAGGCGTCGAAGTGCAGTTGTTGAAGGGAACGGTGGCGGAGAGCGGCGGCGGGAAGATCAAGGGAATCCTCGCGGCGGACCAGACGGTGTCGTTGCGCTGGCAGAGCAAGGCGGCGGAGATCGCGCGCAAGGCGCTTCTCACTTGCGATTCAGCGGCGACGATCCAGATCACGCCGACGGTGGTGAAATACAACACGGCGCTGCGCTACGAAATCGTGCAGGGCAGCGTGACGAAGTTGCAGGTGTCGTTGCCGGCGAACCAGGCGTTGACGAAGTTGCAGGGCGAAAATATCCGGGACTGGCAGATTAAGAACGCGGATCAGAATTCCGCGTCCCGGATTGTGCGAGTGTCTCCCGACCCCGCACGGGGAGAACTTGCGGTCGGCGGCAGCGGCGCGGTCGGGAGACCGGCGCCGAACGAGCAGGCAGCGAAAACAGCGGCGGGCGAGCAGATTTTGAATATCGAGTTTGTGCGGCCGGTGGAGAAAAATTACTCGTTGGTTTTGTTTTCGGAGCAGACGGTGGAAAGCGCAACGGCGACGTTGCGCGTCGCGCCGCCGCAACCGCTCGACGTGGAACGCGAGTCGGGCGCGATGACGGTGTCGGCGGAGGACGTGGTGGTCGAGACGGAGAAAGCGGAAGGGTTGCGCCAGGTGAACGCGACGGCGGGCGCGTTCGCGGCGTTCCAATTCCACGCGCGACCGGTGTCGCTGGCGTTGAAGCTGCGGCGGATCGAGCCGGTGGTGACGGTCGCGGACCGGGTGACGGCGCGGCTGGAGGAGTCGCGGCTGGCGGTGTATCATTCGATGGCGGTGACGGTGGAGAAGGCGGGGATTTACACGCTGGAGATGTCGTTGCCCGCGGGGTTCGTGGCGGCGGAAGTGCGCGGCGAGGGCGTTGAGGATTGGAAGTCGTCGGGCGGCAAGTTGTCGGTGACGTTTGTGAACCGCGTGCTCGGTCGGCGCGCGTTGGATGTGTTGCTGGAACAAATACTCGCCACGCCTGTGGGAGCGGATTTCATCCGCGACCAGACCGCCGAGAAGTCGCGGTTACAAACCGCTCCCACAAATACGGTCCGGAACATTTCGATTCTGCCGATGCGCGTGACGGGCGCGTCGAAGGAGACGACGCAGATCGGCGCGGCGGCGGCGGCGGGAATCCAGTTGAAGACGGCGGCGGACGGAATGACGGGGCTGCGCGAGATGCCGATCAACGCGTTGCCGAACCGGTACGACGAGATGCTCGCGTTCAACGCGGAGCAGGCGGACTGGAAACTCACGCTCGCGGCGGAACGGCTCACGGCGCGCGTGGTGGCGGACATATTTAATTTGGTGACGGTCGGCGACGGCGTGGTCGGCGGCAGCGCGACGATCCGGTTCGCGATTCTCAATCAAGGCGCGCAGGAGTTTCGCGTGAAGCTGCCCGCGTTGTGGAAAAATATCGAGTTCACCGGGCCGAACATCCGTCGCAAGGAACAACAGGGCGACGGCTGGTTGATCGCGTTGCAGGAAAAAGCGTGGGGCGGGTACACGCTCGTCGTGACGTACGACATGCAGTTCGATCCGCACAAGGCGGCGCTGCCGGTCGGTGGCATCCACTGCCTCGGCATCGAGCGCGAAAGCGGCAGCATCGCCATCACGAGCGCGACGAACCTGCAAATCGCGGAAGGCAAAAAGAGCGCGGGCGTCGAAACGAACGCGACGAGCGCCGGGGTTGTGCGAGGGTCTCCCGACCCCGCACGGGGAACCGTCGGAGACCTTGCGGTCGGCACCGGCGGCGCGGTCAGGAGACCCGCGCCGAACGAAAGTTCCGGAAATGTTCCGGCGACGATGACGACGGTGCGGCGCATTGACGAGAGCGAGTTGGCGGCGCACGACCGCGCGTTGATCACGCGGCCGGTGCTGCTCGCGTATCAGTACACGGG
>Ga0233425_10007948_pt1 | contig 14472 bp, 2 predicted proteins | sample Watercolumn_Towu_2_FD_181712 | JGI IMG/M metagenome (GOLD analysis project Ga0233425, IMG submission 181712) | Freshwater microbial communities from Lake Towuti, South Sulawesi, Indonesia - Watercolumn_Towuti2014_140_MG | ecosystem: Environmental > Aquatic > Freshwater > Lake | place: Indonesia...
GCCACCTTTGAGCGCGTAGACCGTTCCGCCGGCAAAGGCCATACCCGAACCGTCCTTGACCTTCTTCTTCGAGGTCCCGGGCGGTGCAACCATCGGCAGCGGGTCTTTGGTGACCCAGTTGTCGCCACTGACGCTGTAGGCTGCAAACTCGTTGGTTGAGCCCTTCAGGCAGTAGATGGTATCACTGCCGTCGTAGCAGATTGAGGAGCCGTTCTTGTACGGCTTGGCGGACAACCCACCCGGCGCAGGAGTCATGGTGGTCCAGGCGTCGGATTCGGTGTTGTAGCGGTGGAACTCGAATGTGCCAGAACCCTTCAGGAAGTAGACATAGTTGGTGTCGGCATCGGGTCCAGGGTAGTGGATCTTGACGTGCACGGCACTGGCCCCCTCCTTCACGTTCCGGGTTCCGGTCAGGACGTCGGCTTTCTGGGTCCAGCCGCCGCCGTTCGGGTCGTATTGCCAGAAGTCAAGGGTGTTGTTGCCCTTGGTGGCATAGACTGCGGTCTGCCATTCAGGCGGGCTGCCGCCCAGCTTCCGGCGCACCACGGCCAGCGATGAGCCTTTCTTCACCGCCTTCTTTTTGGAAAGCCGGTTCAGGGCCGGGATGGACTCGCGTGCCAGCCAGGTGTTGCCCGTGGTATGGTAGCGGTAGAATTCGCAGGTGCCGTTGCCCTTGAAGGCATAGACAAAGTTGCTGTCGGCTTTGCCTTCGGCATAGGCCAGAGCACCGCCGTCCTTGACGCTCTTGTTCTTGCCGCCCAGCGGAAGTGCGGTCTGCGCGGTCCAGACCGCGGTCGGCGCGAGAATCGTGAACGCGGCGCTGCTCTGGTCGGACGCTATACTCGCCGAACCGATGGCAAAGACCTTCATCAAATTGGAATTGCCGTAGGTACTGGGCACGGCCCAGGCATGGGTATGGGTAATCGGGGTGGTCTGTTTGGCGACGAAGGCCCAGGTCGCTCCGTCGTCGGCCGACCAGACGATTGAGTCGGTGCTGGAGTTGACGCTGGTCCAGGTAATGTTCTGACTGGAACCGGAAAGCCAGACCTCTCCGCCATCAGGCGCGAGCAACTCAACGGCCGGGACTGCGGCGATTGTGAAGTTCCCGGCGCTCTGGGCAGAGACCATGGGCGCCAGCGCGTCCGGGCTTGTGGCAAACACCTTGACGCGACAGGCTGCGCTCGGGGTGTTGGGTATTGTCCAGTCATATGCGCGCGACCCGGGCGGCGACTGTCGGGTGAGGTAGTTCCAGTTCGAACCATCTGTAGTGTAGACCACTGAGTCGGACGCGGAATTGGCGCTGGTCCAGAGAACGTCATGATGCCAGCCGACTTCCCAGATTTCGCCGCCGTTCGGAGCGACAACGCCCGCGCTGGGTTGAGCAACGATACTGAAGTCAGCCGCGCTTTGAACCGATACGGCCGGGGCCAACGGGTCGGCGCTGCGGGCAACGACTCGGACGCGGCAGGTCGTAGCCGGGCTGTTGGGAATCGTCCAGGCAAAGGAATGGCCTATCGGCGGCGTCTGGACGGTCAGAGAGTTCCAGGTCGAGCCGTCGGTCGAGTAGGCAACCGAGTCCCTCACCGAGCCGGCGCTGGTCCATGTCACGTTATGGGCAATCCCGACCTGCCATGTCTCGCCGCCAACCGGCGAGGTCACCGTGACCCCGCTCGGTGCCGCGACGATGCTGAAGTAGGTCGGGCTCTGCGCGACAACCGGCGAGGCCAGCGGGTCGGCGCTGCGGGCATAGACCCGCACTCGACAGGTCGCGCTCGGCGAATTGGAAACTGTCCAGGTGTAGGTGTGGGCAATCGGCAGTGTCTGGACGGTCAGAAAGTTCCAGGTTGTGCCGTTGGTCGTATAGACCAGCGAGTCCTTGACCGAGCCGGAACTGCTCCAGGCAACATCATGCGCGATGCCCGCCTGCCAGCTCTCGCCCCCGACCGGCGCTGTCACTGCGACCCCGCTGGGTGGCGCGACGATGCTGAACGGCGGACTCTGAACCATGGTCGTGCCGCCCGGTCCTGTAGCATAGACCTGGACCCGCCAGTTTGTACCGGGCGTGCCAGACACCGGCCAGAGAACTGCCCGGCTCGCGGGCGGGCGTTGGACCCCAATCAGTCGAAACTCGGTGCCATCGGTCGCAACCACCGAATCCGAACTGGAGTTGCTGCTGGCCCAGGTTACAAGATGACTCACACTGCTCTGCCACGTCTCCCCGCCAACCGGTTGAATCACCCCCGCGCCCGGGGCCATCGGCGTGGTCCAGGCGAGCGCGTTGATGAGTTGCTGCAGTCCGAAGCCGGTGGCAGTGGTGCAGTTCTTCGGATGGAAGTTGAGGGCGACCGTTCGCCTGCCCCCGGAGTCAAACGTCGCACACTGGATGTAGGGGCCATTGCTCCAGTCCGCAATTCGGGCACAATATCCTGGGCGCACCGAGTTGTGCATGCCCTGACCCGTAGCATTGCCGATGTAGCTGACGCCGCTCATTATCGGGTGCCCGGCCTGAAAGACGGTCCCAAGAATACATGAGTAGTTTCCCGGGACGATGCCGTACGGCACAGCCATGTACTGCAGGGAGTATTGCCCGCTGATCGCGTAAAGACCATTGCCATGGAACGAGAGACTCATGTTCACTACGCCGCCGCCCATGTCCACGAACTTGGCCAACGATTCGCCGAACTCAAACGGACCGCGCGAGTAGCCGTTGTTGCCGCAGGTGAGGATTGCTTTGTAGCCAAGCGCCAGGAGTGAGTCCGGACGCCGCAGCGTCACACTGTTGGCATTGATGTAGTCAACCGCGGTTATCACGCCGCCTGAGTTGCTGACAATCGCCGCGCGCACGCTCGGCTGGTCCCCGTCGGTGCTGAGCATTCGCACTTTGAACGGACTGACCGCGTAGACCTTGTATCGGAGAGTGTCGTTGCTCTGGTCAAGGTCGCCGCTGAGTGCGGTCCAGAAGGTCACATTATATGTGCCACCGTCCGGTGGCCAGCCAATCGGCATTCCGACTTTGACCGATGCGCCGGCGGCCAGCGGGCCGGCATACGTGTTGCTCGAGTAGTGGACCACCGCCCCGGTCAAACTGTCGGTTATCCGGCAGTAGACCGGGATATTCGACTCCGGGCTCCGACCGGCGTTGCTGACCTGCACCGTGCAGCGCATCGGCGTGCTCACCGGCACCCAGTATCGGGGCCGAACGGCAGCACTGGGCCGAACATCGTGGTCCAGCGGCGCCACCCAGACCAGAGCATTGACCAGTTGCTGCAGCCACTGCCCGGACATCGCCGCGTAGTTGCGCGGGTGCCAGTTCAGCGCCACCGTGCGCCGGCCCAGAGTGTCGAAAGCTGCGCACTGAACAGGCGTCCCGGTGACCGTCCAGTTGGCGACCCGCACTGCACCCGCGGACCGCACCGTCGTGTGGGTCCCGTAGCCTATCGCGTTGCTGACCGCGCTCACGCCGGACATGACTGCATGATTCGGCTGCAGGACCGTCAGTGCGCCGCAGGCGTACCCGGCCGGGTTGAAACCTCCATTGTAGGGAACCGCGAGGTACTGCGTCGAGTACCGACCGCCGATTGCCCACTCGCCATTTCCGTGGAATGAGCGGCTCATGTTGACCACGCCGCCGCCCAGGTCCACAAACCTGGCAAGTGTGTCGCCGAACGCCGCGGCGCCGCCGGCCAGGGCTGAATCGCCGTAGGTCAGAATCGCCTTGTACCCGAGTGACAACAGCGAATCCGGCCGGCAGAACGTCCACCCGCCCGCGCTGGCAACTGACACGTAGTCCACCGCGGTTATCATCCCGCTCGAGTTGTCTCTGACCAGACTGCGCAGAACCGGCTGGTCAGGTTCGGTTCCCATCATCAGGACCTTGCACGCATCGGTGCCGCCGGCCGTCGCCGCAGCACACAGCACAACCAGCATGATAGCCGTAACTACTCTGAACACTGCTCTCTCTCCTCTCCGTTCAACAATCGCGACTACTCTATCACGAGTTTCCTGGTCTCACAGCCGCCGGCGCTCTCGAATCTGAGCAAGTAGACTCCTCGGGCCAATGGATAGTGCGCAACAGGCAACGGGCAGGAATGCGAACCCGCCGCCTGATAACCGCCGGCGAGAACACTGACGATCTTGCCGGCGACATCATACAACTTCAGACTGACATTGCCCGCTTTCGGCAGGGAGTAAGAGATTGAGGGATTGAGGGAGGAAGTGAATGGATTGGGCGTCACGGACAATGACGGATGACGAGTGACGAATGACGAATTGCCCTGGATGTTCTTCGGTCGGCTGTTGGCTGTCAGCCGCAAGCCGTCAGCCGCCACCGGCCCGTAGCTCCAGAACTCGAGCGTGTTGTTGCCCCGAAAGCCAAACAGCCGGCTGATGTCTCTTGCGGCTGTCAGCGCACCGCCGCCCTTGACCCTCTTCGCGCCCGCGGGCACTTCCGTGCCCGTATACCACTTGTGCTCGCCGGTCTTGTACGTCCAGAACTCATTGGTGCCGCCACCTTTGAGCGCGTAGACCGTGCCGCCGGCAAAGGCCATACCTGACCCGTCCTTGACCTTCTTCTTCTTGGTCCCGGGCGGGGCGATGAACGGCAGCGGGTCTTTGGTGACCCAGTTGTCGCCGGTGATGCTGTAGGCCGCAAACTCGTTGGTTGAGCCCTTCAGGCAGTAGATGGTGTCACTGCCGTCATAGCAGATTGAAGAACCGTTCTTGTAGGCTTTGGTTGAGACACCACCCGGCGCCGGCGCTCTGGTTTCCCAGGCATCGGTACCGACCTTGTAGCGCATGAAGTCCCAGGTCCCGGAACCACGCAGCAGGTAGACATAGTCATCACTGCCGATGGTCACGGCCGCAGAACCCACGCCTTCCTTGAGGGCCTTGGCCCCGCTCAGAACGCTGGCCTTCTCGGTCCACGTGTTGGCGACCGGGTCAAACTGCCACCATTCCAGTGTGCCGTTGCCCTTGGCGCCATAGACCATGCCATCGCCGGCCATTACCAGGGTCGCACCCTTCTTGACCGGCTTCTTCTTGGAAGTGCTGCCGATGGCTGGAATGGACTCGCGGGAAATCCAGGCGTTGCTGATGGTGTTAAAGCGGTAGAACTCGTACCGGTTGTTGCCCTTGAAGGCATAGACATAACCGGTGTCATTGGCAAACCCTGGCCCCTGCCCCCCGGTCCCTTCCTTCCCATAGGCCAGGGCGCCGCCGTCTTTGACGTTCTTGGCCTTGCCGCCTGGGGGTAGAGCAGGCATCGCTACCCACTCGGCCGGACAGACTACCGTCAAGTCCCAGCGCGCGCTGTACGGACCGGTGTTGCCGGCAGTGTCCCGGGCCATGACGCGCCAGTAGAACTTCGCGAAGGCCAGCGGCGTTGCCGGCGTCCATGCTGTCTCGGCCAGGAACGTGTTGACCAGCGGCGAGACAAACAGCGACTCAGTCGAAACCTGGAGCCGATAGCTCACCAGCGCGTCGGCGCCCGGAACTACGCGATTCCAGATGAACCGAGGCGACCGTTCCAGAGTCAGTACGTGGTTTGCCGGTTGCCGGAGCATCGGAGTCGGCAAAGGGTCTGTCATTATCGTGAATGTCCACGGTTGGGAGTAGGCTCCGATGTTGCCAACGCCGTCCTCTCCACGCACATGCCAGAACAACCGCCCTTTAGGCAGGCCGTTCGTTACTACCTCGGTATCGGCGAGGTTGGCGGTGAAGACGATGCTCGGCCCGGGGAACGTGCTGTCGCTGGCGACCTCAATCCGATACGTCACCGGCGCGCCGTCAAGAACAGGGTTCCGGAACTCCGGGGTTCCAGTCTTCCCGTGACCGACGTCATCGTGGTCCAGGCGGACCACGCCCCAGCAGAAGGTGGGGCCTGAGATATTCAGGTAAGACTCATTGGCCGGCGCGTGCAGGACCGGAGCGTCGGGCGGTCTGGTATCTACCTCGAACGCCCGGTGGTTGCTGTAGTCGCCGGTGTTGCCTGCGCCGTCGCGGCCGCGCACGTGCCAGAACAACCGCTCGTCAGGCAGCACCGTTGCCGTGACGAATGTGTCGGTAAGGGTTCGGGCGAAGATGATACTCGGACCCGGGAACGTGCTGTCTGAGGCGACCTCAATGTCGTACGACACCGGTCCGAAATCCGCACCCGAGCCCGGCGCGCGCGCATCGCCCGGGCCGCTGCCCTTGAACGACACTGCCGTCCAGTGAAACGTCGGGGTTGCGGTACCGAGAAGGACGTTGTCGAGCGGAAGCCGGAGTTCAGGAATCGCGGGTGGCGTCAGGTCAATCCAGAAGCTGTCCGGGCTGCAGAATGAACTCCAGACCGCAACGTCCTTCGAGGCTGCGACCCGCCAGAACCACCGACCCTCAACGAGCGGTGTTGCGGGCGTGAAGCTGCCGGACGAAGAACTGCTGTCATTGACGTCTGGTGAGCCGAACGAGGGGTCATCGTCAACTTGAAGCCAGTAGCGGATGGCCCGGGGTGATTCGTACCACCCGAATGTCGGCCGGGTCTGATTGATGGTATCGCCACTCACCGGCAGTGACAGAGTCGGCGGCTCGGGCACGTATGTGAGCGCGAACCAGTCAATGTCCCAATAATTGTATGGCGAGCCGTTGGGCACGGTATTGATGTGAACGAAGGCAATGCGGACGTTGGACTCACCGGAAACCCGGGCCGTGAGGTCGAAGGTGCGGATGCCGCTGTCGGCAACGCCGGAAGCGCGAATCACCGACCAGTTCTCGCCGTCGTCGGTCGAGAGCAGAATGCGCATGGAATCGGGCAGAGCCCAGACGCTGAAGTCGTACCACATGGAAAGAGCATATGAGCCAGGGTCGCTGCAATCGAATCTGGGCGAGATGAGCGAATCGTTCGGAATCTCGGTCGCGCCGCCCGGAATGCCGCTGCCCTCGGTCGTGGCCGCGTCGTAGGCCCCGCTGTACTTTATCCAGTCGTTGCGATTCTGTACCGGTGGATACTCCGAACCGCCGTTGGCAATCCGCCACCCGAACCAGGGCGGGCTGTTGCAGTCCTCCCAGTCTTCATTGAAGTCCTCGCGGTAGTCCGGCAGATAGGCTGCGGGATTGACATAGCGCGACAGCTCCAGGGTATCGTTCATCGGGTCGGCGTCCGGGCTGAGCGCAGTGCAGAACTTGAGGTTAACCGGACCGGTCGCCGCCGGTGTCCAGGCCAGCACGGTATCGAACACCCCGAACGCCGGAATCGGTCCGACCAGCGGAAGACTGGCAATCACCGCGCCATCAACCAGCAGCGCAACCGGGCCGCTCTGGGTGATGGTTCCGTAGTTCCGGATTCGAACTCGGAAGGCAGCCTCGCTGCCGATTGTCAGCGGGAAGCTCTGAACGCTCACCAGCGACTGCACGCCAATGTCATTGGCCGGCACCGGCGCGAGCTTCACGTCATCAATCCAGGTCCCGGCAAGTTGCCCGGCGAGGTCGGCCGTGAAGCGCCAGCGGAATCGCCAGCGGCTCGTCAGGCCATCCCTCAGAATCGTATCATACTGAATCCAGGTAACCGGGTCTGACCGGGTCCAGTCCTTGAGCGGAAACCAGACCGGCGGCGGCGAGGCATCGGGCAGGACATTGGTCGCGTACTCGAGGTAGACGTGTTCGAATCGGTCCTCAATTGAATCCAGGCGCCAGAACGAGAATTTCCAGGCCGGCGCGCCCGTCAGGTCGCAGACCGGTGTGTACAGGACGTCGTGGGCGCCTCGCGCGTAGGGCCCTGGGTCCGGACTCGTCCGCGCGCTCGCTGCGCCCGTGTGACGACGCATTGTCGAACGCGACCATGTTCCGTCAACGCCATTGCTGTCCTTCACCGCCCAGCCCACGGGCGGGAACGTTGTCCCCTCAAAACCCTCGTCAAGTGACGAAACGGTCGTCACCACATAGTCCGTTCGGCGCAGAGTATCGTTGGTGGCATCCTCATCGCCCGGCAGTTCGGTGTAGAATCTCAAGTTCCTGCTGCCGCCGGTGGTCGGCGTCCAGCGCAGCAGGGTGTCAACCGACATCCCGCTGTTCACGTTAACTGCCACACTATCCACTATCTCACCGTCGACGTCCAGCACAACGCGCACACCGGTCTGGTTGAGCGTCCCGAAATTGGCCACGCGAATCTGAAACGTATCCATGTCGCCGACAAATCGGGGCTCGGTGCGGGTACCGACCAGCCGACTCACCCCCATGTCAACTCCACTTCCGAGGTAGACCATCGGGTGGTCGAACACAATGTTGTTGCCGTTCTTCGACACCGCGCGCCAGGCCACCCAGATGTTGCCGCTGTAGACCCCGAGCGGAACCACCGTCTCATACCAGCCCGCGATGCTTCGCTGTCGGTCCAGTCCGGCAACCACCGTCCAGGGACCGCTCTGGCCTGCCGTCGAGACCTCAACGTACAGGCTGTCGTGTCTCACGCTCCATCCCGGGTCCTGGTAGAACTGAAACCTGGTCTTCACCACGGTTGGGCCGGCGCCAACATTCACTGCCGGCGTCGCAATCCGCGCCCAGTTACCGGCCGGGGCAAATCGCGAGTACATCCGGGCCATATAGTAATAGTTGGGGCTCACCGGCTGAGGAAAGGCATACAGGAAGGCGCCGGTGATTGACGGGTTGCTCGAGGTCGTCACGCGCGTCCACGGGTACGACCCGCTGGACTGCGTCAGCGCCCAGCCGGCCGGAGGCCAGGTCGAGCCTTCGAACGTCTCATGCAGCAGCCGCGCACCCGGAGCAGGCGGAGGTACTGAGACGCGCGGCGAGCAACGGGCCATGAGCCGATAGGTTGTCGGCGTAGCGCTGTCCACCGACCATGGGCCGGCTACGGCATCGCGGCTGAGCGAGCGGAATCGTTGAATGTAGTCGCCCCAGATGTGGGGCGTGCCGCCAGGCGCGACCGGGTCACTGACCACCAGGAAATCGCGGCCGGTCTTCAGCGGCATCGCCAGCGCGACTTTCAGCGAGCAGGCGCCGACTCCGGCTACCGGCACCTCGCGCGGCCCTGAATTCCACAACTCGGTGTCGCTGCCGGCGTCATAGATTCGCAGCACGACCGTGGTATCGAGCCACGGCGAACCGGCTCCAACGCAGTAGTAGTACGCCTTGACTGAGTCTATCGTCACGGTGTCGCAATCAAAGTCGCTGAGCTTGAACCGGATCCCGACCTGTTCGTGGCCGGCGATGTTGTAGCTGCCCCCGTCGCGCCGGGCATAGGTCAGCCAATTGGATGGCGGCGCAGCTTCAAAGGTCTCGGTTTCGCCGGCCGCCGAAACCGCCTGGCCGTCGTCCGCACTGAATGTCTCGAGCGAAGGAAACTCGAAACCCGCCTGGGCACCGCACTCGTCACTCAGCCTGGCATCCGATACCACTTCCTGCAGCGGGGCCGGCTCCTGATTTGCGTTCGTCGGTACCGTCACCCCTGCCGAGGCAAGACCCAGTGTCCCGGCCAACAGGAGAGCCGCTGCCCGAGGCAGTCGTGCTCCTGTCGCTGACGGAACGGTCTCAAAGCCAGCCGTTGTCATTCTCAGGTCTCCTTCACAGTCTGCAATTCTTCTCTGGGTTCCTGACCAGGCGCGTCAATACTCAATCGACGGCCTACCCGGTCCCATTGCCATGTAATTCTAGCCGATGGCCTCAACTTGTCAACATCCGGCATGGAGTTTCAGTCACTCAGCCGCGGGTTTCGAACTCACCGCATCGAAGTGCACGGGGGAGCCGCCAGGCTCCCCCGAACAACATAGCAGGTCGAACTAGATCACGGGTCAAGCACGATGAACTGCAACTGGACCGTCTCACCCATGTCGATCACTACTCCGAAGTATTGACCGGCGTGAGGGATATAGCCAATGTGGTTCCCGGACTCGACGATCTCCCACTGCTCATCCTCGGTTAGCTGGCTCCAGGACAGATTCCCTCGCCAGTACCAGAAGATGTGCTGCAGCAGATTGATCGTAGCCTCGTCGTAGGGCGGCGGGCCCTGCTCGTTGAGCAGCCAGTTGATCTGGTCGTACGGCACCGGAACATTGCCAACCCTCGTGTTGAGGGCGTATGCGGGCATGGTCGGGTCGTAGTTGCTCCAGAGTCTCGCCGAGTAGGCCTGCGGGTAGATGTAGGTTCCGAGGTCGAGACAGAACGCCGGGTAGTAGCCGTCATTGGGAATCGAGTAGCCTGAACCGACGTCCCACACGTGGAACTCCGTCGGAGCGTTGCCGAAGCCGCAGTTCTGGATCTTGGAATACTGGGCGTGAACGAGACCGGTCGGCAGGTGCAGGACTTTCGGGACATCGTAGGCGATGAACATGCCCCAGTACCGGCCCGCAAACTGAGAGCCGTAGGCCCACCCTTCTCCCACCACTCCACCGGGCTTGTGCACTCTGGCGTGCGCCGCGATGTAGAGGAAGCCGGCATTTCGCCACTCGGGCCTGTTCGGTATGGTATAGGTGTAGGTCGTGACGTCAGGGTTGAACGTGTCTCGGTAGCTGAACAAGCTGGGCTGCATCACGTTGTTTCCGTCGTGAGGGATGCCGTTCTTCGTCGTCGCGATGTGAAGATGTGTCGCGGCAAGCGAATAGCCGGAAGCGGTGGTGTACTTCACCCAGATGTAGTCCCATGTGAACGCGATTGAAACGGTACCGCCCCCAGGGATACGGTCAATGACGAAGTCACCGTTGTAAGCCCACGTGCTCGAATGAACATCGGTAGGCTCAGCCGGCCCTGTCGGACCGGCGATCCGGTTGCACCCGCTAAACACCAGCAAGCCTGTCACAGCCAGCAGTAGAAACGGGATTCGTATTGCTTTTAACATATTGTCACCTCCTTTCTGTTGTGACTTGTCGGAATTCGGTCTATTGTCCTCTTGTTTCCTGAATTCATGCTGCCTCCTTGTCCTAGCGAACGACCTGCAGCCGGGTTCTCGCCCGGCCGGTTGGGGCTTCCACAGTCAGAAAATAGATACCCGGCGTCAGCTTTCGGACATCGAACTCAACCTGCGGGCCAATCCCGCTCATCTCAAAGACTTCTCTGCCGGCGATGTCGTAAGTCGTCAGTCGCACAGGCGCGCGGCCGGACTGCGGCCACGTCAGACATACGCGCCCGGCCGCCGGATTGGGCGACAGCCGCACCGCTGCGCCCGCGTTCCTGCAGAGTTCTCCGGATTGCGCGCCGCCACCAGTGCCGCCGGACCGGGCGTAAGACCAGAACTCGTTAGTATTGTTGCCCACCAGCGCGAACAGTCCGTCGCTGAACGCAGAGTAGGTCAGCGAGCCGCCGCCTTTGACCCGCTTGCGGGGCACCCCGGCCGGAATGCCGACATCCTCGTACTGATGCCACTCTCCGGACGCAAGGTCGTAGGCATAGAACTCCAGGGTGTTGCCGCCCTTCAGCGCGTACAGCAGGTTGCCCGCCATCGAGCCGCTCGCGCCATCCCGGGCCTTCCGGTTCCTTCCGCTGGCGCCGGCCAGCGGCATGTCAGTCAGACGAGCCCAGGTCGTATCGCTGTCCCGCACGTAGAACTCGTTGGTCTTGGCACCCACCCGCAAGGCGTAGACCCGATCACGGTCACACGCGAGGAAGCTCCCGGTGCGCCATTTCGGCGCCGGCAGCAGCGCCGGGGTTGGCGTCTGCCAGGTCTCCAGGAATATGTCGAACGCCTTCCACTCCGCATTACTCGAACCGCACAGAAGATAGAGCGTGCGCTCGCCGTCGAAAGCAAGTGAACCGCCGGATATGCGCTTCGTGAACCCCGGCTCCGGCAGCTCCTTCCAGACCCGGCGTTCCGGGTCATAGCGGTAGAATTCCTGCGTGTTGCTGCCCTTCACAACATAGATGTAGGTGCCGTCCGTCGCCAGACTCGCACCCTTCTTCACCCGGCGAACCGGGCCCTGGCTGTCGGATGGGACATCGCTTTCCTTCGACCACGAACCGCTCGCAATGTCAAAGACCCGCAGGTCAGACGTGTTGTTTCCGGACAGAGCGTATATCTTCCGGTCAAGTGAAACCAGCGCACCACCGAACTTCACGCCCTTGCCCAGGGACGGAACCTCGGGTTCCTGGTGCCAGCCTCGGGTGGGCAGCGACTCTGCCGGCGCCGAACCGACCACGCCCCAGACCCGGCGGGCGCAGAAAACGCGGTCCTGCCAGGACCCGGTCCAGGCCTCGGACGCAACCATGAACCGCGGTCCCGAACCGGCGGCGCCTGCCGGCGCATGCCGTGCCAACTCGCTCAGACCGAGCTGGAGCTGCGGGTAGACATTGCCCTCGGCGTCGAGCGGCGCTCCGACCAGACGCGAGCATGGACTGCCGGTCGAATCTGCCCAGACCGCGACGCTGCGCGCCCCGACTCGCACCAGGGCAGGGGCGGTCTTGTTGCCGGGTGCTGCGCCAATCGCCAGCCCCTGAGAATCGAGCACCGCGCCGGTTCCAGTGATCCTGGCGCCGTAGATGTCACTCCGGAACCCGCTGCGCCAATCCTGCCAGACCGAGACGAAGTTCGTGCCGTCAAAGACCACCGCGGGGTCGAGCTGCTGGCCTCCGGCGTCGGCAATGGTAATCGGTTGCGCATCGAGCAACGTCCCGGAGGAGCTCAGCCGGACACCCCGAATGTCCGCAGTATCAAGGTCGCAGTGGTCTTCCCAGACCACGAGGTAGTTGGTGCCGTTGAACGCCACTGCCGGGCGCCATTGCCATTGTATGGAGGTGTCGATCGGAATTCCGGTCGGGTCGAGCACCTGGCCGGCCGGCGTGATGCGCGCGCCGTAGATATCGTCCCATCTGGTGCCCTGGCGGTCATCCTGCCAGACAACAAGGCAGTTGACGCCGCCGAACGCCACTGCCGGATTTGCCTGCTCATACGGGCGAGAGCAGACTGCTATTCCGTTCGGGTCGAGCACCGTGCCGGACCGCGTAACCCGCGCGGCGTAGATATCCGGCTGGCCACCGTTGCGCCAGTCTTCCCAGACAACAAGATAGTTGGTGCCGTCGAAAGCGACTGCCGGCGACCGCTGAATGCTCTCGGCGGCTGCGACTGCGAAGGACTGCGCATCGAGCACACGTCCGTCGGCATCGGTGCGAATTCCATAGATGTCGGCGTTGCCGTTGCGGTAGTCAACCCAGACGGTCAAGTAGTCGACGCCGTCCGATGCGACTGCCGCGGACTGCTGTTCATTCGCCCCCTGCGACACCAGACGTCCGTCCGGGTCAGAGACCGTACCGCTGCCGGTCACGCGCGCGCCGTAGACGTCCGAGAAGCTCCCCCGGCGGGAATCCTCCCAGACCACCAGCCAGTTCCCGGACCCTGAAGCCACGGCGGGCGAGAATTGCTCGGCTTCCTGAGCGCAAACGGCAATGCCGCCCGGGTCCGACACCGAACCGTCAGGCCTGATTCGCGCCGCGAAGATGTCACTTCTGCCGTCCGGCGCGCGACGGTCCTGCCAGACCGCAAGCGTGGCGCCGTAGGCAGAACTCAAACCGGTCAACACTTGCGTGTTCTCCGCGGTCGACACCGCAATGCCGGCCGGGTCCAGAATTGCGCCCGAGGAAGAGATGCGTGAGGCACTGACGTCCTGGTCCAACTCGGTAATGTCGCTCCAACCGACCAGGAAGTTGCTGCCGTCCCAGGCCGCGTACGGGTTGTATTGGAACTGCGCTGTGATTGGCGCCCGGAAACCGCCTGGGTCCAGGACCGTACCGGCCGGCCCCACCCGGGCCGCGCGAATGTGCGAGCTGTCGCAGGCCCCATACCACTCAGCCCAGCAGACCATGAAACACGAGCCGCCGAACGCGACGCGTGGCGCCATCTGCTGGTTCACCGCCTCGGTCAGCGCGATGCCCGACGGGTCCAGCGCCTGCCCGGCCGGCGATACCCGGCAGCCGTAGACCTGGAAACTGGTCCCGGAGCGCCAGTCCTGCCAGACCACAAGGTAATTCGTCCCGTCAAACGCCACCGACGGCCGCCACTGGTCATCGAGCGCCTGGGAAATCGCGAAACCGCCGGTGTCCAATACCACTCCGTCTCGAGATACGCGGGCACCGTAGATGTCGGCATACTCCCCCCGCCGCCAATCCTCCCATACTACGAGGTAGTTCGTACCGTCGAACCCGACCGATGGAAAGAGCTCATTGCCATCGCCGGCCGCCATCGGTATGCCCACCGGGTCCTGGACCAGTCCGGTTGACGTGACCCGTGCGGCGCGCAGCCTGATGACGTCCTGCCAGTCTTCCCAGACAACGAGAAGGTCGTTGCCATCACCGGCAACGGCCGGTTGGGTCTGGAAAGCAGGCAGACTCGAAGTCACCACGCCGGTGTCGAGCAGGAACTCAGTGGACACGGACAGAGGACGCGACGGATCCGGACCAACGACTCGCCGTGCCGGACGCCGCCCGGCCGGTGCCGCGACCATCCGGGAATACCCATCCGCCGGGCTGAGCGCGATAGCCCGCCGTTCTATGACTGCTCCC
>Ga0233425_10007949_pt1 | contig 14472 bp, 7 predicted proteins | sample Watercolumn_Towu_2_FD_181712 | JGI IMG/M metagenome (GOLD analysis project Ga0233425, IMG submission 181712) | Freshwater microbial communities from Lake Towuti, South Sulawesi, Indonesia - Watercolumn_Towuti2014_140_MG | ecosystem: Environmental > Aquatic > Freshwater > Lake | place: Indonesia...
CGTGCTGCTGCCGGACGCGCTGCTGCGGCTGGTGTTCTGGATGCTGACGCGCACCATCTACCGCCTCCGCGTCGTCGGCCGCGACAACATCCCGGAGCGCGGCGGCGCGTTGTTCGTCTGCAACCACCTCTCGTTCGTGGACGCGCTGCTCTTGAACGCCGCGACCGACCGGCCCATCCGGTTCATCATGTTCAAGGGCATCTACGACCTGCCGTTGATCCGGCTCGTCGCGAAGATCATGCGGGCGATCCCGATCAGCTCGCAGTTCCGGCCGCGCGACATGATCAAATCACTCCGCGAGGCGACCGAGGCGATCAAGGCTGGCGAGGTCGTGTGCATCTTCGCCGAGGGGCAGATCACGCGCATCGGCCAACTGCTGCCGTTCCGGCGCGGCTTCGAGCGGATCATGCACGGCGTGGACGCGCCAATCATCCCGGTGGCGCTCGACGGCGTCTGGGGCAGCATCTTCAGCTTCGAGAAAGGCCGCTTCGTCTGGAAACTGCCGCATCGCGTGCCGTATCCGGTGACGGTGAGCTTCGGCAAGCCGCTGCCGCCGACCGCGACGCCGTTCGAGGTGCGGCAGGTCGTGCAGGAACTGCAAAGCGAGGCGTGGCCGCACCGCCGCCGCTGGATGGAGCCGCTCCAGCGGAAGTTTGTGCGCGGCGCGCGGCTGCATCCGTGGCGCTTCGCGATGGCCGATGGCCGCACGCCGAAGGTGACTTTCGGCGCGGCGCTGACGAAGACGGTCTTCCTCGCGCGGCGGCTGCGGAAGACGTGGGACGATCAGGAGATGGTCGGCATCCTGTTGCCGCCGTCGGTGGCGGGCGCGCTGGTGAACTGGGCCGCACTGCTCATGGGCAAGGTGCCGGTGAATCTCAACTACACGGTCTCCAACGAAACGCTCGCTTCCTGCGCCCGCCAGTGCGGTCTGAAGACGGTCATCACGTCGCGAGAGTTTCTGGAGCGCGTGAAGCTCACCGTTCCGGCGGAAGCGGTGTTCATCGAAGACATCGCCGCGAAGCCGACGGCCAGCGAGAAGCTCGCGGCGTTCGCGATGGCGTGGACGCTGCCATCGCGGTTGCTGGAGCGCGCCGTCGGACGCCGGAAGAAGGTCACGCTCGACGATCTCGCCACGGTCATCTTCTCCAGCGGCAGCACCGGCGACCCGAAGGGCGTGATGCTGACGCACTACAACGTAGCTGCGAACGTCCAGCAGCTCGGCCAGACGTTCGCCTTCGACGGGAGCGACCGCGTGCTCGGCATCCTGCCATTCTTCCACTCGTTCGGATTCACCGGCGCGCTGGTCCTGCCGGCGGTGCTTGGCACGGGCGTGGTTTATCATCCCAGCCCGCTCGACGCGCGGGCCATCGGCGCGCTCACCGGCCAATACGGCGTCACGTTCTTGCTGGCGACGCCGACGTTCCTCCAGATGTATCTGCGCAGTTGCGCGCCGGAGGATTTCGGCAGCCTGCGGTTCGTGATGACCGGCGCGGAGAAACTGCCGGAGCGGCTGGCGCAGGCGTTCGAGGACCGCTTCGGCGTCCGGCCGATGGAAGGCTACGGTTGCACCGAGTGCGCGCCGGCGGTGACGGTGAACACGCGCGATTTCCGCGCCGCCGGTTTCCGGCAGGTTGGCGCCAAGCGCGGCACCATCGGCCATCCGTTGCCCGGCGTGAGCGTGCGCATCGTGGACCCCGACACGTTGAAGCCGGTGCCGACAGGCCAGCCCGGCCTCATGCTCATCCGCGGCCCGAACGTCATGCGCGGCTACCTCGGCCGGCCGGAGAAGACGGCGGAGGTGTTGCGCGACGGCTGGTATGTCACCGGCGACATCGCGACCGAGGACGAGGACGGTTTCATCGCCATCACCGACCGCCTGAGTCGTTTCAGCAAGATTGGCGGCGAGATGGTGCCGCACGTGAAGGTGGAGGAGAAACTCCACGAACTCGCTGGCGTCACCGAGCAGACCTTCGTCGTCACCGGCGTCCCCGATGAGAAGAAAGGCGAGCGGCTCGTCGTCCTCCACACGCTGCCCGACGACAAACTCATGCCCGTGCTGGAGAAACTCCCGCAGTCCGGCCTGCCAAACCTCTGGCTGCCGCGCACCAACCTGTTCTTCCACATCGAATCGCTGCCACATCTCGGCACGGGCAAACTTGATCTCCGCAAAGTTCGCGAGATAGCCACGCAACGCTCCGCGTGAGATCGCCGGATCGCGGGCGGGTCACTTCTTGGCCGGCGCGGCAGCAGGGGCGGGCTTCTTCGGCGGGGCGTCGCCGAGCGTCTTGAGCTTCTCGGCGACGGACTTGTTCTTCGGCTCGATCTCAAGGCCCTTACGGAGATGTTCGCGGGCGAGGTCCTTTTTGCCGAGCTTGAGGTAGATGTCGGCGAGGTGCTCGAAGACGGTGGCGTCTTCCTTGGCGGCGTCGCTCTTGGCGGCGTCGCCGACGTATTGGAGCGCCTTGCGGTAGTCGCCTTTGCGGTAATAAACCCAGCCGAGGCTGTCGAGGAACGCGCCGTTCTTTGGCTGCGTCCTCAGCGCGCGTTTGACCAGCTCCTCGGCTTCCTTGAGGTGGACGTTCTTCTCGGCGAACATGTAGCCGAGGTAGTTGCAGGCTTCGTCGTTGTCGGGGTTGAGCTTGATGGACTGGCGGAAAAGCTCGGTGGCGCGATCGAACTGCCCGGCGCGCTCGGCGGCGGCGCCATAGTAGAAGTAGAACGCGCTGTCTATCAGCTCTTTCTCTTCCTTGCGTGACTTGGCCGTCGCCTCGGCCTGCGAGAAGGATTCCACGGCCTTCGCGTAGTCCTTCATGTTGCTGTAGATCAGCCCGTGGAAATACGGCACGCGCGCGGTGGCGGGAAAACGGTCCTTCGCGCGCTGCAAAGTCTGGAGCGCCTCCTGAGGCCGCTTCTGCGCCACTTGCAGCCGGGCCACGCGGAGGTAAAGCTCCAGTTCCTTCGGGTTCAGGATGAGCGCCTGCTCGTAGTTGGCTTGGGCGCGGTCGAGCATCTTGCTGTCTTCGTAGAAACTGCCGAGCAGCCGATAGACCTGCCAGTTCAACGGCTGGCGTTTCACCACTTCCTCGATCTGCGCCGCGCCTTGCGTAAACTCCTTCTTCGCCGCGTAAGCATAGGCGAGCCGCTCGCGGACCTCGATCACTTCGGGACGTTTCTCCAGCAGCTTCTTATAGATGGCGATGCCCTCGTCCGGCCGGCCGCTGGCGACGTAATAGCCGGCGAGACGGAACGGGACGCTCAGGTCGTCCGGCACGATCTTCTGCGCTTTCTCGTAACACTCGACGGCGCGGTCGGTGGCGGGCTTCTGTTTGTAAACGATCTTGGCAGCTTTCTCGATGTCCGGGCTGCGCATCGTCAGCGCATAGAGATCGCCGAGCGTTGCCCAGTAGGGAGCGCTCTCGCTCTTCTGCGCAAACGCGCGCTCCAGCGTCTTGAGCGCGTCGGTCGGTTTCTGGTCTCGGAGATAACAGCCGACGAGCGACTGATACGGACCGATCTGAAGCGGGTCGAGTTTGCTGGCAGCGGCGTAGGCGGCGATGGCTTTGTTCCGCATCGCCGCGTTTTGGGCGGCGATGGTTTTGTCTTTCTTCTCCAACTTCTCCGCGCTCTGGTAGGCGATACCGAGCAATAGCTGGAGTTCGTAACGCTTGGGGTTGGCCGCCGCCGCCCTGACGAGCACCGCGAGGGCTTTGTCGTTCTGCTTGCGGCGCAGATATTCCGCGCCCATCTTGGCGGCCAGTTCCGCATGGCCGGGGTCAAGCTTCAGCGCAGCCTCGTATTCGGCCATCGCGCGTTCCGGCTCGCGCCGCAACTCGTAGAGCTGGCCCGCGGCGTAATGCGCCATCGCCTCGGCGTGGGCTTGCGCGGCGGGAGAAAGCTGGAGGCTGTCGCGGCTGGAGACGCGTTGGGTGTTCTTCGTCGTCGCTGGCGGCTGCGCAGGCGAAGCGCCGTCGCACCACACGCCGCCAGCCAGCGTCAAGCCACACACCACCGCCCGCGCGAGCCGGCCGGCTGCGCGTCGGAAACCTTGTCGGTCTTTCAACACAAGCGCTCTTTCCCGCGAGGCGCGCCGGCCAGAGGCGGCGCGCATGTTCCATGGCAACCAAGCCGGCTGGGCGCCGGCACGGTTTACTTCTGCCACGCGCGTTTCATGTGACGGTGCGCCTTTGAGCGCTTCCGCCGCTTGTGTCGGTTCATCTTCGCCTTGCGACGTTTCTTGATGGATCCCATGGACTCTTTCTTTTGGACAGTTTTCTGAAAAACGGGTCGCGCCTACGCCACGACTTTGTTCAATGGATACTCGATGATGCCCTCGGCGCCGATTGCCTTGAGCTGCGGGATGATCTCCCGGACGACGTTTTCGTCAATGATCGTCTCGACGGCGACCCAGCCGCGCTGGCTCAGCGTGCTGACCGTCGGGTTGCGCAGCGCCGGGAGTTGCTTGAGCAGCTTCGGCAATTGCTTGCGCTGGATGTTCATCTTCAGGCCGACCTTCTCCTGTGCCGCCAGCGCGCCTTTGAGCAACATCACCAGCACCTCGATCTTGCGGCGCTTCCAGGCGTCGGCCCACGCCTTGCGGTTGGCGATCAGTTGCGGGAACGATGTCGTCAGCGTGTCCACGATGCGGAGGTTGTTCGCCTTTAGCGAAGAGCCGGTCTCCGTCAACTCCACTATTGCGTCCACCAACCGGTCGGCGGCCTTCACCTCCGTGGCACCCCACGAAAACTCCACCTCCGCCTGCACACCGTGCTTCTTCAACCAGCGGCGCGTCAGCTCTACCACCTCGGTGGCGATGCGCTTGCCCTGCAAATCCTTCGCGCTCTTGATCGGCGAATCGTTCGGCACCGCCAGCACCCAGCGCGCAGGCATCAGCGTCTGTTTCGAGAATGCGATTTCCGCCACCGCATGCACATCGCTGGCGTTCTCCTCGATCCAATCCTTGCCAGTCAGCCCGGCGTCGAGCGACCCCAGTTCCACGTAACGGCTGATCTCCTGCGCGCGGATGAGGCGCACCTCGATCTCCGGGTCGTTGATGCGAGGCACATACGACCGGCTGCTGACATTAACGACAAAGCCGGCCTTGGCCATCAAGGCAAACGCCGACTCCTGCAAACTGCCCTTGGGCAGGCCCAGCCGCAGCACCTTGGTTGAATTATTCTTCGTTTCTTTCACAATGAGCGGCGAACTATAGGTAGCCCCCCGCCGCAAATCAACGATTGTTTGGAGAATATAGCGTGCTTCTGCCGACCCTCTCCCGCATGTCATGGCCGTTTTCTTGCGCTGATGGCGGGCGCAGGAATTCGCTTCCGACGGGCGGGAGATTCTGGTTAGAGTGTGCCCGGCGAAAGCAAACGACCATGACCGAGCATGAACAGTTTCATTTCCACTCGCCGGACGAGGTGCGCCGGCGTATCGCGGAGTTGGGCCTCGATCTGGAACTGAGTGACGACCTGCGCCCGCTGCTGGAGCCGGTGAAGGCCGGGAAGTTCAAGCTGCCGAACCGGATGGTGGTGTTGCCGATGGAAGGCTGCGATGGCACGGCCGACGGTGCGCCGGATGAACTGACGTTCCGCCGCTACCGGCGGTTTGCCGCAGGCGGCGCGGGGCTGCTGTGGGTGGAGGCGACGGCGGTGGTGCCGGAGGGGCGGGCGAACCCGCGGCAGTTGTGGCTCCACAAGAAGAACGTCGCTGCATTCAAGCAGCTTGTGGGCGAGGCGCGCAAGGCTGCGCGCAACGCCTGCGGCGCGAAGCACCGGCCGATGCTGGTGGTGCAGTTGACGCACTCAGGCCGCTACAGCCGCCCTGTGAACAAGCCCCAGCCGATCATCGCGCATCACTCGCGGTTCCTCGACCCGACGCACAACTTGCCGCCGGCCTACCCGCTCATTACCGACGAGGAACTGGAGCGGCTGGAGGACCGTTACGTGGAGGCCGCGCTCTGCGCGCAACGCGCCGGTTTCGATGGCGTGGATGTGAAGGCGTGCCATCGCTACCTCGTGTCGGAGTTGCTCGCGTCGCACACGCGGGAAGGAAGCCGTTACGGCGGGTCGTTCGAGAACCGTTCGAGGTTCCTGCGCAACGTGGTGGCGAAGATTCGCGCCGCCGCGCCGAAGCTGCTGGTAACGGCGCGCCTCAACGCTTACGACGCGATGGCGTATCCCTACGGTTTTGGCGTGGACCAGACCGACCCGACCAAGCCCGACCTCGCCGAGCCAATTGAAATTGTCCGCTTTCTCCAGAGTCAAGGCGCGCCGCTGGTGAACATCACCATCGGCAATCCTTACTACAACCCCCACGTCAACCGGCCGTTCGACCTGCCGACGGCGGGCGCTTTGTTGCCGCCGGAATCGCCGCTGGTGGGCGTGGCGCGGTTCGTCAACATCGTGCGCGAGGTGCAAAAGGCGGCGCCGGAGATGCTCGTGGTTGGCGGCGGCCAATCGTGGCTGCGGCAGTTCTTCCCACATCTCGGCGCGGCGAGCATCCGCCAAGGCTGGGTGTCGCTCGTCGGCGTGGGCCGGATGGCGTTCGCGTATCCCGACTTCGCCTGCGAGTTGAAGGAGCGGGGCCAGCTCGATCCACTGAAAGTGTGCGTCACCTGCTCCGCCTGCACGCAGATCATGCGCGACGGCGGCCGGGCTGGCTGCGTGCCGCGCGACGGCGAGGTTTACGAGCCGATCTACAAGCAAGGCCGCGCCGAGGCGATGGACACCATCATCCAGATGGCGAAGACCTGCCGCCAGTGCAACGACCCGACTTGTGTGAGCGGCTGCCCGGCGCGCGTGAACATCCCGAAGTTCGTCGGCCTCGTCGCTGCGGGAAAGTTCCGCGAGGCTTACGAGGCGCTGCGCGAGGCCAACGCCCTCGCTGCCGTCTGCGGCTACGTCTGCCCTGCGGAGACGCAGTGCGAAGCTCACTGCAACAACCGCCATTACTCGTTCCCCGTGCCGATCCGTCACCTGCAACGCTGGGTCGCGCGCAAGGCCGTCGAGGAAGGCTGGGTCGCCGCGCCGCACACGGAGTCCGCGCCGACCGAGAAGAAGGTCGCCGTCATCGGTGCGGGGCCGGCGGGCGTCGCCGCCGCGGCCAAACTTGCGTCGCTCGGCCATGCGGTGACGTTGTTCGACCGCAGCGCCGCGCCGGGTGGCGCCGCCCAGGACACGATTCCCGCCGACCGCCTGCCCGACCCGATTCTGCGGCGGGAAATCCAAGACGTGCTCGCCTCCAGCGGCAACGTCACGCGCCGCTACAACGCCGCGCTCGACAGGAGTTTCAACCTCGACCGCCTCATGGCCGAGGGTTATCACGCGGCGTTGCTTGCCATCGGTCTCGGCAAGTCCACACCGCTGCCCGGCGCGACGCGACCGAGGTCAGGTGTCGTCAGCGCGCTGGAGTTCCTGGCGCGAGCGAAGAAGGGCGTGACGGTTTCCGGCACGGTGCTCGTCCTCGGCGGCGGCAACACGGCCATTGACGCCGCGCTCGCGGCCAGGCACGCCGGCGCGGATCAGGTTTCGCTCGTCTATCGGCGTTCGTTCGCCGAAATGCCGGCGTGGCCGCACGAGCGCGATGAAGCTGTCGAGGCCGGTATCAACCTGCTGACGCTGACCGCGCCGCTCGATTACGTTGCCGACAAGAAAGGCAGGCTCACGGGCCTCAAGGTGGTCCGCACCAAGCTCGGCCGGCCCGACGCCAGCGGACGGCGCGCGCCGCTGGCGATTCCCGGCTCGGAGCACGTGCTGCCTGCCGACCTCGTCATCGAGGCGCTCGGCCAGCAACTCGACGACGCGCTCAAACCCGCGTTGCCCGGCGTGCGCCTGACCAAGGACGGACTGGTCTGGGTGCATGAGGACACTCTAGAAACTTCGCGGCCCGGTGTTTTCGCCGCGGGCGACCTCGTCAACGGCGGCACTACGGTTGTCCAAGCCGTCGCCGAAGGCGCGCGCGCCGCGCGACAAATAGACGAATTTCTCGTCGCCGAACCGGTGGCTGTTCGCGTGCAAGGCGGAGTAAAATCCCGACAATGACGCAGTAACGAAAGACTTTTGGGTGAGTCGCAGTTTGATGTATGAAGCCGTGTAAGAGCATGTTTATGCTAGTGTGCAAAGGATGACAGGTTTGATATGAGTAACTCAGCAGACAGGATGAAGGCATCGTTGATTTCAAGGGTCGTTTTTTGGGCGGTCTTGGGCGGCGCGCTGCCGGGACAGGCGCAGGATCCCTTTATCGGCCTCGGCGGTGGGGTGCAGGAAACGCAAATTGACAAGTTCGTTTTCCCCAAGCTGGCGCAGATCGGTGCGCGTCCAGCCATGTGTTCGGATGCGGTGTTCATCCGCCGGATTTTCCTGGACATGCTTGGCACCGTGCCGACCGCCAAGGAAGCCAGAGACTTCATCCTCGACCAAGACCGGAACAAGCGCCGCGCGCTGATAGACCGCGTGCTCCAGCGGGACGAGTATGCCGACTACTGGGCAATGAAGTGGAGCGACATCCTGCGCGTGAAGGCGGAATTTCCCGTGAACCTGTGGCCCAACGCGGCGCAGGCGTATCACCGCTGGATCCGGGCCTCCATGTCCGAGAACAAGCCGTATGACCAGTTCGTGCGGGAGATGCTCACCTCGAGCGGCAGCAACTTCCGCGTAGGGCCGGTCAACTTCTACCGCGCCGTGCAGAACAAGAACCCGGAAGGCATCGCCATCGCGGCGGCGATGGTGTTCATGGGGTCGCGGGCGGAGTTCTGGCCGAAGCATTACCTGCCGGGTATGAAGATGTTCTTCACGCAGATCGGCTTCAAGCCGACGCGCGAATGGAAGGAGGAAATCGTCTTCTGGGACCACAGCAAGCTCACCAACAATGTGCCGGTGATGGCGACTTTTCCAGACGGCACACAAGTGCAACTGCCGGTGGACAAAGATCCGCGCGAAATCTTCGCCAACTGGCTGATCCGGCCGGAGAACCCGTGGTTCACCCTCAACATCGTCAACCGCATGTGGTCGTGGCTGCTGGGGCGCGGCGTGATTCACGAGCCGGACGACATCCGGTCAAACAACCCGCCTAGCAATCCGGCGTTGCTGGCCTACTTGCAGAAGGAATTGGTCGCGTCCCGCTACGACATGAAGCACATCTTCCGGCTGATCCTGAACTCCAGGACCTACCAGATCACCTCCGTGGTCCGGTATAGCAATCCGCAGATCGAGGCCAACTTTGGCGCTTATCCGCTACGCCGTGTGGACGCGGAAGTGTTGATTGACGTGATCAATAAGATCACCGGCACTTCGGATCTCTACACCAGCGCCATTCCGGAGCCGTTCACGTTCATTCCGGACAACAAGCCGGCGGTGGCATTGCCGGACGGCAGCATCAGCAGCTCGTTTCTGGAGTTGTTCGGCCGTTCGCCGCGCGCCACCGGCATGGAGAACGAGCGGGTTTACAAGCCGCTCCCCTCGCAGCGGCTGCACATGCTGAATTCCAGCCATATCCAGCGCAAGATTGAAGAAGGCCCCAAGATGAAGGTGATGTTCGAGGGCAAGCGGAAGGCGCGCGAGATCACGGACGACCTTTACCTGACGATCTTGTCCCGCTTCCCCAATGGAGACGAGGCGAGGATGGCCGAGGCGCACGCCAACTCCAAAGTGGTCAAAGGACAGGAAGGCTGGGTGGACGTCGCCTGGGCCTTGATGAATAGCATCGAGTTCCTTTATCGGCATTGACTTTAGCGGAACAGAGTTGGAAATTAGCAACGAGAGCCGGCTTGGCCGGGAGAAAAAGAAAGGAAGTTAGCGTATGAGCACAGAACGGAATGGGAAGTTGCAAACACTGGGTCTGGGCATCGGCAAGCCGGTCTCCAGACGGGAAGCGATGCGCCGCGGCCTCGTCGGCACGGCAGGACTATGGCTGACAGACCGCCTGGCTCCCGGTGTCTTGGGAGCGGTGACGCAGCCGGCCACCAAGACCGCCGCGCCCGCCGTCAAGGTCAAGGCCAAGTCCGTCATCCAGATCTTCCTCTGGGGCGGCATGTCCCATAACGACACATGGGATCCGAAGCCGGACTCCGGTTACGACTACACGGGCGCGTTGAAGGCGGCTATCCCAACCAAAGCGGACGGGATGCAACTCGGCGAGTTGTTCCCCGAACTGGCGAAACAGGCCGACAAGTTCTCGCTCATTCGCAGCATGACCCACCGCAACTTCGGCCACGAGACGGCAGCCTACCTGATGCAGACCGGCCATACGCCCGGCGAGCGTTTGTCGTATCCGAGCGTCGGCGCCGTGTTCGCGTGGTCCAAAAACGCGACCTACAAGGGCCTGATTCCGCCGTTCGTCGTGCTGACCCAGCCGGCCGGTCGCTTCTCAGAAGCGGGCTTCCTGCCCGGCAAGTATAAGCCCTTTGCCACCGGCGGCGACCCGAATGCGGAACGATTCGAGGTGGAAGGCGTCATCGCGCGGGGCATTACCGACGAGCGGCAGAAGGCGCGCAAGGACTTCCTCCAGAAGATGAACACGCTGGGCAACGCCATGTCGCATAACCCGCAGGTCGCGTCCTCCGCCGATGCCGAGAAGCAGGCCTACAACCTCATCCTCGGCGAAGGCAAGGACGTGTTTGACCTCGGCAAGGAGAAGACGGAGCTTCGCGAGAAGTATGGCCGCAACATGTTCGGCCAGGAATGCTTGGTCGCGCGGCGGTTGGTGGAAGCTGGTGTCCCCTACATCGTCATCAACTACCCTGCGGGCTGGGACTCCCACAAGGACCACTTCCAAACCATGCGCCGGCAGTGCCCGCAACTTGACCAAGGCCTGGCGATGCTGTTCCAGGATCTGCACGACCACGGCTTGCTGGAGAGCACCATCGTCTGGTGCAGCGGCGAGTTTGGCCGGACGCCGAAAGTGGACTGGCAGCCGCCTTGGAACGGCGGTCGCGGCCACTACGGCAACGTCTTCACTGTCTTGGTGGGCGGTGGCGGCTTCAAGGGTGGCTGTGTGGTCGGCTCCTCCGACGCGAAGGCTGAAGAGCCGAAGGACCGCCCGGTGTATCCGGTGGACTTCCTCGGCAGCATCTACGCGCTGGCGGGCATTGATCCCAATGGCCTGTTGCCGCATCCGCTGGGCCTCGAAGCCAAGGTGTTGCCGCTGGGCGAAGAAGGTGTGAAGTCCAACGGCATCCTCAAAGAAATCATGTAAGCAGTCAGATCGTCGCCCCCGGCGCGAGGACAGCGGAGCGGAAAACCGCACGCTTCCTTGCGCCGGTGGGCGTTGTCCTTGAAACGGAGTTCCTCATGAGCACATCTCGATGGCAGGCAGTTCTAGGGCTGGCCGCGTTGCTGGCGGTCGCGTCAGGCGCGCAGGCACAGCACCCCTATATCGGTTTCGCGTATCCCGCCGGCGGCCAACAAGGCCAGACGTTTCAGGTGACACTCGGCGGACAGTTTCTGGACGGGGTGGACACGGCGTATGTGTCTGGCGAGGGCGTGAAGGTCAAGATTGTCGAATACAACAGGCGTCTGAGTCCCCAAGACATCATGCTGTTGAGGGAACAGCTCGATGAGTTGAAGAAAGGCGGATCGAAGGACGCCGAGACCAAGCTGCTCATCGCCAAGCTGGAGAAGAGAATCGCCGACTACGTTTTGAGGCCTCAGAGCGTCGCCATCTCCAACATCGTCATCGCCGAAGTCACGATAGCCCCCAATGCGAAACCCAGCGAGCGGGAGTTTCGGCTGGGCACGCCGCGCGGTTATTCAAACCCGCTGGTCTTCCACGTGGGCCAACTGCCGGAAATCGCGGCGGAACCCATGTCCACCAGCGAACTCCAGGTGCTCGGCAAAGAAGCGGACAGCCTGCGCAAGCGACGGCGCATCCTGGCGGCACGCGCCAACACCGGCTCCTCGGACACGATGATGGGTGGCGGCGGCTCGGAGTCCCGCAGCATGTCCGAAACCGAGGTGCGCATCCAGGTGCCCTGCACCGTCAACGGCCAGATCGGTTCGGGCGAAATCAACCGTTACCGGTTCTCCGCGAAGAAAGGCCAGCGTCTGGTCATCACGGCTCTGGGTCGCCAGCTGATCCCGTATATCGCCGACGCCGTGCCAGGCTGGTTCCAGCCGGTGTTGGTGGTTTACGACGCGCAGGGAAAAGAAGTGGCCTATGACGATGACTTCCGTTTCAAGCCCGATCCGGTCGTTTTCTTCGACGTGCCGAGAGACGGTGAATACGCCTTCGCCATCTACGACGGCATCTACCGTGGGCGTGAGGACTTCGTCTATCGCATCACCATCGGCGAGTTGCCGTTTGTGAAGAGCATCTTCCCGTTGGGCGGCCAGATTGACACGCCGCTTACCGTCGAGATGAAAGGCTGGAACCTTCCCTCCACGCGCTTGACGCCGCCCACCAAGGACGTCGAGCCGGGCATCTACCCGATTGGCGTGCGCAAAGAAGGCTTCTACTCCAACCGCGTGCTCTTGGCGCTGGACTCGTTGCCTGATTGCCTCGAACGCGAGCCGAACAACACGCCGGCCACCGCGCAGAAGGTGCCGATACCCATGATCATCAACGGCCGTATTGACGTGCCGGGCGACTGGGACGTGTTCCAGTTTGAAGGCCGCGCCGGGCAGAAGATCGTCGCCGAGGTCTATGCGCGCCGGCTCGATTCGCCGCTGGACTCCGTCCTCAAGATCACCGACGCCTCCGGCAAGCAGGTCGCCTACAACGACGACAACAACACCGACACCATTTCCAACCTGAAGGACGTGGACTGGGGCGTGACCACCCACCACGCGGACTCCTATATCCTTGCCACGCTGCCCGCCAACGGCACCTACTACGTCCACCTCGGCTCCGCCGACCGCGCCGGCGGCGAGGAGTATGCTTATCGCCTGCGCATCAGCGAGCCGCAACCCGACTTCGCGCTGCGCCTCGCGCCGTCCAGCGCCGGCTTCCGCAGCAGCGGCGCCAGCGCCTCCGTCAGCGTCTTCGCCATCCGCAAGGACGGTTTCGACGGCGACATCACGCTGGGCCTGAAAGACGCGCCCAAAGGCTTCTCCTCCTATGGCGGCACCATCGTGAGCACCCAGCGCATGGCGCATCTGTCCCTCTCCACCTCCCTGGATGCCACGGAAGAGCCGGTCGCGCTCTCCATCGAAGGCCACGCCACCATCAACGGCAAGCAAGTCTCCCGCGAAGCCGAGCCATGCGAAGACCGGATGCAGGCGTTCCTCTGGACCCACCTCGTCCCCGCCAAAGAATTCGTCGCCTCCGTCCACGGAAACCAGGAGACGCCGACGCCCCGCAGGGGAAAGAAGGGCAAGAAGTAATCTCAAAAACCGAAAAAGAAGCGAGGCTGGCATGGGTGCCAGCCTCGCTTTCTTTTCAGGATCATCAGCGGCTACTTCTTCTTGCCAGCCGGGGCGGTGGTCGTTTCCGGCTTCTCCTCGATGTTCGCCTCGGTTTCCGCGACCTTCCGGTCATACATCTCCTTGGTCAGCAAACCATCTTCAAGGAGTTTCTTCAGCCTCCTCAAATGCTGGTCGGCGCTCCTCCGGTCATACTTCTTCACTTCTTGGGCCGCGGCCGGGGCCTCCGCGCAGAACTCGTCGCGGGTCAGCTTGCCATCCTTGTTCTTGTCCTTCGCCTTGAACAAGGTCTCAGTCTTCGTCCCGTCGCTCTTACTCGCGGCCTTCCACTCAGCCAGACTGATGGTGCCATCGTGGTTCGCGTCCGTCACCCGAAAGTCTTTCTTGACGGGATCCTCCACAGTGGTTCTCTCGGTGCTCTTCTTTCTTCCCTTCTCTGCGGCGCCCGCCACCGCGACACAAAGGACCATAACGGCCAAAACTTTGATTGTGAGTTTCATCTGTCTCCGTGATTTGAGTTCGGTTGCCACAATGCTTGCAGTCACACACCGCGACTGCATCCTACATCGAAGCCTAGGGCCGTCAACGCAAAAAATTCCCCACGCCGTGGCACGAGCTTCAGAGTGGATTTCTGTCTTGTCTTTGGCGGGACGCGAAATCAGAGTGCGGCGTGTCGTCAAGATTGATGAAGGAGACCGTTGCCATGAGATTTCTTCGCCATATCCTCGCTGCATCCCTCATTCTCACATGCTGCGTCGTTGCGCAGCCGGCTGCGGCGGCGGAGCCGGTGCGGCTCATCTTCGACACGGACATGGGCAACGACATTGACGACGCGCTGGCGCTGGCGTTGATCCACGCGCTCCAAAGCCGCAACGAATGCCGCCTGCTCGCCGTCACGCTCTCCAAAGGCAACGCTTACGCTGCGCCGTTCGTGGACTTGATCAACACGTTCTACGGGAGGGGCAGCATCCCCGTCGGGCGCGTCCTGAACGGCAAGACGCCGGAGCCGGGCAAATACCTGAAGCCGATCGTCGAGGCGAAGAACGCCGCCGGCAAACCGCTCTATCCGCACCGCATCCAGCCGGACTCGGCGACGCCGGAGACGGTGGCGTTGCTG
>Ga0233425_10007950_pt1 | contig 14471 bp, 10 predicted proteins | sample Watercolumn_Towu_2_FD_181712 | JGI IMG/M metagenome (GOLD analysis project Ga0233425, IMG submission 181712) | Freshwater microbial communities from Lake Towuti, South Sulawesi, Indonesia - Watercolumn_Towuti2014_140_MG | ecosystem: Environmental > Aquatic > Freshwater > Lake | place...
GTATCCCATCGACACCCGCGAGGAAGCGCTCTTCGATAGCGGGGATGACTGCTGCATGGCACCCGGCGTCGATCTCGATGTCAGCAGCGCGTGGAAGTCTCGCGGGCCTGTCACGCTGCAAGCGCGGACGTTGGCGCAGAACGGCGTCGCGGCAGCATTTGCTGCAGGCAGCGATGTGGAAGGCGCGTTTCTCATCGACTATGCACGTCTTGCCGTGCGCGATGGATTAGATGCGGCGCGTGCCATCAGCATGCTCACGCTGGAACCAGCACGCATCCTCGGCATCGCGGCCAACAAGGGCTCGCTAGAGGCCGGCAAGGATGCGGATCTGGTGATTTGGACAGGGGATCCGTTGCGTCCTGATTCAGAGCCCCGTCTGGTGATCATTGAAGGGCGTGTGGTGTCGGACAAGTCCAGTGGGAAAGGTGGTTGACCGTGTTGCCAAAGAGCCTGATCGTTTCACTCCTGTTTGTTGCGGCCTCGGTGCAAGCTCAGTCCGTGCTTTTGCGTGGCGGACATGTCATTCCCGTATCGGGCGCTGAAGTGGACGACGCTGACGTGCTCATTCGCGATGGGCGCATCGTCGCGGTGGGCAAAGATCTCGCCGCTGATGGAGAAGCGCTGGTGCTAGACGTGCATGGGCGCGTCGTCATGCCGGCCTTTGTCATCCCTCACACATCGGAAGGCATGGACCGCAGCAACGAGGTGGTCCCCGTCACGCCGTTCTTGTCCATTCTCGACAGCATGGACCCAAGCCGCCCCTTCTTTGAAGATTGTCTGCGCGACGGCAACTACACCATCGCGGTGATGCCGGGCGAAATGACCATCATCGGTGGCACGGGCGCGATCGTGAAGCCTCGCGGCCTCACCGTGGAGGACATGCTGATTGAGCGCAATGCGGGCATGAAGCTCTCGCTCATGCCCGGCAACGGCAATCGTGCAGCACACCTAGCGAAACTGCGTGCAGCATTGGATGACGCCAAGCGCTACATGGAAGATCAACAAGCGAAACACGCCGGAGCTTCGGACGTGTTCGACATGGACGCTTTCCAGATGGAGCAGCGCCGCCGAGAGTTGGTGCGCATGCTGCGGGCCGAGATTCCAGCGTGGATTGCTTGCGCGACGGCGGCGGACGTGGATCAGGCCCTGAAGTTGGAAGCGGACTACAAGTTGGATGTGCGTCTTGTCCTTGGCAATGACACTTGGCGCGCGTTTCCGCGATTGAAGGGCAGAAAGTTGCCCGTGATCTTGGCGGGCGATTTTCAGGCGCGCGAGGAAGACCCCGAAACGGGCAAGGAAGTCGTGCGCAATCTGCCGCAACTCCTGAAGGCTGCGGGCGTGAGCTTTGCCGTGACCACCGCCCCCGGCGCACTCGCTCGTCGTTACATGTGGTACCAAGCTGCGAGTCTGGTGCGCTGCGGCCTCACGCGTGAAGAGGCGCTGTTGGCGGTCACCAAGAATGGGGCACAAGCTGCGGGACTGGGTGGGAAGAAGGGCGCGCTCGAAGCGGGCTATGACGGTGACGTCTTGGTGCTCACGGAGGATCCACTGAGCGGCAAGGCGTGGGTCGATACGGGAATCATCGGCGGCAAGGTGGTCTATGAGCGTTCCAAGGATCCGCGCTTGAGTGAGATTTTCGGAAGGGGCCGCTGATGAAGGCGACAACTCTCGCGCTCCTCAGCCTCACGTGGGTGTTGGCTGCGCAGGACGCCACGCTTTTCCGCGACGTCACCTTGTTCGACGGGGAAGCCTTTAGTTTCCACCGCTCAGTGCTCGTGCGCGATGGCAAGGTCGTCACCATCGGTGATGCCAACTTGCAGGCGGCAGGCGCAAAGACCTACGCCGTGGACGGAGGGTTCTTGATCCCGGGCCTCGTCCTCGCGGACGCCGTGCGTGCAGGCGCCACCGAGCGCAGTGTTTTTCCCGGGCTCTTTGCACCGGACGCTCATGACGCATTTGCACCGCAAGCGCTGCTTGATGCGGGCATCACGACACTCTGGGCTTCACCGGGGCGCAACCGCTTTGTGCCTGGAAGTGGTGGTGTGATTTCTCTAGCTCCCGCAGACGTAGGGGGTGGCGTCGCAGCGCAACGCCCTGTGGTGCACGTGGTGCTTTCCCCAGCGGCCTTCAATCCGCCGCAGGTCTATGTGCCCGCTGTTCCACCGGGCCCAGATGAACGGCCTGCGATCAAACGTCAGTTGCCGCGCACCCGCGCTGGCGCAGCCATGGCCTTTCGCGAGTTGTTGGCACTTGCGCGGGAGCCCGAGTCTGAAACGGTGCGTGCCCTCGACGAGGACGACCGCGACTCTGTGGCCATCTTTGCTGAAGTGCTCAATGGGAAACGCGGACTGCGTTTCCGCGCAGACCGCGTGGAGGAAGTCGCCCTCGCCATCGAACTCTCGAAGGAAGCAGGCCAAGCGCCAGTGATCGAAGGCGGGGCCGAAGCCTGGAAGTTGGCCAAGGAACTCGCAGCGGCGGGAGCGGCTGTCATTCTCGAACAGCCTTCGCTTTCCGCCGCCAAGCCGCGGCTCGGTGATCTCGATGTCGCAGCCGATGCCGCGGGCCTGCTCTCCGCAGCAGGTGTGCGCCTTGCCATTGCGCCTCTCAATGCAGAGGCGGAGCTCTTGTGGATCGCGAGCCGACAGGAGCACGCAGCGTTTGGACGTGAGCGAGTCTTGCGAGCCATCACCCTAGGTGCCGCCGAGTTGCTCGGTTGCGCACAGGGCCGCGTGCAGGAAGGTGCGACCGCTGACTTGTTGCTCTTTGATCGGGACCCGCTCGCAGCAGGAACACGGCCCATTGTGGTCATGGCCCATGGCCGCGTCGTTCGCGACCGCTTTGAAAAGGCAGACGCGCCCGTGGCGGTGCGCGCGGGGCGTGTGTTGCCGGGGGATGGCACGGTCATTGTTGACGGAACAGTGTTGATCGTGAACGGCAAGGTCGCTGGTGTGGGGCGCGGTATCACCATCCCTCCTGGTGCGCGGATCATTGACGTTCCGGAAGGCGTGATCGTTCCCGGCTTCATCAATGCAGGGACGCAGACCGGCGTGCGCAACGTACGGGAGGCCGAGGGCGAAGTTGTGACCGACGCCAGCCTCGGTGCATTGGGCCTCGAACAATCTCCCGCACAGTTTTTCGATGCAGAGCAGGATGACGTCGCCGCAGCCGCGGCGAGCGGAGTCACCACAGCAGTCTTGTTGCCCGGCGGCGGGCGGAATGTCTCCGGGCCCTTGGCTCTGGTGAAGTGTGGAAGCGCAGCGGCCGATGCAGTGAGCGTGAAGGTGGCTGGTGTGTTCTGCGATTTCACCGGCCGGCGCCACAGCGAATCGGAGGTGGACGGACTCCGAAAGATCCTCGAAGGTGCGAAGAAGTACTTCGATGGCTTCGAGAAGTGGAAGAAGGACGTCGAAGCCTTTGATGAAAAGAATCCCCCGAAGCCTGCTGAAATCGCTCATGCGGTGACGCGCTCTACGGCGCCTCCTGAACGCGCACGCCTCGGAGATCTCTGGCGTGGTGAAGTGTGGTCAGGCAGGGATGTGTTGGCGGACGGCCACCTGCGTTGCATCGTGCGCTTCAGCGCAGACAAGGATGCCTACAAGGTCAAGGTGGAGGCCGCAGGGCGCGATCCGTTCGAAGGCACGGCACACTTTGAAGGTGACGAACTCGTTGCTGAGGGCCAGGTCGCTGGCAAGAAACTGATCGCGCGCGGATTGCTCCAGCGCGATGAGTGGGCCGGCCAAGCCACGTTGGATGGGAAAGCTGCCGCGACGTTCTTGTTGAAGCGTCAGCGCGAGGTCCCAGCGGCAGCCGCCGAGAAAGTGGCGGCGGCAGCGAGCGATGGGGCCGCGTCTAAGAATGGCACTGCCAAGCCTGCAGAGGCTCCGAAGCAGGACGAGGCGAAAGGGCGCCCGAAGCCGCCCGCAAAGAATGAAGCCCTTGAGAGTTGGAAGGCCGTTCTAGACGGCGAAGCGCCTATCTATCTCAGTGCAGATAACGAACGCCTTGCCCGCGCACTGCTGCGCATGTTGCGCAACGAGTTCGACGTGCGCGTCGCCTTCATGGAAGGGCGCCTGCTGCCCGAGATGCTGCCGTTGATCAAAGAACTGGGCGTGGCCTTTGTTTCTAATGCGGCGCCGCTCTTGCGCCGTGAGGGACGCGACTGGTCGCCGATTCTTGAGGCAGCCCGCGCTGGAGTGCCGGTGATGCTGCTGCATGCGGACAGCGCACGGCTCGTGGATGTCGCGAGTCTCGCGGTGCAGCAGGGCCTCAATGGTGATGACGCGCTGCGGATGCTGACGCGCTGGCCTGCATTGGTGCTGAATCAGCAGCAGAAGCTCGGAGCGATCGCGATGGGGCGCGACGGCGATCTAGTGATCCTGTCGGGCGAGCCATTTGCGCCAGCGACGCGCATCCTGCATGTGGTCTCAAAGGGGCGGATGGTCGCCATGAAGGAGAAGGAATGATGCGAGCGCTCAGCTTTGTGCTGTTGGTTGCGCTGGGAGTTGTGGCTCAAGACGGGCCCGTAGCTCCCGTGGAACCAGGGTGTTTCGCGCTGGTGGGTGGACGCGTGTTCACCATGGCTGGCCCTTCCATCGAGCGCGGCGTCGTGCTGATGCGCGACGGGAAAATCGAGCAAACCGGAGCGGTTGGAGAACTCGCCGTCCCCGCTGGCTACCGCGTGGTGGATACCACGGGGCAGCGAGTGATTCCGGGCTTCATTGAGTTGCACAACCACACCGCGTGTAGCGACCTGCACGACATCGTCTATCAAGTCAATCCTGAATTGCGGGTGCTCGACAACATCGAAATGGACTCGCCCGAGATGCGCATCGCGCGCGCCGGTGGAGTCACGACCGTGCTTTCCATTCCGGGTTCTGGCACCAACATGGGTGGCTTCGGTGCCATTGTGAAGACCTTTGGTGAAACACCTCAGGAGGTGCTGGTTCGCTTTCCCGGTGCTTTGAAGATTGCCCAAGCGGGCAATCCGGAACGCGGGAACGGCGACTTGGGCGCAGGCCGCATTGGCATGAACTGGATGATCCGCAACGTGCTCGTGGAAGGCAGGGCTTACCACGAAGCGTGGTGTGCGTACGAAGAAGGCAAGACCAAGACGCAACCCACGAAAGATCCGCGCTACGAATATCTGCGTGGCCTGTATCGGGGCGAGTACCCGGTGGCTGTGCACACCCAGATTTTCCAAGTGGTGCAAAGCACGTTGCGCATGTTGGCTCGAGACTTGAAGCTCAAAGTGGTGATCGACCACGGCGAGTTTGACGGTTTCATCAATGCGCGACTGGCCATCGAAAACAATGTCAGTGCAGCCTGTGGGCCGCGCGTGTTTTGGTTGAGCCAGAACGACGGGCGCTTCTTCGGACTCGCTGCGAGCTGGTACTGGTTGGGAGTGAGCGACGATCACATCGGAGTGAACACCGATTCACCGGTGGTTCCCCAAGAAGAGCTGTCGTTTCAGGCGGCCATGGCTATTCGCCATGGTTTGCCAGAAGGCGTCGCTTTGAAGGGGCTGACCATCAATGCGGCTCGCTTCTTGTGCCTCGAGAAACGCCTAGGTTCTCTCGAGACGGGCAAGGATGCAGACCTTGCCATTTGGACGGGCGATCCATTCGATCCGCGCTCGCGAGTGCTCATGACCTTTGTCAACGGAAAGGTGGCCTATGACGCGGCCCGCGATGGACAACGTTTCTGATTGGCTCCGCAGCTGCGGAGTGCTGTTACTGCTCGTCGCTGCGAGCTTGGCTCAGGAAACCCCTGAGACCCAAGGCGCAGATGAGGGCGCGGCGAAGACGCCCGTCACCGCTTGGCACGTGAAGCGTGCCCACACCATCTCAGGGGGCGTCATTGATGACGCTGTGATCTTGGTGAGCGCTGGTCGCATCACCGGCGTCGGCAAGGACGGCGTGCTCGCCATTCCGAGCCACGCGACCCACGAAGAGCGCCGCGCGTGCACTGTTGCTCCTGGCTTCGTCCACCCCGCTGGCCTGTTTTTTGGTGCGGGCGAGCGCTACGACCTCACAGGTTCCGCGGCCAAGGGTGATGAAACAGTGCGTGGTCGGCTAGATCCGCAGGAAGCGGATTTGAAGAAGCTGGCGCGCTCGGGGTTCACCACCTTGGCGATCGTGCCATCCGGTGGGGGATTGTCGGGCATGGTGGCCGTGGCGAAAGCCGTGAAGCCGAGCCAAGGGCTTCCCGATCCCGCAGCATTGATTCGTGATGACAAGGCCGCCGTGGCCATGGCCTTCGACCCCGCCACCGCATCCCGAGAGTTCTTCCTGAAGTCCATTGAGAAGGCACGCAAGTACATCACCGACTTGGAGGCCTTCAAGAAAGCCGGCAAGCCTGCGGAATCCAAACCTGCCGAAGCTCCTAAGGAGGGCGAAGCCAAACCGGAGGAGAAGAAAGCAGAGGGTGAGAAGAAGCCCGAGGAGAAGAAGCCCGAGGAGAAGAAGCCCGAGGAGAAGAAGCCCGAGCCTCCCAAGGAGCCCGCCAAGGACCCCAAGATTCAACCGCTCTCGGATGTCTTGGAATCGAAGCTCGCAAGCGTGCTTTTCATCTCAGGTGCATCCGCGTTCCTCCATGCTGAAGCGCTATTTGCGGCGGATGCAGGCTTTCGGCCAGCGGTGGCCTTCACCGGAGCGGCGTTCCGCGGTGGACCTGATGCGTGGCGAGTGGTGGAGGGATTGAAAAAGCTAGGCGTGACCGTGCTCATGCCACCGCAGATCTCCAACGTGCCATTCCTTGCGACGTTGCGTTCCACCGCAACGATTCTCTTGGATGCCGGCGTGCCCGTGGCGTTCATGCCTGAAGCGCGTGATCTAGATGCCCTCGAGCGCTACCGCTTTGAGTTGATGCAACTCGTACGTCACGGCGTGCACTGTGAGGACGCTCTGCGCGCAGCGACCTTGACGCCGGCGGAGGTCTTGGGACTCGGCCACCGCATCGGCTCGCTAGAAGCCGGGCGCGACGCAGACTTCGTGCTCTACGACGGCGATCCTTTAGCTCCCACCACAAAACTCGTGGCGGTTGTAGTCGATGGCGCGGTGATTCATGACGCAGCCGAGGAGGCCAAGTGATGCCCATGCGAGTGATCTTCTGCCTCGTGCTTGTCGGCGCTCTGCTGAGCGCTCAGACGGAAGCCCCGAAAGAGCCGTCCAAGGCGCAAGAGCCCGCAACGCCGAGTGCCGCGGCTACGCCCGCTCCGCGCTACATCGCGATCAAAGATGCGACCTTGCATACGGTGTCACACGGCACCATCGCGGGCGGAACCATCCTCATCAAGAACAAGCTGATTCATGCCGTGGGCACGGATGTCGTCATCCCAGAGGGTGCAGAAATCATCGACGGCCGTGGCAAACACGTCTCACCGGGTTTTGTCGCCATTGCTGCCAAGGGTGCGTTGGGCTTGCGCAATTCGACGAACAAGGAGAAGGCCGAGCACCGCTTCGATCCCTTTGCGGATTTCATGCTGCTCGCACTCGCTAACGGTGTCACGTGCGCCCATGAGAGCGGCGGCATGGCAGACAGCATGTTCGGAGGCCTATTCGGAAGCGTCGGCAGTGCGTTCATTGGTTCGCACACCGGCCAGTTGGGCGGTGTGGTGGGCAAACTCACCGCAGGCACCATCGAAGGCTTCACGGTGCGCGAACCCGCGGCCTTCTACATGAACTCACCCGGTGCGCAGGGCGGCAGCGCGCGCTTGGAACAGCGCGACGTGTTTGAAAAAGCGAAGAAGCACCGCGCGGCCGTGAAGGCATGGTTGAAAGACCTCGCTGCTGGCAAGAAGGATCTACAAGAGCCCAAGACGGAGGAAAACGTCGCGGCCCTAGCAGATGCCATGAACGGGGAAATCCCCGTGTTTTATTACGCGGACTCCCGTCGCGAGATGGCCTTTGCACTCGAACTAGCTCATGAATTCAATGTGCCCATCATCCTGCATACGGCACAGGAAGCTTGGACTATTGCGGCAGATGTCTCCCGTTCAGCGGCGGGAGTGATCCTCTTGCCGCGCGGCAAAGGTGGATCGGCGACGCGGCCGTACACCGACCCCCATGTGGATGCGCCGCATGGCTGGCGCATGGAGTCGGCCTCCATCATGCAGAAACTTGGTGTGCCGTGGAGCACCATGACCCTCAACACAGGGATCACCACGTCCTTGTTCGCGGGGCGCGACCTTCTCGGGTTGAATCTCGAGGCGGCCTTTGCGGTGCGTGGAGGTGTCAGCAACGAGGAGGCCCTGCGTTCGATCACGCTCACGCCTGCCGAGATGCTGCATGTGCAAGACCGCATCGGCAGCCTCGACAAGGGCAAGGATGCCGACATCTTGCTGCTCGATCGCGAACCTCTCGATTACCGCACCTTCGTGGAGAAGGCGTTCGTCAACGGCAGGTTGGCCTACGACGAGCAAACCACGCCGCTGTATGCACACATTCAGACGGATCGTCGTCAACCTCCGAAGGACTGGAAGCCATGGGGAATCTGGGGCGAGTTGCCTGAACAGAAGGTCCCGGCGCCACTTTCTGACGGGTCCAAAGTCGAGCAGAAGTAACGCCCACGTTTCCGCCGAGCGAAGCTGGGCTATCCTCGTCGCTCGAGGGGAGTGAACCATGAGCGAGTTGTTGAAGCAGGACCCCGAGATTGCGGGGTGCATCGAGCGTGAAGCAGAGCGCCAAGAACATGGCCTCGAGCTCATTGCGTCCGAGAACTTTGTTTCGCGCGCGGTGATGGCTGCGGCCGGCAGCGTGTTGACGAACAAGTACGCGGAGGGTCTGCCAGGCAAGCGCTACTACGGTGGTTGTGTGCATGTGGACAGCGCGGAGGAGCTAGCGCGCCAGCGCGCCAAGGCGCTGTTTGATTGCGATTGGGTGAATGTGCAGCCCCACTCCGGTGCGAGCGCCAACATGGCGGTGTACCTCGCGTATTTGCAACCGGGAGACACGTTGCTCGGACTCGACTTGGCCCACGGTGGGCACTTGACCCACGGCTCGCCCGTGAATTTCTCAGGCTTGCTTTACAAGGCCGAGTTCTACGGTGTGGAGAGGGATGGCCCACTCGAAGGGCGCATCGACATGGACAAGGTGCGTGCCAAGGCCCTCGCGGTACGCCCGAAGCTCATCAGCATCGGTGCCTCTGCTTATTCGCGAGACTTTGATTACGCGGCCTTCCGCAGCATCGCCGATGAAGTCGGCGCATTCTTGTGGATGGACATGGCTCACACAGCAGGCCTCATCGCTGCGCGCTTGCTGCGCGATCCCTTGCCGCATTGCCATGTGGTCACCACCACAACGCACAAGACCTTGCGAGGGACGCGCGGTGGCATGGTCCTCATGAAGCGCGACTACGAGAACCCCTTCGGCAAGCGTGCTCCGAAGAGCGGACGCCTGAAGATGATGTCCGAACTTCTCGACAGCGCAGTGTTCCCGGGCGTTCAGGGCGGGCCGCTCATGCACGTGATTGCTGCGAAGGCGGTGGCGTTTGGTGAAGCGCTTCAGCCGGCATTCAAGGACTACTGTGCAAGGGTGATTGCCAACGCCAGCGCCATGGCCGATGAGTTCCGGTCTTTGGGATACCGCATCATCTCTGGCGGCACAGACAATCACTTGATGCTCATCGACCTCGCGCATCGAGGCGTCACAGGCAAGGTTGCCGAGGAAGCCCTCTCACGCGCGGAAATCACGGTGAACAAGAACATGGTGCCCTTCGATCCGAATCCGGCCACGGTCACCGGTGGCATTCGTGTGGGCACGCCAGCCATGTCCACACGCGGCCTCGGCGTCGCTGAGTTCCGCCGCATCGCACGCTTGATGGACCAAGTGCTTTCGAAGCCAGCCTGTGCAGACACGGCAGCGAAGGTGAAAGGCGAGGTCTTGGAAATCTGCCGCTCATTCCCCCTCTACGCGCGTTGAGCTTGCGTACAGGCGCCGCGTGGACGTGGGACGCGGGGAGCTAGCAAGTCTAGAACTCTGCATGGCTGTGGCTTGAAGGGCACCCCGCGCTCCGTAGAATCGCCGCGTTCTGCACCCATAGCTCAATTGGATAGAGCATCTGACTACGGATCAGAAGGTTGGAGGTTCGAGTCCTCCTGGGTGCGTCGCTGCGGGCCATCGGGAAACCGATGGCCTTGCGCGTTTTCTGGGCTCTTGGGATGGGCTGTGCGAGCGCTTCCTCCGGCTTGGTGCGACCTGACGGAGGACGAATCCCTATGCGAACGCTGCTGGGTGTACTCGGGTGCCTGAGTCTCATGTGCGCGCAGGATCCGCAACCGACCATTCTCGGGAGCATCTCGATCACGGGGGGAGCGACAGCCCTAGACCTGCCTGCCGGCGCACTGCCCGTAGGCACTCGGCCTGCAGCGAGGGGCATGTTGCGCAATGACACCGGCATGGTCGCAACCGACATCACCGTGCACATCGCGCCGGTTCCTGGGGATACGGGCATTGCGCCTCGGCTGCGCTCGCTGCGGATCGGAGACCAAGAGTTCAGCTGCGGAATCCATGGGGCGGGGCAGTGGCGCCAGAGCATTCCAAACTTCTCTGTCGGCGAGTTACACCTCATTGAACTCGAGGTGATGGGGCAGCCCACCTGCTCTCACGTCCGGCTTTCGTTCGTGCTGTCCACGTCGCCGGGCTGGGCGCCGGAGGTGGACATTGCCCAAGGGGTCGTGGTCACAAGGAATGCGCCCGTCGTGGTGTCGAAGCTTCCCTTTCAAGGAGACGCTGGAGTGATCTTCTGGGTTGAGAACGCGAATCTGCGCCCCGGCGATGAGTTTGGCGCGATGGATGTGGACTTCGATTTCTGCGATGAACCCAACGCTCTCCTCACGGCCCATGTCGTGGATGAATTCTCCCTCCTGCCACTTTCGGGGATTCAAACCGAGATGAACTCAGAGGGCGCTCGTTTCGTGGCGCCAAATCTGCTCGGGCCGCTAGATCGAGTGGCGGTGTTGTGCACGTTCCAGCACCCACCCAATGCCGGGCTCGTTATCAAGACTCGAGCCTACTGAGACACCTCGAGTCGTTCCGGCAAAATGTCCGCCGTGCCGCGTGATTGAGGCCCGAGCTTCAGTAGACTCAGCGACAGTGCGCCCGTAGCTCAATCGGATAGAGCAGCGGACTTCGGCTCCGCAGGTTGGGGGTTCGAGCCCCTCCGGGCGTGTTTGGCGCGAGACACTCAAGTGCGGTGAGGCAAGTCCGAAGATGAGTCTGCCGGGGATTCGCCCCGGCAGGAAGCTCCACTCTCTCTCTCAGAAACATCGCCGCAGGCAGGGCACGAACCTAGGATGGGTTGGTGTCCTGTCAGCACTTTTGGGGTCAAGAGGCCCTGAGCCGATGGATGGTGAAGGGGGGTGGCCGTCGCGAGCACTCGGGGGCGAGAGAACCCGCCGGCTTGAACACCGTGCGCTCACGACGCAACATAGCCGCCACCTGATGCCGCATTGCTGCGGTTTGGAGTCGTCGTCATGCCAGCCAACAGCCGAAAGCTCAAGAAAGCCAATCACGGCCGCCGTCCTCGCAATCACAAGGCCCGTCGCACCAAGCGATTCTGCTGAGAGGCTGCGGGTATGCACCCGCAAGCAAACTGTTGGCCGCCCGCCCTGCAGCCTGGGGCCGCCGTTGCGTTGGTCGCGCCCTCTTCGCCGGTCATTCCTTCTGAGCGCATCGACCGAGCGTGTGAACGTATTGCAGCCCTCGGGTTTCGCCCCGTCTTGGGCGCTCATGCGCGTTCCGTACATGGCCACCTAGCTGGACAGGATCAAGCTCGCGCCGCAGATCTGAACGCCGCGTTCAAGGACCCGAGCATCGGCGCCATCTGGTGCCTCCGCGGAGGGGCCGGCGCACTTCGTCTACTGCCCTTGCTTGACTTCGCAGCGCTCGCAGCGCACCCGAAGGCCTTCATCGGCTACTCGGACGCGACGGCAGTGCATGCGGCGATTCAGCGCCACGCGAAGCTTGTCAGCTTTCATGGCCCCATCGCGGTGGAGTGCCGCGAGGGCGACGAGGAAAGCGCATTGCTCCGCTTGCTCCGTTCAAGAGAGCCCGTTGAGCTCGCGTTGGGTGCAGAGCGTTGCCGCTGTGTGCGCGCGGGGCGGGCTCGCGGGCACCTCGTGGGCGGCAACCTCACGGTGCTCGTACGGCTGCTCGGAACCGCGTTCGAGCCGCAGTTCGAGGGCGCGATTCTCGCCCTTGAGGATGTCAATGAAGCGCCCTTCCGCGTGGACAACATGCTCACGCAGCTGCGACTCAGTGGCCGGCTGCAACGGGTCGCGGGCATCGTCTGCGGGTCGTTTGGAACGCCCCCAGAATCGCCGCGTCCACAATTCACCTACGAGGAAATCCTCACGGACCGCCTCGGCGATCTCTCTGTGCCGGTCATGACAGGCGCGCGCTTCGGGCACGACGGCGCACAGTTCACGCTGCCCATGGGCGCTGTGGTGGAAATGGACGCGGGCGCCGGAAGCTGGTGCTTGCCGACGCCCGCATAGTTCGAGTCTCGCTGATCAGCCGCAGTTCTTTGCGCGGGCGAGCAGATCGCTGGCTTCGCGCTTGCCAGGAACGCCCACGGACTCTGACCACTTCACCGTGCCGTCCTTGCCGATCAGGACCGTGGCGCGGTCGGTGATACCGCGGGCATCAAGGTAGAGGCCATAGGCCGCTGCCATCGCACCCTTGGGGTTGAAGTCCGAGAGTAGGGGGTAGCTCACGCCGCCCATGGACTCAGCCCACGCTTTGTTGGCGAACTTGCTGTCAATGCTGACACCCAGGACCTGGGTGTTCGCAGCCTCGAATTCGCCCTTGAGCTTTTCGAGGCCGGGGATTTCCACGCTTCACGTGGGGGTGAATGCCAGCGGATAGAAGACGAGCATCACGTTCTTCTTGCCGGCGAACTCGGACAGGGTCACGGACGTGCCGAGATGACTGTCCAGCTTGAACTCAGGCGCCTTGGCACCTGCGGCGATCATGGCCATTGGGATCTCCATTGCTGTCCCCGGACCTTTCCGGGGTCGCGATCGTAGCGGAGAATCCGCGCAAGCCCACGGAGCGGATGCATGTCACGATTTTCTTGCCTTCTCTGCCTGCTGACCGTTCTCGCCATCACGGTGCGTGCACAGACGAGCGCTGAGACCCATTCCGACCATTCGCCGCGCGAACGATTTACCCTCGATCGCTGGCTGAAGACGCCGAACGCGTTTCAACCACAGGGACTGATGGGCTTGCAGTGGCGCGGCAAACGCTTGGAGTACACCTTTGTGCGCCAAGCGGAGAACGATTTTGAACTCGTGGTGGCCACCCCGACGCAAGAGAGTCCCACGCGGCTGATGAGTGGCCGGGAACTGGCGGAAGCACTTGCGGGATTCGGCTTGCGGGGATCGCCATCCATGCTCGCGGGCTTGCGTTGGGAGGACAGTGGCGATTCGCTCTTGCTCGACGCCGGAGTGGCGCTGTTCCGCGTGCTTCCAGAGCAAGCGGCGTCAGGGGACAAGCCCGCACGCGGGCTCGCAGTGGAGCAGCTCTTTCGCCTGCCTGATGGCGCGAGCAATGCCATCTACAACGCTGGACTCACGGCGGTTGCATTCGTGAAGGACTTCAATGTCCACGTGCAGGAACTCGCCGGCGAAGTGCGCGCAGTGACGACAGATGGCTCTGCCGATCTCACCCACGGAGTTGCGGTGCATCGCGTGGAGTTCGGCATCAAGGATGGACTGTGGTTCTCCACGGACGGGAAAAAGCTGGCGTTCTACCGCGAGGACTTCACTCCGATCGAAGCGTATCCCTACGTGAACATCACGCCGACACCGGCTGTGCTCGTTCCGGGGCGCTATCCCATGGCGGGTCGCAAGAGCAGCATTGTGAGCGTTGGCTGCTACGAACTCGCTTCGCAGAAACTGGTTTGGCTGGCCACGGATCCTGCTGCCGACGAGTGGCACACCAACGTGGCTTTCACGCCGGACGCTTCCGAGTTGTGGATCGCTCATGTGAACCGCGCGCAGAACCACATGGAATTGCGGGCGTGGAGCACGAGCAGCGGGAACTTGCGAGGTGTCATCATGGCGGAGGATGATGCCGAGTGGATTGAACCCGAAGCGCCGCCCTATTTCGTCCCCGGCGGGCAAGGTGAGTTTCTCTGGCTTTGCAATCGCTCGGGCTGGCGACAAGTCCACTTGTTCGATGCTAGTGGCAAGGCTCTGAAGCAGATCACTCACGGCGAATTCGATATCGACGAGTTCACAGGGTTCGACCCTGATGGCAAGGGCTTTGGCTTCGTTGCTCCGGGTGCGATTCCGATAGAGAAGCATCACTTTCACGCCACTCTGGAAGGTGCACAGCGCCAGCTCACGACCGGACGTGGCTACCACACCGCGTTGATATCTGCTGACCAGAAGTGGTTGCTCGATACCCACACCAATCTGACTCTGCCGAAGGCCGTGGACTTAGTGGAGCTTGGTGGTCAAGGTGGACCTA
>Ga0233425_10007951_pt1 | contig 14469 bp, 17 predicted proteins | sample Watercolumn_Towu_2_FD_181712 | JGI IMG/M metagenome (GOLD analysis project Ga0233425, IMG submission 181712) | Freshwater microbial communities from Lake Towuti, South Sulawesi, Indonesia - Watercolumn_Towuti2014_140_MG | ecosystem: Environmental > Aquatic > Freshwater > Lake | place...
GGTTTCAAAAGATTGAAACGCTTTTTTATCGCTTCTTCTTCCATGCGGTAAATATAGCATGGAAAAATATTGATGGCTAGTAAAAAACTATAAAGTTGTAATACTTATTTAATGACAATACCTTAGTGGTGTGTTTAACTCAACAAACTCTATAAACTCAATAAACTCGGAAAACCCGAGAAACTTGTTACGGGGCTTCCAACTCCTCAATCTTTGGCAAGTCTTTAAGGTCTTTTAATCCGAAATATTCAAGAAATCTTTTCGTGGTGCCGTAGAGTAAAGGATGTCCCAAAGATTCGTCCCTCCCTACAACTTTAACAAGGTCTTTTTCCATGAGCAACCGAATGATTTGACCTGACTGCACGCCGCGTATGGATTCTAAATCAGCCCGCAGAATAGGCTGTTTGTAAGCAACTATCGCAAGTGTCTCAAGGGCTGCCTGTGAGAGTTTTGTCTCGCCCGATTTTTTCCTCAATTTTGCGATCCATTCATAATATTCCGGTTTTGTAAATAACTGGTAGCCGCCTGCAATTTCTTCAATCTGAAACGATCTCCCCTGAGTATCGTAGTCATTTTTGAGCTGTGTGACAGCCTCAAGAACCTGGGCGCCGTCTATATCTCCAATAATGTCTACCAGTTTACGGAGCGTAATTGGGTCTTCGGCAGCAAATATTAATGATTCAATAATTGGTTTGATTTCGTCAATTTTTCCCATGTATCAGAACACCGCTGGTTTATACAAACTACTTAACTTCCCAGGCCGGAGGTTGCACGGCACTTTTGATTTTATCTAGAGCGTCCTGTACGGCCTTGATCACAGCCTTTGTAGAAATAGTAGCGCCCGTAATCGCTACAATCTTTTCAATGTCTTTTACCTTCGATACAACAAGTTGATTATAGGTTTTCCTTTTGAATTGCTCCTGAAACCAAGGTTGAGCCTTGTTTTTTGCTTTCCTTGATAACCCAAATTTTTTGATTCTTTCAGGCTGCTTGAGGAGCGGTAATTCCCAGGATTCATCGCTGTCCCAGTCAATTGATTTCAATTCCCTGCCATAAATAAGGCTCCATAAGGTGGTGGTGCTTTCGATCTCGGTCATCTTTGTTCCAAGACCGGGAGTTTCGTTTTGTGCAAGGATATTGATTCCAAGTATCTTTTCGAGATTTGGGTCAATTCCCACCATGACTTTAATCTTGCTTGAATATCCCTGAGACTCTCCGCTGGCTGCATAACCAACAATTTGACCCGCCTTGTTCAAACCCTTATAGACATGGTCATGATCAGGACTATTTGCCGGTGAGATTTCCACCGGGAGTCCTTCCAAACCGGGAAGCACCGTATACAAAGCCTCTGTGCGAACGGCTAATTCCTTCTTTTTGATCGTGCCTTTCGTCAGCATAAAAGTCGACGAGACACCTATAGAGGCCAGAAGCGAAACGATTGTCAGGATAATCGTGTATTGCGCCTTCTTTTGCATCTTAAGCTTTCTTCCCCCTGGTACCGTAAAGTCGCGGTTTTGTGAATCGGTCAATGAGAGGCGTTGCCGTGTTCATGAGTAATATAGAATAACATACGCCTTCCGGATAACCAGAATAAAAACGAATCAGCGCCGTTAGAATACCACAGCCAATAGCAAAAATAATTAACCCCCGTTTTGTCAGAGGAGAGGTCACCATATCGGTAGCCATAAAGAATGCGCCCAGGAATAGCCCTCCTGCAAAAACATGATAAAAAGGATTCTTAATCCATGGCGTTGCGACCTGTGGGGGTAAAATTAAGACCATAATGAAAACTGTAGCAATATAATACGCAGGGACATACCATTTGATGTGACGTTTGTAAATCAAAAATATCCCCCCCAGCAATAGAGCGATCGCTGAGGTCTCCCCGATACAACCGGGGATGTTTCCCATCAATAGCTGGGTAAGACGGTATGTCTCAGCCCCTGCTTCTTTTGCCAGCGGTGTTGCCCTTGTTATGGCATCCACCAGTTTACCTTCTGCGTCAACTTGTGTTATGTTGTGAACGAGCTTATGTATCCCGTGTTGAGTTAACGTACGCCAATCGGAATTAATAACGGCTGGATAGGCTACCTGTAAGAAAGCGCGTGCTGCAAGGGCGGGATTCCAGATATTGTTTCCCAACCCGCCAAAAGCGTGTTTTGCAATGGCGACGGCAAAGAAAGAACCCACCACGGGGATATACCAAGGAACACTTGGCGGCAGTGTGTACGCCAATAAAATTCCCGTGACAACGGCGCTGCCGTCTTTCAGAGCGCTTAAAACGGGGAGTTTTCGTAACCGTAAAATGAATACTTCGGTAATAACTGCCGTTATGCAGCTTAGAAAAACAACATAAAGACAGTAAAATCCAAACGTAAAAATACCGGCAATTCCGGCTGGAATCAAAGAAAGTACCACAGCCCACATAATTGTGGGAATACTCTCCATATCCCGAATATGAGGGGATGCGCTGACTATTAAGGCGTTATTATCTTGTTTTTGGTCCGACATGGAAGTTTTTTCTTGCATATTTTAACAGTATGCGTATATACCTATTCCTCCCAAATCAACAATTATACTCGATCGTTCAATCGTCCTCAATTGAATCGAAACATCTGGCTTTTCCATGGCTGATATTTATGTAAAGCCCATAACCCGGTTCAACCTACAAGATTGAACCAGCCTTGACACATCGTGCATCAGTAGGGTGGATTATGGCGCAGGGTTTTTGCGCCGAACCCACCATCCTCCCCCTGTCCCCCTCCAAGAGGGGGATAAAGGGGGAGGATGGTGGATTCACTTCGTTTAATCCACCCTACACTTTTACCCTTTGTTTGGCAATCTCAGACTTTGCAAACTTGATGAGATGAACAATAGGTCTTTTTGCAGGACAGATATAACTGCAACAGCCGCATTCTTTACATTCCATAACGTTATTTTCGACCGCCAGATTGAACTCCTTCGCCTCGCACGTGATACTCAATTCACTGGGATTCAAACCGTACGGGCAGGCATCAATACAGCGACCACACCGGATGCAAGCGTGTGACTTCCACTGCCGTGCGTCCTTTAACACAAGAATACCGCCCGTTCCCTTTACAGTGACGGCCGCATCTACATTGCCCTGCGCAATGCCCATCATGGGACCTCCAAAGATGACTTTATTGGCATCCGCGGTCGCCTTTGCCTCTTCTAATAATTGTTTGATTGGTGTTCCCAGACGCACCAGGAAATTTTGCGGATTTTCTACACCGTTTCCGGTAACGGTGACCAATCTCTCGATTAATGGCCTTTTGAATTTCACTGCCTCATATACGGCGAAGGCCGTTCCTACATTGATTACAATAGCGCCCACCTCCAACGGTAATTGAGTGGGTTTGAATTCACGGTTTAATAATGCCTTGATGAGTTGATGTTCAGCCCCCTGTGGATACTTTACCTCCATCAAGTCTATTTTGATCTGAGGTTCATTTGACAAAATATCTTTGAAAAGGGTATAAACATCCTCTTTGTTGGTTTCGATGCCGATGTGCGCCTTTTTACATCCGAGGCACTTCATTACAAATTTTAAACCCTGAATAATTTCATGAGGTTTATCCAGCATAAGCCGATAATCACAGGTGAGGTATGGCTCACATTCAGCGCCGTTCATAACAACCGTGTCAATTACCTTGTCTTTCGGCGGGGTGAGCTTTACGTGGGTGGGAAAAGTAGCTCCACCAAGACCCACAATGCCCGCCGACTGGATGCGTTGTTTGATTTCGTCAGGCGAGATGTGGTCGATATTGAAATTCTCATCCACACCCTCTATCCACGAATCGTCTTCTGTTCTCTCTATAATGACAGCAGGGGACTTTATTCCTGTGATTGGGTGCGGCCAGGGTACAACGTCTATAACCTTGCCTGAAATCGAGGCGTGCACGTTTGCAGAAACAAATCCCTGTGCTTCCCCGATCAGTTGGCCTTTTTTTACCATATCTCCTTTTTTTACAACCGGCTTGCACGGTGCGCCGATGTGCTGACTCATGAATAAATAAACGGTACTGGGAAGCGTCACAGAGATCTCCCTCTTCCCTTTCGTAAGGTGTTTTCCGTCGTCTTCCGGGTGTATACCGCCAATAAAGGTTTTCAATTTTGATTTAACAAGAGTCGTCATGGTAAAATTTATAGAGTTTATCGTAAGGCGCGATCAATCTGGCGAATAGCCTGTTTTAGACGTAGTTCATTTTCTACAATCGCTAACCGCAGGTATCCCTCGCCATTTTCTCCAAACGCAGCGCCTGGAGCAACGGAAACTTCGGCTTCGTTCATAAGTTTATAAGCAAAATCTACCGAACCCATAGACCGCCATTTCTCAGGAATCGGCGCCCACACAAACATGGATGCTCTTGGTTTTTTTACGCTCCATCCAATGCGATTCAGTCCTTCGCAAAGCACATCCCTTCTGGATTGATAAATCTCGGCCTGCTCTTTTGTATATTTGTTGCATTCTCTGAGCGCAATGATTGATGCGATTTGCACCGGTTGAAATATACCGTAATCATAATAGCCCTTCACCTTCGCCAGGGTACTGACGAGGTCTTTGTTTCCCACGCAAAATCCCAATCTCCAACCCGCCATATTAAACGATTTTGACATCGTGTTGAATTCCACGCCGATATCTTTAGCGCCTTTGACCTGTAAGAAACTCGGCGGCTTGTAACCATCAAATGCAATCCCGCAATATGCAAAATCGTGGATAACAATGATATTATATTTTCTGGCAAATGCCACAATCTCCTCAAAAAAGCCTATTTCAGTGGTAGCGGCAGTAGGATTATGAGGAAAATTGAGGATGAGTATCTTGGGCCGAGGGATGAGGTTTTTGGCTGTATTGATTAAGTTTGGTAAAAATTTCTCGTCCTCCGTTAGCGGCACACTTATTACGTTGCCGCCGGCAAGATTTACGGCGTGAATGTGAATGGGAAATGCCGGATTAGGAACCAGGGCCGTTTCGCCGGCGTCTAACAAGCCCAAACACAGGTGAGATATGCCTTCTTTTGATCCAATGGTGCAAACCACCTCCTTTTCCGGATCCAGTGATACGCCAAACTGTTTTTCGTAATATCTGGCAACTTCACGCCTGAGATTGAATATTCCATTCGCTGAGACGGTATATCTATGGTTTCTTGGATCCTGAACGGCCTCGCATAATTTTTCAATAATCGGCTGAGGTGTAGGATCATTTGGGTTCCCCATGCCAAGATCAATAACATCGATATTATTGCGTCTCTTTTCGTATTTAAGGGCATTTAACCTCCCAAACAGGTAAGGAGGCAACTGCTTGACCCTGTTAGCAACATTAATTACAAAATCTTCAGTCATTATGTCTTTTCTTGCAGAATCACATTATTTTATTGTTATAGAATTTAATCGGTAGTCAGATTTTTCGTGATCGAAGCATTTTCTATCAGGCTAATCAACCAGGGACCGAGCCTTTCTTTGTAATGTTGGTTTCTGGCGATCTTTTCCAGTTCTCCTCGTGCAGACTTGAAATTCTTGTTACTGGCGGCCTTTTTACCGGTGATTTTAATGATATGATAACCATAATCCGTCTTGATAATATTACTAAGTTCACCAACCTTTAAATGCGCAACCTGTGATCCAATACCGTCCTTTGGACTAAAAGGTTGCATTTTACCGCCACGTACTGCAGAGGCGCGGTCGATAGATTCGTTTTTTGCAAGGGTGGCAAAATCGGCGCCCGATTGTAATTTTTTGAGCGCTTCTTCCGCCTCCCTGCGAGTTTTGAAGACGATCTGGCTGGCCTCGACCTTTTCACCATACACCTGATCGTATGTTTTTTGCAATTCATCTTCCGTAATGGTAATTGTTTTTTCCATAACCTTCTCGGCGATGAGTTCTATCTCGGCCTGTTTCCTCATTTTTTTGGATAACTTTTCTTCAAGTTGCGCGAGACTGCTGTCAACCTTGGCTAATTCTTTTTCAAGGTCTGCCTTATCCTTTATTCTATAGGTGCGCACTAAACCTTCGATTTCCACGTCAATGAGTTTTTTCAGCTTTGATTCTATTTCCGCGCCCGTGGCAGTAATTCCCTCTTTTTCAGCCGTTTGATAAATTAACGTTCTTCGGATAAGCACATCTAATGCGTCTTCTCCGTACGTATCGGTTAATAGGTTATAAAGTTCCTGCCTGGTGATTTTTTGACCGTTTACAATTGCTACGATGTTCTTATCTGTGATAACTTTCGGTTCGTCTTTTACGGGTTTGGCAGTATTTTTCACTTCCCCAAAGATTGTTTGGTGAAAAAACAATCCTGCAGAAATGGATAAAGCAAGAAAAGGGATGCTTACGTAAGTTTTCATTATAGTTCACATTTCGGTTAAAAAGAGTTATAGTAAATACGAAACCTGTAAAAAATTGATTTCGGATTATATCACAGTTAAAATTACAGTGTCAATGTTTTTTGGTTTAATATGCACAACGGAGGGTATGAAGTGACGGCGATTATACTGGCAGGTGGGAAAAGCCGAAGAATGGGATCGAATAAAGCATTTCTTAAGTATGGCTCTACAACATTCATCGAACATCAGGTAATGATGCTTCGTAAAATCTTTGATGAAATCATCCTGTCTGCTAATGATGTGAATGCTTACACCCGTTTGAAATTGCCAATTGTATCCGATATAATACCGGAAAAAGGCCCACTGAGTGGTATTTGCGCCGGGCTCAGTTGCGCCAAAAGTTCTCATGCCTTCGTAATCGCCTGTGATATGCCCTTCATTAATGAGAAGCTGATTCTTTACCTCAAAAGTCAGATAAACGGTTATGATGTAGTCGTACCGCAGACGAGTCGCGGGTTAGAACCGATGCATGCCTTTTATTCCAGGAATTGCATACAACCGATGCGTCGTTGCCTTGAAGAAGGAAGATTACGGATCGTTGATTTCTTCTCAGAAGTAAAAGTGAAGATTATTGGCGAAAAAGAATTTGCAGGATTGGATGCGTCTTTGCAATCACTCGTTAATCTGAATACCCCCGAAGAATACAAAAAACATTGCAGTAACAAGTAATTTTGCCAATTGTACAAGGAAACCATGAATTTATTACCCGATTTGTTGATAGAAAACTGTGGTCAATTGCTGACGGTTGCAGGCGCATCCCGAAGACCTAGAATACTGAAAGGTATGGATGACCTTGGTATTATTTTGGATGGCGCCGTTGCTCTCAAAGATGGAGATATTATCGACATCGGAACGACCAAACAACTGGGAAAAAAGTATAACAAAAAAAGTGTAAAGGTTATTGATGCGATGGGAAAAGTTGTTTTGCCCGGGTTTGTGGATTGCCATACCCATGCCGTTTTTGGCGGCGACCGTGCCGGAGAGTTCGTCCAACGCATTCAGGGAGCAAATTATTTAGAAATTTTAAAAAAGGGTGGCGGAATATTAAGTACCGTTGAAAACACCCGAAAATTAACATTAGAAAACCTTATAAATGTTTCAAAAAAACGTCTTGATACTATGCTCTTGTATGGTACCACTACGGTGGAGGTCAAGAGTGGATATGGACTCGATAAAAATAATGAACTAAAAATCCTTAAGGCTATACAATATCTTCACAAAACACATCACATAGATATTGTGCCTACCTTTTTAGGCGCCCATACGATACCTTTTGAATACCAATCTGATCCCGAAGCTTATGTTGATCTCGTATGCAATATGTTGCCGGAAGCAAAAGCTTATGCAACCTTTTGTGACGTCTTTTGCGACCAGGGGGGCTTTGATGTAAAACAAACTGAAAGGATACTCAGTACCGCGAAAAAGCTGGGTTTCGGGCTGAAGATTCATATCAATGAATTTAAAGATGTCGGGGGGGTGCCACTGGCCATTAGGTTGTGCGTAACGTCAGCCGACCATCTTGACAATATCAAACATCGTGATATATTAAAATTAAAAAAGTGTGGAATTATTTGTGTGCTGTTGCCAGGTGTGCCCTTTTTTCTCATGAAGGATAATTATGCACCAGGAAGAAAAATGATAGAAGAGGGGTTGCCCATTGCACTGGCAACCGATTTTAATCCCGGTACCTGTCCCTGTGGAAATATACAGATGATAGTCACACTAGCGTGTCTCAAGTTGGGGATGACACCCGCACAGGCTATCAACGCCGTTACCATAAATGCTGCACATGCGGTAGGAATGGCGGATCGGGTTGGAAGTATAGAAGTCGGCAAGCAAGCAGATATACTAATCCTTGATATCCAGGATTATAATCAATTGTCTTATTATTTCGGAACAAATCACGTAAAAGAGGTATTTAAAAAAGGCAGGCTGATTCTTGAGAATAAGCAACTCGTTCGTGGATCTTCGTTAGCAATGCAGTAACAATGCTTATTGAATAAAGGGAGAAACGTAATCTCCACTGATATAAATTAACATTTACAAAAATAGGGAGGAAACGTATGAAAATTAAATACTTCATGTTTGTTCTTTTTGTATGGTGTCTTTTAGCAAATGGATCATCCCATGGTATCGCCGAAGAAAAGAAAAACTAGGGGGAAACTGTAGTGCATGGGGTGACGATCGTAACAATGGATGCTCCCTTACGAGCCACTATTGGGAGAAAAGTCAATGTCGAAGTGGTTGTTGGCAACGAGAGGGCAGCAAAGGTAACGACCATATTGACGGTAACCTGCCCTACAACAAAACAACAAATAGGCCGTGAAGCTGAAACGTTGGATGGTCTGTCATCTCAGAAAATTGTATATAGCTGGAATACCGAAGGACTAAAGGAAGGGACTTATGTACTAAGGGCAGAACTGGAGAAAGTGCCTGATGAGACAGATGTCGCTGACAATGTAAGACAGATAGAGATAATTTTGCAGCGTTAATGAATACTTAAAACCACGGATTTCATAGATTACCAGAGGCAACTAAAAATCTGTGTAAGCGAAATCTGCGGTTACTGTTCAGTTACTCTGTTTTTTCAATCTTTCGTATTCAGTAAATTCGTTATCGGCTTCCGACAGCATACCTTTCTTTTTGTATGCGAGTCCCAGATTGTAATGTACATTGGCCATATTGGGTTCAATAGCTGCAACTTTTTGAAACTCCTTTATAGCTTCGTCATACATGCCTTTTTTGCCGTATTCAATACCCTTCTCGTTAATCTTTTTTATATCTATACCGCTGTCAACTTCGCTTTTTCGTTCTTCAGTCATTCTCTCTGCAGACACTACTGAAGGAGAGGGCTGGATGGGGGCGGTATCTTTTACATTCCGGATGCTTGTGGTCTTCTTAGCAGCCGTTTTTTGTGCGGCACTCTTGGGCTTGGCGCTGGCTTTTTTAGCTGTTTTCGGAGCAACAGACGTTTTTTTGGCCGCCACCTTTGATTTTTTTGAAACAGCAGCCACCTTGGATTTACTTGACATTTTCTTGTAGGCGACCTCTAAGGAGGTAGCCTTTTTCTTCAATTTTGCATGTTCTTTTTCCAGCGTGGATTGTTTTGCTTTCATCTGTGCATATGCCTTGTTGAGTTTGTCCTTCTCTGATGCAAGCATATTGATCCGTCCTTCGAGGTTCTGATTCATCGCTTCAAGGTTATCTGACTTTTGTTCCAATCCATTAATCGTTCTGCTAAGCCCTGTCTGGAATTGATGCAATTCGCTCCTTTGGAATCGCTCTTCCTGCTTCGCATACTTATATGGATTTTCTATACCCTGAACTGTCTTGATATATGCAACTGATGACAACGATATCAAAGGAACTACAAGGGCTACATATTGAGTTAATTTTTTCATTTTATTCTTCCTCCCGGGCTTTGGAGAAGGCTGAAAATATCCATAAGGCTTATTTGTAGATATATTACATCTAAGAATTGAATTTGCAAGTATTTTTAAGCATTTTTGCAAAATATTTATAAGCAGGACAAACTCTCTGCTATGAGATAATTTTTAACATTGACTTCTTCTTTAATTATCAATATCATTTATTTCGTAAAATTACATGGTATATTTCTACGCACCCTTTTGGAGTACAGGTAGATGAAAAATAAAAAAACCAGGAAGAGTATTTGCTTTGGATGTAATTATGCGATTATCTTGGATGGTAAAATTGCCTTTTGTAATATCCTTATGCGTAACGTGTCTTACCAATCCTGTACAGCCTTTGAGCGTAATTGGCAGATAAATGACATAGTACCTGAAAAAACAAAGGAAAGGAAAAAAGACCTTTAATACACCCAAATTGATTTGATACCACACAACACGTAAAAAAGGGGCTGTCCAAAAAGTCATTACCATGTCAGTTGATTACTGGACTTTTTGGACAGCCCCTTTTTCAGTCTAATAGGATTTGCCGCTAAGGGTGAATATTATATCATCATTCAACTGGAATATTCAGTTTACCGGAAATTCTCTGTGTGTACCTTTGTTGATTCTGGTGATCTTGATCGGAAATCTGGATTTCTGCATTTCCACTAAAACTTATCTTTATGTATGAACCCTTATCGTACGCAGTGCCTGAAACGTAATTAACCCAGAAATTTACGATCTGATCCCCACCGCCCGTTGTAGAAAAACAATCATCTAAATCTAACGCTTCCTGCACAGTCGCTCCGTATTTCTCCAAAATCCGGCCAACAATATCAGTCATGGCGTTTTGGTCAAATTCCACCCGAACATTCCTTTTACTTCCACCGCCTCCATCTTCCTGGGGGTAGACATCTATCTCTATCGCTTCCTCATCCAGGGTATCGCCACATTCCGTATCATCTGCGCCAAACTCAAAATTGAATGTCGCACTTTCAAAAGTGCCTTCGTCGTCATAATCATCGTGGCTCGATTTTGAATTCCCCTTTTTGACAAAGTCTTCGTCATCCTCTTCTTCACTTATAAAAACATCTACGGTTCCACTCACCTCTTCTTTAATTTTCTTTTTTCCTACTTTTACCAGAATAGTCCCACTAAAATCATACGTTTCCTGCGCAAATGCCTGGTATGCCGAACTAAAAGCGATTACAAACAAAAACACAAAAATACCCATAAGACATTTCTTCATCTCAATCCTCCTTTCAAAATTACACGTGTAGTAATTCACACTAATCTCAAAATGTTTGTTTCCTGAGTAATGAGTAAACGGACATTTTCCGAGCATATTTCTTGTACAATATTAATAATATTCGGCAAAAATATGAAATTCTTTAATTTTAATTGGCACAACTCAAATTTTATTGACTAGATTTTCAATATATGCTAGACTTTTGGAGATTTAAACTTTATCTTGTGGATAAGTAGGCTGCATTGGTTCTTTGTATTAACTTTAATTCCTCCTGGTCGTTCCAAAAGCCATGTAATACTATATATGCACGGACATAGCTGAATATATATAATAATTGCTTGTGATGTGTTATTTATGTAACTCAATTCATGGAGAGGGAAATGAAATCAGAAGAACTAGCTCAATTTAAAAAACTGCTCCTTTCGCTGAGGGAAAGACTCGTAGGGAAGGTAGATTTTATGCAAGGAGAGGCATTAAAAAAATCCAGGCAAGATGCATCGGGTGATCTATCCAATGTTCCGATTCATATGGCAGATGTGGGTACGGACAACTATGAACGTGATATCATGATAGAACTCATACAGAATGGAGAAGAAGGTGTCCGCAATATAGATACTGCTTTAGAAAAAATTGAAGAAGGTACTTTTGGCGTTTGTGAATTATGCGCGAAAAAAATAAATAAGGAACGGCTAAAGGCGGTGCCTTATGCAAAACTATGCATCGATTGTCAGAGGGAAGAGGAGATTGATAACGTTTAAAATAAGTTTATGAAAAACACTGCTACCTTCGTTATTGCTGTTGTGAGTGGTGTTATTGCCGATATTATTTCCAAGTGGGTAGTTTTCTCGAAACTAGATAAATTCGGGAAATTAATTGTAATTCCCGGATTATTAAATATAGTAAGAAGTGCGAATGAAGGCGTTGTTTTTGGCCTGTTTCCCGGCAAAACCATCGCCTTTATTGTTTTTTCAGCAATAGCAGTTGTAGTAATTTTATTTATTTACATCAAATCCGATAAGACAGTTTTTATCTCAAATCTCGCCTTAGGACTTGTCCTGGCCGGGGCAATAGGGAATTTGTGGGATAGGATATGGTTTCGGTGTGTTCGGGATTTTATCGATTTGCATATTGGCGACAAATACCACTGGCCTACATTTAACGTCGCAGACAGCTTAATCTGCGTGGGCGTATTCATGCTCGTTATCACATCCTTCTCAGCGCCAAAACCCAAAGAAACCGTTTAACAGCCGTTTCTCGTAAGGTCGCGATACCTTTTTAATAAATCCAGAGTGATTTTCCCGGGTTTCCCCGTACCGATTGTTCGTCCATCGATCTTCACAACGGGAATAATCTCAGCAGCCGTTCCGGTCAAAAAACATTCTTCGGCAATGTACAAATCATATCTGGTCATTAACTCTTCTCTAACCCGAACACCCATCTCAGCAGCCAATTTCATTACGACATTCCTGGTGATACCAACGAGTATTCCTGCGCTTGAGGGAGGGGTTCGAAGGATGTTGTCTTTAAAAATAAATATATTATCACCGGCACATTCTGCTACATAACCGTCTTTGTTAAGCATTAATGCTTCTCCAGCCCCCGACTGGATAGATTCGATTTTTGCCAGGATATTATTCAGATAGTTCAGAGACTTGATCTTTGGATCAAGGGCAGAAAAATGATTTCTGATCGTGGTGACGGTTACAACATCGAGTCCTTTCTCATACAACGCCCGTGGATACAGCTCGATCGTATCAGCAATAATTATGATCTGCGGCGTTGCACACTTGTTGGGATCCAATCCGAGTTTTCCGACACCTCTGGTAACAACAAGGCGGATATAGGAATCTGTCAAATTATTGGCTTTCATGGTTTGTTTGATAGCCTCTGCCATTTCAGCCTTCGTTATGGGTATTTTCAGGGAAATAGCCGTCGCAGAGTCGTAAAGTCTGTCCAGATGTTCGTCCAGCGTAAATATCTTTCCATGATAGGCGCGTATCCCTTCAAAGACTCCGTCACCATAAAGCAGCCCATGGTCAAAAACCGATATCTTAGCATCCTCTTGCGGAACGATTTGGCCATTTATATAAATCTTTAATCCCATTGTTATCCTTATTACTCCTTTCTTTCCGTTTCTATTCTAAAATGCATCCATCTACGATTCTTACAACCCGCCCTGCATGTTTGGCTATTTCCTCGTCGTGGGTAACAATTACAACCGTTTGACTCAATGTTTTATTCAGATCCCAGATCAATTCTTGAATCTCGTGGCCTGTCTTCGTATCCAGATTGCCCGTAGGTTCGTCGCACAAGAGCAATTCCGGATTATTAATTAACGCCCGCACGATCGCAACACGTTGTCTTTCGCCTCCGGAGAGTTGCGATGGTTTATGAGTCAATCGTTCTCCCAGCCCGACTCTTTCTAATAATGAAATTGCCCTGCTGGTATAATCTTTATTTTCCGCCTTCCGTTTTGAAAACCCCCCGCCAATGAAACCCGGCAAAAGAACGTTTTCCAAAGCAGTAAAATCAGGCAAAAGATGGTAAAACTGGAAAACAAATCCGAAAATACGGTTTCTCATTTCGGCCTGTTTTTTTGCGCTTAATGTATTTAGGTTTATTCCTTTGTATATTACAGCGCCAGAGGTAGGGGTATCCAAAAGCCCCAGGATATGTAACAGCGTGCTTTTCCCGGCGCCAGATGCACCTACGATTACTACAATCTCTCCCTTTTCAATGGTTAGGTTAATTCTCTGCAAGACCGGTAACGTGCGTTCACCATTCGAATATTCCTTGTATATATCTATTGCCCGTAACAGGCTGTTATTTGCGCCATTTGTATCTACCATGTGATATGTGAACTAACAAATTTTTAAGGTGCAAATATATCACACCTGTAAGTATTAGTCAAATACTTATTTATGGATTGCAAGTTATAAAGTATTAAGCACATACGGAAAATGAATATTTCTTATGTCGTACTTATGCCGTACCTTTTTCATTGTGCTATGGCAAAATTAGTCTTTTTGCTCATGCCCAAAACATGGTTTGTTAATGCCTGAATTGCCTTTTTCTTACTGTCTAATTGAGTATGTGAATACCTCTGCAACATGCCTAAGCTTGAATGTCCGGTCATACCTTGCACCACTACCGCACCGATGCCAAGTTCCCCTTGAAGTAAACTGCTAAAGGTATGTCGGAGATTGTGGAAAGTGAAATTATGAATGCCTAAGCTCTTAAACAGTGTGCTGAAATGGTCGCTATAACGCACAACAACAGTATTCGTTATTTCTCTGGTCTCAAATACCCTGTCACCTGAATTATTACCCTTGTGCCGTAATAGCTCACCTTCCAGGTAATCCGATAACGGTATGGATACCAGCTTGCCCGTCTTATGACTGGATGT
>Ga0233425_10007952_pt1 | contig 14463 bp, 10 predicted proteins | sample Watercolumn_Towu_2_FD_181712 | JGI IMG/M metagenome (GOLD analysis project Ga0233425, IMG submission 181712) | Freshwater microbial communities from Lake Towuti, South Sulawesi, Indonesia - Watercolumn_Towuti2014_140_MG | ecosystem: Environmental > Aquatic > Freshwater > Lake | place...
GTGCCCACGATGGGCAGCCACGGCGGCGGCACCGCCGAAGGACAGCGGCTCGTGATCGAGTCCTACGGCATCACCGAGGAGTTCTGCGGCTGCCCGATCCGCTCGAGCATGGAGACGGTCGTCGTCTGCCAAGCGGCCGAAGGGTTTCCTGTCCACTTCGACCGCCACGCCTTCGAGGCCGACCACGTGCTGGTCTGCGGACGCGTCAAGCCGCACACGCTCTTCGCCGGCGAAATCGAAAGCGGCCTGATGAAGATGATGCTCATCGGCCTGGGCAAGTGCGCCGGCGCGGGCGTGTATCACAACGCCATCCAAGACTACAGCTTCGACCAGATCGTCCGCAGCGTCGCCCACGAAGTGCTCGGCAAGTGCCGCATCGTGGCCGGGCTGGCGATCGTCGAAAACGCCTACGACCAGACGGCGCGGATTGAGGCCGTGCCGCCGGCCGACTTCGAGCGCCGCGAGAAGGAGTTACTCGTGCTGGCCCGGCAGTGGATGCCGCGGCTGCCGTTCCGCTTCGTCGACGTGCTGCTGATCGACCGCATCGGCAAGGACATCAGCGGCGTGGGCATGGACGCGAACGTTGTGGGCCGCAAGTTCAACGACCACAAGGCGGTCGACGGCGAATTCCCCAAGGTGAAGCGGATTTGCCTCCGCGGGCTGACCTCCCAGACGCACGGCAACGCCATCGGCCTGGGGCTGGCCGAGTTCTGCCGCTCGCAGTTGCTCCGCGAGACCGATTTCCACGCCGTGCGCGTCAACGCCGTGGTGGCCGGACACATCGCCGCCGCCATGCCGCCGCTGGATTACGAAACCGACCGCGAGATGCTCGAAGTCGCGCTCGGCACCATCGGCCTGCGTCAACCGCCGGACGCCCGCTTTCTCTGGATTCCCGACACGCTGCACCTCGCCGAAGTCGAATGCGGCGCGGCCTATCTCGACGAAGCCCGGCAGCGCGACGATCTCGAAATCCTCGTCCCGCCGCGGGAGTTGCCCTTCGACGCGGCGGGGAATTTGCCCGCGTAGGGTGCGTGAAACGCACCGCAAACCATTGTGACCGGTGCGTTGCACGGCGCGGTGCCATGCCCACGCTTGCCGTGGGCATGTTCGCCGATCCTCGACGCGGAGCCGCGCCATCAGGAAGGCCCCTCCCTCGACGCTACATGCCGACGCAAGCGTCGGCATGGCACCCGGCCGGCAAGTCTTGCCTTCTGCCGGCAACGGCGGGTACAATTCAAGGCATGAGTCCGACGGTCTTCCGGCATCGCGGCTACCGTTTCTATTTCTTCTCGCGCGAGGAGGATCGCCAACACGTGCATGTGTCGTGCGCCGACGGAGAAGCCAAGTTCTGGCTCTCGCCCGAGGTGGCGTTGGCCGAGAACTGCGGCCTGTCGGCTCAGCAGGTAACCGAGGCCCTTAAGATCGTCCAGGAACGTCGCGATGAACTCGTCGAACGTTGGCGGCAGCATTTCCGTCGTTGAAGTTACGAATATCTCGCCGCACGGGCTGTGGCTCTTCGTCGAGGGGAGAGAGTACCTTCTCCCCTTCGAGAAGTTCCCTTGGTTCACAGACGCGCGGCTCCGCGATATCCTCGACGTGCAACTCCTGCACGGTTTCCACCTGCACTGGCCGCGGCTCGACATCGACCTGGAGCTTGCGTCGCTCGACGATCCCGAGAAGTTCCCGTTGGTCTACTCGGCGGGTTAGTCGCGGGTGGCCCTGATAGCTTGCCTATCGGGGTGCCGCAGGCACAAGATGCGCGGATCGGGCACTCGGTCCCTCTTGCCGCTAGCGCGGCCCGGATAGGCAAGCTATCCGGGGCAACCGGACACTCGGTCCCTCTTGCCGCTGGCGCGGCCCGGATAGGCAAGCTATCCGGGGCACCCGGGTGACGGCACACGGCGTGTGCCGCCAACAATCACATCTTAAAGTGAAACGTGTGCTTCATCAGCCGCCAGAGCCGCGTGCCGAGCGGCTGCCAGGCGGTGTAGACGCGGCCGGTGCCGCGGAGGCCGAGGCGGAGCACGCCTTCGTCGTCGTCAATCGGGGCGCGGGCCTGGTAGGAGTTGTCGCGGAGCTTTTCCACGCCGGTGTTCGGATCGGTGGTCGTGGCCAGCGGGCCGCCGGCCTTGCTCGAGAGCCGCTTCGGGCTGACCTTCAGGTTCGTGTCGGCGATCTGCGTGATCTGCGTGTGGATCGTGTCGTAGGGGAGCGAGTCGAGCTTGATATCGACCTTCGGCGGTTTGCCCTTCAACAGCAGTTCGCGCACGAACTCCAGGTCGGTCTGGTCGATGACCAGGATCGCTTCGTACTTTTGCGGATCGCCGATCTGGCAGAAGAGCACGCCGTCTTCCAGGTAGGGATGGGCCAGGTCCTCGTCCAGCGGCGTACCCGACCACGAGGGGAGTTGCCCGTCGGGATCGTCGCGGCTGGGTGTTTCGGGCGGCGGCATGATCGTGCCCGACGTGCGCGCGACCAGCAACAGGCGGTCGCGGTCCGCGGTCTTCTGCTTCAACTGTTCTTCGACGGCGGCCTTCGCCTTGCGCACGCGTTCGATGTCCTCGCGGAGCGTAGCGCCCGACTGCCGTTCGAGGTTCGCCAGTTTCTCTTCGTAGCGGGCCTTCTCGCCGCGGAGTTCCTCGATCTTGGCATCGAGGTCATAGTTGACCAGTTTCGCCAACTTCTGCCCGGCGGTCACGCGCTGGCCGCGCCGGACGTAGACCTCCTGAAGCTGGCCGCCGTCGGTCACTTCGACGTACACCGATTCGGCGTCACGGGGCTGGACTTCCAGCGTGCAGATGACGCTGTGTGGCAGGGGCACAAACAGGAACGCCAGCAGCAGGGCCGCCAGCACGCCCAGGCTGACGTACATCCGCGGCTTCTTCACTTTTTCGATCCTCCCGGGAATGTAGAAGAACTTGCCGGCCTTATAGAGCGGCATCACCACCAGGCCGATGAGCGAAACCAGCACGATCGCCTGTCCGATGACTTGCAGGCCGTAGGGCTTGAACACCTGGTACAGAAACCACAGGATCGAGGCCAGCACCACCCAGCGGTAGACGGCCGCCGCCACGGCGTAGATCGCAAACAGCGTCTGGTTCCGCTCGGGCAGGAACGGGTCTTCCTGGGGCTCGATGCCCAGGCACCAGTGGGCCGCCTTGCGGCTGAGGATCGTGGTGGCCTTTTGCCGCAGGTTGGGAATCTCCAGCAGGTCGGCCAGAATGTAGTAGCCGTCGTAACGCAGCAGCGGGTTGCCGTTAAACAGCACCGTGCTCACCGAGCAGACGAACATCACGTTCAGGCACAGGTAGTGCAGCAGGCCCTCCTTCGTGGACCACCAGACGAACGTGCAGATGGCGGCCAGCACGAGTTCCACGTACATGCCCGCCGCGCCGATGGCCGCGCGCTGCCACTTGCTGGGCAGCATCCACGAGTCCGACACGTTACAATAGAGGCAGGGCGTGAGCACAAGGAACATGATGCCGATTTCGTGACATTCGCCGCCGAAGTGCTTGCACGACAGGCCGTGCCCCAGTTCGTGCAGAATCTTCGTTACCGCCAGCACCACCGCCAGCCAGGCCGCGTTCCGCAGGTTGAAGAAATCGTTGAAGGCCGGCAGCCGCTTGTGGAACTCCTCGAACTCGACCAGCACCAGCGTCAGCGCCGACAGCACGAGCAGGCAGCCCATTAGCAGGGCCGTGCGCGAGAACAACCAACTCGTGAAACCATAGAGCCGCTCCAAAATGCGTTCGGGGTCGATGCCTTTGAAGCGGATGCTGAGGATGTTGCTCAGCGCGCCGAGGAACTCTTTGCGGCGGCGCTCGTTGCGGCGCTTGAAGAGCTGCCGCCCCTGGCCGGGCACGCCGGCCACCACCAGCCCGCTGCGGTGCAGCATGCCCAAGAACTGCTGGAGTTCTTCGAGCGTGATCTTCTGCGGCGGGAACTCGGCCTCGAAGCGGTCCTTAATCTCGTCGAGACTCGTCTGGCCGTCGAGCATCTGCAGGATCGCATATTCCTCCTCTTGGAAGCGGTAGTAGTTCAGCCCCACCGGGTCCTTTACCACCCAATACGTGCGGCCCAGGTACTGGTGCTTGCGCGCCGACAGGTCGGGCCGCTTGCGGATCGGCAGCTTGCGGGCGGAACTGGAGACCAGGCTGTCGTGGAGGGAGACCATCGGTGGATGATGGGTGGACGCTACGAACGGGACTCGGGGTTGGGGGCTCGGGACTGGGGTTCAGGGTTCAGGGTTCAGGGTTCAGGGTTCAGGGTTCAGCATTTGTACACTGGATGGCATCCGAGTGCCGAGCCCCGAGTCCCCAGCCCCGATTTTCACCCCCGAACCTCAAATCCTGAACCCTGAACCCTCAGTTACTCGGTTGGATGACCATTGTTGCCGTCAAGCCCGGCTGCACCACCCAATGGCCGTCGCGCTTGCGGTTGTCGACTTCCGCCCACACGCGGTACTCGCCGCCGGATTCGGCCCGCGGGCTGACGAAGACGATGCGGCCGGTGAGCGTTTCGGGTTTGCCACCGACCAAGGGAACGCTAACGGTCACCGGGCAGCCGGCGATTTCGCGGGGGGCGTGGTCGCTGGACTTGATGAAGCCTTCGACCTTCAGGCGGTCGCTCCGCAGCATGTACAAGAGCACGTCGCCCGGCTGCACCCACTCGCCGGGCCGCTTGCGGAGTTCGACCACGATGCCCTCCAACGGCGAGACGATCTTGCGGCTGGTGAGTTTCTCGCGTGTGGCGTCGGCCTTGGCCTTGGCCACCTCGGCCTTCAGCCCGGCGATCTTGCTGTCCATCTGGGCCTTCTCGATTTCCAGCAGCGACCGCTCGTAGGTCAATTCCAAACGGCTGATTTCCGACTTGGCCACGGAACCGGGGACGCGGCGGTTGGATTCCTGGGCCTGGATCAGTTCGGCATAGGCCACGCGCGCGGCGGCCTTCGAGTAGCGGACGTTGACGTCGCTGCGGGCTTCTTCGAGGGCGACCTTGTATTCGGCGTCGGCGGCGATGGAGGCGAGCTTGGCCTCCGCGTCGTCCAATTGCGCCAACGGTTCGTTCTCGTTGATCTCCTGGCCGGCGCGGACCAACATCTGTTTGAGGATGCCGGCCTCTTTCGACGAGACCTGCGATTCCCGCTGGTCGGTCAACGAGACGAGGCACTTGTCCAGCTTGATTTCTGCGGTGCTACCCGCAGGCGGCGTGCCGGCGACCGCCAGCAAGGTACCCAGCATCAGCAGCGACGCTTGCATGACTCCCCGCCTCCTCTCACCTCGTTGGGGCGGCAGTTGCACAGCCTCCCCTCGCTTCACCGCACCTGCCGGGGCAGCAGTACAACTGCCGCCTCAACGTACTACGCCCCAACACACTAACACACTAGAAGTAACGGAATATGATCCGCGACTGCACGAACTCGAACACGTCGTGGAACCAGACGTAGCCGATCGACCGCCGCCCGCAATAAACCTTGCCCGTGACCGACGCCCCGGGCCGCGGGTCGTGGAGGTCGTCTTCCTCGATGTCCACCTTGATCAACACCGTGTTGCCTTCTTCACCGCGGACCTCCGCGCTCTGGTGGATCTCCCGGACGTCGCCGTGCAGCGTAGTGCCGGGCGATGTGGCCAGTTGGTACTGCACGTCCAACTTCTCACCCTTCTTCAGTGCGTTATATGCGCGGGTGATGTGCCCCATTCGGTTGTCGGGGGCGTGCAGTTCCAACTGCCAGCCGCTTTCGAGATCGGCCACGCGCATCAGCATTTGCCCCCGCTGCACGGGCCGGTTCCGCAGCCGGTTTTCCACGTCCCACGTGACGACGTAGCCGTCGATGGGGCTCGTGACGGTCAATTCCGACCTCTTCTCCTTCAGCAACCGCAGTTGCTCTTCGAGGCTCCGCAGTTGCACCTCGGCCTCGCGCTTCTCGCCGATGAGCCGGCCCTTGTCGTCCTCGCTGAGAGTGCGGCGCTCGAGCAGCAGGCGGTTGAGGTTGCTGAGCCGCTCGCCGGTGGTGACCTTGTTGCCTTCGACGCGGCTGATTTCCACGTCGGTGTCGTAGTCGCGGAGCACGGCCAGCAGTTGCCCCTTCTTGACCATTTGGCCGTGTTCGACACTGACCTCCGTCACGGTCCCCTTCACCGCGGCAAACACGTCGTAGCGTTTCTCCGGTTCCAGCGTACCTTTGGCCTCCAGGCGGAAATCGGCCGGCCAGATGAACAAGGCCAACAGCAGCAGCAGGATTGCCCCGGTGATCGAAAGCGTCTTGGGCAGCGTCCTGGCCTTGACCACCCAGCGGCTCTTGCCGATCGCCCGCCATACGGGCATCAGGAACAGGTTCTGGTGCTCTACGGCGTTGGCCAGCGCCACGGAACTGTGGCGGCAGACGACGTCCACGCGTTGCACCAGTGCGGGCGGCACGCGGCTGTCTTCAATCTGCTCGACGATCAGCGCGCCGATCGGCTCGTGGGCCTCGGCCCGCTTGCGCGGGTCTTCTTCGTGCTCGGCCTCGGGCCGCACCAGCGGCAGCACGGCCACCGTCTTCGAGTGGGCCTCGTCGACGTAGGCCTGCACGGCGTCTTCCACTTGCGGCGGCATGTCGCGCGTATCGCCCGTGTACCACACCGGATCGCCGGTGACGACCACCGAGGTGGCCAGTTTGCCCAACAGCCGCACGGTGTTCGAGCGGGCGTTGAACACGTCCTGGCCACTGACGGCCGCCACCACGCACTTGTTCCCCTTGCGGATGGCCACACTCACGCGGTCGCATTCGATCAACCGCCGCCCTTCGTTGGCGATGGTATAGGCTGTCTCGCGAGGATCGAGGCTGGCATGGACGCGGTGTGTGAATTCTTCCAACTGCGTCCACAGCACCTGCCGCGTGGAGAAGTGCCGCAGTTGATGGCTCTTGAGGAACTCGCCCGCCAGGTCGCACATCTGCGCCAAGAACCGCAGGTAGCCTTGCTGCGTGGCCGGGCCGGCCTCGGTGCGTTGGAAGATTTCGACCACGCCGACGGCCTCGAGGTCGGTCTTCAGCAGCCCGAGGACCAGGAGGAAATCGGTCGGATTGGCCGCTTGCTCGCTGTCGCCATTGGTCTCGCCCGGGCCGGAGTGCGGCGGCACGAGCAACGCTTCGCCGTTGCTCAGCGCTTTGTACAGCAGGCGGCCGTGGCGGAGTTGGTTCTCTTCGTCGAGTTCGCGGAGTTGCGTTTTCTGGAGATCGACCTGGTATTGCAGCGCCAGGCGGCCTTCGTTGTTGGTGGTCCAGACGGCCCCGCCCACGGCCGCCAAGGCCGAGACGACTCGCGGCAGGAACTGGCCGTAGAACTCTTCCGGGGCCACGTCGGACTTCGACAACTGCGCAATCTCGCCCACCAGCGAGCGGATGAGCTGCTTGGTCTGTTCGATTTCGCGGTCTTCGGACGATTGGGCGGAACTCATGGTCGGCGCCTAGTAATACATTGTCCTTGCGTCGGCATGGCCCGCAGGACTACTACCTTCTATTTATCCGCTTTCCACCTTCTTCTCAAGGGTAGGCCACGCTTGGGCTACTGGCAGGGGGTGTGGAGTGTGGAAGATGCGCGGACTGACCGGCACTTTGCGGGTTATCGAGATTGCCGTGATATGGAGTCGATTCTTGGCGAGAACGCCTCCGTTTCGTGCGGTCGCTGCTCTGAAGACGGGCACCGCATTGGGTGAGGCAGACCTTCCATCCTCACGGAAGGGTCGGTTGCGATAAACGCAAAGTATTGGAACATATATACTTACGGCATCGCACGACCTGCCGCCGCTGCGGCTTTCAGCCGCTTGGGCGAACCTCTTGGCACGCTGCTTGCTCTTAATGCTGCGTCTGGCTTCGTGCGCCCAGCCACCCGTGTCCGGCTTTACGTCGTTGTAGCCGTCGGGTATCGTAGTGGTGGGTCGCGCGAGGCCGTAACGCTTGTGACCTCTTTTTTCTTACCCGATTCCGAACCGCTCAGCACAGGAGAACCGCGATGGGAGCAGCCCGACGAGTATCGCCAGCCGCCGCCACCGAATCGAAGCCGGCACGTCCTGTGCAGCCGCCGTCGAAGGCCCGCGTACGCAAGGCAAAGACCCTGGCGGCCGCGCGGGCCGTCGTCTATCGCGACAGTTTTCTTGCGCCGCCGCAGGGCGAGTATCGGCCCGTGCCGCACGGCTGGTGAGCCGTTCGTAGGCCGGTTTCGTAGGACGGGGTCTCACTCCGTCACCTTCGTCGTAGGACGGAGTCTCACTCCGTCTGCCGCGCCGGACGGAGTGGTACTCCGTCCCACGGCCACGCCGTTACAGACTCGTTACACCGATCTTCTCGCGATCCGGTTAGAATGGGCGAGGTGGTTCACGCTGCGCTCCTTGTTCCGGAAAACGGAGGAAGACCATGTTGCGGAAGCTCTACGTCCTCTTTGCGTTCACGGCTCTGCTCTCGACGTCGCTTGCCGCCCGCGCCGCTGATCCGAAAGCCCCGGCGCCCTTGCCCGGAGTCGTCGTCAAGTTGACCATCTCTGTCGACGAGTACGATCCGGAGACGCCGTCGAAGGGGATCGTCAAGTGTGTGGTGGTCAACGGTGGTGACAAGCCGGTGGAAGTGACGCTCGGCTACGACGGCCGGGCGAACCTTCTTCGGGCCGGCGCCGCCGTGCGTGGCTTGACGTTGTATCCGGCGGGACGCCCGAAACCCGGGCAGAAAGCGGAGCGGGCGGAGCCGAAGACGGCCAAGGTCGAACCGCAGGCCGAGCAGACGGTGTTCGAACTGAATCTCGACGAGATTCTCACGAGTCGCTCGGCCCGCGGAGAGCGCGCGTGGCGCTGGGATTGGACCGCGCGTCCCGCCCCGCCGCCCTCGCCCATTCACCGCGTGAACCGCCTGGGCTTCGTCCGGCTGGCCGACTTTCTGGCGGAGGTCTCGATTGCCAGCACGCCTCACGTCTCGAACAGAGTGACGCTGAAGATCAAGCCGCCGCTGAACGAGCCGCGATAGAGCATGTCCGCGTGGGACGTGGGGCAGGTTGCCAACCTGCCAGAGCGTAAAGGCAGGTTGGCAACCTGCCCCACACTCACGCGTCTGCCGGCGCGGTGGGCGGCATTGGACTCGACGGCGGTGCGGCCGGCCTTTCCGGCCGGTTGCGGCGCCAGCGGATGCGGAGGTCGAAGACCGCGCTTTGGGCCACGCGGTCTTCGAGATTCGGCCGGAAGACCGTTAGCAGCAGTAGCGGCAGATACCAGGCCATGTACAGTCCGCCGCGGTACGGGTGCCAGAACTGCGTCCCCAGCATCACGGCCGCCGAGCAACTCAGGAGCGTGCCCAGGTTCTTCTGCGGCGGCCAGAGCGCCATCCCGATACAGAGCACCACAAACGCCACGGCCACCGGAATGCGGAACGCCGTTTCGTAGTACTGCCAGAAGCCGCGGAAGTCGGCTTCCTGTGGGTTCATCCAGCCAAACATCAGTTGCAGCTTGTCGGCGAACGTCTCCCAACTCCCGGCGTCAAAGGCCAGCGTGGCGACCAGGACGAGAAGCGTGCAACCCACGCTGATCCCGAAGCGGAACAGTCCCCGCCGCCAGTAGAAACTGCACCACAGCGGCAGCAGGAACAACGGATAATAGACGACGCCCGCGGCCAACCCCAACAGGATGCCCGCGGCGATCGGCCGCCGGTACGCGGCCACCGCCCATACCAACAGCGCTGCCGGCAAGATGTGGTCTACGCGGCTGGGAGTCTGGGCGGCGTAGGGCAAGAGCAGGTAGAGCGAGGCCACGGCCACGCCGGCGTGGATGTTGTCAAAATGGCGGTAGCCGATCAGCACCATCCCCAGGACCAACGCCAGGAGCGCGAGGATGGCCGTGATCTTGGCCGTCCGCTCTTCCACCCGCGCCGCGCGGGCCTGTTCGGTATCGGCAGCGTCGGCCGTCGCAAAGGCCCGGTCGGCAAAACGGGCGAACACATAGAACAGCGGGTATCCCGGACCGTGCTGAGCGTACTCCTGCTGCTCCTTTTCGCGGTCGTCCGACTCCTGGCGCGCCCACATCTGCTCGAGGCGCTGCGCGCCCGCCTTGTCCTCCGGTTCGACGGCGGCCGTCAGCACGCGCGTGAACAGGAACAGCAGCAGGCAGGCCCCCGTGAAGGTCAACCCGCTGGCCGAGAGGTTCGGCTCCAACAACGGCCGGCGGACCATGATCGGGTCTAGCAGCAAGCGGACCAGGAAGAACAGGCTGACGACGGACAGCCACACGTAGCCGTAGTTCTCCTGGCCGTGCGTGACCAGCAGCAGCCCGGGGGCGAAGGCCAGCAGTCCCAGCAAATCCAAGTTCCTGACGCTCCACAGGCGGTGGAACTTGAAGTAGATGCCGATCACCATCAACGACGAGATGTAGACCCACGTCGTTGGGTGCAGTTCGAATTCGAAGAGGATTCCCCGCATAGGGTTTTCCGTACCTGACGCGGCAGCGCGGCCGGGATCTCGCCCCGTACCCTGCGATCATCCCCCCATGAGGATACCGGGAAGCGGGTTTTTTGCAAGCCCCCGCGTGTCGTGGAGCAGGTTGCCAACCTGCCTGAAGCACGGCAGGTTGGCAACCTGCCCCACGTCACTCACGGCCGCTGCAATCTTGCCCGGGCTTCCCCCGCCCACGGGTTGTCGGGCGCGAGGTCGAGGAACGCCCGCCAGTGCTCCAACGCGCGCGCGGAATAACCGGCGTCGTCCAACGTGCGGGCGAGATGGTAATGCACGTCGGCGTAGTCGGGATGGTACTTCAACGCCCCCTCGAAGGCCGCCACGGCCAGATCGCTTTGCCCCGTCTCGGCCAGCACGCAGCCCAAGTTCGCGCGGGCCTCGACGTAATCCTCGTCCAGTTCGATGGCCATGTAATACCGCTCCCGCGCGCCGGCCAGATCGCCCTGCCGATAGAGCAGTTCGGCCACCTGGAAACAGACCTCGGCACTTGGCCCGGCGGCGGCCAACGCCGCGCGATACATCTCGGCCGCGGCCGCCAACTGCCCGTCCTCCTCCAACTCCGCCGCCAGCCGGCACATCTGCTCGGGAGTCGTAGGAATGGCGATCGGCTCGGACGGCGGCCGGGCTGCGACGGCAGAACCCGCGGGCGCCTCGATTGGCGACTCGCGATCCCAGGCCTCGAAATCGAACCGCCACTGTCCGCCCGGTTCGATCAGACCGTCGCCCTGCCGCAGCAGGATCTCCCGCCCCTGTACGATCACCGATAACTGCGCCAGCGGCCGCTCGACACCAGGCAGATAGCGGGCCAGCGCCGCCAGCCGCCGCTCGATGGTCCGCGGCGTCATGCCGGCGGCCAGCAACTCGGCCATGTGCCGCGCGGCCGCCACTTCCTGGAAATCGAAGTACGGCAACCGCCGCACCTCGCGAACCGGCACGATCAGCCCCCGCCGGTGCCAACGCCGGATCACGGCCACCGGCACGCGGAGCAACCCGGCCAGCATGGCGGGCGTGTAGAGCCGGTGGATGTCGGCCTGCTGCTCGACCAGCCCCAAGCGCTGCCAGAGTTGCGTCTCGGTGATGACCGCCAGCCGCCCTTCGTCGGCCGCCTGCCGCGCGGCGTCGTCGAACCACTCGTCGAAGCCGTCGGCCTCGGGCAGCGGCAACTCGTGCTCGCCCACCACGACCAGCGTGGCCGAGGCGTCGGGCTTCTCCAGCACGACCGCGCCGTGCCCCCGCACCACTTGCGCCGCCTCGCGCCGCGCCATGCTGGCGAGTTTGCCCACAAAGGCCACGCGCTGGTCTTGGAGAGGGACGGAAGGTTGGTCTACGCGATCCATGATTGCAGGCGCTTCTCGGCTTCCTCGTGCGAAACGGCCACTACTCCGGCGTCGCGGGCTTCGGCGGCGGAGGCGGCGGCGCGGGACGACGCGGCGTCATCCGTGTGCCCATCATTTCCAGCAGATCCGTGCCAATTCCCTTGATCGGCTTCAACGAGACCACCACGCCCGCGTCGGTCCTGCTCACCGTCATGGCGTTGACCACCTTTTCACCCGAGGCCAAGGTCTTTTCGAATTGCGCGCGGAACTCCTCGGGCACCGGCCTCTCGGCAAACACCTTGCGTGCCTCCTCGATGGCCTCCTTGAGCTTCTGCTGGAAGAGCTTGACTTGCTCCTCGACCTTCGCCGTGCCCGCGGCATCGACGCCTTGCAGCACGATCTTGCCCAACGCGTCGTCGTTGAGGTCCGCGGTGATGGTCGCGGATTGCAGGACCGGGAGCATGTCGAAAATGGCGAGGATCGGCGGCGGGGCAAATCGCCGCGCCGGCCCGTCGCCGAGGTTCTCCTTGATAAGCTCCCGCACCGGCTCTAAGGCGAACACCAACACCACGTCGTGAGCGACATCGGTCTGCCGCAGTCGTTCGACCAACGGGCCCTTCGCCTCGCCGCCGAGCATCTTCTTCAGCGTGTCCTCGCCGCTGAGGGCGACGAGCACGGTGCGGGCGTCGGGCCCGCAGGTCACGGCGGGCGAAATGCGGCGGAACGCCGGCGGAACCGGCGGCTGGCCCTCTTTGGGCGGTTCCGCTGCCGGGGCCTCGAACTTGTAACACTTCTTGCCCGCCACCGTGGCCTCGACCACCGTGCCGCCGCGCCGCCCCATCAACCCCAGGAACTCCTTGGCCAGCAGGTCTGTATTGGCCGCCTGCTTGAGCCGCACCACGAGACTCGGTTCACCGCGGTCGGGCCCCGGTTCCTTGGCAGGCACGGGGAACAGGATCAAGACCTCGTCGATGCTGGCCGGGTCGAGCGCCACGGGCAGCGACATGGCCTTTACCATCGGCGCCGCGGCCGGGGCCTGGATCAACTCCTGCGGATGCAACACCATCGCCCCGAAGCAATCGCCCGGCACGTAGGCCAGGTCCAACGACTTTTTCCGCCCCGCATCGGCCGCGGCAGCGGCCTGCGTCAGTCCCGCCAGAAACACCAACGCCACGCACGTCGCCACCCAAGCACGCGTCTTCATAATGCACCTCTTCAAGAAAGGATCTTCTCGGTCGGGGTCATTGAGCGGTTCCACCACCCTAGAGTACCACGGCCCGCGCTGCAAGGGAAGCATGTGTGACGTCTGCGCCCCATCCCCATTGGGCCCCCCTTATCGAGAGCCGGTGTGTAGGGCGGGTTGACAACCTGTCAGAGCCGCGGCAGGCTGGCAATCTGCTCCAGCAGTCGAAACGGGGACGCAGCTAGTATTGGTAGGATGCGTGACTGCAAACTAGCTGCGTCCCCGTTTCGACTCCCCCGCGACTCGTCACCCCCGCGCGCGCCGATCCACTCCAATTTGTTCCTAACGTCGGCCGAACCGGCGAACAGGTAGGTTATGCTTCAGCATAACTATATAATGGAGGCTTGGTGCCGTTATGCTGAACCATAGTTTTCGGACGAAGCCTAACCAAGGCAAGCCCGCGGGGCCACGCGCGAGGGACGTTGCGTCTCACCTAAATCGCCGGGCGTATCTTATCCAAAACCGCCACGTTGCTCAGTATATGCTCCTGACCCCTTAATTCTCGGCGCTAGTGGATCGTGCGAGCTACGATTGGTGTACTCGGAGTCACGTCGCAATTCCTGAAACCACCGTCGAGATCGCGGATTTCCTGGCCTGAAGGAAAGGAGACGTTCTGCAGGGTTGTCTCCAAGAGAATACGTTGAATCGTTGTTGGCAGGGAGTGGTAATGGACGGGCCTCTCCGGTGCAGCAACCAGGAAGTAACCTGCCGGGTAAGGATCGCCAGGCAAGTAATCAAACGAGAAAAGCCCTCGTGAAGCCATTTGAGTGAAGTCCTGGAGATAGCGTGTCCTGGCCAATTCGTCTTCGAACGTGAAATGAACGCTTAGGCGTTTGCCGATCGTAACCGACGTCGTTGGCCCGAGGGTTCTTCGAAAGAAGGCGGTTAGTGTACGGATGCCGTCGACTGAAGCTGTCACCGAACGAGGTATCGCTCCACGGCCACCCGTAGTAAAATGGCCGACATAGCCATAGGCATCAATGGCGAACCAGTCTAGGTCTATGGTGTCGAAGTCGATTTGAGAAAGTTCCACAACAGTCCTTTGACGGTGGGAGTGTTGCTGTGGCTGCGCGACGTAGCATCAGCACGGGAGTCGAAACGGGGACGCAGCTAGTTTGCAGTCACGCATCCTACCAATACTAGCTGCGTCCTTGCGCTACGTTGAACTTGGGAAAGGAGGATCGAATGTAGGATACATTGTGAAACCTCTCGATGGAACCCTGCGGGTAATCAAGCCCGCCCGAGGAGTCGAAACGGGGACGCAGCTAGTTTATCGGGCGGATGGCCTTCGGGCGGCCTTCGTTCCGCAAAGTGTGCAACAGGCCGAGTTGCCGGGCCTGCTGCTGTTGCCAGGCCTCGCCACCGAAGGGGCGGTTGCGGGCGATGCACAGTTGAAAGCGTTCCGCTTCCTTCTCGGTCAGCGGTTCGTTGACCAACG
>Ga0233425_10007953_pt1 | contig 14463 bp, 14 predicted proteins | sample Watercolumn_Towu_2_FD_181712 | JGI IMG/M metagenome (GOLD analysis project Ga0233425, IMG submission 181712) | Freshwater microbial communities from Lake Towuti, South Sulawesi, Indonesia - Watercolumn_Towuti2014_140_MG | ecosystem: Environmental > Aquatic > Freshwater > Lake | place...
CATAAGCTGACTCCGACTCTTGTATTCTAAAAGTAGCCTATAACGTTTTCGCTGGCAAATCCAGATGGGTACGACTTTATGAGACTTTGTTAAGGTGCAATCGGTACGACTTTACGAGAAACAACACTGTGTACTTGTTTACCTGTTTACATCTGCTCTTTCGCCGCTCTCACCACATACTCCACAATCTCGCCCGCGATGTCGATTCCGCTGACGGGCTGCATGGTGTGGAATTCCATCGTGTGATTGATTTCGTTGACCACCAATCCTTTTTGTGGATGTTCTACGAGGTCAACTGCCAGCACTCCACCGCCGACGGCTTTGGTTGCCTTCAAGCAAAGCTCTTCGATCTCAGGCGTGATGGGACACAACTCGCCTTCGCCGCCGCGAGCCGTGTTGGTAATCCAATGTTCCGATTTACGGTACATCGCCGTCAACACGCGGTCGCCGATGACAATGGCGCGGATGTCGCGCCCTGGCTTCTCGATGTATTCCTGAATGTAAAACACCGAATGCTGCACCGAACCAAGCGTGGACTTGTGTTCCAGCACTGCCTCCGCCGCGTCGCGGTCGTTGACCTTCGCCAGCAGCCGTCCCCACGAACCGACGACGGGTTTCAAGACCACAGGGTAGCCGAAAGCCTCAATCGCTTCCAAAGCCGCTTCGGGCGTGAACGCGGTCACATTGTGCGGCTGGGGAATCCCGTCACGGGCAAGGGCGGCGCTGGTCATCAACTTGTCGCCGCAGACCTCCGCCACCGCCGCCGTGTTGACCGTCGGCACACCGAAGGCATTGAGCAGGCGCAGGGCGTAGAGTCCGCTGTTGTAACTGATACTCCTCTCCAGAACCGCGTCATAACCCTGCCATTTTTCGGGCTTATCCAAATCAAAATGGATGGAGCGGTCGTCGAGTCGGTCATAGTCAATGCCGCGTTTTTCCATCGCGCCGAAAATCCATTTTTCTTCGACGCGCACGCGGGAATATAGGACGCCAATTTTGAGTCTTCGTTGCATAATTTCACCAAATGACCACGGACGATAGACGACAGACCGTGGTCAATCGTCCACCGTCCATCGTCGTCTATTCGCCCCAATCTTCCTGTTCCATCGGCGCGAGTTGGACAGCGGCGGGGTCAACGGAGGTGACTTCGAGGTCGACGCCGCAATCGGGGCAGACAATGATTTCGCCAGATTCGGTTCCAGCGTCGAGGGTGATTTCGGCTTCGCATTCGGGGCAAGTTACGGTAGACATGATTTTTCTCCTTTGGGTTTTGGAGTCCAAAGTCTCCTGACTTTGGACTTTCTATTTTTTTTCAAACGACGGGAGTCGTTTGACTCCATCAATCTGACTTTTTACTGATTCGGGACTGGTGCCGCCAATCGCATTTCTTTTTTGGATGGACTTCATCGGGTCGAAGACCTGATACACGTCCGCTTCAAAGGCGGGACAAAGAGCCTGATACGCTTCGAGGGGCATTTGTTCCAACCCGATTCCTTTTTCCGCTGCGGAGCGGACGGCTTTGCCTGCAATGGCGTGAGTCTCGCGGAAGGGGATTCCCTTGCCGACGAGATAATCCGCCAGGTCGGTTGCCATCATGAACGAGTCAATCGCGGCGCGCATTCGCTCAGGCTTGGGGGTGATGGTTTGAATCGCGCCCGCCAGCACAGGCAACATCATCAGCAGGGTGTCGGCGGCGGCAAAGACGGGAGCCTTGTCTTCCTGCAAATCCTTGTCGTAGGTCGAGGGCAGACCTTTGAGCGTGGCAAGCAAACCGGTGAGCAGACCCAGCAATGTGCCTGCCTTGCCGCGAGTGAGTTCAAACACGTCGGGATTTTTCTTTTGCGGCATGAGGCTGGAGCCTGTCGAATAGGCGTCCGAAAGTTCAAAGAAACCAAACTCGGCACTGGTGTATAAAACGATTTGCTCGGCAAGTTTGCTGAGGTGGACTCCCGTCATCGTGGCGCAGAATAAAAACTCGGCGGCGAAGTCGCGGTCTGAGACGGCGTCCAAACTGTTGGGCGCGGGTTCGGCAAAGTCCAGCGATTCCGCCAGCGCGGCGCGGTCAACGGGGACAGGCGTGCCAGCCAACGCTCCGCAGCCCAAAGGCAAAACCGAAACACGCTTGGTCAAATCGGCAAGTCGTTGTCGGTCTCGCTGGAGCGGATGAAAGTGACTCAGCCACCAATGCGAGAGCAGAATCGGCTGGGCGCGTTGGAGGTGGGTGTAGCCAGGCATGATGGTTTCGCCCGCAAGTTCGGCTTGCTCAATTAGTGCGGATTGCAAAATGCCGAATGCAGAATCGAGTTTGGGAATTGCGCCCAACATCCACAAGCGGAAATCGGTGGCAACCTGGTCATTGCGGCTGCGTCCCGTGTGGAGCTTGCCAGCCGCCGCGCCGACCAACTCGCCGAGTCGCCGCTCGACGGCGGTGTGGATGTCCTCGTCGGAGGGGACGAAGGAAAACCCTCCCGAAGCAAATTCTTCTCGGACAATGGCCAGCCCACGGATAATATGCTCGTGTTCTTCGTCAGACAAAATCCCAGCCTTGTGAATCGCGTCCGCCCATGCCAGACTTCCATCCACATCCTGCAAAGCCATGCGCTGGTCAACAGGCAGGGACGAGTTCAAGTCCCACGCCTGGTCGTTGAGCTTGGTCGAAAAGCGTCCGCCCCAGAGGGTCATGATTTAGCCTCCTCCTGTGCGAACATCGAGAGCAGGGCGCGCGCGGATTCTTCAGGTCCCTGGCGTTCCTGTCCCGCAATGCCAAGCCTTGTGCGAAGCTGCCCCACAAAAACATCGTTCTGGAATAACTTTTCGAAATATCGTTTCGCAATTTCCTCGTGCAAAGGTTTGCACTGAACCGCGCCAAAGACGTTCACAAAATAGGTGTGAACCAGACCCGTGGAGGTCGTGGTTCCCTTGCTCATGGCGGCGCCTTCGCGAAAGACTTGCAGCGCGGATTCAACCGTGTTCAACCGCTCGATGAGTGGGTGTTTGTCATCCACATCTTCGTAGTTGTTCGCATATAACACCATGTCTATGGCATATCCCTTCATGACCTGCTCGTAAGTGGTGACAGGCAATACGATTCTGGAGTTGACCTGACTGGGATTCATAATGATCGAGCGGTCAAGCTGACCGAAGGCATAGCCCGGCAGCAAATCATCCAACCTGACGAAGGCTCCGACCTCGGTGCCATATCCAATCACATTCCCCTGCGGGTCGATGTCCAATGACCCCATATCGTCAGCAATGATGACGATGTCTTCAATTTGGTCATCGCCGATAATTTTGAGCGCTTCGAGCGTTTCAGATTTTCCCGCACCCGTATCGCCGATGATCAATACCGTGTGAGAACGGTCGTTTTTGGTCAGTACCCTGACCATGGCGCCATGGAAAGGCATCCGTCCCTTTTTCATGGCTTTGATGTTGTGCAAGGTCAGGATCATTTTCTTGAGGTAGCCAAAATACCCAAATTGATCCTTGTTCGGGCAGGCGGCAGCCATAATATCATTTTCCTGGTCGTCGTAAAAGACGGTCGGCATGGGCGCAAGGGAGTCCAGGGCATCGCCGGGGACGCCATACAGGTAAACCGCGTCCACCGGGCGATCCAGAAAGTCGTCATCAGCCAGTTCGAACAAATTACACAAAGACAGCCCAAGTTCAAGAAACCTCTCATGGATATAGACGAGAATTAACATAGGGCCGACCTTTGCGGGATAGCACAACCATTCATCCGGGCTTACCGACACCAACTCCAAGGGGTTGCGGGGAATCTGTTCGAACTTCCCCGTCCGCTTGTTCATCGGCGGGTTGAGTAACAGCGGCGGATTCAACAACAACTGGCGGATAACGGGAACCTTTCGAAGCTGGTCATAGCATCCGCCCGGCAGGGCAAGGTCTTTCGGAAGGGCAATCGCCGCCATCTCCGCACCTGCGCGTACCTGCCGGTAAATGTTGGGATGCTGACCGGTAATATTTTCGGATATATCCCGATAGGTCTGCCGCACCAGGTGAGCCAAAGACTCGATCGTCGAATTGAAGGTGCGATACGGGCGTTTATCCAGGTGATCTCCCGTCGAGTCACAGATGATGAACCTTTCGAACTGCCGCCAATAATTGTAGAGTTCCTCCACAAAGGCCTGCAACAAGGAAGGGTTTGCAATAAACCTCTCCCCTGTCTCGACCAATTTAGGCACTGCATCAATGGACATTTTGTCTAGGACATGGAACATCCGAACAAGCTCCTGAGCATCAGCCTGATCGATTTCGTGGATCGGCTTGCCAAATATCTGAAGGAGCGGCGATTGCCTGCGTTTCAGATTGTTCATGAATCGTGTGGCAACCTCCAAAAACAATTCACTTGCCAGCAATTCCTCCGACGTTTCACACACCCTGTCACGCAGGAGAATAATCAATTTGTTGTCCACAAACCTGAATGTTCCCTGAAATTCCATGTTTTTCTCTCTTCTTTGATTCTGCATATCCTAAAGAGTACTCCACGTGTGGCGGTTGAAATTAGTCTCGTTTGAACTTCGAATAATCTGGCTTCGGCATGTCGAGACCTGAGATGGGCAGCCCATTCATAGCGCGGACTTTGAGACTCAGCCCGAAGAGGCGGATGAAGCCTTCGGCGTGGCTCTGGTCGTACACGTCTTCCTGACCGAAGGTGGCGAAGTCTTCGCGGTACATACTGAACGGCGATTTCTTTCCAGCGGTGATGATGTTGCCCTTGTAAAGTTTGAGGCGGACGACGCCGGTGACGGGTCCCTGCGTGGAGTTGACGAAGGCGTCGAGCGCTTCGCGCAGCGGGGTGAACCAGAGTCCGTCGTAGGTGAGTTCGGCGTACTTGACGGCGGCAACCTGTTTGAAGTTGATGGTCTGTCGGTCGAGGACGAGGGACTCCAATTCGCGGTGGGCGTAGAGCAGGATTGTGCCGCCAGGGGTTTCGTACACGCCATGCGACTTCATGCCTACGAGGCGATTCTCCACAAGGTCAACGCGCCCAATGCCGTGCGCCCCGCCGATGGCGTTGAGCGTCTCGACGATTTTTGCGGGGGAAAGTTTTTCGCCGTTGACCGCAATCGGGTTGCCCGTCTCGAATTCGATCTCCACGTATTCAGCCTGTTCGGGCGCGTTCTCAGGTGAAGTGGAAATCTGGTACATGACCTCTTCGGGTTCGTTCCAGGGGTCTTCGAGCAAGCCGCCTTCGTGCGACAAGTGCCAGATGTTCGAGTCGCGGCTATAGATGGATTTGATGGTGGCGGTGACGGGGACGTTGTGTTTTTCGGCGTAGGCAATCGCGTCTTCGCGGGAGCGGATGTTCCACTCGCGCCAGGGGGCGATGATTTTGAGGCGCGGGTCGAGCGCCATGACGGTCAGTTCAAAACGAACCTGGTCGTTGCCCTTGCCTGTCGCGCCGTGCGCAATCGCATCCGCGCCAGTCTCGTGGGCAACTTCCACGAGGTGTTTCGCAATCAAAGGACGGGCAACCGATGTGCCCAATAAATACTTGTGTTCATAGACCGCCCCGGCTTTGAGCAAAGGAAAGAGATATTGCTCGGCGAACTCCTCCTTCATATCGTGCAACACAAACTGGCTGGCTCCGCTCTTGATGGCTTTTGTTTCGAGCTTCGCCAAATCTTCGTCACCTTGTCCAACGTCGGCGCAAAAGCAGACGACTTCACAACCGTAATTTTCCTTGAGCCACGGCACGATGACCGAGGTGTCCAATCCGCCCGAATAGGCAAGGACAACTTTCTTGATTTGAGGCTTGGGTTTAGGGTTCATTTTTTACTCCTTTTGATTTTGCTTGAGACCCTAAAGGTTTTCATCGTTAACCTTTGCCATGTCTGGCGGGAGAATCTTGCATACCTCAATGACTGATAGCAGAGAAAACCTTTAGGGTCTGCGTAAGCATAAAAAAACAGCCCTCCGAGAAGGAAGGGCTGTTTGGGTCAACTTGTGCGTGTGCTTTTCGCGCCCGCAGTTGCGTCATCCAATCAAAAAACTCCCAACCTTCTCTGGGAAGTGGGCTTGGGACGACGTGTACGGGGCAGAGCAAACCTTGTGAACATACTGGGCGGTATTCTACCCGAAAAACAAGATGAGTCAATGATTTTACACGAGCAAAGTTTACCGCGCGTTCCGTCGTCCGATTTCTCAATCTCTCATCACGATATATTCATCCTTCATCATTTATCCTTCCGCATTCGCAATCACGTAATCCACCATCAAGGCGGGGATGTTCACTCCCGTGGTCGTGATACTGTTGCGGAATTCCATCGTGTGGTTTACCTCGTTGACGCTCAAGCCGTTGTCGGATTCAAAAACGTCGATGGCGAGAAGTCCGCCGCCGATGGCTTGGGCGGTGCGGCGACAGATGTCGCTAAGTTCGGGCGTAAGCGGACAGTTGGTTGCGATTCCGCCCCGCGCCGTGTTGGTGATCCAGTTTTCAGAGGAACGATAGATTGCGGCGATGGGTTCTTCTCCCACCACAAAGGCGCGGATGTCACGCCCAGGCTTGTTCACGTATTCCTGAACATAGAAAACCTGGTGATTGACTCCCAGCGCGGCTTTGTGCTCGATCAGCGATTCAGCAATGTGACGGTTGTCCACTTTGGCGAGCAGGCGTCCCCACGAACCGACGACGGGCTTCAGCACGCAGGGATAGCCCATCGCGTCCACCGCCGCCAGCGCGGATTCTTCGTCGAAAGCCATCAGCACGCGTGGAATTGGAATCCCGTTCTGGACGAGAATCTGGCTGGTGACGTATTTGTCGCCGCAACGTTCCGCCACTTGCGGGGTGTTGACCACCTTCACGCCGTTGGCTTCATAAATCTTCGAGATGTAAAGTCCGCGCGAGTAGGAGACCGAACGCTCGAAGAGCACATCCACTTTTTCGGGGATGCGGGAAATGTCGAAGAACCGCCCGTCATCCTTCACGCGGACAATTTCCACGTTTGGGCGTTTTTCCAATTCTTCGAGAAGATATTTTTCCTCCGCGCGCAGGCGGGTGTAGAGAAAGCCGATTTTTTTCATAGTGTCCTTTGTTTAGGTAGACAGGTAAACAAGTAGACAAGTAGACAAGTAGATTACCTGTGTACCTATTTACTTGTTTACCTTTTTACAAACGTCCAATCACTTTTTGAGTCATTCCATTCATCGTCAACCCGCCGCCCAAATCAGGGGTGACTTCTCCAGCCGCGATGCAGCTTTCAACGGCGTTCCGCAAGCGGGCGGATTGTTCCTTTTCGCCCAGATAATCCAACATCATGGCGGCGGCGAAAAACGTGGCGGTGGGATTCGCCTTGCCCGTGCCGACCAAAGTCGGGGCGCTGCCGTGGACTGGCTCGAAGACTGCCGCGTCCGCGCCGATGTTTCCCGAAGCGGCAACCCCAAGTCCGCCGACGAACATACAAGCCTCGTCGCTGAGGATGTCGCCAAACAGGTTGGTGGTGACGATGACTTCGAACTGCTCAGGCGCGCGGACAAGTTCCATCGCGCAGGTATCCACCAGCATTTCCTGCATGGTAATTTCAGGATACTCCTTTGCCACTTCCAAAGCAACCGAGCGGAATAGTCCGCAGGTTTGGCGCAGCACATTTGCTTTGTGGACGACGTGAACGGTCTTGCGTCCCAGTTGGCGGGCGGTGTCAAACGCTTTGCGGAGAATACGCTCTGAGCCTTTGCGGGTGATAACCCGTTCGGTGACGGCGCGGTTCCCATTGTCTTCCGTCCGCTCGATTCCTGAGTATAAGCCTTCGGTGTTTTCGCGGACGATGAGCAGGTCGATGCCAGCGCGGGAGGTTGGGTGCTGGATGGAGCGGTTGGGGCGCAGGTTGGCGTACAGGTCGAGCGACTGGCGCATCCGCACGACGGGCGAAAAATAATTCGGGATGTTAGGCGGGGTGGTGACTGCGCCGAAGAGGGCGGCGTCCGCGTTGCGAATTGTCTGGAGCGTTGAATCAGGCAGGGGCGAGCCAGAGCGCTGATATTCACCATAGCCGATGCCACATTCGGTGAAGTCCCATTCGAGCGGAAGCGCGGTCAACACTTCGCGTGCAGCAGCAATCACTTCTGGTCCAATTCCGTCACCAGGGAGAAGGGTGATTTTGTACATAGGTCTCTGTCTTCCGTCATTGCGAGGGTCGTTGGTCGAGTAGGCGGTGTTTGTCCGCCGTATCGAGACCACGACCCGAAGCAATCCCATGTCATGAGGAGATTGCTTCGTCGCAAAGAACAAGATCGCTCCTCGCAATGACATCTATTTCATTAGTTCCTGAATGTCGTGCTCTTTCAAAAAATTCACAATGCCGCCCGCCTCGGCAATCTTCAACACAAACTCAGGAAGCGGACGCGCCTGATATTGGTGTCCGTTCGTGCGATTGAAGATTTCGCCCGTGGCAAGGTTCACGTCCACATCATCGCCCTCAGTGATATCGGCGGCGGCTTCGGGACATTCCAAAATCGGCAGCCCGATGTTGACCGCGTTGCGGAAGAAAATCCGCGCGTAGGATGCGGCGATGACGCACTTCGCCTGCGAGCCTTTGATGGCAATCGGCGCGTGTTCGCGGGACGAGCCGCAGCCGAAGTTTTGTCCGCCGACGATCACGTCGCCAGGTTTGACGTTTTTGGCGTAGTCAGGCTTGATCTCACAAAAAACATTCTTCGCCAGTTCGAGCGGGTCAATCGTGATGTTGAACCGCCCAGGGATGATTTCATCGGTGTTGAGGTTGTCTTCAAATGTCCATGCTTTGCTCATGGGAGTCTCCTTGTGGTTAGGTGATTAGGTAATTAGGGATTAGGTAGTTAGGATTCCTAATTACCTGATTCCTGTTCACCTATTTTTCTCGGGTCTGCAATCTTTCCCGCCAGCGCCGTTGCCGCCGCAGTTGCGGGGCTTGCCAGATAAATCTCCGCTTGCGGACTGCCCATGCGCCCGATGAAGTTGCGGTTCATGGTGGTCAGGGCGCGCTCGCCCGCAGCAAGGATTCCGCCGTGACGCCCGATGCACGCGCCGCAGCCCGTCCCCGTCACGGTGCAACCCGCTTCGAGCAGGATTTCAATCAAACCGTTCTTCATCGCCTTCTTGTAAATCCTCTCGCTGGCAGGTGTGACGATCACCCGCGTAAACGGGTTGACCTTTTTGCCCTTCAACATATTCGCCACGATTTCGATGTCCTCGTAGCGGGCGTTGGTGCAGGTGCCGATGTAGACCTCGTGGACGTCCAACCCGACAACTTCCTCCAGCGGCTTGACATGGTCCACATCGGGATGACAGGAAACCTGCGGGGCAAGCTGCGACACGTCGATCTGAATCACCCGCTCGTAGCGTGGATTCACGGGACGGATCATTTCGTAAGTCCCTTGCGCGGGAGTCTGAGTCCGCAAGTATTCCAGCGTCACTTCATCCGCCGCGATGAGTCCGCACTTCGCGCCAATCTCGGTGGACATGTTCGGGAAGACAATGCGCTCGTTCATCGGCAGGTTTTCGATGTAGTCGCCGCCGAACTCGACGGAGCGATACGTACCGCCGTCCATGCCCATCATGCCCGCGATGTAGATCATCACATCCTTGGCGTAGACTCCGCTTTGGGCTTTACCCGTCAACTCGATGCGGATGGTTTCGGGAACTTTGAACCAACATTTGCCCGTCACCCATGCCACGGCGATTTCTGTCGAGCCAAGTCCCGCGCCGAACGCACCCATCGCGCCGTAAGTGTTGGAGTGCGAGTCCGCGCCGATGACGATTGCCCCAGGCGTGATGTAGCCTTCCTCGATCATCACCTGATGACAGACGCCCTGATGATGGAAATGCGGGAGTTCCTGCTCGCGCACGAAGTCGATGATCTTCCTGTGGTTCTCCGCCGCCAAAACGTTCGGGGCGGGATAGGCATGGTCGAGATGCAGCACGATACGGTTCTTGTCGTGGATCGGCTTGCCGATGTCGCGGAAGGCTTTGATCGCCAGCGGCGTGGTGTTGTCGTGACTCATGATGTAGTCCACATCCAACAGCAGGATTTCGCCTGCCCGAACGGGACGCCCCGCTTTGCGGGAAAAGATTTCTTCGATCAGTGTACCCATAAGTTCTCCTTGTCATATCTGATGGTCGAGTAGCCGTGAGCGTTCTTTGCGAACGGCGTATCGAGACCACGCGTCTCAAATCATTTCTTGTTCACATGACACTGTTGGTCTCGATACGGTCTCGCTGACGCTCGACCTACTCGACCAACGGATGTCATTTATTGTTTCCGTTGTATTTCTTCAATACCATCCGCGTTTCCGTGCGTTTCACGCCTTGTACGGTGCGGATTTCTTCGATAAGGTTATTGAGCGCCGCCATGTTCTCGGCGTTGGCGAAGGCGCTGATGTCGTAGTCGCCTGTGACTTCGTACACGCTGGTGACGTTTTCAAAGCTCCGCAGGCGGCGCACCACCGACGTGGTGTACACGTGCGACTCGACTTCCAGCATAATGATGGCGTTGATGTCGTGCGGGATGACGTCGATCTCGCGCCCCGTCACATGCTCGGCAATTTCGAGGATGTCTGCGTCGAACAACTGCTTTCGCTGGTCGCCGATGTTCTTGATGCGGGTGACGATGACCTCTAACTCCGCCGCGCTGACCTCGATGCCGTATTCGTCCAGCCGTGCCGCAACCGCCGTCTTGCCCGTGTATTTATCGATGACGATTTTCCGCTCGCGTCCGATGACGGCGGGGTCGAACGGCTCGTAGGTACGCGGGTCTTTCAGCACGCCGTTGGTGTGGACTCCGCTTTTGTGGCTGAAAGCGTTCTGCCCCGTGATGGGTTTGTTCGCCGCCATGAAAAATCCCGTGGACTTTTCGAGATAAGCAGATAGGTTGACCAGCGGTTCGAGGTTGTACTTCGTCTCACCTTCGAGGTTGTGGAAGGCAACCACCGTCTCGACCAGGTCGGGGATGCCCGTGCGCTCACCCATCCCGTTAATTGTGGTGTGGATGCAGTCCGCGCCGGCGCGAATCCCAGCCATGGCATTTGCCAGCGCCAGCCCGTAATCGTCGTGGCAATGCAGGTCAATCTGACAGGGGAGCAATCGCTCACGCAGAGCCTTGACCCGCTCGTAGAAAAGGTGCGGCTGCATGATTCCCAACGTGTCGGCAAAGCTGATTCGATCCGCGCCAGCCTCGATGGCGGCGTTGCAGACTTGAACCAAAAACTCGAAGTCGGTGCGGGTGGCGTCCTCAGGCGTGTAGCGGACGTTGAGTCCCAGACTGCGGGCGTAGGCGATATGTTCGGTGATGATGCGGATCGCCTCGTCGTGGGTCTTGTGCAGTTTCGTGTCGAGGTGAATCTGCGAGGTGGCGTAGAAAATCGCCACGCGCTTCGCGCCGCAGGCTTTGGCTTTGTCGATGCCCGAACGGGACGCGATGCTGTGGGCGACAATCTCCGCCTTCAGTCCCAGCGCGGAAATGCGCTTGATCGCCGCCGCCACGTTGTTCGAGACGGACGGGTCGCCCGCTTCGATCATGTCCACGCCGACGCGGTCGAGCATTTGCGCGATGTGGACTTTCTCGTCCACCGTAAAGTTGACGTAGGGCGTTTGCTCGCCTTCTCTCAATGTCGTATCCAAAATCTGAACCATAAGTTCTCCTCTTTAAGACCTGACAGGTTTTGGAAACCTGTCAGGTCTTCCGGTGAAATAAAAAAACGCTCCCCGTTGCCGGGGAGCGTTGATGCGGTAAACGAAAAGCCCAAAGACTAGGCGGGAATCGCCAACATCCTTTTCATGGCCTTTTGCTCAACCGTAACAAGCCCAAACCCGACAACTTTCGTTGCGAGGCTGGGCTTGCGCTTGGCGCGTGCCTCCATGAGGATGCTTGCTTTGTCTCTGAACATATTGGGCGGTATTCTACTCGAAATGTGAAATGAGTCAATGATTTTGGAGCGGGGAATTTCCCTCACACAGCAAAATCATCTCCACTTAATAACCCGCTCCGGGATTCGCTCCTCGCCCAATTCGTGACACAGTTTCTTCAAGCGCGGATATGCGCCACGCCACTTCAAGTCATTGAAGGTCTCTTTCAACGGGACGTCAGTCCGAAGTGTGGACAACTCACGAAACAGCAGGGCATCTTTATAGTTCGCCTGTAGGTTTTCGACCAAGGTTGTTGCTCGCCCCAACCCCAACGGGAGTTTCTTCGGGTCTTTGGGGATGGCTTCGATGTGTTTAAACTTCGCCAATATTGTCGCTGTGGATTTCGCTCCCCAACCTTGAATCCCCGGGTAGCCATCCGCTGAGTCACCGACGAGGGCGAGGTAATCTGGAATGGACTTTGGACTGACACCGAACTTTTCGACCACACCTTTTTCGTCCAAAAGAATCTCGCGGCGGCGATCCCAGCAGATAACTTGGTCGCCATCCACCATCTGCGTCAAATCCTTGTCCACTGAGCAAATGACAATCTGCTCCACCGATTTGACCTTCTTGAACCGTGCAACGGCTGTCGCAATGGCATCGTCCGCTTCGAACTTGACCATGGGCCAAGTCACCAACCCCAAAGCGGATACCATCTTTTCAGCCAGCGCAAATTGATTCAGTATGACAGGGTCAACGCCCGCGCTCGATTTATAACCTGAATAAAGCTTGTTGCGAAACGACTCGATCACATGGTCGAAGGCAACCGCGACGTGAGTCACCTCGGGGTCGGAGAGGAGAAGCATCATGCTGCGGACGAGTCCAAGCGTGGCACCAATCTCCATTCCATCGGGAGCTTTCTTCGGCGGTGCGCCAAAGTGAGCGCGGAAGAGTTCGTATGTACCGTCAACCAGGTGAATTTTCATGCAGGCTCTTTTCTCCGTCATTGCGAGCCCCGAGCCCTAAACGGCGAGTGGGCGAAGCAACCCCGCAAAGGATGTATCTCCGTCACTGTGTTGAGGATTGCTTCGTGGCGCTTAAGGCGCCACTCGCAATGACGGCAAATAGTTTTCAGGCGGGTTGATAACGCTGATAAACAACACCCGTTGGAAGTGCAGACGTCTCGATCAGTTTCAAGTTTACACGTTTTCCATCGGGGAACAGCCGTTTGCCAATTCCCAGCACAAGCGGATACACATGCAGGGCATATTCATCCACCAGATCGTTCTTTATTAATTCATGTAACAGGACACTGCTCCCGTCCATGATAATGTTCTTGCCAGGCTGGTTCTTCAGTTTGCGAATCTCCTCGACCACATTTCTGCTGATGAGCGTCGAATCCCGCCAGGCAGCTGCTGATTTCAACGTGGTGGAAACAACGTACTTTTTGAATCCAGCGAATGGGTCTTCTGCGGGGTTGGGTTCGAACGCTTCGCCGTGGGTCTGCCAGGTCTTTCGACCGAGCAGCAAAGTATCGGCTTCGGCAAAGATCTGACCGAAATGAGAGCCGATGTCATCGTGCCAGTAGGGAAGCGTCCAGCCGCCGTGGGTAAAACCGCCGTCAGTATCTTCGGTGGGACTGCCCGGCGCCTGAATAACACCATCCAAAGTGATGAACTCGTGAACAATTATCTTTCTCATGGCTTCTCCTGTAAAATCCTTACATTCCAATTTTCCAACTCAATCTAGCCGCCAGCCATAGCGCCGACGATTCGAAAAGGTTCGCTGCCAGCCACAATGGCTGATGGCAGAAGTGTCTCTACCGGTTCAAGCGAGAAGTCCTGTCCGCAGGCAAAGAAGCGGATGAAAGGCCGACGTTGTTGTGTGACGTGGTCTCGGATCGTCCCGCGCAGCATCGGATAGCGAGTCTCGAGGGCGTCAAGAATGGAGCCAATGGTTGCGGATCCATCCACTTGAAGCTCGACCTCCCTACCGACCCGCGCCAGCGTCTGCAAGTGATACGGAAGCAGGACTCGAATCATTGCAGCGTTTGAACTTCTACCGATAGGACGGCAGGCAGGTTGCTGACGATGGGCATCCAACTGTCACCTGAATCAGCCGAAGCGTAGACTTGTCCGCCGGTGGTGCCAAAGTAGATTCCGCACGAATCGAGCGTATCGACCGCCAGCGCACTTCGCAAGATATTGACATAGCAGTCGCTCTGCGGCAAGCCTTTTGTCAGGGCCTCCCATTCGTTCCCGCCGCTGCGGCTGCGGTAGACGCGCAATTTCCCTCCGGGCGGAAAATGCTCCGAATCGCTCTTGATGGGGACCACGTAAATGGTGTTTGGCTCATGCGCATGGACTGCAATCGGGAAGCCAAAGTCGCTCGGCAGGTTGCCGCTGACCTCATTCCACGAATCGCCCGAATTATCGCTGCGCATCACATCCCAATGTTTTTGCATGAACAATATATTCGGGCGTGACGGGTGCATGGCAATGTTATGGACGCAATGACCAACATCTGCCGTCGCATCGGGAAGTTCGCCGCCAGAGCTGAGCCCCTTGTTGATCGGCTGCCAGGTCTCGCCGCCGTCCTCGGTGCGGAACGCGCCCGCGGCTGAGATG
>Ga0233425_10007954_pt1 | contig 14462 bp, 12 predicted proteins | sample Watercolumn_Towu_2_FD_181712 | JGI IMG/M metagenome (GOLD analysis project Ga0233425, IMG submission 181712) | Freshwater microbial communities from Lake Towuti, South Sulawesi, Indonesia - Watercolumn_Towuti2014_140_MG | ecosystem: Environmental > Aquatic > Freshwater > Lake | place...
CCGTCCCTATTTACAGGTTCGGGACCAATAGTAAAGTGTTTTGGGTAGTCCACGCAGAAACCGAAACGACCGTTGCAGTAAGAGTCGAAATCCTTTTGTTCGGCCAGCGACAAGTAGCTTGTCAAATGAGTCAATAGCAAAGCAATTATACATAGCCGAAACGTTCTGGCTTTACTCATTCCCACTATCTTAATCTTGATTTTCAAAAACATGAACGGCCTTGGAATAACACAATTTGTTCTCATATGGATTTTTTCCCTTTTCCAACTGATGAGTAACCAGTACCAATCTTTTCACGGATTGACATTCACCTCATAAAACAAATCGGGTTTAGCCGCGAGCGATGCCGGGAGCTTTCTCCAGAGCTTAAACACAAGTCGGGTGGGCTTGTATTTTTCTTTTAAGGTAATACGTGCCCTGGGATCATAAGGGCTGATATTATTTCTCTTGTGCGGCCCAAGGTGATAAAACGAGGATTGGCTAAAGGCTATTTTCCCAATATTATCATTCGAGGAAGACGGGATAATGTTTGTGCATTGGTTTTCTACCAGATTAACATAATGAAAACCGGCATCCCAGGCATTGACCATCGTTACATAAGCAACACCGGGAGGATTATCTGAAGAGAAAACACCTTCGAACCAACATAAGGCATTTAACCCGGTATGGCTTTCGGTGATCTTAAACTCGGATCGAACGATTTTTACATCCGTACAAAATAGATTTAAAGGGGTAACGTCATTGTCACGGGATAGAATAATCAACAAATACGGATTAGATAGATGGTAAAGTACGGGACTAATCCAGGGATTTTTTGGAGTAATTCGACTGTAAATGCGATTATGGGGAGCCTTCAGCGGGTCATAATCTTTGGGGAATAGGTTCAAAAGAGCGTATTTTTCTACCTTTTCTTTTCTGAAGGCGGAAATCTGATTGAGATCCATACTATCAAGGGGAGTAGGAGCGTCGGCATTTATTTGAATCCCTTTGATATCATGCTCAATCAATATATTTTGTTTTTCTTTTTCCTTAAAAAGTTTTTCGATGTATGGTTGGATCTGTTCAGATGCCCGTCGATAACGCTCCAGCGGAGACATCGGCTTTTCTCCGACTCGATCACTCTCAATGAGCCTTCCTTTCTTCAAGGTATAAGTGGTTCTGCCTTTACTGCTCGGGCAACACATGGCATCATCAGGAAGATATTCCTTTGTATTTAACAGAATCTTTCCATTTCTGATGGTATTAAACGCTACCCCTCTTTCCCCTTTACCGCCGACTTTTACTGAGGCGATGAGCTCGAAATTCGTCTCTTTGTTCAAGAGAACAGCAAGGAAAAAATGATAATTATTCCCGCAACAGAAGCTCTCTATGGTGTATAAAACGGCGATATCCTCCCGGCCGTCTCCATCAAGGTCGCCGAGGCAAAACCTTCTGGCCTTCTTGAATTCCGTTCCCCGGCAGGAGCTTTCGTCTGGGTCCGGTTCGCAGTTTTCTCTTTCGTATCGGTCTATTTGCCGTTTGATAAAAGTGTCGAGTTGGGTCTGGACAATCTGAGGAATTGCTTGGTCATTTACTACTTCTCCATTGGCTGAGAATGGCAGAAAACCTATGATTATTATAAAAATAATGATCGTTACGGTTTGTTTTGAATATTTAAGCTGCGAAGTTGCCATTATCTATTTTTTACCTCAAATCTTGGAATAATTTACATGTTCTCTTTAAATACTTTTTTAATTAGAATTTAATGTAGAAAATTTATAAGAATATTTAGAATGATTTTTATATATTAATCTGTATTATATGAACAATCTAAAGAAATAGATATTCGGTTGATAACCTGTAAAATTTTTAATCTATTTTTTAATTCTTAATAAATTCTTTATAAATTAGTAAGTTATAAGAAACATGGTTGCTTGGTGAAGACCCCATCCTTATTGATAAATTGATTGTTAATTCGGTTTACATGTATAATTTTTTGGAAATTAATAAAAAAGAATTTGGAAATTAATTTAATTATTCTAATTAGATTAATATACTTTACAATGTCAAGAAAAATTTTTATTTTATGTAGGATTTTATTGAAGTTGTTGGTCGATGAGAATTGATAATATGTTAGGAATAAGGTTATAAACGGATCGTTATTCCTCTATTCAGGCAAGATACTGCAAAAAGTTTTTCTAAGGGCGCCAACTTTCGGGCCTCGACAACGGACTGTTGTTGTTCCTCTATTCTGTGTGAGTTTTTTAAAGGTGATTTATCACCTTATAGAAGATCCTTTGGGGAATGATTAAAAAAATCTTCCAAAGGCAGACCATGGGCCTCGATGAGAAGTTTTTTGGAAACAGGGAATTCGCGCCTAGTTGCCGGAGCAGCCGCAGATTAACGCGGGAATTCGGTTCAAGGATCAAGGCGCAAGGTTCAAGATAGATCTTAAAATTTTTATTGTTGCAGCCTGACGTAAATTTTCGTGAGTGGTGATCCGTCGAAGGGGGCAAGGGAATTTGTTTGAAAATAGTTGAACATTTGGTATAGTTTCTATGCACTAATTCTGCTGATGTCCGCTAAGGAGGAAGCATGAAAACATCACCCTTGTCATCCTACTGGAATCGAGTGATCGAAGGCCGGCCGGCTGAGGCCAAACTGATTGATCCCCAGACCGTGATCACCGCCCCCTGGGTGCGGCTGAAATGCCATTACGGCTGTCCGGGATATGGGAAAAGTTACTGCTGCCCCCCGGACGCCCCCACCGCGGAAGAAACCCGGGCCGTCTTGGATTGTTATCAAAGGGCCATACTGTTTCACTTTGCCTTGGAGAAAACTCCGGGGCAAAAAAGAAAAAAGGGGGTAAAGGAATTTTTTGAGGCCTTGATCACTTTGGAAGGAGAGCTCTTCAAAGACGGGTTTTATAAGGCCTTGGTTTTGTTGGCCGGTCCTTGTGATCTTTGTCAGGAATGCGGGAAATTAAAGGGCACATCCTGTTTGTTTCAGTACCGGGCCCGGCCCTCCATGGAGGCCTGCGGCATTGATGTCTATCAGACCGCCCGGAACAACGGCTTTCCCATCCAACCGCTTCACGAAAAGTCGGAGACCCAGAACAATTATTGTCTTATGCTGGTTGATTAGCAGGCTTTTTATTGGCCACGGACCAACATGGACGAACACGGAGAGATAAAAAAGGCTGTTTAAGTAAGTTTAAAAAACAGCTAAAGTTTTACAAATTTTTAATAGGTACTTTTAAACCGAATTAAGTCTGTCGGACTTCGGAGGTGGCTTTTTCGAGGACTGTTTTTATATATCCATTTAGAGTCATCCCCTTATTGGCGGCATTAATGACTAAACGTTCATGAAGGTCCGGATTAAGGCGGATGTTAAAAGAACCTTTAAACGGTTTTTCCGGTTCTTTGCCTTGTTTCGCGCACATATCAATGTAATCATCAACAGCGTTTTGAAAATCTTTTTCTATTTCGAAGACGGTTGCCCCTTCAAATCCGATCAAGGCGGACGAAAGCCCAAGTACGCGCCCGTGAAAAATTTTATCGTCTGCGTCAAAAGTGACGCTACCGGTATACCCCTTATAATTCAAAGTATTTCTCATGATGTTACTCCTATCCCCATCAAAAAATCCCTGACCAGTTCCACAGAATACTTCGGCAAAACTTTTTTCGGATGGGGTTTGTGGATATGAAGGCTATTGACACCATATTGAAAACTTACTCGTGAGCCCCGTCCTTTTCCAAACCTGACCCCGAGAGAAAGAAGAAATGATTTTATATCTTCATATCTTAAATCGGATCGTGTCGGTTTCTCAAAAATGAGAAGAAGTATTTTCCGTTGTTTTTGATTCATTGGTACTATTTTATTAAAACAAAACAGAAAAAGCAACTAAAAATCGGTTACAAACAGAACCCCAATTCTTCGCTCAAAATTGTGGCTAACTCTCTTCCCTTCGAAGATGTCCTGTTTCAGCAACCTATGGCTTCAAGACCACAAATACTTCCCCGGATCATTTAAAAAATCCTTATAGATTCTGTAATAATCGGTTTCTTCGTAGGCGGTCTCTGAGATCGGGATGGCGTCGAAATTATAAATCGTCGCTCCCGGATAGGAGAGAAGAATGGGGGAATGGGTGACGATAATGAATTGGGCCAGGTGTTCGCTGGTCTCTTTGAGGATTTTGAGCAGTTCGATTTGTTTTTTCGGAGACAGGGCGTTTTCCGGCTCGTCCAGAAAATAGAGCCCCTTTCTGCGGTAGGTGCTTTGGAAGTATTGAATATGCCGTTGGCCGTGGGAACGGCATATAAGGGAATCGCCGCCGAAATATTCGAAGAGCTTGGGACTGGGCTTGGCCCAGGCATCAATGCATTCGGCCAGATAACGGAAGATCTCCGAATCAAAATACGATCCGGGCACAGCTTCTTTCACCCAATCCACTTCCAAGTAACGGCAGAGGGCTTCGGCATAAGGGTTTTGATAAAAGACCCGTCGCTGATAGCCGTCCTCATCCCGCCAGATGTGAATGGAGCATTTTTGGGCTATGGCCTTTAATAAGGTTGACTTGCCGGTCCCGTTTTCTCCGATGAAAAAAGCCACCGGACCGGGAAACGACAGGGCCCCGGTCTTCTGAAAAATCTTCAGGTTGAAAGGATAACATTCTTTGGTTGGAAACCGGCTGCTGTTGATGGCGACCTTCGTTAGATGGATCATTGACTCTCCGGAAGGTTTAAAGAATTATGTGGCAAGGTTCAAGCCGAGCCTGACACACGGATCAACACGGCATATCTTTTTGTCTTACCTGTTACATTCTTGGAATCCGTGCCCAAAAAATTTATTTTCTAACTAAGCCCTCATGCCCGCCCGGGCACCACGAAGCATGAAAATATCACCGGCGTAGAGGCGGGTTTTAAACCCGCCCCTACAGAGCTCCAAAGGATGAAAATATAATTATGATCCCCCTCACCCTTGCCCTCTCCCGCGGCGGGGAGAGGGACTTCCTCCCCCTCCGAGGGGGGAGGAGCGAGGAGGGGGTGAAATTTATTTTCCTATTAAAGACCTTATCACCGACAAAACGGGAATAATTTCCGCCGGCACATTAAAAACCGAACGTAAAACAACCTCCGGCCGGACTTCTTTTTCAGGGCCGCCGGCCAGTGTCCATCTGGCCAAAAGCTTACCGTTTTCCCTGGGCATTAAGGATAAGTCCGTTAGCAGCGGACGGAGGTCAATGGTCTCCGGTTTTTTCCCGGTCTTCTCCGCCGGCCAATGGTCGGCCGACAGAAATTCATCAAGGCGATTTCCTTCCGTTGAAGAGGGCAGCAGCTCAACTTCATAGTCGTAGACCTGATCGTGCGGATAGGGGCTGTTCAGAAAAACTTCCGATATGGCCACTATTCGTGTTCCGGGGAAGAACTCTTCCGGCAGACGTTGTTTGACATCATCGGCTTTCAACCAATCCATAAGATAGATATCCACAAATTCCCCCAGGCTGCCCAGGCCGACCGGCAGGGCCTGGCCGAAGGACAGGCGGGGCATGGGATGAAAGCCTTGAGAATAGGCCAAAGGCAGCCCGGACCGGCGCAAGGCCCGGATCAGGGCCTCTTTCCATTCCAGATGGCCGAGGAACCGGGACGGCCCGGCCTTGGTCAACAGGAAGCGGAATTTTTTCATCGACTCCGCCGGGTAAACGCACATCGGGCGGCCGGAAGGGACCTGGAAGGTTTTAAAAAGCAAAGGTTTGACTTTGAAGGTCGGGCAGATTCCGCATTGATTACACTCCCCGTTCCGGCAATCAGCGGTTGACTCTCCGGCCAGGCCCTTTTGGCATTCCGACCAGAGAAAATCCTTATCCACACCGGTTTGGATAAAATCCCAGGGGAAAGGGTCGTCTTTATCCCGGGAAAACAGATAGCCCCGGGGATCGACGCCCTCCTCTTCGAAGGCCCGCTCCCAGAGGTCCCAGGAAAAATGTTCCCCCCAGCCATCCAGCACACATCCCAAAGAAAAGGCCCGGTGAATGACCTTGCTCAATCGTTGATCCCCGCGCGACAGAATGCCTTCCAGGCAGCTCTGGCGGGTGTCGTTCCATTTGACCTGAATGTGTCTGGTATTCAAGGACGAACGCAAAAAGTTCAGTCGCCGCAGACTCTCTTCCATGGTGATTTGAGAGGCCCATTGAAACGGTGTGTGCGGTTTAGGGATAAAGGTGGAGAGGGCCACATGGATCTCGTAGCGCTTGCTGGTCTGTTTGACGGTCCGGGCGATCTTCCTGACCAGCTCGACCAACCCGTCCAGGTCTTCCTGGGTTTCGGAAGGCAGGCCGATCATGAAATACAATTTCAACACCCGCCAGCCCAGGTCAAAAACCGTTTGGGCGGTTTTCAAAATTTCTTCTTCCGTCACGTTCTTGTTGATCACATCGCGCAGGCGCTGGGTCCCGGCCTCCGGGGCGATGGTAAACCCGGTTTTACGAACCCGCAGGATCTGTTCGATGACCTCGGGGTTCAAGGTGTCCACCCGCAGGGAAGGCAGAGACAGGGCCACTTTTTCCTGTTCCCACCGTTCCATCAAGGCCGGGAGCAAGGCGTTCAGACAGGTGTAATCCCCGCTGCTCAAGGAAAGAAGCGTCGCTTCGGCATATCCGCTCCGGCTCAATCCTTCTTCCATCAGCTCATAAACCTTTTCCGGGGTCCGTTCCCGCACCGGGCGATAGATGATCCCGGCTTGACAGAACCGGCATCCCCGGGTACAGCCCCGGGCGATTTCCACGCTTAATCGGTCATGAATGATCTGCTGAAAAGGCTGTGGTGAGATTTCGGGATAAGCGGCCTGATTCAGATCGGAGATGATTCTTCTTTGGACCTGCTGCCTTTTCCCATCTTCCGACGTTACAGCCAGGGCCGGGACATAAACACCCGGCAAACCGGCCAGGGCGGACAACAGGTCGGACCGCCGGCCTCCGGTTTTCTTCCAGGTCAACCAGTGATCACAAATTTCCTCGATCACCCTTTCGCCGTCTCCGATGACCAGGGCGTCGAAAAACGCGGCCATAGGCTCGGGATTAAAGGTGCAAGGTCCCCCGGCAATAACCAAGGGATCAGCCTCACCGCGCTCTTCGGCCCGGAGCGGGATACCGCCTAAGGAAAGCATATTCAAGACATTGGTATACCCGAGTTCATAGGGCAGACTGAAGCCCAGGATATCAAAATCCTTTAAAGGGGTTCCCGATTCCAGGGAGGACAAGGGGGTTGAGCGATCTTTCAACATTCGGGCCATGTCCGGAGCCGGGGTAAAGACCCGCTCAGCCCAAACCTCCTGACGTTGGTTCAGGATATGATAGAGGATCTTCATCCCCAGATAAGACATGCCTACCTCATAAAGATCCGGGAAGGCCAGGGCAAAACGAAGATCGACAGTTTGAGGATTTTTAATGACGGAAAACAGCTCCTTCCCCAGATAGCGGCTGGGCCGGCGCACCAGGGGAAGGATGGACTCTATAGCTTGGGCATCCATTGACAAATTACTTTCTTGCATTTCTATTCTTAGCACCTAACAATTCTCGGCAATTAGCTGCGAGGAGGGAGGTCATATGCATATGGATACAAAAGGCTGGACAGGCACGAAGGTTATTTTTTAATCCAATCTTTTTCGTTTCTCCTTGATCCCACTGCATTCTTATTTTATACACCTTCCCTTGAAAAGCAAGTTATTTAAAGAAAAAGAATATTGAAATAAACCCAAACCCTTCAACTAACCATTCATCAAGGACGGACCAAGTCCTTTGGCCCAGGTCCGGATGGCCTCCCAATTTCGGTAGTCCCCTTCCGGAATACCTCGCTTTTCCATTTTCGATTTCATGACCGTCCGGTAGATAATATTCATCTTGCCGTAGTTCAAGGCCCCGGCAAAACATCCCAGGTCCTTAGGATGAACGGAAGGAGCCGCTTCCAGAACCGGTTTCAGATAACTCCTGGCCATTCGGCGGGTTTCGTCCGTATCCCTGTACAAGGTTATACAGGTCAAAAAATAGGCCACCGGAATCCGGCTCAGCCTTTCTTGATTTTTTTTGGCAAACTCTATGGCCTCCGGCAGCCAGGCCCCTTGGCGGACCGAACTGCCCAGGACTATTCCATCATAGGCGGAAATATCACCAACCTTTTTAAGGAATCGGACATCAACCCGGGCCCCTTGATCGCAGAGTTCTTGTCCGATCATTTCCGCCACACCCCCGGTACTTCCGCAAAAACTGGCATAGGCGATGAGGAAATTCTTGGGGCCATTTTTTTTGGTTTGACAGCTTGATTCAGGAAAGGTAATCTCCGCACCCATGACTTTGGAAGGAGAAAAACCTCCACTTCCCAAAGCCAGGGCCCCCAAAGCGCTTCCCGCCATAATCGTACCGTTTTTGATGAATTTTCTTCTAGTCATTACTTTCATGACCTCTTCCTTTCTTCAAACCGATCAGGATTGGTGCACTCAAAAACCCAAAACCGGGATGAATTCGTAAAATGTTCGCAGGCAAGGCACGCAAGGCCTGAGGAGTGAGGCGTACACAGAAGTACGCCGCAATAAGCCTGCCCCGCTGAAAAGCGGGGAAGGATGCAGTGTAACGCCGCCTCCGGACTTTTTTCGAATCCATCATCAGGATTGGTGAACTTTCATTCTTTTCTTGATTTCCTCGCTGACCATGGCCTTTTGCCCATTATCCAGGGAATTATAGAAATCCAGAAACAAGTCAAGGTTTTTATTCATACCCTTGGACATTTCCTGCACCTTAACTTTAGCCGACTCCAGCACCATGGGGATATCGGGAGTCTCTTTACTGAGTTCCTTCCGGAACCGATCTTTCATTTTTTGTCGTCCGGTCTGAAATTCCGTGAAATCGGATTTCATATTTTCCCTAAAGGTTTCGTACTTGGCTTTTTGATGGGTCGTCAGATTCATTGCTTGGGCTTTTTTATCCATTTTCCAAAAGATAAATTCCGCCATATCTTTTCGAAATGCCTCGGATTGAAATCCGCGTCCCGGGAACCCAGCCGAAAAGCCTCCGCAGGGACCGCTCCATGGTCCATGGGCCGAGACCAGCCCGTATCCGCCGAGTACCAAAAAGAAAAAGACAATTCCGCCTCCGATTAAAACCTTATTTCTTGTTTTCATTTTTGTGCTCCTTTCTTTCGTGTTTAATGGTTTATCTTGATAATTGCCCTGCAGAATAGCGCAAAGATGTAAAGGATCTTTTTTCCGCTTGTAAAATTTTGTAAAGTAAAGGTAAAAGAAGGTAAAAAGAGGTGACAAACATGAGTAATCTGGTTTTAATAGTCGACGATGACCCAAAACTCCAAAAACTCCTCAAAGAGTATTTGGAGAGCAACGGGTTTCGCATATTGGGCCTTCCGGACGGATCTCAGATTCAGGAGACCATTGCCAAGGAATCTCCGGACCTGATCATTCTAGATATTATGCTGCCGGGAAAGGACGGTCTGGAAATATTGAAAGACCTGCGGAGGGCCTTCGATCTGCCGGTCATTCTGCTGACGGCCAAAGGGGAGGATACGGACCGGATTGTGGGTTTGGAATTGGGCGGGGACGACTACCTGGCCAAGCCTTTTAATCCCCGGGAGTTGTTGGCCAGGATGAAGGCCATTTTACGCCGGACCGGATCAGGAGACCAAAGTGAGAAGGCCTCCGGGAAACGCCTCCTCATCAAGGCCGGGGGACTGGAACTGAATACCGCCAAGCAGACCGTCTCTACGGGCCAAGAGGAAATCGAATTATCCACTGCCGAATACCGGATTCTGGAAGTGTTGATGAAAAACCCTAATACGGTTTTGGGCCGGGATCAACTGATGACCCTGGCCCGGGGAAGAGATTTTATGGCCTTTGACCGAAGTATCGATGTCCATATCAGCAAATTGCGCTCCAAGCTGGAGATTGACCCCCGCTCACCCCAAAGGATAAAGACAGTCTGGGGGAGCGGTTATATGTTTATTGATTAGCAGGTTGCTGAAACCGGGTCCCGCCTCTAAGGGGTGGGGGTGAGCCATAAGCGAACAAAAAGCCCATTTCATTCCTCAAGATTTCTTCGCGCAGAAACCAGCGCTTAGGCCCACCCCTTCGGGTCGGGTCCTATTTTCGAGCGCCTTGTATCTGGACTTTTTTGTTCGCTCACTATCGTGGCTTACTCCCGTCCTTAAGGGACGGTACCCGGTTGGAGCAACCTTCGAAAAAATGAGTTTTCCCACAAACTGTTAATTATTGAAAATGAGCAAATTATACATCAAAATCCTCTTCTCCTTTCTGGCCGTCCTGTTCATAACCGTTCTGGTCATTTTTGCCTTCTTTCACGATATGCCCAGGAAATACTACACCTCCCGTTTGGAAGATTTCGTCAAGACCAAGGCCGTCATTATTAAGGAGACGGTGGAAGAGAAGATACAATCGACTCCAACTGCGGATTTATCTAAAAATGAACCCTTGAAAAAATTTATTCAGGACTTTGCTGAGATTTCGGGGATCAAGATTTGGCTGCAAAAGGCGGATAAGACCGTCGCCGTTAAATCCTTCCCCGGTGAGATGCCGGAGGTCGTCGCCGGGCTCAAGGAAAGACAAGCCCGGGTCTATGGTGATCTGACCGTTTACCGCCCAAGGGGTTTTGATTTATATGCGGTTATCCCTGTCACTCTATCTAAAGGAGAAAAAGGAACGATCCATGTGCTGTTTGACCGTCCCCCCAGGCCGCTCCGTCCGGACCACCCGGAAAGATTTTTTGCCCTGGGACTTTTGATTATAGGACTGTTGGCCGCCTTGCTGTTCCTGCCCATTTCACGGATCATCACCTCTCGTCTCAAGACACTTCGCCTATCGGCCTTGACCATATCCGCAGGCGATCTTTCCCATCGGGCGGCCATTCACGGGCAGGATGAAATCGGCGAGCTGGCCCGGGCTTTTAATCGGATGACCGAAAAATTGGAAGGGATGATCGTTAATGCCCGGGAACTGACGGCCAATGTCTCCCATGAGCTGCGCACCCCCCTGACCCGGATCAGGATTTCCGAAGAGATCCTCCGTGAAAAATTGAAAGCCGGGGATAGGACCCTCCACGAAAAATACCTGGATGAGATACGTGAAGACATCCAAGAACTGGATCAGCTCATCGGCCGAATACTGGAATGGTCCAAACTGGATATGCAGGCCTCTCCCTTCGTCTTTGTCCCTTTTAATCCGGCGGAGCAACTCCGGGGGCTTGTCCAAAAACTTCAGCCGATGATAGACCTTAAGCAGTTGCAGGTCGATTCGGATCTGTCCTTTTCCCTCCCCTTTTCAGGGGATAAAGACGCCCTGGCCACGGCCTTTTCCAACATCCTGGATAACGCCGTTAAATACACGCCGGAAAACGGTCACATTCATATCCGCATGCACCCTCAAGATGATTTTTTAGAAATCAGCATCACCAACACCTTTGGAAGGATGCCGGAAGAAGAGCTTTCCAGGATCTTTGTCCCTTTTCATCGTGCCAAACCATCCCAAACCGGGGGCTCCGGTCTGGGCCTGGGTATCGCTAAAAAAATCATCGAACGGCATGGGGGAATAATCGAGGCCAACAATGTGGACCTGGGACTGGAAATAAAAATCATGTTACCCCGAAAGATGGCTAACGATGGATAAGAATGGATCCCGGTTTGGTTAAACGGTTTCTCCCATATTTGGATTGGAAATAAACATTCCAGGCTAATGAGGTTTATTTCTTCCTCCGGCCTAGCCTCATTTTCTTAAGAAGACTCTATCCATCCACTAGTCCCTTACCCTGTTTTTATCTTTGAAACTTTGCTTTTCTTTTATTATACTTTATCCATGTTCATTCTTGGCAAAACATCTTTTAACTGAAAAGGAGGAGGCCCATGAAAACACAGGCTTTTATTCTGTCTCTTTTATTATGTGCATTCTTCGTTGGAAATGTATCCGCCGATCCGAATAAAGTAAAAAAGGAAAAAGATGAAACTCAACGCATGAAGGAACAAACCCACCAAAAAGCAGGGCCTCAAAAGCCTCGGGACAGACAAAAGAGTATTTCGGAACAGCAAAAGGCTAAGCAGAAACAGGATGAGAAGGCAAAAGTCGAGGCTTTAAGAAAAAAAATGGAGACCCAGGGAAACATGAACAAGATGATAACCGACATAAACAAGAGCGATCATGACAACAAAAAGAGAATAATCGATAATATACGATAGTGTATAGCCGACCGTATCACCTCTTTTGGTGTCTTTCCGGGTCTGACCCGGAATCAACTGTTTTTTTCAGGACTCCGGCTTGCGCCACAGTGACGGCAAAAGCAGCAAGCTGCGGGGAATTAACCCTAAATTGGAAATAAACGGTATAATTAGAATACGGAAAGCCCAAAAGCATACTTGAAATAATCAAACCGAATGAGGCTTGCCTTCGCGTCCGGCACTATAACGTCGAAGATCAGGCCGGAGGCATTTTCCTTTTGACGATGCCATCGGGAAAGGTTATTATAGAAGAATCATTAGGAGATATGCTTTTTTATAAGGAGATTGATGCAAGAGGCTTCTATTAAAAAACGGGTTCTAGTTCCCCTGACGCTGGGTTTGTGTTTTTTGCTGATTGTGTTTTTGGCCGTCCTGTTTTGGGTTCAAAAGAGCGACATCAATCAGAGGGTTGACCGCCAATTCAAGGCAGCCGAGTTTTTCTTTAAGTCCCAACAGGAATATGATGCTAATCTTTTAAGCAGCCTGCTGGATACGATTATCAATGACCGGGCAATTCTCCAGGCCTTAGAAACCAAAAATCGAAAGGCTCTACTCCTCCATACCGGCCCTTTGTTCAAGAAAATATCTTCCCAGCATCCTATCTCGCACCTTTATTTCCATGATGCCCGGCGGATCAATCTGCTCCGGGTCCATCTGCCCAACCGATTCGGGGATCGCATTGACCGGTTTACGACCCTGAAAGCGGAAAAGACCAACCGGGTTGCTTACGGCCTGGAACTGGGACCCATGGGGACCCTGACATTGAGAGTGGTGGCCCCGGTGGTGAACAAAAACCGAAGGATTGGGTTTATCGAATTAGGGGAAGAAATCAACCACCTTAACAGTAAATTGAAAAAAAATTTAGGGATAGAACTGATCGTTTATCTGCACAAGAAAACCCTTAAACGTTCTGATTGGGAGACCGGGATGAAGATGTTGGAACGGGCTTCCAATTGGGACCGGTTTCCTGAAGTCGTCCTGGTAGAGCAAACCATCCCTCTTTATCCCGAGGCCCTGACTAGTTTATTGCCTGAAGGGTCCCATACGCCGGGAGCCACCGATATAGAAATATCCTCCCAAAGTCGCCGTTACCGCTGTCGATTTTTGGACATCCGAGATGTGCAAGGCCAAGAGATAGGCGACATGGTGGTCATGGTCGATGTAACGGATCGGGTTGCTCAGCTCCATTATACCATGGGGCTGATAACGATTTTTTCGGTTGTCCTGGGCGGTGTGCTTTTTTTCTTGATCCGATTATTTTTAGGGCGGGTTGAAAATCAATTGGCCTTGGCCCAAGAAGAAATCATTAATCTGGAAAAGGAGCGGACCCTCAGGGAGTCGGATAGCAAATTTTATTCCGTGGCCCAATCCATGAACGATGCCATGATCTCCAGTAATCCTTCCGGAGTAATTACTTCCTGGAATCCGGCGGCGGCCAGGATGTTTGGTTATCCGGAAGAAGAGGCTTTGGGCCGGTCTTTAAACCTGATCATACCGGAGCGCTATTGGGAAGACCACCAAAAGGGGCTGGAGGGACTCTCCGCCGGTAGGGAGTCTCGGCTGATCGGGAAAACAATTGAATTATCGGGTCAAAGAAAAGACGGAACCGAATTCCCCATAGAACTCTCTTTAGCCCAATGGACTTTCAGAAATGAGGTTTTTTATACCGGTCTTATTCGCGATATCACCGAGCGCAGGCTGGCCGAAGAATCCTTAAAGGAAAGCGAAGCCCAATACCGGGCCTTGATCGAAACGACCAACACCGGCTTTGTTATTCTTGATATGGAGGGCCGGGTCCTCGATGCCAACGAAGAATACATCCGTTTAACCGGCCACCGGGATTTCCAGGAGATCAGAGGCCGAAGCGTTGTGGAGTGGACGGCCGACTATGAAAAGGTAAAGAATAGTGAAGCTGTCCGGGAGTGTCTTCACAAGGGCAAAATCAGAAATCTGGAAATCGATTATCAGGGTCGCTCAGGAAAAATCACCACTATTGCAATTAACGCCACGGTAGTCGAGCAAAAAGGTGAGATGAGAATCCTTAGCATCTGTCGGGACATCACCGCACGAAAGCAGGCCGAGGAGGCCCGGCGGCGCCTGGAAGAACGCCTCCAGCGGGCGGAGAAGATGGAGGCCCTGGGCACGCTGGCCGGAGGAGTGGCCCATGACCTGAACAATATCCTGGGCGTTTTAGTCGGTTAT
>Ga0233425_10007955_pt1 | contig 14461 bp, 10 predicted proteins | sample Watercolumn_Towu_2_FD_181712 | JGI IMG/M metagenome (GOLD analysis project Ga0233425, IMG submission 181712) | Freshwater microbial communities from Lake Towuti, South Sulawesi, Indonesia - Watercolumn_Towuti2014_140_MG | ecosystem: Environmental > Aquatic > Freshwater > Lake | place...
ATGGCTTTGGACTTATAATAACGAAAGACCTCATTCAGCCATTGGCGGTGTACCACCAAGGAAACTGATTGATCGTCATTTAACCCCTACTTTTAGCTGTGCCTAAATATGGGGGGATTACACTTTGGTTTGTGGTGTCGTCATTTATAAGACCTTTCTTAAAAGTGCAGTTTCCTGCAAAATGACGTTTACACAAAATTATTTACACCCTCCAAACAAATCCTTTATTGGCTCTTTTCGATATAGCTGAGTTCTCCAATCTGAATCACCCAATAACCTAAATATCGCAGCGGCCTTCCCATCATCTACATCTTCAATATTTCTAGCGGCTTGTCTGTAAAGACCAGACAAAGGAAAAAGGTACCATACGTCTAACTTTTTGCTAGATGCTATTGTCTCAAGCACACTCCAAGAAATATTCATCCCATAAGGGTCTACAAATATAACTCCTCTGTGTTTGGTTGATAAATGTTTACTCAATATTTCTGTGAGCAGTTGATTACAATCGCCTTTATAGATATGAATCTTATGCTTGGGGAAAGCTTCTCTCAATCTCTCTAAATGACCAAACCTCGTTTTATCTTGCTCAATAAGCACCAACTCATCAAACACTGGTTCAGTATCCAGTGCTAATTTGGCAAATCCAGCTATTGAAAATATTCGTTGATTAACTTTGATATCACATGTCCCTGTACCTGCATAAGCATCAATATAAACTGTCTTTGCCCAGCTTTGGTTCTTGAAGGCTGTGGTAAATCTCGATAAGTATTGGCTTAAAACCTCCAGTTTTTGATGCGTCCAAATACCCCCAAACTTATGTGTGGTTTCTAGTCCATCGTTGGTTTCGTTATCAAACAAATTTAATGTTTCATTAGCCATAAGTGACTTTAATATTTAAAAACATGAGATTGGATAAGTCATAGCCAATTCTACAGCCTTAAACTAAAATATAACAATGAGTTACTTCAACCCAGAACCCAAATACGAACACGGCGACCAGCTTAAGGTCGGTATTTTGCTGGCTAATTTAGGCACGCCAGAAGCGCCTACCGGTGCGGCTCTCAGGCCATATCTCAAGCAGTTTTTGTCCGATCGCCGCATTGTCGAGATTTCACGGATAATTTGGTGGTTTATCCTCAACCTTATTATCTTGAACACGCGGCCTAAAAAATCGGCCGAAAAATACACGCAAGTGTGGATGAAAGAAGGCTCGCCACTGCTGGTGTATGCGCAACGGCAGGCCAAGTTGCTGCTAGGCTATCTGGGGGAAAAGATCAAATCCCCTTTTGCGGTGGAAATCGGCATGACGTATGGCAACCCAAGCATGCAAAGCGCGATTGAAAAGCTCAAAGCCCAGCATTGCGACCGCATTCTGGTGATACCACTGTTTCCCCAATACGCGGCCAGCAGCACGGCTGCCGCGCTGGATGCCGTGTGGCGCGTGCTGCTGAAAATGCGCAACGTACCGGCCATCCGCACCATCAAGCATTACCACGACCATCCGGCGTATATCGCCGCACTGGCGCAGCACGTGAACGCCTATTGGATGGTGAACCACCGCCCGGATTTTGCGCGCGGTGAAAAGCTGGTGATGAGCTTTCACGGCGTGCCGCGCTTTCATTTGGATAAAGGCGACCCCTATCACTGCGAATGCCACAAGACCGCGCGCTTGTTGGCCGAGGCGCTGGGGCTGAAAGAGGGGCAGTATCAGGTCGCGTTCCAGTCGCGCTTTGGCAAACAGGAATGGCTGAAGCCTTATCTGGCGCCACTGTTGGAAGGCTTGGGCAAAGCCAAAACCACGCGCGTGGATGTGATCTGCCCCGGCTTTAGCGCAGATTGCCTGGAAACGCTGGAAGAAATCGCCATGGAGGGCAAACACACCTTCACCACCGCGGGCGGCGGCGACTACCATTATATCTCTGCGCTTAACGACAGCGATGCATGGATACACGCGCTGACACACATCGCGCTGGAAAACCTGCACGGCTGGGTATCCGGCGAATGGGATGCCGCAAAAGCCCAGGAAGAAGCAAACCACTCACGGCAGCGTGCGCAATCGCTTACAAATCCTTGACATGATGACATGGCGCGATGCACTGCACTGCAAAAACACCAACGCGAGTAGGGTTGTATCGCTTGCGGGAATAAATTACGCTTAAGGCTTTGTGTCCGCACTTTTGCACGCATGCATACTTTGAGAACATTCACCATCTTGCTGCTATGCATTGCCAGCACAGCCTGTGCCATGCTGGACGAAATCCTCCAGAAGCTCAACCCACGCCAAACGGTGGCGGAAACAAAATTGCCCGAAAACTGGCAAGCTCCGTTGCCACATGGCGGCGAAATCAGTAACCTCAACGAGTTCTGGCAGCGTTACCCTAACCCTGTGCTGTTGGAATTTATCAGTAGTGCGCAGAAAAACGCGCCGACGCTGGCAACTGCATTAGCGAATCTGGCAGAGGCGCGCATCAACCGCGTACGCGCCAATGCTGCCCGTCTGCCTAAGCTGGATGCGAATGCGAGTGCATCGCGCGCTTTGCAGCAACCCGAAGATATGGAGTTTTCCGGCAATGGCCAAGGCAACTTCGGCTTTATCAATGTACCTGTGAACACTACACAAATCGGCCTGCAGGCCGCATGGGAGCTTGACCTTTACGGCGCCAACAAAGCTTTGACAGAAGCCGCGCTATCGCAGGAGGAAGCCGCGAAAGCTGGCTGGCATGAGGCACGCGTCGCCATAGCCGCAGAAGTCGCCACTGACTACTTCAATTACACACTTTGCCAGCAGCAAGCGGAGTTCCAGAATGGCATCGCCCAATCGCATGCGGAAACCGCGCGCCTGACCGAGATCGCCTTCGGCGCGGGCTTTGCCGACAGCGCCAAACTTGCGCTGGCACAAGCCAATCTGGCTGATGCCAGACAGCAAGCTTTGCAACAAGCTGGCCAGTGTGAAATCGAAATTAAGAATATGGTCGCGCTGACCTTCATGGACGAAAATACGGTAAGGCAAAAGCTTAAAGAAGCTACGAAAACCGTGCCAAAGATTGATCTGAACAAGCTTTTTGTCATTAATGAAATTCCCGCGCAAACGCTCGCACAGCGGCCGGATGTCTATCGCGCCGAGCTTGACTTGGTGCGCACAGCGGCAAATGTGAAAAAGGCGGCAGCGGATCGCCTGCCTAAAGTCACGCTCAACGGCTCTATCGGCTGGATGCGCATGTCCTCTGATTTTTTCGAAAGCAAAGGTCGCGTTTGGTCTATCGGGCCGGTGTCAGTAACGCTGCCGATATTTGACGGTGGCATGCTGGCAGCTAGCAAGGAAGCTGCCGAAGCACGTTATGCCGAAGCTGCAGCAAAATATCGCGGCGTTATCCAAACCGCAGTGAAGGAAACCGAAAGCGCCTTGGTGAATCTGCACGCGACCGGCGAAAGGCAAAAAGATGTGGCGATTGCACTACAGAAATTGCAAGCCAACATTGATGCAGTACAGACCCGATACACCGCTGGCTTTGCCAGCAAGATTGATGTGGAAGAAACCAAACGCGCACTGATGAACGCGCAGAAAAATGCGCTTGGCTTGCAGCAAGGCCGTGCGAATGCATGGCTGAATTTGTACCGCGCAGCGGGCGGCGGCTGGGAACAAAACATGCCGATTCCAGAAACAAGCCTGACAGAAAACACTGCTCTGGAAGCCAATATCCATGCGCCTTCCGGCGATGCCTTAAAAGAGGGAAAAACAAATGCCGGTCAATAAAAAACCGAATAAAAAGCTATATATTGGACTGCTGATCGCTACGGTTCTGCTCGGCTTGTGGTGGCTGACAAAGATGACTAGCCCAGGCGTGCAGGAAACTGCAAAAAAAGATGAAGCGCAGATGCCGAAGCAAAGCGTAAAACCCGCGCTCGCCGTCACCACGGTCAAGCCACAACGCACGATGCTAAGTAAAACGATTGCTGCCAATGGTACCGTCGCCGCGTGGCAAGAGGCGATTATCGGCGCAGAGGTCAGCGGCCTTGCGCTCAAGGATGTGCTGGTCAACGTGGGCGACCAAGTGAAACGAGAGCAAGTCTTGGCGCGCTTTAACGACAGCACCATACAGGCCGACCTAGCGCAGGCGCAGGCCAACGTGGCTGACGCCCGAGCGGCCGCGCTGGAAGCCGAAGGCAACGCCGGCCGCGCTCGCAGCATTGCCGATTCCGGCGCATTGAGCAAACAGCAAATCGAGCAGTTATTGACGCTAGAAGCCAGTACCAAAGCGCGTCTTCAAGGCGCACAGGCGGCGGTGAACGTGCAGCAAGTGCGCCTGAAACAAACCATTTTGAATGCACCGGATGACGGCGTGATTTCTTCCCGTACCGCCACAGTCGGACAAGTCGTTTCGCCTGGCGTGGAGCTGTTCCGCATGGTGCGCCAGGGCCGCATCGAATGGCATGGCGAATTCAATTCCGCTGATATTTCTCTGGTTCAGCCCGGCATGGAAGTGGCGCTGACCTTGCCGGACAACAGCGAAATTCGCGGCAAAGTACGCTCGCTCGCGCCAGTGGCCGACAGCGCCACGCGCAACACCATCGTCTATGTGGACATCGCCAAGGGCAGCGCCAAACCTGGCATGTTCGCCAAAGGCAAGCTGCTATTAGCTGCAAACGAAGCCACCACCCTGCCGGCAACCGCCATTGTGATGCGCGACGGCTTTGCCTACGTGATGCAAGTGGATGCAAGCAAAGATATCCGGCAAGCCCATATCAAGCAAATCAAGGTACAGCTGGGCACGCGCGAGGGCGAACTGGTAGAAGTGCTGGGGCTGCCTGCACAAGATGGCGATTACGTGCAATCCGGCGGTGCGTTCCTGGCCGACGGTGATCTGGTCAACGTGGTTAAAGATGCCATGAAAGCCAATATGGATGCGCCTTCCGGGGCGAGAGAATCCGGGACAGGCCAATAATGAATCAGGCCAGCGCAAACTGGAACATATCCAGGTGGTCCATTGAGAACCCGGTACCGGGGATGATTCTGTTCATCCTGCTCACACTGGCGGGACTGATGAGTTTCAATGCGATGAAAATCCAGAACTTCCCCGATCTGGACCTGCCCACCGTCACTGTCACCGCCGCCCTGCCCGGCGCCTCACCCACCCAGCTGGAAAATCAGGTGGCCCGCAAGATCGAGAACAGCCTGGCAAAACTGCAAGGCTTAAGGCACTTGTATACCCGCCTCCAGGATGGCAATGTCACGATTACGGCGGAATTCCGGCTGGAAAAACCCGTGCAAGAAGCTGTAGATGATGTGCGTTCTGCCGTGGCCGAGGTGCGCGCCGATATGCCTGCAGATTTGCGCGAGCCTATCGTGCGCAAGATGGATTTAGCCGGCTCGCCCATCCTCGCTTTTACGATCGCGTCCAGCCACATGGATGACGAAGCGCTTTCATGGTTTGTGGACGACGCACTCACTAAAAAGCTGCTGGCAGTAAAAGGCGTGGGCAGTGTAGTCCGTGTGGGCGGTACCACACGGCAAGTGTGGGTAGAGCTCGATACCGCCAGATTGCAGTCTCTGAATGCTTCGGCGGCCGACATCTCCCGCCAGCTAGGCGCTATCCAGCTGGAATCTTCCGGCGGAATCACAAAACTGAGCGGCAGCGAGCAACCAATACGTACCATTGCGACGGTAAAAAGTGCTGACGAACTCGGTGCCATGAGCATTATTTTGAGCGACGGGCGCAAAATCCGCCTGAGTGAAATCGCAGCGATTAAAGACACGTTTGCCGAACCTAAAACCGCAGCGCTGCTAAACGGCAAAAAGGTGTTGGGCTTTGAAGTAACGCGCAGCCGCGGCGCCAGCGAAATCGAAGTGGGCGCCGGGATCAACCGGGCGCTGGAGGAAATCCGCGCACAACATTCGGATATTTCATTAACCAAAGCGTTCGATTTTGTGGAGCCGGTACAGACAGAGTTCAATGCTTCCATGACCATGCTCTACGAAGGAGCGGCGCTGGCCGTGCTTGTCGTACTGCTGTTTTTACGCAATTTCCGCGCGACGTTTGTCTCCGCCGTTGCGCTGCCGCTTTCTGTCATTCCTGCTTTTATAGGCATGCACGCGTTTGGTTTCAGCATCAATGTGGTCACGCTGCTGGCGTTGTCACTTGTCGTGGGGATTCTGGTAGACGACGCGATTGTGGAGGTGGAAAACATCGTGCGCCATGTGCGCGGGGGCAAGTCACCACGCGACTCGGCCATTGAAGCGACTGAAGAAATCGGTCTGGCTGTGATTGCAACCACCTTCACGCTCATTGCCGTATTCCTGCCTACCGCGTTCATGAGCGGTATTCCTGGCAAGTTCTTCAAGCAATTCGGCTGGACGGCCGCCATTGCGGTGTTTGCCTCCCTGGTTGTCGCTCGCCTGCTTACGCCAATGATGGCCGCCTACATGATACGTGACAGCAAGGGCAAGCATGAAGACGGTATCGTGATGCGCGGCTACATGCACCTTGCCAGATGGTGCATCCAGCATCGTCTCCTGAGCACGACGTTCGCTATCGGCTTTTTTACATTCTCACTCTGGCTGATCCAGTTCCTGCCCACCGGCTTCGTCCCCGCCGACGACAACTCGCAAAGCCAGGTACGGCTTGAGCTCGCGCCCGGCAGCACGCTGGCAGAGACGACTGCCAGCGCCGAATATGCACGCAAGCTTTTAATGCAAATCAAGCATGTGAAAAGCGTTTACACCACCGTAGGCGGCGGCGCAGCCGGTAGCGATCCCTTTGCCGGAGGCGTGGCTAACGAAACGCGGCAGGCCATATTAACCTTGCAGTTGGATCCGCGTGGTCAGCGACCCAAAAAGCAAGTTATTGAGAAAGAAATCCGCGAGAAGATGCAAAGCCTGCCTGCCGCACGCATCACGGTCGGGTTAGGCGGCTCAGGCGAGAAATACATGGTGGCACTCACCGGTGATGACGGCAACCTGCTGCGCGGGGCTGCACGCGCCTTTGAACGCGACCTGCGCACATTGAAAGGTCTCGGCAATATCGGCAACACCGCAGCACTGGTACGGCCAGAGATCATTGTCACGCCTGATTCCGCCAAAGCAGCAGACTTGGGTGTCACGACTGCCGCCATCGGTGAAACGCTGCGTATCGCCACAGCGGGGGATTACGAGCAGCTGCTGCCGAAAATGAACCTGGAGCAACGCCAAGTGCCGATTGTGGTAAAAATCAACGAGGAAGCCAAACATGACCTGAGCGTACTCGGCAAGCTCGCCGTACCGGGCAGCCGTGGGCCGGTGCCACTGGAACAAGTCGCCACGCTGGAAATGCAAAGTGGCCCGGCGGTGATAGACCGTTTCGACCGTACGCGCAACATCCAATTCAACATTGAGTTATCCGGCGCGTCACTGGGCGACATCAGCACCCAAGCCAAGCAACTGCCAAGCATCCAGCGCTTGCCTGCCGGTGTACATTTTACCGAGATGGGGGATTCCGAAATGATGACGGAGCTATTCCAGAGTTTTGGTCTCGCCATGCTCACCGGGGTTATCTGTATTTACTTCGTGCTGGTATTGCTGTTCAAAGACTTTTTGCAGCCGGTTACAATTCTGGTTGCACTACCACTCTCGTTGGGCGGCGCATTCCTGGGCTTGATGGTCGCGCAGAACCCGCTTTCCATGCCTTCACTGATCGGGTTGGTAATGCTGATGGGCATTGCCACCAAGAACTCCATCCTTCTGGTTGAATACGCGATTATGGCACGCCGCGATTACGGCATGGCGCGGCTGGAAGCCTTGCTGGATGCGTGTCACAAACGTGCCAGGCCGATTGTGATGACCACTATCGCCATGACCGCAGGCATGCTCCCAATTGCGCTTTCCTGGGGTGCGGGCGACAATTCGTTCCGCGGTCCAATGGCGGTTTCCGTCATTGGCGGCCTGCTTACTTCGACTGTGCTCAGCCTGTTGATTATTCCGGTGGCGTTTACCTTTGTGGATGATTTTGAAAGGTGGGTAAGCCGGACATATGCCAAAATCAGGGGCGTTTTGGGTTAGACTGAATAAAGCGCTATAATTCTGTCATGATCATTATTACCGGCGGCGCAGGCATGATAGGCTCTATCACCGCCTGGCACTTCAATACATACCTCAACCGCGATGACTTGGTGATTGTGGACCACGTCACGCACGAAGACCAATGGCAGAACCTGGTCAAACGCCGTTATGCGTTTTATCTGGACAAAGATCAATTGTTTGCCTGGCTAGACGGTCACACCGATATAGATGCCATCATCCACATGGGGGCTATCAGCGCCACCACCGAGCGCGACTTCAACAAGCTAGTCGCCGATAACATTCAGTACTCTCAGGCTCTATGGACTTGGTGCGCTCAAAACAAGGTGCCGTTCTTCTATGCCAGCTCTGCCGCCACTTACGGCGATGGCGACGCGGGTTATAATGATGCCAGCATCGATAGCCTGCGTCCGCTGAACGGCTATGGTTATTCCAAGCACTTCTTTGACCAATGGGTACTGCGTCAGGTAAATGCAAATCAGCCTGCACCACCAAGCTGGGCTGGCTTCAAGTTCTTCAACGTATATGGCCCCAACGAATACCACAAAGGCCGGATGGCAAGCGTGGCCTTCCACACATTCAATCAGTTCCGCGAAACGGGGGCAATGAAGCTGTTCAAAAGCGACAAGCCCGGTGTGGCAGATGGCGAACAACAACGTGACTTTGTGTATGTGAAAGATTGTGCCGCCATTATCGCGCACTTTTTCGCTGGCAATGGTCAGAACGGTATATACAACATCGGCACAGGTAAAGCACGCAGTTTTAGGGATTTGGCTACTAATGTCATGACAAGCATGGGTAAAGCGCCCAATATCACCTACATTGAGATGCCGGATGATTTGAAGGGCAAATACCAGTATTTCACCGAAGCACCGATGGGCAAGATCCGCGCTGCCGGCTACACGGCGCCAATGACTACTCTGGAAGATGGCGTGCGCGACTACGTGCAGAATTATTTAATGAAATCAGACCCTTACTGTTAGGGAGTCAAGATGAAGTATGTAGATTTTTTAAAAACCCAGCATGCAGTACATATGCAGATGTATGAAGCGTTGCCTGCCTTGTTTCCTTTAATCTCTGAAGTGGGTGTGCTTCTGCAAACGACCATCAAAAATGGGGGCAAGATACTGTTATGCGGCAATGGCGGCAGCGCTGCGGATAGTCAGCATATCGCCGCAGAGATTGTCGGCCGCTTCCAGAAGGAACGTAAAGGTCTGCCTTCTATCGCCCTGACCACAGATACTTCCATCCTGACCTCGGTAGGCAACGATTACGGTTATGACTATATCTTTGCTCGTCAGGTAGAGGCCTTATGCACGCCGAAAGATGTACTGATAGGCCTGACCACCAGCGGCAATAGTGCCAACGTGGTACGTGCCATCGAAACAGCCAATGAAATCGGCGCTGTCACCATCGGACTCACCGGAGGCACCGGTGGCAAAATGAACGCCTTGTGTACCCATAACATCGTTGTGCCTTCCAGCGTCACAGCGCGCATACAGGAAGCGCATATCTTTATCGGCCATTGCCTGTGCGAAATCATCGAGTCTGACTAGATGCAACAAGCCCTAATTGATACCGTCAAGCGCTTTGGCAATACTCCGCAACATGCGCTTGTCATTGGCGATGTCATGCTTGACCGCTATTTGATGGGCGAAGTCGGGCGCATTTCGCCAGAAGCGCCAGTGCCCATCGTGCTGGTGAAAAGCGAGCAATTACGCGCGGGCGGCGCTGCAAATGTGGCTGCCAACCTGGCATTACTGGGGATTCGTACGCATCTGGTGGGCTGCGTAGGTGACGACACTGAAGCCGCAGGCCTTATCCGTCTGGTGTCGGACAGCGGCACGCAAGCCAGATTCATCACCAGTGCAACCCGCCCAACTATCGCCAAGACCCGCGTCATTGGCGGACACCAGCAAATGCTGCGTCTGGATCAAGAAGACAACGCGGCTTTCTCCGTGGAAGAAACCATCGCCCTGCTAACCGCGGTTGAAGCCGAAATCGCACAGAAGCCGGCGATTGTCATTCTTTCCGATTACGCCAAAGGCTTGCTGAGCACACAGATTTGCCAGCAAGTTATCCAGCAATGTAAATCAAAAAAAATCCCTGTGCTGGTTGACCCGAAAGGCAAGGATTACAGCAAGTATCAAGGCGCAACCGCCTTGACCCCCAACAAAAAAGAAACGGCGGAAGCATGCAACACCACGACGCTGGATGTAGATTTGCTGGCAAAAGCCGCGCAATTGAAAACATCCCTAAAACTGGATTTTCTGGCCGTCACACGCGGCGAAGAAGGCATCACACTGGTCGAGGATACTGCACATCACTTGCCTGCCACCGCAAAACAAGTATTTGATGTCTCCGGCGCTGGCGACACTGTGATTGCGACACTTGCAGCGGGATTGATGCATGACCTATCGCCTTTGCAAAGTTTGGAACTAGCCAACATCGCAGCAGGCGTGGTCGTTGGCAAACTGGGAACAATCCCCATCACACAGGCCGAACTGCTGGACGCGCTGGCAACCAAGCAAGGTAGCGAACAGGCGCACAAGATATGCAACTTGCCCGAATTGCTTGCCAAAGTAAAAACATGGCGGCAAGCCAGGCAAAAGATTGTGTTCACCAATGGTTGTTTTGATTTGCTGCATGCGGGGCACGTCACTTACCTGGAAGCTGCGAAAAAACGAGGCGACAGGCTGATTCTTGGACTCAACACCGATCGTTCTGTACGCGCACTCAAGGGCGAGACTCGCCCGGTCGTACATGAAAACGACCGCGCCCGCGTGCTGGCGGCACTGGAAAGTGTGGATGCCGTCATTCTATTTGACGAAGATACGCCTTTGAATCTCATCCATGCCGTCAAGCCCGATGTGATCGCCAAAGGCAGTGACTACACGGCTGACCAAGTCGTGGGTGGCAAGGAAGTACAAAGCTGGGGGGGCGAAATCGCCTTGATTGAGTTGGTGGAAGGCCGCAGCACCAGCAAACTTATCCAAAAAATAAATACTTAGTCAAAAAAATGAACGCCTGATGGCAGAAAAAATCCTCATTCTTGGCCCTTCCTGGGTGGGCGACATGGTGCTGGCGCAAAGCCTCTTCAAGACGCTCAAGGCTAAGCAGCCGGATTGTCAGATTGATGTTGCCGCACCCGCCTGGACCTTACCCTTGCTGGAACGCATGCCGGAAGTGAGCGAAAAGATCGCGCTGCCTTTCAAACATGGCCAAGCCGCAATATGGCAACGCATCAAGCAGGGCAAGGCTCTGAAAAACAAAGGCTATACACAAGCCATCATCCTGACCAACTCGTTCAAATCCGCCATCCTGCCTTGGGCAGCAGGCATTCCTAAACGTACCAGCTTTCTCGGGGAGATGCGTTACGGCTTAATCAATGATGTTCGCCCATTGGACAAAACCAAACTCAAGAAAACCGTAGAGCGTTTTGTTGCTTTGGGGCTGGATAAAGGTTCATCTTTGCCGCACACCCTGCCCATCCCGTCATTGCTGGCATCGCCAGAAGCCGCATGGGTACTGGCTTCCAGGCATGGCATTTTGAACAATAATAGCAAAATCCTAGGGCTTTGCCCCGGTGCAGAATACGGTGAAGCCAAGCGATGGCCGGCAGAATATTTCGCCGAAGTCGCCGGGCATGCCATCAATCAAGACTGGCGGGTCGTGCTGTTCGGTTCGGATAAAGATGTGCCGGTAACGGGACAGATCAATCGCCTCACGCAAAACCGATGTGTGGATCTGGGTGGCAAAACCAAGCTGGGCGAAGCCATCGACATCATGTCGCTATGCGACACTGTCATCAGCAATGACTCAGGCCTGATGCACGTTGCCGCGGCACTGGATAAAAAACTGATCGCCATTTTTGGCAGCAGCGACCCTTACCATACGCCACCGATGCACCACGGTGCTGTGATTGAATATCTTGGGCTAGAATGTAGCCCGTGCTTTGAACGCACATGCCCATTAGGACATATGGATTGTTTGCGTAAGATTTCAGCGCAGGAAATCAGCAGTAAAATTTAGCCATGAACGCTTTTACTAAAAGGATTGATCAACTGCAGCCTAGCCATGTACTTTGGTGGGGCGCTATTACGGCTGCTGTACTGGCCGGCTGGATGCCATATATCCAGCACGGATGGATCAACCCCGACACCCTTCTGTACTTTGAACAGGCAAGGCTAATCTCTTTGGGAGATTGGAAGGGGGCCTTTCATGTGTTCAACTGGCCTTTTTATGGCGCCTGCATTGCAGTAGTGCATCAGCTTACCAGCTTAAGCATCCATCAATCAGCCCAATTGCTGAATATGCTATTTTTTAGCATTACAGTAGCCGGCTTTTTAAGCATCATCCGATTGGCTGGCGGTACATCTCGTACCATGGTAGCCGGTTTACTGCTGCTGTTCAGCGCGCAATACATTGTGGGCGACGTATTGGAAATGTTGATGCGTGACGAAGGCTTCTGGGCATTTTATCTCAGTGCGATTTTCTTTTTTATTCGTTACTATCAAACCCGCCAGCTTCAAGATGCACTGCTATGGCAGCTCAGCATGATGATCGCCACCTTGTTCAGAATCGAAGCTATCCTGTATTTATTCTTCATACCATCTGTGTTCCTGTCCAATCAGGCATTGCCATATAACCAGCGTATCAAGCACTTCTTGATCTGCCATTCATTCACCATCGCGCTTTTGATACTCGCCTGCATTGCTCTCGCGGCGACCCCAGGATTGAGCATGCAGCAGTTCGGACGACTGCAAGAAGTGTTCAGCCTGAACCTTTATCATGAACTCACACAGAATCTGTTTACTCGCGCAGAAATCATGTCACATGAAGTGCTTGGCGAGTATCTTGAGGAATTTGCCATTGCCGGGCTGCTGCTCACTTTCGTGCTGGTCATTATCTCCAAAATATTCACCGCAGGAGGCGTGTTAGGAACGGTTTTGGCAGGCTTGTGCATGAAAGAAAAACCGCACCTCATCAACCAAACCGTGAGACATGTGTTATTCGCGGTAATGCTCATCGCGCTCATCTCCATGGCGCTCATCATCACCAAGGTGTTTGTCCTGTCTAGCCGCTATGTCGTGGCGTTCGCCTGGGTGCTGCTTATTTATGCCGCTTTTTACTTGGCCAACCTATGGTCAAAGAACAATAAAAGATACAGCTGGATCAATTACCTGATCATATTCATCATCGCGCTTGGATTGATCAAAAACGTCATGCCGAAACAATCCGACTATAACTACATGCAAGAAGCTGTCGCATGGGTGAAGACTTACAATATAGATAATAAACCTGTATTTTATGATGAGGCACGCTTGCGCTATTATGCAGGTCAACCATTTATTGGAACATGGCCAGACACGTGGTTAAAATTTGCTGAAAAAGTAAATAGCAGAAGTATCATTCAGTATGATTATTTAGTAATCAGTCATTCAGCGAAGCATCAGGACAGAAAGAAATGGATAGAAGAAAAACTGCCTAACTATTCGTATATAAAACATTTTGAAGGTCCTAAAGGTAAAAAACATATTGTTGTGTATAAAAAACTTCATGAGCAACAATAGCTTCTTATGTAACATTCAGCGCTCAATTAAAAGGTCGACTACTTAAGGATTAGCAACAATAATGTTAATCAATTTAATAATGATAAACACAACAGTATAATAAGCATCTCAGACGACCATCTTATTCAAGAAGGCGAATGTAATTCTTCCGAAAGATTGCGCCCATGACACATTCTACTGATTACCCTGCATGCCCTATATGCTCTAGCAGTTCAAGGTTTGATTTTAGTAGCCGAGATCTGATGTTTGATTACCATCGTAGATATGATTATGCCGTTTGCACCAAGTGTGATCTAGTTTTTCAAACTCCCGCGCCTTCAAACGAAGAAATTGCCAGTTTTTATCCTAGTGACTATGAAGTCTATGACGAAGAGTCAAAACAAAAACATATATCCAACTGGCGTAAATCCAATTTAAAAATACACCATGGCTATGGCCATCTGGATACGCATTGGCTGCTTGATTTTATTTGCATGATTTTTACCAAGAAAAATAAACAGGGCGAGCTTTCATACAATCCCAATGCCACTTTACTCGATATTGGATGTGGTAATGGAAGGTACTTAGAGGGCATGAAGAAGCTTGGCTGGCATGTTAAAGGGGTCGAGTTTAACGAAGGCGCGGTCAAGGTATGCAAGTCCAGTGGGCTAGATGTGCATCATGGTGACTTATTCTCAGCAAAATTAGAAAGCAATAGTATAGATATTATTCATCTTAGCCATGTGATCGAGCACCTTCCAGACCCGGTTAGATTCTTTGCTGAAGCTGCCAGAATATTAAAACCCGACGGTCTTTTTCTGATAAAAACGCCTAACAGTAATGCGCTTGGCAGGTCGTT
>Ga0233425_10007956_pt1 | contig 14460 bp, 13 predicted proteins | sample Watercolumn_Towu_2_FD_181712 | JGI IMG/M metagenome (GOLD analysis project Ga0233425, IMG submission 181712) | Freshwater microbial communities from Lake Towuti, South Sulawesi, Indonesia - Watercolumn_Towuti2014_140_MG | ecosystem: Environmental > Aquatic > Freshwater > Lake | place...
GTCCGGAAAGGCGGCGCAGACGGCCTTCAGGCCAGAAAGAAGCGACGGCAAAAGCTTCATCCCCACGGTGAATCATTTTTTCAATGATTTGGGAATCCTGAAAATTCGCTACTTTTAGAATTGCTGATGATGGCGCACAATTTCCTCGGGGCGAACGGGCGAAGGCTTTCCTATCGCCCCGGCTCTTGTTGCGGAACGGCTTGCCGCGCTTTTCTCCGCGTGGCATGGCGTGGCCCACAGGCTCCTACCGGACTGCGCAATGACAGCTTCCCCCTACGATCGCGATCTCGACCGCAACCCCGCCAACTTCCAACAGCTCACGCCGACGACTTTTCTGGCGCGGGCGGCGGCGGTGTTTCCCGACCGCGTCGCCATCGTTCACGGCGACCTGCAACGGACCTACGCGGAGTTTTATGCCCGTTCGCGGCGTCTCGCGAGCGCGCTTGTCGCGCGCGGCGTAAAGGGCGGCGACACGGTCTCCGTCATGCTGGCCAACACGCCGGCGATGCTGGAGTGCCATTACGGCGTCCCCATGAGCGGCGCCGTGCTGAACACGCTGAACACCCGTCTCGACGCGGCGATTCTGGCCTTCACGCTGGATCACGCGGAGACGAAGTTTCTCGTCGTCGACCGCGAATTTTCGGGCATCATCGCCGAAGCGCTCGAACTCGCAAAGGCGAAGCCCTTGATCGTCGATTACGACGATCCGGAATATGACGGCCCCGGCGGGCGGCTGGGGGACGTCGAATACGAGGCGCTCCTGGCCGAGGGCGATCCCGCCTTCGCCTGGTCGCCGCCGCCGGACGAATGGGACGCGATTTCGCTCAACTACACGTCCGGCACCACCGGCGATCCAAAGGGCGTCGTCTATCATCATCGCGGCGCCTATCTCTTAGCGCTCGGCAATGTGCTCACCGGCGACATGGGTCGCCATCCCGTCTATCTGTGGACGCTGCCGATGTTCCATTGCAACGGCTGGTGCTTTCCCTGGTCGCTCTCCGTCGCCGCCGGAACGCATGTGTGCCTGCGGCAGGTGCGCGCCGGCAAGATTTACGAACTGATGGCCGAGCATGGCGTCACGCATCTGTGCGGCGCGCCGATCGTGATGTCGACGCTGCTCAACGCCACGGAGGCGGAGAAACGCCCGCTCGAAACGACGGCGCGCTTCTTCACCGCCGCCGCGCCGCCGCCGCAGGCGGTGCTGGCCGCGATGAAGGCGGCGGGTTTCGAGGTGACGCATCTTTACGGCCTTACGGAAACCTACGGCCCGGCCGCCGTCAACGAATGGCAGGACGAGTGGGACGCCCTGGACGACGCGGGCCAGGCGCAAAAGAAGGCGCGCCAGGGCGTGCGCTACCTCGTGCTCGAAGACCTCGACGTGAAGAATCCCGATACGATGGAGAGCGCGCCGCGCGACGGCGAGACCATGGGCGAGGTGATGTTCCGCGGCAATGTCGTGATGAAGGGCTATCTGAAGAACAGATCCGCCTCCGACAAGGCCTTTGCAGGCGGCTGGTTTCATTCCGGCGATCTCGGCGTGATGCATCCCGACGGCTACATTCAGCTCAAGGACCGCTCGAAGGACATCATCATTTCCGGCGGCGAAAACATCTCCTCGATCGAGGTCGAAGACGCGCTGTTCAAGCATCCGAAGGTGCGGGCGGCGGCTGTCGTGGCGGCGCCCGACGAGAAATGGGGCGAGACGCCCTGCGCCTTCGTGGAGCTCAAGGACGGGGAGAGCGCGACGGCGGAAGAGTTGATCGCCTGGACCCGCGACCGCCTGGCGCATTACAAATGTCCGCGCCATGTGGTCTTTGGCGAGTTGCCGAAGACCTCGACGGGCAAGGTGCGCAAATATGTGCTGCGCGATCGCGCCAAGGCGCTTTCGGGCGAGTGATACAGTCGCCGGCTGATCTGTTCGCCTGCCGCTGTCATTCCGGGCGAGGCGAAGGCTCGCCCCGGAATCCAGGAGCGGCTGGAACATCCGAGAATATGTGGGGTTTGCCCTGGATTCCGGGTTCTTCGCTTCGCGAAGCCCCGGAATGACACAGGGAAGCGATCAGCCGAATCGGCATGACTGGCGCCGAACGGAAGATCACTGCGCCGTTGGCTCTGATCTTCTAAGACCGATTCCTCAAAAAGAGCCGTCAGCAGCCGCAGGCGCGGCCGCTGACGCTTTTTCGCCGCGCCGCCTTGCGCGGCGCGCGACGAACACCCTATCCGGCGATCAGAAGAAGAAGCTCAGAACGCCGCCCGCGAGAGCGCCGACGACGCCCGCGGCGACCGTGTTCGCGACGCCGCCCAGACCCGCCGAGGCGAGACCGCCCAGGATCACGCCGCCGATGGCGGCGAAGATGTAGGTGTTCGTGGTGATCTCGAATTCCTTCTCAGCCATTTGTCTCACTCCTCTTTCGTTTCCGGAGGTTGCGTCTTATCGTTCGCGTCGTGACGCATGCGCTCCCGCCCCCGGGGGGCCGTCTCTGCGACAGGCTGAGGTTAACATAACCGCGTCTTCTGTCCAGACGCGGCGACCCGCTCCAAATAATCCTTTTTGCAGGGGTTTCGTGGCCGCAAACCCCAATGATTTCCGGCCTTAGAATAATTCCAAACCCATTTTCCGCGGCGCGGGCGCCAAAAAAACTTTTCCTTGGCCGTTGCTTTTTTTCGTTAACCGAGGCGCCGGGCGCCCTCGGCGTCCCGGGCAGGGTCGAAAATCCGGCGCGGCGCGGCTATACCCGCCCCATGACCGACCTCGCGACTCAAGCCTTTGCGGGACGCTGGCGCGCCGCGCTCGCGCCTTTGCGGCCATTGCTGCCCTATGTCCTGCGGCAAAAGCGAATCGTCGCGCTGGCGCTCGTCGCGCTGACCGTGGCGGCCGGCGCCACGTTGACCCTTCCGTTTGCGGCGCGCGGCATGATCGACCACGGCTTCAAGGCGGAGGGGGCCGGCGCCGTCGACGCCTATTTCGCCGCGATGATCGCCGTCGCCGCCGTCCTCGCTCTCGCCTCGGCGTCGCGCTACCACCTCGTGACGACGCTGGGCGAGCGCATCGTCGCCGATCTGCGCGCGAACGTGTTCGCCCATCTCGCCGATCTCGACGCCGCTTTCTACGACTCGGCCAAGACCGGCGAATTGCTGTCGCGCCTGACCGCCGACTCGACGCAGATCAAATCGGCGCTGGGGTCTTCGGCGTCGGTCGCCTTGCGTAATCTTTTCATGTTTCTCGGCGCGATCGCGATGATGGTCGCGACCAGCCCGAAACTTTCGGGCGTGACGCTGATCGCCATTCCGCTCATCGTCGCGCCGCTCGTCGCCTCCGGGCGCGCCGTGCGTCGCCGCTCGCGCCATGCGCAGGACACGCTGGCGCAGGCCTCCGCCTATGCGGCGGAGAGCCTGGGCGCCGTGCGGGTCATGCAGGCCTGCGGGGCGCAGGGGACGGCGGTCGCGCGTTTCGCCGAAGCGGTCGAGGCGGCCTTCGAGGCGGCGCGCGAGGCGACGCGCGCGCGCGCCTTCGTCACGGCCGCGGCGATCTTTCTCGCCTTCGCCAGCGTCGTCGCCGTTCTCTGGTTCGGCGCGCGCGACGTTCTGGCCGGGCGCATCACCTCGGGCCTGCTGTCGCAATTCGTGCTCTACGCCGTGCTGGGCGCGAGTTCGCTCGGCGAACTTTCGCAGGTGTGGAGCGAGATTTCCGCGGCGGCGGGGGCGGCGGGGCGGATCGCCGAGCTTCTGGCCGCACGTCCGCGCATCGTCGCCCCGGCGCGGCCGCAGGCGCCGCCGGAGCCGATCCGGGGCCGCATCGTCTTCGACAACGTCGACTTCCGCTATGCGACGGGCGGCGGCGCGCCGGCGATCGACGGATTGAGCCTCGTCGTCGCGCCCGGCGAGCGCGTCGCGCTGGTGGGGCCCTCGGGCGCGGGCAAGTCCACGCTCTTCGCGCTGCTGCTGCGTTTCTACGACGTGGAGGCGGGATCGATCTCGCTCGACGGCGTCGACCTGCGCGACTTCGATCCCGCGCGGCTGCGGCGCGCCATCGCGCTCGCGCCGCAGGATCCTGTGATCTTCGGCGCCAGCGTCGCCGAAAACATCGCTTACGGCCGCGAGAACGCGCCGCGCGCAGCGATCGAGGCGGCGGCGCGCCGCGCCCAGGCGCACGACTTCATCGCGTCGTTGCCGCAAGGCTACGACACGCAGATCGGCGAGCGCGGCGTCACGCTCTCCGGCGGCCAGCGTCAGCGGCTCGCCATCGCGCGCGCCATTCTCGCCGACGCGCCGGTGCTGCTGCTCGACGAGGCGACCTCCGCTCTCGACGCCGAAAACGAGGCCGCCGTGCAGGCGGCGCTGCACGACGTGATGCAGGGGCGCACCAGCCTCGTGATTGCGCATCGCCTCGCCACGGTGCTGGAGGCGGACCGCATCGTCGTGATGGAGGCTGGGCGGATCGTCGAAGAAGGGACTCACGCGAGCCTGACCGCCAAGGGCGGGCTTTACGCGCGGCTCGCGAAGCTGCAGTTCGACGCGGCGCGGGCGGGGTAGGCGCGGCGCGGAGGCTGGCGTATATTCAGGTCATGACGCGGACCATCGAAACGGCGATTATCCCTGCGCAAGCGGCGCCGACGGCTACCTACGAAAGCGACGTCGTCGCCTGGTCGCGGGAGCAGGCGCGACTGCTGCGCGTCGGCGAGTTCGCGCGGCTCGATATTGAACATATTGCGGACGAGATCGAAGACGTGGGCAAGAGCGAACAGCGGGAACTCGCCAATCGCATGGCTGTGCTCTTGGCGCATTTGCTCAAGTGGCGATTTCGGAAGGATCGCCGAAGCCGAAGCTGGATCGCGACGATTCGTGTTCAGCGCGTCGCCGTCGAGCGCCGGCTCAATCGTATGCCGAGCCTGAAGGCGTCGCTGCGCGATCCCGAATGGTGGGCGGACGCATGGGCCGACGCAATTCTGCAGGCCGCCAATGAAACCGGCCTCGACGTGACGACGTTCTCCGACGCCTGCCCCTGGGAGGCGGCCGATATCCTTTCCGAGGATTGGCTGCCGGAGTGAGTTTGCGTCGACAGGGCTCGCCCGGCGCCCCCCCAAAAAAAACCGGAAGGCGCGGGGCCTTCCGGGGTTGACGAGCGATCGGGATCGCGCGCGTCGGTCGCCGTTGTCGGTCAGTCCGTCCACGGCGTCAGATGCAGCGGCGCGCCGGCGGCGGAGCTGGCGATGGAGCCGAAGGCGTTTTGCAGTCCCTGTCCGTCCGAGGCGCTGAAGGCGTAGGTGGGTTCGCTGGCGCAGGCCCTCAGACGGGTTTCCGCGTCCGTCTTTTCCGCCGGCGTCAGATAGGCGGAGAAGAGCACGGTATAGATCTTAATTCCCTTCGCCTTGGCGTTCGTGCAAGCCGCCGCCAGCCGGTCGTTAAAGAACGTCGTCGCTCCGGCGAAGGTCGAGATGCCATTGGCCCAGTCAAAACGGCCCGAGCCGAGATAGCCGTAGGCGGTGTATTCGGAGATATGGCTGGTGTCTCGGCTGGTCGGACGATCGCCGTTGTCGTTCATCTCGTTGATGCCGTCGGTCATCAGCACGATCACCTTCTTGAGGCCCGCCGCGCTGTACGGCCTGCCGTCGGCGTAGGGAGCCTCGGGCGACAGCGTCCGCCAAGCCCACATCAGCCCTTCCGAGACGATCGTGCCGCCGTTGTCCCAGTATCGCATCGCCTCGATCGAGGAGATCACGTCGCCCTGATTATTCGTCAGGCGCGTCACCGGCTCCGGGCAGCCGGAATTCGGCCCATAGGTTTTGCCGTCGCCGGTCTCGCGGACAATCGCGGAATTGGTCGCGCGGTCGTATTTGAGGATGTTCTCGCCGCTCCAGCCGCCGGTCTCCAGGGTCCAGCCCCAGTTCGAGGCGGACGGATTCGTTCCCGACGACGGGATCGAGCCGTCGGCAAGGTAGTTGTTCTTGAACCCCTGGTTCGCCGCGACATATTCGCCGGGTGCGACATAGGCCCATCTCAAGACGGAGTAATCCGGCTCGTCCGGCGCGAAATAGGGCGTGAACAGAGTTTTCGCGTTGCTGGCGGTCGGCGCGTCGTCCGTCACGTCATAGTCTTTGTGCGCGGCGTTCGCGCCATACATCGCGTTAAGCTCGGCCCGGGTTGCGCGCGCCTCGACGCAGCCTTTCCAGGCGACGGTGGCGGAGCCGCTCTGCCCCTTCACGCGGTTGAACAATTCGTAATTGCTCACCGTACTGGGATTGGTCAGCCAGTCGCAGGTGCCTGAACTCGTGCCCGAATTCCAGTACGTGCCGAAACCCGCAGGAACCTTGTACCACTTCTTGTTGTTGCCGGGACTAGTGTTCGCCGTCGACTGGCGGTCGGTGAGGGTCAGCGGCAGGACCGTGTTGGGCGTCACGTCCGCGGCGTGGGCGGAGGAGACGCCGAACAGTTCCTGCGCCATGCGGCGGAAGGGGTTCAGAAGTTCGATCAGATCGTTGGCGTCGCCGCTGCCGCCGCCGCCGCCGCCCCCGCCGCCGCCGCCGCCGCCCCAGTTGTGGGCGCAGTTTTGATGATAGGCGATCCACCCGCCGCGGAACCAGTCGCCGGTCCAGGGCGCGCTGGCGGCGGTGTCGACGTATGTCAGGCTGGGCAGGCCCGGATTGACCGCCGCGACATAAGGCACGACGCTGACCTTGACCGCGCCGCCGCTGCCGCCGCTCATCACCGACTGCACGAGATTCCTGGCGGCGGTCTTCAGCGCCGTCATGTCGTTCTGCATGGAGCCGGTGTTGTCGAGCGCCAGGGCGATCTCCAGCGGCTGGTCCGAGGAAGCGCCGATGGTCTGGGCCTGCGACTTTGTGGCGACGTTGATGGAGGAAACCTGAGCGAGCTTCATGATGCTCGTCGGCATCGCGGCGCTGACCCTCACCTGATAGACGCCGGCCGCCGGCTCGGTCTCCAGGACCGTCACAGTCAGACCGCTGGCGTAACTCGCCAGGTTCGCTTTGACGATGTTTTCCGCGAGAATCGCGCGCGCCTCTTGGGTAAGGCTGGATTTCGAGCCGACGGCCAGCGCGGCGGAGTCGCCGGCCGCCTGCAGATGCGAGCGGAGGATGGCGACCCTGCTGTAATCCACCGCGGCGCCAATCATGAGGAACATGGGGATCGCTGCGAGACCGAAAATCATGCCGACAGAGCCGGACCGATCATTGAAAAAGCACCGGTTCGCGGTGGAGCGGAGAAGGCGCTTGCGGGAAGGTGACGTAAGCATTGGATACGCCTCAACTAGAGCGAGTGGTCGCATGTTGATATTCGTCGGGGGTCAAGCGGACGTTAATTCGTTCCCTGAAATTTTCGCGCCGGTCTTCGAAAAACTCTTAATCAATCAGGGGTCTTTGAAAAATTTTATGCATTTTCCATGGCTTGCCCGCGCCGCGCCGCGCTCTTCGCCGACGGCTTGGCCGGTCCGGCGCGGGTTCGAGGTTCAAAATTTGCCTTCCAAACGATTAATGCTATGAGCACGCGCCAACCCGCTCGCCGCCGACGGCGCAGGCAAGTTTGCGCAGCCTGCGTAAACTCGGCTGCGCGGCGACACGAAGCGCCCCGCGGCGGCCGTCCCCGCCGGCCCTCCCCGCCGGTCCATGGAGTTGGCTGATGAATTCCAAATTCGCGTCCCTTGCGGCCGAGGCCCTGACCTTCGACGACGTGTTGCTGCGTCCCGGTCATTCGCGGGTCATGCCGTCGGGCGTCGACGTGTCGTCGCGGCTCACGCGCGACATCACGCTCAACCTACCGATCGTCTCCGCCGCGATGGACACGGTGACCGAGGCGCGGCTCGCCATCGCCATGGCGCAGGCCGGCGGCCTCGGCGTCATCCACCAGAACCTTTCCCCCGAGGCTCAGGCCGCCGAAGTGCGCAAGGTGAAGCGCTACGAAAGCGGCATGGTGGTCGATCCGATCACCATCTTCCCCGACGAGACGCTCGCCGACGCGCTCGCGTCCATGGCGCGGTTCGGTATTTCCGGCATCCCCGTCGTCGAGCGCGCGCCGGGCGGAAAGAAGGGCCGGCTCGTCGGCATTCTCACCAACCGAGACGTGCGCTTCGCGCAGGACAAGAGCCAGCCCGTCGCCGAACTGATGACCAGGCAGTTGGTCACGGTTCGCGAGGGGGGCGACCAGGACGAGGCCCGCCGCCTCCTGCATCAGCACCGCATCGAAAAGCTGCTGGTGGTGGACGAAGATTACAACTGCGTCGGCCTCGTCACGGTCAAGGACATCGAAAAGGCGACGCTGCACCCGACCGCCTGCAAGGACGCCGAGGGACGGTTGCGCGTGGCGGCCGCGTCGACCGTCGGCGATCACGGCTTCGAACGCGCGCTGCAGCTCATCGACGCGGGCGTGGACTGTGTCGTCGTCGACACGGCGCACGGCCACTCGCAGGCCGTGCTCGATCAGGTCGCGCGGGTGAAGAAGGCCACGAACAAGGTGTCGGTCGTCGCCGGCAACGTCGCCACCGCCGACGGCGTCAAGGCGCTGATCGACGCCGGCGCCGACGCTGTCAAGATCGGCATCGGACCCGGGTCGATCTGCACCACGCGCATCGTCGCCGGCGTGGGCGTGCCGCAGCTCACCGCGATCCTCGACGCGGCGGAGGAAGCGCGCAGGGCGGACGTGCCGGTGATCGCCGACGGCGGCGTCAAATATTCGGGCGATCTCGCCAAGGCCATCGCCGCCGGCGCCGATGTGGTGATGGTCGGTTCGCTTCTCGCCGGCGCCGAGGAGGCGCCGGGCGAAGTGTTCCTCTATCAGGGCCGCTCCTTCAAGTCCTATCGCGGCATGGGGTCCGTCGGCGCCATGTCGGCGGGCTCGGCGACGCGCTATTTCCAGGGCGATGTGAAAGAGCAGTTGAAGCTGGTGCCGGAAGGGATCGAGGGGCAGGTGCCCTATCGCGGCCCGGTCTCGCCGATCCTCTACCAGCTTGCGGGCGGACTGCGCGCCGCGATGGGCTATGTCGGCGCCCCGACAATCAAGGATTTCCAAAAGAAGGCCCAGTTCGTGCGCATTACCGGCGCCGGCCTGCGCGAGAGCCACGTGCACGACGTGACGATCACGCGAGAGAGTCCTAATTATCCGACGGGCGGGTGAGGGAACGCCTGCAACCGCGAGCGCGGAGTCGGAACGCAATGCCAAAGCTTCTCATTGGCGCGGGGCTCGTCCTCATTGTCGTCGGTCTCGCATGGCTGGTCGGCGAGCGGTTCGGCCTTGGACGGCTGCCCGGCGACATCGTCGTAGAGCGCGGAAACGTCCGATTTTACGTCCCGATTACGACATCGTTGATCGTCAGCGTCGCGCTCAGTCTCGCCCTGTGGCTTCTCAATCGATGAAATTGTCCCCGGGGACGCGACGCGGAACGGGGCCGGCTTTGACGCTTGCGAACCCGCCGCGCCACTGGACAGCGCCGCGCCCAAACGCCATAAGGAGCCAAATCCCCGGAGGGCCGGAAGACGCATGTCCTACATCATCCGTTTTTTCACTTGGTGGAACCGCGCCACGCTCAGCACCGGCCTGTGGACGCTGCTCTACGGCGAGCGCGTCGGCGAGGACGAATTCGGCAACGTTTACTACCGCACGCGCGGGGGAAAGATCGATCCGGCGCTGGGGGTCGAACGCCGCTGGGTGATCTATAAAGGCTATTGCGAAGGCTCGGCGACGCCGCCCGGATGGTACGGCTGGCTCCACCACACGACCGACACGCCGCCGACGCAGGAAGATTACAGGGCGAAGGACTGGGAGGCGCCGTATCGGGAAAACCTGAGCGGAACCCCCTTCGCCTATCGCCCGCCGGGATCGATCCTCGCGGCGGGCGAGCGTCCGGCGACGGGCGGGGACTACGCCGCCTGGCGGCCCGAGGGTTGACGGTGAGCCGCGCTCGCGAAACCGTCGCGGTTGCGTGTTTCGAAACTGTCTTGGTCCGACGCCTTTGCTCCGTTGCTGGCGTCACGATGCGACGCGGTGATCCCATGATCTTGTTTGTCCGCCCGGCGCTCTCCTTTAGTCTTCGCGCGCTCCTGCTCGCCGCGGGCTGCGGCCTCGCGGGGGCCGCGACGGCGGAACCGATCCGCCATCCCACCGCCGTCTTCGCGGGACTCGACAAGACGACCGGCCGCATCATCAATTTCGACGTGGCGATCGACGAAACCGTGCAGTTCGGCGCGCTGCAGGTGACGCCGCGCGTGTGCAACACGCGTCCGCAGACCGAGGCGCCGCAGACCACCGGCTTCGTCGAGGTGGACGAGCTGGTCGTCAAGCCGGAGCAGCAGCGCCGGGCGCTGCGCGGCGAGACCAAGATCGAGAAAGGCGAGGCGAAGCGCATCTTCTCGGGTTGGATGTTCGCCGCGAGTCCCGGCCTGCACGGCGTCGAGCACCCCGTCTACGACGTGTGGCTCGTCGACTGCAAAGGCGGCAAGGAAGTTGTGCAGCCGGCGGCCGTTCAGCCAGTCGCGCCGGCCCCGGACGCCGGGGCGCCCGCCGAGGGCGGCAAGAAGAAGCGATCGCGCCGGGTGGAGCCCGCGGCGCCCGCTCCGGTGGAGAATGCGCCGATTGGCCCCGCCGACGCGACCACGCCGCCGCCCGCGGACGGCGCCGTGGTCGGCGAGCCGCCGCCACCCAAGCCGAAAAAGAAGAAGAAACCCAAGCCTCCGGCCGACGCGGGCGCTCCGGCGCAGGGAGGCGGAGGGCTCTTCCCGTTCTGAGGCCGAGCGGGCGAGGCGGCGGCTTAGGCGACGCGGCGAAATAAGCGCTGCAAGGCGCCGTTCCAACCCTCTCCCCGCAAGGCGGGGAGAGGGCAGGGTGAGGGGCTGGGGTTGTTGCCGCGGATGTTGGTCAACCCCGGCAAATCCGCTGGTTTCAGTAGCATTTGCCATCTTGCCCTGGCCCCTCACCCCAGCCCTCTCCCCGTAAACGGGGAGAGGGAGTCGCGCGCCGTCGTGATTCAGTTATTTCGTCCCGTCGCCTTAATCAAAGTCGAACCGCGCTCTCAAGCCTTTGTCTGAGCATGTTCTCATCCAAGAACCGCTGCGCACTTTTTGGGAACATGCTCCAGCGCTCGCGCGCCGGGAATGTGCAGGTCTCGCGGCCAGACGAGGAAGTCGGCCTGCATGGTCAGCGCCGTCTCCAGAGCCGCGTGATAGGTCGCGCGCGAAATTTCGATCGCCCCGAGCGAGGCGAGATGCGCCGTCATGAACTGCGTGTCGAGCAGACGGAACCCGCCGGCGTTCAGCCGCGCGACGAGGTGCGTCAGCGCCACCTTTGAGGCGTCCGTCTCGCGGTGGAACATGCTCTCGCCGAAAAAGGCCGCGCGCAGCGCGACGCCGTAAAGCCCGCCGACGAGGCGTCCCTCGCGCCGGCATTCGACCGTATGGACGAAGCCCATGTCGAAGAGGTCGCGGTAGAGGCGGCGGATTTCGGCGTTGATCCAGGTCTTCTCGCGATCGCGCCCGGGCGCGGCGCAGGCGTCGATCACCGCGTCGAAATCATGATCGATCCGCACCTCGAACCGGTCCGCGCGCACGATCCTGGCCAGCGAGCGCGAAACCTTGAAATCCGCGAGCGGAAACACCGCGCGCTTTTCCGGATCGACCCAGAAGAGCTGATCGTCCTCGGCGCTCTCGGCCATGGGGAAGAGCCCAATGGAATAAGCGCGCAGCAGCAGATGCGGGGTGACGGCGGAGGGCGCGTTGGGGCGGGACATGGGGGGAGTGTAGAGCCGATTCTTCGCGAGGCGAGGGGGAAGATCGAGTCAGCGCCCCGCCGCCCCCTCAAAACCCCGTCTCGATCCCGCCGGTCGCCAAAAAGTGCTCGAGCCAGTGGATGTCGTACATGCCGTTCTGCACGTCGGCGTTGCGCACCAGCGTGCGAAACAGCGGCAGCGTCGTGTCGATGCCGTCGACGATGAATTCGTCGAGCGAACGGCGCAGGCGCATCAGCGCCTCCGTGCGGTTGCGCCCGTGCACGATCAGCTTGCCGATCAGCGAGTCGTAGGTCGGCGGAATCGAATAGCCCTGATAGACTGCGCTATCGACGCGCACGCCAACGCCGCCCGGCGGATGGTAATAGGCGATACGCCCCGGCGACGGACGGAAGGTCGCGTGGTGCTCGGCATTGACGCGGCATTCGATGGCGTGGCCGTAGAACCAGATGTCCTCCTGCTTCAAGGACAAGGGCGAACCGGCCGCAACCCTGATCTGCTCGCAGACGAGGTCGACGCCGGTGATCGACTCCGTCACCGGATGCTCGACCTGAATGCGCGTGTTCATCTCGATGAAATAGAACTCGCCGTTCTCGTAGAGAAACTCGATGGTGCCGGCGCCGGCGTATTGCAGATCGCGCATGGCCTTGGCGCAGGTTTCGCCGATCTCCATGCGCTGCGTGTCGTTGAGCGCAGGGGAGGGGCTCTCTTCCCATATCTTCTGATGGCGGCGCTGCAGCGAGCAGTCGCGTTCGCCGAGATGAATCGCCGCGCCCTTGCCGTCGCCGAAGATTTGAATTTCGATGTGGCGCGGTTTTTCGAGATATTTCTCGATATAGACCGTGTCGTCGCCGAAGGCGGCCTTCGCCTCCGTGCGCGCGGTGGCCATGGCGACGGCGAGGTCGTGCGGATCGCGCGCGACCTTCATGCCGCGCCCGCCGCCGCCCGAAGCCGCCTTCACCAGCACGGGAAAACCGATCTCCTTGGCGACCTTGAGCGCTTGCTTCTCATTGTCGACCGGCCCGTCGGAGCCGGGAACGCAAGGAATGCCGAGGCGCCTCGCCGTCGCTTTGGCCTCGATCTTGTCGCCCATCAGGCGGATGTGCTCGGACTTCGGGCCGATGAAGGTGATGCCGTGCTCTTCGAGAATTTCGGCGAAGCGCGCGTTTTCGGACAAAAAGCCGTAGCCAGGATGCACGGCGTCGGCGCCGGTGATCTCGCAAGCCGAAAGCAGCGAGGGGATGTTGAGATAGGAGTCGCGGGCCGCCGGCGGGCCGATGCAGACGGACTCGTCCGCGAGCTTGACGTGCATCGCGTCCTTGTCCGCGGTCGAGTGCACGGCGACCGTGGCGACGCCGAGCTCCTTGGCGGCGCGTAGAATGCGCAGGGCGATTTCGCCCCTGTTGGCGATGAGGATTTTGTCGAACATCGTCGCGCCGCCGTTATTCGATCACGAGCAGAGGTTCGCCATATTCCACCGGCTGGCCGTCCTCGACCAGAATGGCGGTGACGACGCCGCCCTTGGGCGCGACGATGTCGTTGAAGGTCTTCATCGCCTCGATCAGCAGCAGCTTGTCGCCGGCCGAAACGCGCGCGCCGATCTCGACGAAGGACTTGGCGTCCGGGCTCGGGCGCAGATAGGCGGTGCCGACCATCGGCGATTTTACGGCGTCGGGATGATCGGCCGGCGCGGGGGCAGGGGCGACCGGCTCGGGCGCCGGAGCCGCCGGCGCAAGAGACGGCGCGGCCGGCGGGGCGTGCAGCGCATGGGGCGGCAGGGCGATCGCCGAGGGCGGCGGCGCGTAGGAGATCGGCGCAGCGGCGACCGCCGTCTGGCGGGCGGCGCGGATGCGCAGATCGCCCTTCTCGACCTCGAACTCCGTCAGATCGCTGCTGGCGACGAGTTCTGCGATGACGCGCAGGAGCTCCGGATCGATCGTGGGCGCGGCCTGTCTCGTCGCGGCGGCCGGGTTCGCCGGTTTGCTTCCGGCGGTTCGGGTGGGTTGGGTCTTGCGCGCCATGGTGCTCGGGGTCTTCCTAGGTTCCGTCGGACGTGGTGTAAGGCCCGCCGTGCGCGAACACGTAATTCAGGGCCAGCATGTACGAATGGGACTTGAAGCCGGCGATCACGCCCTGCGCGACCGGCGAGATGTGCGAGCGATGGCGGAAGGTTTCGCGCGCATGGACGTTGGAGAGATGCACCTCGATCACCCAGGCGCTCGCGCCCGTTATGGCGTCGCGAATGGCGATCGAAGTGTGGGTGAAGGCACCGGCGTTGAGAATCACGGGCTCCCTGGCGCGGCCCGCCTCCTGAATCCAGTCGACGAGGTCGCCCTCGTGGTTCGACTGCCGGAAAACGAGATCGACCTCGCGCGTCCGACAGGGCGCCTCCAGCAGGGCGCGCAGGTCGTCCAAAGTCTCGTCGCCATATTTGTCCGGCTCGCGAACGCCCAGCAGATTGAGGTTGGGGCCGTTGAGGACATGGACGGCTGGCATGGCGTTTCCAGGGCGCTCCCTTCGGCGGTTCGGCGAAGCTCCTCGCCGCCGCCGCGCTCGCCGAAGTCTTAGCCTTATTGCCGCCGCAAAGAAAGTCCCGCCGGATCTTCGCCCAGGGCAATCGGGCGAAAAAGCGCGTGACAACAGGCTGATGTGCTGAATCTGTCGAAGTCTTCTGATTCGCGAGATGGAGGATTTCGATGGAAACGAGCGGGGCAAGTGTCGCGGCGCTGGCC
>Ga0233425_10007957_pt1 | contig 14460 bp, 8 predicted proteins | sample Watercolumn_Towu_2_FD_181712 | JGI IMG/M metagenome (GOLD analysis project Ga0233425, IMG submission 181712) | Freshwater microbial communities from Lake Towuti, South Sulawesi, Indonesia - Watercolumn_Towuti2014_140_MG | ecosystem: Environmental > Aquatic > Freshwater > Lake | place: Indonesia...
CCCTTGAGTTCAATCGCATGGAGTCGCGCTTCCAGCAAGAGTTACGAACCATACGCAGCAGATTATAGGAGACTCTCGAGGAACGCGAATGAAACGTGCACAACTGACAATCAGATGAGACGTGCCACGCCAAGTTTGCAGGGGCCGCCCTGTCCGCATGTCACGTCCTTGAGCTATTTCTTTGACTTGGAAATCCGCTCGACCTGCTCGATGTAGCGCGCAACCGTCTCCCGCGGTTTGACTTCCTGCGCCCGGCGCAACAGCGGAAGCGCGTCGGAGTAGCGCCCCATGGCAACAAGGACCTGCGCATGCCGTGTCTTTGCGTCGACTTCGACAGCCTCAATCCCAGCAGCGCGTTCATAGTAGAAGATGGCCTTCTCGCGGTCGTTGGACTTGGCGTAATGCTGGCCCAGCAACATGAGAGCTTCGCCATCTAGGGGGTCAAGGGTGAGGATCTCCTCAAGAACAGTCACGGCATCGGAAGTCGATCCCCCCTCGGCCATGCTGATACGCGCCTCCAATTTGAGGAGCCTTCGTCGGTCTCCGTCTTGAAGATGCTGGCCGCAAGTTTCACGAATCTGATTCGTCACGCGTCGGGCGGCCGACGATGCCCCTTTGCCCGCTAGCAGCTCTGCCGAGCGGATGGGCCTCGCGAATGGCTGCCGCTCATCCGCCTTGATGGCGCGTGCAAAGGCACCCGCAGACAGGTCGGCGAGGTTTTCATGGGCGTAGATCTCTCCCAAGGTGAAAAGCGAATCCGTCGTCGATTTCCCTAGCCGGTCCACTATCTCGAGGTTCTCGGCAGCCCGCACCGACTGTTTCATCCCCATGAAGGTCTGTGCCTGGAGCAGCCAGAAGTCCGCATTTTCTGGATACCTTGCAAGAAGCGCATCCAGCAATGTCGCGGCATCTTGGAATTTCTCCTGCTTGAACACACAGCGGGCCAATCCGAGACGCCACTCGGTGTTTTCCGGCTGAAGGAGAAGAGCGTTGCGGTAGGACGCCTCGGCCGGTTGGTAATCCTCACGCGCCGCATGAGAAAATCCCAGCAGCCCGTAGGCATAGCCGTCGCCTCCACCTAGCTCGATCATGCGCGTGAACGAGCGGATCGCATTCTCATGTCGTGATGCGCGCACGTGAATAAGCCCGAGATTGCGCCATGCGCGTCGGAATGTCGGGAACTTGTTGACCGCCGCTTCGAAATTCGCAAGGGCATCGTCCATCCGATCCTGCTGGAACTGGATTGATCCAAGGGTGAAGTCCAGCGTCGCGGCACAATTCGGCTTCATGAGCGTTCGGAGTAACGTCTCCGCCCCACTCAGGTTGCCCTCGGCCATGAGCGGCCGGATTTTTTCGAGGATCAAGATCTCTTCCTGCGAGACGCGGGGTTCGATCTCGGCATTCACTCCATACCCAGCAACGAATGCGCGCTTGAACCCCGGGTCATTCCAAATCGCATCCATCGCAATGTCGCCCGTCGCAACATCGCTGTAGAGCGGAATGGTCCTCGGTTCCGTCGTAGTCTCGCTGACAGGAACGCGGCTGCCCCGGCTGGTGCAGGCCACAAGAGCCACCCCAAGAAGCGTCATATCCCTAATCGATCGACTCAGTCGTGTGATGCGGTCTGACATTCGTATCTCCCATGCGGTAAGGGACAGTTGTTCTCATGGAGTCGGCGCGAAACGGATGGACACGCGCGAACGTGAATCTACGCGCGTCCCGCCTTTGAGCGCCGGCTCGAATTTCCACTGGCGTACAGCTTCCAATGCCGGTTTTTCGAAGATGGGATTGGAAGACTTCTCCACCTTGGGATTCACCACCCGGCCGCTCGCGTCAACGATGAAAATCAGAGTCACGGACCCATCCACTTTCTTCCCCCGAAGTTCGGGAGGGTAGACAGGCGGTGCCTGAAATACTGCGCGCGGCCGCTGATCGATTTCAGACAGGCTGAAAGCGGACTCGAACTTCTCTTCGAGTGTCGCGGCTCTTCCCGTGCCTCCGATGCGGCCGCCAGAAGCGAACGACACGGCATTAGCGAAATCACCCTCGCCTGCTGACGCCCCTCCTGAGAGGGCCGCTTCGATGGACGAAAGACTGGCGGCTTCCAGCGCAGGTGCACTCGCGGCTGCGGAGGCCTCCTCTAGGGAGCGGATCACTTCCGCCGCGTCGGGGACCTGTTCCTCGTTGGCATCCCTCTCTTCGAGTGCGTCAGGGACCTTCTCGGGTTCTTGGGCCTCCGGCTTGTCTGCGGTCGGGACCTCCGTGCCTACCAAATCGACCTCGCGAATCTCTTTGGCCTTTTCAGGCTCTTTCTTGAAGAAAATGCCGCCGAAGAGCAGCACACCGAGGTGCAGCACAATCGCAATAACAATTCCCAGAACCCGTCCGATTTTCATTTCTTATCCGTGGCGATACCGACTTTGGCGATCCCCTGTTTCCGGACCTCATCCAACACGCCTACGACATTCTTGAAACCGGCGGCGGCATCGCTGTTGATGATCACACGCGGTTCCTTGGTCGTGGCTTTGTACGCCTGGAGCCTCATCGGAAGCTGCGCCATGGTGATCTTCTCCTTGTTGAAGAAGACATCCCCCTTCTCCGTAACACTCAACGTTACGGACTTGTCCATCTGCGCCTGATCACCCTGAGAACGTGCCGTGGACGCCGTTGGCAAGGCCACCGTCACGCCCTGGTTCTTGGACATGGACAATGACACCATGATGAACGTCGCCAGCAGGAAGAAAATAATGTCAATCAGCGGAATGATCTCGATGCGGGCCTTCTTGCCAGGTCCTCTACCACCACTCGATCCACCAGCCATGATTTCGCTCCTCTTCTAGAGTGCTGCGGCCACCGCGCTGCCACTTTCGGTGCGGCTCACCGCACCCGACTGAAGCGGCGCAAGCACATGCCCGGTTCCCAGAAATAGTTCGACTTGCTTCGCCGCCGACTCGATTTCGTGTCTCGCGTTCTCGCACTTCGCGTTTAGGTAGTTGTAGGGAATGAGCGAGATGATCGCGATCCCTAGTCCGAATGCGGTTGCGATGAGCGCTTCCGCAATACCACCTGTGATCGCTCCGGGGGCTCCGAGGTCGCCACCGATGAGCGAGAACGAACCCATCATGCCCGTCACCGTGCCGAGCAGTCCCAGCAGAGGCGCGAGCGTGATGACCGTGTCGAGGGTGGACGTGCCGCGCTGGAAACGCTTGATCTCCTGCGCCTCTCCGTACTGAAGGGCATGTGAAATCGACTGATCCCGACGGGTCAAGGCGTAGTTGATGACGCGCATCACATAGTCCCTGCTACCGGTCGACAACTTGGTCGCGCCCTCGACGTCGCCCCGATCCAATGCACTGAGCACCTGCTCTCGCCCCTTTTCGTTGCGGCGCAAGCCCTCAATCCCGAGGAACAACAGCCGCTCGAGGACGATTGCGAAAGCAATCACTGAAGCCAAGAGCATCGGCCACATGATTGGGCCGCCTTGGATGAAGATGTGAATGATATTCGTCTCTTGGACGAGTTCTTTGAGAGCTCCGCCAAGAGACGGGTCAAACGGCAGAATTCCATCACCATTTTGAATCATTGGAGCAAGTCCTGCCTGGAGATCGCCCTCCAGAGGCCGTATGAGGGGCTTGTCGGATCCTGATTGGGTGAGCACCATGCCCGCCTTGCCTTCGTTCGAGCAGAACAGGGCCACGGGTCCTACAAGCGCGAACTGACCGTCCACCACACCACCAGACTGATCAACGCCGCGACCGCTGAACTTCATTCCACCGATGAGGTCATCCGCGCGCTTGATCGTGACCTCAGTGAGGGCCAACTGGCGCGAGAACTTCTCGGCGGTCGTCAGCGTGTTGTTTTCTATGGCGCGTTTCGCGGCCTCAATCGGCATTCCGAGCACTTGCAGTTCGCAGCTTGCAACCTTCGATTCAAACGTGCGCACGTACTCGTCTAGCAGATTACTCACATAGGCCAGTTCATCCTGCCTAGCTTTCATTTCTGCCTTGATTGCCGCCTGCTCCAAGTGGCCCGCATCGACGGAGCGCGTCACGCGGTCGTTCTCCTTGCGGAGGGCCGACACCTTGGACTCACCCTCTGTAAGTTCCCTCGAGAGAGGAATGGTCTCGGTCGCGATGCTCTCCCGCAGCGCATTCAGCGTCGCAATACTCTTGCTGAGTTCCGCCTCCGCTGATTCAGACAACTTCGAGACGGTTGCTGACGCTGACGGCGCTTGGCCGTGCACCAATAGCGGCATGAATGCCGCAAGCACCAATGTAGATGTGATTCTCATAGGATTTTCACCGGAAGTGCAACGAAAGCTGGTTTTTGTTTGCTTGCAATGACGTCCAGAGCCAGTCGGATGCGATCCGCAATGGCGTTCGCTGGCTCCCAGACCCAGCCGTCTGGGCCGGGCCGTCCGATACCTGCTTCGTCCTGCGCGCTCAGGTAATACGCTTGCGCCAATCCGATATACAGCACGCGGACTTCTGACGGCTTACCGTCGCTGAGGTTGCGCACCTCGAAGTTGACCGTCGTTTCGTTATTCGCCTTGTTGAGGTCGTTGAGGATTCCGAGCACGTTCTGGAATCGCTCGGCAATCGACACCTTGGTGGTCGCCGGATCGGCCGGTATGCGCTCCGCGAGAGGCTTGAGACGCGCCTGGATGAACTCGGGCGCCCGCCTCAGAATGCGCTGCACGTCTCGTTCCATCAGATTGATGGTGGAGGCTAGATTCTGCGCTTGTTCCTTGAGCTTCTCGTTCTCTGTGAGCAGCTCCGATTTCTTCTGTGCCGACTCTGACGCCTGTGCCTCTGCAAGTTTGATCTTGGACTCGAGGGCGATGGATTCTTGCTTTACCACCTCAATGCGGCTCGCGAGAATCTCCTTGTTCTGATTCCAATCTCTGGTTTCCTTTGAGATGATCTGTTGCGTCTCGATCCACTTACCCATGGCCGCTCGCGCATCGCGCAGATTCGTCGCATTGGCTGCAACATCAACTGGCTTCTTGGCCACTGGCGGGACTTCGGCGACTTCAGTGGCCGGACGCGCCTCCGCCGGTCGTGGCGTCACCTCAGGTTCGCCTTGTGCGAAGGCCATTGCCGGAATGAGCGCCACCGCGATAACGCAGCGATGCAACAAGGACTGCCAAGGAATCGGTTCAAGTGGCATGTGAGTTACACCTAGAAATGGATTTCCGCACTAAGGGCGAGCGAGAGGTCGATCCCCTTGGTGTAGCTCGTTCGTGTCACATCACTGATGATGTAATCCGACCGGTACACCGTCCGAATATCAGGGTTTAGGAGGTTCTTTGCTTGAAATTGAATCTTTATGCCTTCTGCAATCTCTTGCAGGAAGCTGAAATTCAGAGTGCCGAAGGACTTGGAATAAACGCTTGGCACGAAGTAGGGCTCTTCAACGGTCGCCCCCGCAAGAAGGGCGTCGCCTTGCAGTGTGTAGAACAACGCCGCCTGGGTCTTCGTTTCCCGGTTGTCGTACGTTAGGAATAGGTTCAACAAACCAGATGGCGCGTTCGTCATGTCGCGCGATGTCATTGGCGCCTGAATGTTGACGCCATTGAACAGCGCTGCCTCTTCATCAGGAAGCGTGACACTTGACTTGATGAGCGTCGCATTGGCACCAGCTGAGAATCCGGCAAGCGCATCCCACTCGCGACTGAGATCATGGCGCACCTCCACTTCGATCCCGGTCAGTTCGCCCTCGGGGTAGTTCACAGCAGTGGTGTAATTGAACAGCCCGATCTTCTGGACGTACTCAATCGGGTCGGTGATGCTCTTGTGGAAGACTGACGCTGAAGCGAGCCCACCCTCGTAGGGCGCCCAGTCCACCCGCAGGTCGTAGTTGCGCAGCGAGGACATCCCGAGGCTGGGATTACCGATAAAGATCGGCCCTCCGAGGTATTCCTGCTGTTGGATCGGAGTCAGCTCCTTGAAGGTCTGACGTGCGATCGTGTGGTTGTAGGAGCCTCGCAGGGTGAAGTCCTTCTCGAACTTCCATTCAAATCCGAGCGACGGCAGGAGGTCCATGCGATCAAACTCGGCGTCTGCGGCCCCCGCAGTCAACACTGTCGGGATCGGCGTACCCTGTGCATTCAGCGGGTACCAGACGACGGGTGTGACCCCAGTCGTTGGGTCCACATCCGGAGAGTTCTTGACCCCAAGCGCTGTGGACTCAAGCCGTGCTCCGCCGATCCACTTGAACTCAGCCCCCATCGGGACATCCGCCATGAGATACAGCGCCGACACGTCGAGTTCGCCCTTGTAGTCCACGTCATAGAACGACTCCGCGATCGGATGATTCTCGCTACCGAAGACGGAACTCCAATATTGGCCGAACGGCCCGCTATAGCTTGTAGGAATGCTGGGGTTGCTGGGATCCGGACGGTTGGTGTACGAATTCTGTTCGAATGAACGCGTCACTCGATCGGAGAACAGTCCCGCCTTCACATAACCCGTCGATCCGTCCGAGGTCGCGAATGGCAGCTTGACATTGACGGAGATTTGATTCGATTGCTCGTCAATCTCCTTCCAGATGCGTTGCAGGTTGCCAAGATTGATGTTCTCGGCCGGCGTGTAGGGCTGATGGAGCGGGGGGATGTTGAAGCCCGGGAAGACCTCGAACCCAGGGGTCCAGAGAGTTCCGAACTGCCTCTTGTCCGGATTGTTCGACGAGGCCATGCTCGTTGAGAGCGTCCAGTCGATTTCGGCTCTGCCAAACCTCCATTCGCCGATGTCGAATTCGTCATTCTCGAGAGCATGGCTGCCGCTAAGCGCCAACATGCGCGTGATGCGTTCGACGAAATCAAGAGTCTCGAGGCGCAGATAGGGCGCTGCGTCGGGCTGCTCAAAGCCTGGAGAACTGGGATCCGTCGGGTCATAGCCAGGAAAGAAGTATTGCTTGCCGCGCGTGTCTTCCGCGAGGGTCGCAGTGTCTTCCGCTGCATGTGTTGTGAGGAATGACAGCTGGAACTCATGCCCGTCTTTTTCCGCGCCGAGCACCACCAACGCGCCATTCTGAACCGACTGCTTGCCTTGGGTCACATCGAAGAGCTCGGTCTTGAAGGTGCCCTGCTGAGGATCACCCTGGTTGTAGGCGGGTGTCATGGGTGCGCCAGGACTTTGAACCCAGTAGGAGTCCTTCTTGCCGTTGTCGTAGAACGCACTGTCGCGCTCGTAGAAGAGATTGAGGAGCCCCCCGACTTTCCAGCCTCCGTCGAGTGCGAGCTTGCCACCAGCCGTGAGCGACCACTTGGAGTCAATGGGGGCGTCGCCGCGCATGACACCAACCGCCCCGTCCCAGCTACTCCCAATATTCGAATACTGAATATCGCGGCCACCATCATCAGAACCAAGGAAGCTGAATCCACCACCTTCGTACGTAAGAAAGTCACTTCCTGCTGCCTGCGTGTTGAAGCTCGTCTGAGCACTGAACCTCACAAACAGCGGATCCGATGGAATGCCGCGCAGTTTCACATTGACGGCCCCGCCGGAAGCATCTCCCTGCTGGTCTGGCGTGAACGTCTTCGCCACCTGCACGCTTTCGATCACCGACGCGGGGAACTGGTCAAGTTCGACGGCGCGCTTGTTCTCGTCAGCCGTTGGAAGCCGCACTCCGTTCAGTTGCGACGACACATAGCGGTCTGGAAGACCTCGGATGACAGCCGTCTTGCCATCCTGAACCGTTGCGCCCGAAACCAGACGCAGAGCCCCGGCGGCGTCACCAGCACCCGCTCGGCTGATGAGCTCGGCGCCGATGGAATCCATCAGGGCCGGGCTTTCGAATCGCATCTTGAAAAGCGCACTCTCGCTGCCCGCTGCCTCTTGTGCCAAGTCTTGCACAACAACTTCTTCGAGGTCGTTGAATTCCCCCGCCAGTGCGACATCGATTTCCGCTAGTTGCGCTGCGGAAACTGCGACGTCTGCCTTCACGATGCGTAGGTAGCCATCCTTGCTAAATGCCAGGGTGTATCGTCCGGGCGTGACGGACTTGAAGACATAGTGCCCGCCGTCCGTGGTGGTGACCCGCTGACCGGTCTCCACGATCGTCACGATGGCTCCCTGAATGGGGACATCAAACTCCTTGTCATTGACAAGACCGCGGATGGAGCCGGGAACCTGCTGCGCAATGCACGGGGTCGCGACGGCAAGCACAACACCGAGGAGCATCCAGCATGGGATCCTCATGGTCACCATGGTTCCCCCAGTGCTGCCGCAATACGCTCTGCGCGTTCCAGCATTGAAGGCGGCGGTACCGCGCCGGTGCGCAGAATCGAACAGCAGGTGGCCACTAGGTCATCCGCTCGTGGCCTTGAATTCGGATTAGCTACACCTTCATCCAACGCGTTCATCCAGAGTTGGAATGCTTGATCATGCTGCTTCATGGCATGGGCCGCTTCGGCCAGTGCGCGAAGCGCCGACGCGCGCGCAATATCGACCACGCGGTCTCGACTTGCCTTGTAGAGTTCGAGTGCCGCCTGGAGCTGTTCGTCCGCTGCGATGGTCTCGCCCATCCGAAACTGCAGCTCCGCAACCCGCCCGAGAAGCGGGATCCTCTCCTCCGGCAGCATGCTGCCGGGCGGAATGCAGGCCATCGCGTCGGCGAGCCGCTTTTTCGCGATGCCCGTCTGCCCGCGCTGGAGCGCAGATTCTGCAAGCTGAGCCAGTACGGCAAAGCGGCTCTGTGCAGGGAACGTTGCGTTGACCTCAAGAACCTTCGTCTCAAGTGCGTTCACTTGCGACGCATCACGAGAAACCTGTTTCAGCAATGCAACACAAGCCTCGCAAGCTGAACGAAGCTGCTCGAAGTGCTTGCTCGCAAGCGCTTGATCAATCCTCGCGATCTGTGCGTCAACCTCATCAGCTCGGCAGACTTCGCTGCGGGCGAGCAGTGGAATGCCGGATTCTGACGGCTCGAGGTCCTTCTCAAACTCTGCAGCGTCCGGCGAACGCCCTAGGTGAATCAAGGTCGCTGCAATGCCGGCCCTGATGCGGTCGCGCTGCCATTCCTGGGCAAAGTACTCTTGGCTCGCATTCGACACGGCGGACTCGGCGCGATGAAGAGAACTCAGTGCCGATTCCGGGCGTTCGCCGCGCGCTGCGGCGCGAGCTAGCTGCGTCAAGGCCAGGGCCTGCTGCCAGCCATCCATCCGGTCGATGAAGCTCTCTCCCGTGTGTAGCAAGCCCACTGCTGCGCACGTGCGGACGACAGAAGCCTGCATCCGAGCACGATTCTTCGCGTGAGGCACCAACGGCAACTTGGAGGCGGCATCAAAGGCGAGCCTTGCAAGCCGCAACGAATCCGGAGGTAGTGGCGCGTCTGCGAGCTGGACGCACCCTGACTCGGTCTTGAGCGTGGCTTGCGCGTTGTTCGATTGCGAGCACCCGGAAACTGACACGCAAAGCCCCATAAGGGCAATAAGCGCGGCCCGCAAACGGAGCTGGATGAGAGGTTTCAGGTTCATGGCGATCCCTCGGACAACGCGCAATCGGATTACGGACTCAACAAGATCCCCCAAGGTCGTCTAGGGTTTGATCCCCCTAGGAGGCGTCCGCGGCTCGTCAGGCGTGGTTCGGTTGCTTCCACGCCAGACGCGACCGCGGCCGCACTACGGTTTCACTGAGCTGTTGCCGCGAGGCCGTTCGTCAGGGAGAGGCCCGCGGTTCCGTCCGCGAGGGCGACTTGGATGTAGAGCGTGACGCCAGCCGGCAACGCGGGCCACGACCCGCCGATCATGAAGGAGCCGGATGCATCAGTGAAGAGAGGCAGCATGATCCCGCCGTTCGCCGCAGTGAAATCGGGAACCACAACGCCACTTCCCACCGGAACATTGAGCTTCTGCACGCCCACTGCCAGATAGCAGAGGGAGTTGGGCTGAGCATTCGTCAGCGTCACGGTGAATGGGGAGCCCGCCGTGAGAGGACCTGATCCGGAGAGCACTGGGGCCCCGAAGGAACCGGCAAGATCTCCGCCGAGGTCGCACCAGCCCTCATTGGGCATGAACCCGAACGCCGTGGCGGCGGTCCAGCCGGTGGTCCAGAGGTTGCCTGGAGCAAAGGCGCCGCGGTAGTGCGCACCCGAGAAGAACCCGTCATTCGGTGCCCAAGCAGCCGAGGTCAACGCGGCATTCTTCGGGCGCGGATCGAGGTAGGTCACGGGCTGCATCACGAGCGTGCCGAACACGTTCACCGGCGCGCTGCGGGTCAACACTTGGATCGGTGAATCAGCGTTGAGAGTCGAGGCAACCTGAACGTTGTTGTTCGCAGCATTGAAGACACCGCGCGCATTGGCCTCGGTGTAGGCGGACGCGTGGATGTTGCGGAACATGACGGAATCCCTGATCTCGCAGAGGTTGCCGTCGGTTTGTTGCGCTTGATAGAACGCCGCGGGGTTTACCGGAGCATTGACCGGTGAGGTGTACGTCGCCGAGGTCGTCCAGCGTGATGCGAAGCTCAGCGTGCCGTTGAAGCCGTAACCTGCTCCGCCATCGCCGTCCACGTTGTCGTTGCTGACGAGTCTCTCTCCGTGATCCATGAAGATGCAGTTGCGTAGTTGCGCATTGCAGTTGTCGCGCCAAGCCGTGGCATGATCGCTACCGGTCGAACCAGGCTGACCGATGAGCGTGAGGTTGTACATCGAGGTGGTCGTGACTGGCTGGTAGTCTGACTGCTCGGCGCCATCCATCTCGATGGAGTTGTCACCAACGCCAGAGCCTTGAGCCGCACCAACGCTATAGCCCATCACGATGAGCCCGAACTGGATCTTGCCGCGGTAGCCCTGGTCGAGGTCGAGCGCATCATCGCCGATGTTCCAGATGGAGAAGTGCTTGAGATTGACCGTCCCGCCCCAGATTTCGATGCCATCGTCGACGTTGTTCATGATCTCGACGTGATGCACATCGGTACCGCGCCCGATACCGCCCATCGAGAGTCCATTGAGCTCGTTGTTGAGCCCCACCACCTTTCCGCCGTAGCGGAACGAGACGTACTTGATGGTGCCCGAATCGTCATCGTCGTTGCCACCACCGTAGATGTTGCGCGTATCACCGACAAAGGCCGCGGTGAGGCCTTCCATGACGGCGGTATTGGCGGCGTTGGGCGTCGCGAGATTGCCGGCGATGGCGTTCTCAGAAATGTAAGCCGAGCCCATCAGCGTAAGGTTGCCCCACTCGTTTGCTGCAGCGCGCCAGGTTCCGGTCTTGGGATTGCCCGCGGTCCACGTCGCACGGTCGGCCTCAGATGTAAAGATGACGGGGTTCTTCTCATCACCGAGGACGAAGATTTGCGCGCCGCGGCAAACCGCCAGCGAGCCGCCCAGATTGGTTGTGCTTGCAATCACAGTTCCCGGCTGAATCGTGAGCGTTGCGCCGGGGAGAACATAGATCTGTGTCTGAAGGTTGTAGACGTTATTTGCTGTCCACGTCACCGACGTCGAGATGTCCGAAGTGACGAGAACCTGCGTCTGTCCTGTTAGCGCGGTTGTCAAGCTCAGAACAAACATGACGGCGCAAAGCACTGCATTTCTCACTGGCATGCCCTCTGGGTAGTCGGTGCGCGTCCCTAGTCTCTTCACAGCTGCTCCCGTTGGGACCACCCCAAGCGGAGAAGCGGCAGCAAGAAACGCGGGCTCACTCACCACAAACAAGCTAGGCCGCGCCTGTGAAGGAACTATGAAGGCTCTGTGCGAACTCTTGAAAATCGCGCGCGGGGCGTCCGCGCTGGCTCCATCGCGGCGGAAGCGCGGCGGAAGCGCGGCTGACTGAGAGACGTGTTTGTTTCTAGGGGGTCTCGATCAGTCAAGAAACGCCGAGTGCGCGAGCGAAAAACCTGCGCAGCGCGGCGCATTGCAACGAACTGAGCGGCGGTTCACTCAGGAGATACTGGCCATATTCAGCAGAGCATAGAAGTTGCCGAAAGAGAGCGTGTCGAACGAGCACGGCTGGTTGCCTGGTGGAACGGGCCAACCTGCCGCCCGCACCCGGCGGGAGTGGACGTTGAGGAGTTCATCTGTGAATACGCTCTTCCGAAGTGCTTTCGCAGCATTGGTCTGCATTGGCGTCGTTTTGCCCATGGGGGCTCAGGGGCTGAAGCTGGAGGTGGTCAACTCCACAGCTCAGGCCCAGACGGATCAACATGTCAGCTTTGGAGTTCCGGCACCCGAGCAATGGAACATCTATAGCCTCGACTACTACTCCTTTGGTGTCGCCGATGACGCGAGCACTGCAGTCCCGACCCAGTTCAAAGTGCTTTCGCGTTGGGGTGGCGACCGCAATGACACCACCAAACCCATCAAATGGGTTCTTGTGACTTTCCCCGCCTCCGTGGCCGCCAACAGCACCCGCAATTACTGGATGCGCAGTATGCAGCGCCCCGGCGGCACTTTGACCATCAACTCCACGCCTTCGGACTATGTGATCAGCACTAAGCCCGGCACCAGCTTCACCATTGATCGCCAGAACTTCCGGCTTTTCCGCCAGGCCATGGTGGACGGCACGGTGGTGGTGTCGGCGCCGGGTGGCGGCGTGGAACTCACGAACTCCAGTGGCGCGTTGGTGAACCCCACGGTGACGGAGAGCGTGTTCGAGGAATCGGGATCGGTGCGCGCGGTGCTGCGTCAGCGTGGCACTCTCGGTGCGCTGCGCTTCACCTGCCGCTACACCTTTCACTCCGGCCGCTCGGACGTGAGCGTGGACTTCGCCCTGGAAAACCCGCAGGCCTACGGGCACTTCTTTGGCGTCTCACCGGGCACTGTCTATTTCGATTCGCTCTATCTGCGCCTACCTGTGAGCGGTGCAACTCAGCTCACCACTCCGGAATCGAGCCTTGCCCTCGGCAGCCAGACATGGCGCCTCGACCAAGACTTCCAAATGGTGAACAGCACCAATCAGTCTGCGAACTTCAGCTTCACCACGCAGCACGGCGCAACGACGCTAGCGAGCGGCAACAAGTTCGCGGGCTCGCTAGATCTCTCCGGCATCGCGGGGGGCGTGAACGTTTCCGTGGATCGCTTCTGGCAGAACTTCCCGAAGTCCATGAAGGCCGCGAGCGGCGAAGTGAAGATCGGGCTTTGGCCGGAATGGGGCAATGGCCCTGAATACAAAGGCATCTACGCCACGCCCGCGTCCGCGGATCCCGTGGACCCGATGGCCATCGACAACTACCGCTTCGAGGGCGGACGCTGGAAGTCTCACCGCATGGTGTTCGATTTCCACAGCGGCGACCGCAACGGCACGGCCGTGGCGAGCCTCGCCACGCGCGTAGCCGCTCCGCTCATGGGGCGGCCTGATCCGGTGTGGACCAAGCGCACCATGGCGGTGGGTATGCCCTTCGCTGAGTACCGCACATGGACCACCAACATGGGCATGCAGCGCCTGCAACGCACCAACGAACTCGCAGTCAAGGACTCGTCGGCGGATTCCATCACCACCTACGGCCAGATGGGACTGCCAGGCTTCCGCCAAAACGGCGGCACTTGGGGTGATCGCCAGTTCTACGGCTGGGACACCTACGGCGACATTCCATGGACGGACGGCACCTGCTCGTTGCACTACGACTGGCCGTTCTCGGTGTTGCTGAACTGGTACCGCGGTGGCGAGTACGGGTTCTATGACACGGGCCGCGACATGGCTTGGATCCGCCGCGACTACAAACAAAACCACAGCACCAACACGCAGGAATTCTGGCGCGGTGCGCAGAGCTACGAAAAGGGCTGGTGGGCTGGCAACTATCGCTGGGGTGAGCAGAGCCACACTTGGATTCACGGCGTGCTCTTGCACTACGTGATGACCGGCGAAGAGGCGAGCCGCGAGGCTGCGGTGGAGTGCGCCGAGTATCAGGTGCGCAACAGCCCGCGCTACTGGAACGGGCAATGGGGTGCACGCATCCCGGGCTGGGCCATCGAGTGCCTCCTCGACGCGTGGAACTACCTTGGCAATCCGGTCTACCGCATCGAAGCGCAAGCGGGTGTGAACCAGTTCCAGACCCTCGAGATGCAGCAAGGCTCGAACGGTTACGTCATCGATCCGCAGACGGCTTACAGCAGCGGCAGCATCAACATCCCCGCCAACACCGCGCCGTGGATGCACAACATCTTCTACAACGCGGCGGCGCGCTACGTCGCCTGCACCGGTGACTTCCAGTACATGCCCTTCCTCGCGCGCATGCACAACTGGTTCCAAAACAGCGTGGTGATCAACGAGTACTACACCGCCGCTGGCGCTCTGCGTCTGCCCGGCGTGCACAGCTCATGGGCCCCGGGCTGGTCCGGTGGCGAATCACTCCACCTCCTCTGGCCCATGCTGGAGAGCTACACGTGGACCTTCATTCTCACCAACAACACCACGGTCTACTTCCGCGCGGCCAGCATGTTTGAAGCGCTCGTGCGCTACCACCAAGCACCTGTGGCTTCGGTGGTGGACTACGCCAACACCAACTCTTGGTCGCCGAT
>Ga0233425_10007958_pt1 | contig 14458 bp, 11 predicted proteins | sample Watercolumn_Towu_2_FD_181712 | JGI IMG/M metagenome (GOLD analysis project Ga0233425, IMG submission 181712) | Freshwater microbial communities from Lake Towuti, South Sulawesi, Indonesia - Watercolumn_Towuti2014_140_MG | ecosystem: Environmental > Aquatic > Freshwater > Lake | place...
GCCGAGAGCCTCTCCAGCGGGCAGGGCTATCAGTTAATCAACTTTCCCAGCCCGCAGATCGAGAGGGCTTTTCCGCCGGGCTGGCCGTTGCTGCTTGCGCCATTGACGTTCTTCTTCCCCGGCAATTATTCGGTTCTAAAAATATTTACACTGATCTTATGGCTGGCTTCCCTGCCATTAATTTACAACCTTCTCGCAAAGCGGATCGAGTCCCCGCACCTTGAAATCCTGACCGGGCTGATCGCCTTGAATCCGTTACTGGTGGGGACCTCCATTACGGTGATGTCTGAGTCGGCCTACCTGTTCTTCTCGCTGGTCGTGCTTGTGCTTTTTGATTTGCAGAATTATGAAAAGCCAGGTTACCGGCTGGTCATCCTGACTGCCGCAGCGGCTTTATTCACCCAATTAATTCGGACTGTTGGAATTTCGCTCTTTATCGCGCTGGTCGTATATTATTTATTTTCCCGCAGGTTCCGGAAAGCAGGGATCACCCTTGGCGTATTCGCGGCTGGCGCGTTGATTCAATTTTGGTTAAATCTTCGCAACGGCGGCTCGTTGATCTCCGCGGGGTATGAGTCGCAGGTCTTCAATGGTTCGGTCATCGAAAAGGCCGGGCAGATGTTGAGCAATCTGCTTGGTTATCTCAATGAGACAACCGCCGCCGCGCTCGTACCGATCTTCGGGGAAAGGGTCACAGCGCTTGCCGGGCCGCTGATTCCCGCGCTGCTGAATGCCGCGCTCCTGCTGTTGATTCTTTTCGGAATGATTCTCGCGCGCAAAAAAATCCAACTGGCGGATGTTTATGTGCTGGTCTACCTCGCAGGGATTCTGGCATTTTGGAATCCGAAGGTTGGGAGTGTGAAGGCGCGCTTCCTGATTCCGATGATTCCATTTTTATATTTTTATTTGATTCAGGGATTGAAATGGGCACTCGGGCGATTCACAAAAAACAGCGGACGCCTGATAATTGGAGCAGCGGGATTGATCTCAATTGTATTGCTGGCGCGCAATTTGCAGGACTGGCGCAGTCCGGTCAGCGGGCAGATGACAGACCTGTCCATTGGCGCGGGCTGGGTGGCAGAGAATGCCCCAGCCGATGCGATCATCATGGTCAATGAACCTGTCCCGGCGTATGTCCAGATGCGGCGGCAGACGATCGGTTATCCCAAGGACCTGCAAAACATCGAAAAGTATATTGTCAATCAGGGTATTGATTACATCATCGTCGCGCCGAAACTTCAGTCGCCGCGATCCACTGCGCTGGATGAGGAGGTGGCGCGGGAGTTACTGCCGATCCTGAACGGCAGCCCGGATAAGTTCACGGTTGTTTATCGCAACTCGCAATATAACGTCACCGTGTATCAATTTGAAAATTGATTATTTGACCGACAGCCACACGCCGAATAAAACGACAGACAGCCCAATAATGCGGGTCATATCCAGCGGACGGACGCTTGCGCCCAACAGGCCGAAGTGATCCATGATGGTGCCGATGAATAGCTGGCCTGTAAGCAGGATGATCAGCGCGCCCGCCACTCCGATGCGGGGAATCATGTAACTCATGGAGAAAATCACCACGAGGCCGAAGGCGCCTGCCGCCAGCGCGTACCACGGAACACTGCGCCAGTTTGAAAGTTTTCCGCCGCCATGGAACGCCAGCGGAATCAATACCGCCAAAGCCCCGCCGGCGTGGACAATGAAGATGCTTTCCAGCACGCCGAGCCGCTGGGTGATCATGCTGGAAAGCGGAGCCTGCACGCCGACGGCCATCCCGCCGATCAAGCCGATGAAGATGATGATCAAAAGCGTTTGCATGTTTTATCCTTGTGCTGTTATTTCCCAAACTGCGCGATGACGCCGGCGATCAACATGATCTGGCCGAGATGATAGGCGGCGATGTTGTAAATGCGTCCGTGTTGAACAGGGACGACAAATTTATTCCAGGCGAGGATGATATCTGAAATATAGAACAGGAACGCGCCGCCGCTGACCAGTAAAGCCGCGCCCGCGCCCCAGGTGATATCCATCAACTTGATCATCGCGGACAGCAACATGATCGAGATGACCGTGCTGTAAATAATGATCGGCGCCCGCAGCCGCGCCTGGCCTTTGGCGGCCAGCGCATCCAGAATGCGGCGGATAATGCGCCCTCCGCCGAGGCTGACCATGACCGCGAAGACGACGCTCCACAGCGAAAACTCCGGCATGGGGGAGTTGAATCCGATCACATAGGCAGCGTGCGCCAGTAGAAAAGCAACCAGCCCAACAAGGAAGAAGCGGTCGAGCGAGAGCATCAACAGCACATCGCCGGCGAGCGAGAAGGCAAGTCCCAGCCCAAACCAGAGTGATGCGTCTCTTAATCCGACCGATGCCTGCAACCAAAGAAAAAGGATGACCATCACCCCGGGCTTGGCGATATATTCCAGCCGCAGCCAGCGCTTCCACAAAGCCAGCGCTTCAAGCGCGGCGAACAGAATTGCCAGAAAAAGAAAAATATTCATGAAAGACTCCAGCGCCATAACTAAAAAGGACGGACATCTTTCAACGCCCGCCCTTCCTGATCGCTAATTCCCAATCCCTGCTCTTTTACCCATGCCTGCTCATGAAGCGTTCCATGCGGCGCAGGGCTTCTTCGATCTGATCGTACTCGGTGGCATAACAGGCGCGGACGAATCCATCGCCGCCGGGGCCGAAGGCATTGCCCGGCACAACAGCCACGCCCTCTTCTTTCAACAAAGTTTCAGCGAAAGCCTCATCGTCCATGCCGGAGGCGCGGATGTTGGGGAATGTATAAAAAGCGCCGCGCGGCTCAAAGGTCGAGAGGCCGAGGCGGTTCAATCCATCCACCAATAACCTGCGGCGGCGGTTATATTCCGCGACCATTTCATGCACGTGTGGTTCGCCTGTCTTCAAGGCTTCGATCGCGGCATCCTGGGCAGTCGTCGGCGCAGACATGATCGTGTACTGGTGAATGCGCACCATGCCCTGAATGATGTCGGCCGGCCCGCAGGCGTAGCCGATGCGCCAGCCGGTCATGGCATAGGCCTTGGAAAATCCGCCAAGCAGAACGGTGCGGCGCTTTAAACTTTCATCCAGCGCGGGGAAGCAGACATGCTCAAAGTCGTAGACGAGGCGGTCGTAAATTTCATCAGAGACAACGATCAAGTCATATTGTTCAGCGATGCGCCCGATCTCCAGCATCACGTCACGCGGAGCAACCGCGCCGGTCGGGTTGGATGGATAGCCAATAAAGATGACCTTCGTGCGCGGCGTGACGGCCTTGCGAATATCATCGGGATCAATGGTGAAATTATTTTCGAGGCGCGCTGGAATTTCAACCGGCACGCCGCCCGCCAGGATCACCTCGGCCTGATACGAAACAAAACACGGAGTCGGGATGATGACCTCGTCGCCCGGTTCGAGGATCGCAGTAAAAGTCAGGTACAGCGCTTCAGATACGCCGACGGTTGCCACCACTTCGCTGGCCGGGTCATACCTGACTTTGTAGAGTCTTTCCAGATTATCCGCGATGCCGCGCCGCAATTCCACCTTCCCGTGATTGGATGTGTAATGCGTTTCGCCGTTTTGCAGGGAGCGCACTCCAGCATCGAGGATCGGCTTCGGCGTGGTGAAATCCGGTTCGCCGATGCCCAGCGAAATCACATCCTTCATCGTCGCGACAATATCGAAAAACTTGCGAATACCGCTGGGCTTTAATCCAGCCACGCGTTTTGCCAGTCTTTGCACTTCACCAACTTCCTGCATTGAGCCTCCTATATGGGTTGTACGTGCCAGTCGTCTGAAAATTCCCGGTACGTCAATTCAAAAGCAAAACCATCAACCGTTTTCACGCGGAAGCCCTTTTCACCGGGCCCGCGCCAGCGCGATAAAATTTCAGCCACCTCATGACGGCGTCCCTGCCATGCCAATGAAAGCGGCCTTTCGGCACGCGAAGCGTCTGTATCTGACCTGCACTCAACATTTTCCATGGTGAAAAAATAGGACAAGATGACCCTTGCCCTATAGAATGACCGAACTGGTGTCGCTGATATTCAACTGCATGACGTGACCGTCGCCTCGCGCCTTTACCCGCGCCTGCCTCCCGATCAACGAGCGACTCAGCGCCGCATCCTTGATCTCGCAGCCCGCCTCGATGATGCTCTCTGCGATCTGGCAGTTCTCTATCTTGCAGTCTGCGCCGATGGAAGCGTATGGCCCGATGGTCGAGTTCGAAATCTCAGCGCTTGGATGGATGGCAACCGGCTCAACGATCTTCACGTTAACAGGTTTGAAGGTCTGCAGGTTTGAACGTTCCAGCTTGCCAACTTTCAAACCTTCCAACAGAATTTTATTCGTATCCAGTGTTGCTTCGATTGTGCCAGTATCCAGCCAGGTGTCGATTCGATTCGTGCGGACCTTTGCACCGCCTTCGATCATGATGGAAATGGCGTCGGTTAGGAAGTATTCGTTCTTCAACATCACGCCGCGCTGCATTTGATCGTCTATAGCGGCGAGCAATTGCTCCGCACTCTTGAAGTAATAACACCCAACCACCACAAGGTTGTTCTCCATGCTCTGCGGTTTTTCGATGAAGCGGGTAACCCAGCCTTCGCTGTTCAACTCTGCCACCCCAAAGCGGCGCGGGTCTTCAACGGGCATCACCCACGCCACGCCGTCCGATTCCTCTTTGGCGAGGAAAGAGAAGTCGGTTTCCATGAGCGTATCGGAGAAGCACATAATCATCGGGCCATGTAAATATTCACGCGCCAATGCCAGCGCATGAGATTGTCCCTTCATTTCATGCTGTACAACATAATGAGCCTTCAACTGCGGATAATTTTCTTTGATAAAAACAGGGATTTGAGTCTCGCCCAGGTACGGCCCGAGGATGAAAACATATTCCGTGTTTTCGGGGTCCGGCAGGGTTTTAAACATATCCAGCAAATGTTCAAGCGAGGTCTTGCCCGCCACGCTGACGAGCGGCTTGGGCTTGCTCCAGGTATGAGGGCGCATACGGGTTCCCCAGCCAGCCATGGGAATGACGATTTTAAGGGTTTCGGTCAAGGGGAGGTTCTCCGTTGAAAAATTCACCCGTATTTTACCAACGAAATGCCGGGGGAATGCTTGTTTTTCACGCTGTCAAATGTCACCATTCGCCGAACTGCGGGGCGCTCCCGCCGGCCCGCAATTCGTCCAGCCGCAGGCGATGGGAGGAGAATACATCCTCAGGGAGTTCATTTAATGGAAAGGCACACGCTTCGGCGATCTCGTTATCTGGTTTACCTGTTATCGAAAAGTCTTTGCAAATGAACACGATTGTGTGGTCGGTCTTCCATTGCACAAAATTTGTGTACGTGCCCATCAGGGATACCGCGCCCAATTGCGCGCCGGTTTCTTCAAAGGCCTCGCGCCGCGCAGCCTGTTCAAGTGTCTCGCCGCGTTCCAATCCGCCGCCAGGCAGGAACCAGCCCGGCAGGTAGGTATGGCGCACAAGCCAGACCGTGTCATTTTCCAGCATCACAATTCGCACGCCCATGCGCACCGGGCGGAAGATGAAGCAGTAGGCTTTAAAACCAAGATAAAGCAGGCGGATAAGCATGGGAGGTTAGCCGGCGTTTTGAATTATCTTCCTGCCGAGTTCAATGCCGGGCCTTTCAATGTATTTTTCCGAAACAGTTGCAGTCAGATAGGCAAGCGCCGCCGAGAGAACATAATAAACTGCGAATAAGACAAGCGGCCTGCCGATCGAACTGAATCGACTGTGCAGGTAATCCACGCCCTGCCACGCAAACATAAAATGGAAAAGATACATCGAATACGAGACCTGTCCGATTTTTTGCAATATCTTGAGGGCGGAAAAACGCAGGCCGGCGAAAATATTAAACAGAAAAACGAAAGCGATGCCCGCAGTAAAGGGAATCAGCATAAAGGAGTTGGCCACAGGCGGTTTCGTCTGCCAGAGGAGATAGGTCAGCCAGCCAAAGAGGAGCAGGCAGATTAAGCTGAAAATTACAGGAAATTTTGCAAACCCGTGTTCTTTGACAAGAAAATAGGCAAATATGCCCAGGGCAAAAACGGGCAACTGATTAAGCAGGTGATAGTACATGAAGTGATTGTTCTCCATGGTCGCTTTTGCAAGAGTCAGGCTGGCATATTCAAGCGCATAATACCCACATGCCAGCAGCGCAAACAACCCCAGGAATTGAAATGTGCTCCGCCGGCTCAGCCTTTTGAAGAATGGGAATAATAAGGGAAAGCAAAGGTAAAACGCCATTTCCGTGCCAATGGACCAGCCGCCCGGCACAACGTTGTTATTCGCGGGTGGATAAAACCCATGCACAAACAGAAAATTGGCCAGCATGTTCATCAGGGTATTCTTATCCAATCCGGTCTGAGCGCTGCCTGATGTCAGGTAAGCCTGAATTAAATCGAATAAAAAGTGCCAGATAATTCCGATATAGTACAAAGGCGCAATTCGAAAGAAGCGGCGGATCAAATACTTTTGTGTTTTTGCGCTTTCATGTGCCCGCCGGTCGGCTGAGAGGCTCAAAGTAATGGCGGAAACCACAAAGAAAAGCTGCACGCCCAGTTGTCCATACTGTGTTATTTTCAGCGCCCATTGCGGCAAATCTGGAACAGACTGTGCAGTATGCACAAGTACCACCATCAGGATCGCGACGCCGCGCAGGGCGTCAATGTGATCAAGTTTTTGAGTCATTAAATCCCCCGCATCGGAAGAGCGCTTTTGGAAATGTAGAATACATGTTGAATGTTTTCAAATTGATTTCCTGTCAATGCCTTGCGCCCTGCATTAAATAACTTCCAGTTTTGCCAGTGCTGCAGAGAGCCGCTTCAACCCGACGGATTTAAATTCGATGATCACGATCTCGTCATTGTCCTGTATCCTGCTTTCCTGCACGATGCCCTCGCCAAATGAAGGATGTTTGACTCGGTCGCCGGATTTGAATTTGCTGATCGCAACCGGGGCAGGCCGGGGCGGGGAGGGAAGCGTCCATTTTGATTCGGAGGGGCTGGGAGTTCTGTAAAAACTTTGGGATGAGGAGAATGAACCGGCGGGACGTCCCGTGCGGGTCTTTCCAACGAGCAGGCTGGCCGGGACATCTTCGAGGAAGCGCGACGGGCAGGTTTCTTCTGAAAAGCCGCGCCCGCCGCGGTTGATCGCGCGCAGCAGGTACAGCCTGTCTTTCGCGCGGGTGATGCCGACATAAAACAGGCGGCGCTCCTCTTCCATTTGAGAAGGTTCGTCGAAGGAACGGCTGTGCGGAATGATGCCGTCATCGAGGCCGACGATGAAGACCGCGCCGAACTCGAGTCCCTTGGCGGCGTGCAGGGTGAGCAGGGTGGGCGCGTTCGTATCGGTGATGGTGTCCTGATCGGCGACGAGGGCGATGTTTTCAAGAAAGTCGTCGAGCGTGCGGTCGGAATATTCCAGCGCGAGGCGTTTTAATTCCTGTACATTATCCCAGCGGTCGGCGCTTTCTTCGCTTTCATCTTCGACGATGTAGTCTTTGTAGTTGATGTCTTTGAGGATTTTGTCGAAGAGTTCCGCCACAGTATGTGTTTGCGCAAAGGCGCGCCAATTTGCAAGCATCCCGCCGAAGTCTGCGAGCGGAAGGGCGGCGCGGCCGGAGAAGGATTTGTAAAACGGAGAGTCTGCGCCGCGCGCGAGATCGAGCAGAACAGCGCCGGCCGACATATTATTTTTATTCGCAGTCAGGTACAGCGTGGAGAGGGTCTTTTCGCCGATGCCGCGCGGCGGGACGTTGATGATGCGCCCAAGCGCGGCTTCGTCGGCGGGGTTATGCGCGAGGCGGATGAAGGCGATCACGTCCTTGACTTCGCGGCGGCCATAGAATCTCTGCGCGCCGACCAGGCGGTATGGCAGGCGCGCCTGTAGAAAGGCTTCTTCAACCAGACGCGACATGGCGTTGGTGCGGTACATCACCGCGCATTCGCCAGGTTCAAATTTTTTGGAAGCAACAAGCTCCGCGATGGTGTTCACAACAAAGGAGGCTTCGTCGAAGTCATTGTAGGCTTCATGGAATAATATTTTTTCGCCCGTGCCGCGGTCGCTGAATAATTTTTTCTTGCGCCGGTTTTGCGCGCGGTCAATGACGCCCATGGCCGCATCGAGGATGTTTTGACGCGAGCGGTAATTCTCCTCCAGCAGAACCACCTGCGCGTCGGGGAAATCCTGCTCGAAGCGCTGCACGTTGCGATAGTCTGCGCCGCGCCAGGCGTAAATGGAATTATGAACAACCATTCCATTGGCGATATAGTTGTGTAGGTTTTCAACTTCAAAATCGTAAACGGTTCCCTGATATGGTTCGCGGGAAACTTCTATGATTTCATCTTCGATGATTTGCCCATCTTTTTCAATAGCAACAATCATCGAGGGATGCAAATGGCTGGCAGGCATAAGATTGAAGCGCGGCGCAAGCGGTGATTTGCCTTTATCCACGAGAAATGCGCCCACGACAATTTCCGCGTCATTTGCAGCTTCGCTTAATTTTTGCGCGACTTCCTGAATGTCATCATACTGCAAACGATTCACGCCAATACGCCAATTTTCCCTGCTTCTGATGCGTGGATTGTAACCAAGGGCTTTTAGTTGTTTTGCCAGTTTAGAATCGCTACTCCACAAGTCAACGCGGTGTGCGTGCCACGGGGATTCTTCGGTGACACGTCCATCGCCGAAATAACGCAGATTGACGATACTGCGGAAAGTCCCTTGCGGGATGTAATGCGGATATTGAACATCCATGCCTAAATCGGTTAATAGTTGGTTGGCATTGGTGTCTGTATCAATTTCCTTGAAAAGTTTGTCAATATATTCTTGCGTCATGCGCATTCTGCGGGCGCGTACATGAAAGACCGTTGTGGGAATGCCATAGGAAGTTGAATAAAAGGCTTCCCAATAATGGGCTTCATTTCTATCTTTGCAGACTTTCAACACCCACATTCGGGTGGCGTTTTCTTGATTGCTGCGAACTTGCAAACCGACTTTTAAGTCAGTCCCATCACTGCGGGCATGAGACGCAATGCCGACGCGGTAGCCTTTGTCATTGCGATACATCAGGTAAACATAATGCAAGCCGGGGTTCATGCCCAACCTTGCAAAGACAATGTGATTCGGCGTGGCTTTGATAATTTGTCCGCTGCGGGTTTTAACCTTAATCAAACCGCCTTTGAAAGAACGTTTCCCAACATGAGCAACCGATGAAACCATTGTCGAACCGCGTCCGCTGGCAGCGATGACTTCATCGCCTTTTTTCAGCGTTTCGATTTTTTTTTGTCCACTTGGGGTTTGGATTTTTGTCCCAGCGGGAAAGCATTGATCGGGGTCGCCGACGCAAAAAATATTTTTATGATATGAAGCAAGATGCTTAACCAATGCGTACTGCGCGAGATTCGTATCCTGAAACTCATCCACCAGCACATGACGGAATCTTTGGGCGTATTTATCGCGCACAGCGGGGTTATCTTCGAGCAGGCGCGCGGTGTAAACCAGCAGGTCGTCAAAGTCCACGGCGTTGCTGGCGATCAATCGTTTTTGGTATTCGGTATAAACCCGCCTGACCACTTCATCGCGGTAGGTGTTGATCGGATAATCTTCAGCGCCGATCAATTCATTTTTGGCGCGCGAAATGGCGGCGTGAATCCCGGCCGCGCGGTACAGTTTGTCGTTTAAGTTAAATTCCTTGATGATGGTTTTTACCAGCCGCTCCTGGTCGTCTGAATCATAAATGACGAAATTTGATGCAAGCGGAAGATGGACGGCTTCGCGCCGCAGGATGCGCGCGCAAATGGAGTGAAATGTGCCGAGCATGATTCCGTCAGTGGCCTGCTCATTCAGCATGGATTTTACGCGCGCATCCATTTCCTTCGCGGCTTTGTTGGTGAATGTGACCGCCAGGATCTGCCACGGGCGGACGCCTTCATTGGCGATCAGGTATGCGATGCGCTGGGTTAGCACGCGCGTCTTGCCGGAGCCCGGGCCTGCCACGACCAAAACAGGTCCATCGGCGGCTGTGACAGCCTTGCGTTGTTGGGGGTTTAGTTTATTGAGGAAATCCATTTGAAATGAAGAATGTAGAATGATGAAGTGGAAAAAGTAAGAAGTGAGCAGTAATCAGTAGAGATAATTTGTCCCGCAAGTTGTCACACCTGCGGGACAAACTGATTGACCAGCGGTTATCAGACTACTTGATTTCAGACGTGCAGAATGGGCAGCGCGTGGCTTTGACGGGAATGGGAACAAAACAATGCGGGCATTCCTTGGTGGTTGGTTCGGCGGGGGCGGCCGGCGCGGATTTCTTCATGCTGTTCGCGGCCTTGACAATGAGAAAGATGACGAAGGCGATAACGAGAAAGTCAATGATGGTTTGCAGGAATGCGCCCCATGCGATCACCGCTTCACCGACAGTGATGGATAGCCCGCTGAAATCAACTCCGCCCATGACGAGGCCGATCAGCGGGGTGAGGATGTCGTTGACCAGCGAGCCGACGATCTTGCCGAATGCGCCGCCGATGATCACCGCGACAGCCAGGTCGAGCACATTGCCGCGCAAAATAAAATTTTTGAATTCCTTAATCATGGTTTCTCCTTTTCTGATTTGCATTTGCGATTTTATGTTAGGAAGGGAGGCTTGTCAACAACAGGCACCCAAAGCCAAAACTGTTTTTTGAAACGGGAGCAGGCTCAGGGTCGGGGGCGATGCGCGAATAAAAAGCGGCAGGGTCATCAACCTGCGATGCCCTGCCGTTTATCTGAAGCCGGTGAAGCTGTCGTTTTTACTGCACCGTGATCGTTAATTTCATCGGGCAGAATTTGCTCTTGCCAATGACGATCTTCCAGGTGGTCGAGTAATTGCCGGGGGTGTCCGGCGCTTTCATGCTGACCAATAACAGCGTGCTTTTTCCGACCCCGATGGATTTGCTGAAATCGTAGATCGCGGCCTGATGAATCTTGTCGCCGCTGACGTAACGGTAGTCGGCGCTGGCGGCGTCCCATTTGCCGTTGCCGGTATTCTTCACTTCCCAGGCTGCGTTGAAACTTGCGCCCGGCGCATAGGTGGTATTGTTGGCCGGGCTTTGAGACAGGATCTTGCAGGCATATCCCGAATCGGAACCGGATCCGCCGGATGATTCCTGGGTGGGTTCCGGCGTGGGCGTAGCAGACGGGACGGTTGAGGTGGGCAGAATGAAGATGAACGTCGGGGTGGGGGTTTCCGACGGCGGCAGGGTGCTGGTGGGCGGCGAAGTGACGGTGGGTGTCAGGGTGGGAGGCATGAGAAGCGCGGTTTGGGTGGCGGCGGCATTTGCGGTTAATACAATGGCCGTATTGATCGAGTTCGGGTCAAATACGGGCGCCTGCGTGGATGCCGGCTTGAGCGTTGGGACGCAGGCAAGCATCACCGCGGCTGCGATCAAAATCGAAACTAGCCTGTAACTGCGCCGCATGACTCCTCCTTGCTTTTATTTCACCACGATGGCCGTGTACGGGAAGCAAAGCTGTCCCTGCACAGACCAGATCATGACCTGGCTGCCCTTTTCAGCGGGGGCGACTGCGTCGAGGATGATCTGATAGGTGGCGCCGGGATTCATTTTGACCGGAATTTCCACCACGGTCACAGCAGTCATGAGCGGGCCGCTGGAATATGAGACATCCATGCCGGCATCCCAGGCCTTTTTGCCGGTATTGACGATGGTCCACTTGATGTCAAAGCTGTCGCCGCGATGGATTTCGGTCTTGTCTTTCGGGCGGCGGTTGATGACGTCGCAGGAGTAATCTGCCTGTACGGGAACGCTGCCGGGATTCGAAGGCTGGATAACTGTAACCGGGGTGTCGGTGGGCAGGACGAGCGCGGTGAAGGTCGGAACGACAAGCGGGGCGCTGGTCGGCGGGACTTCCACTGTGGCTGTGGCTGCCGGTACCTGCGCGGCGAGCGTTTGAGCCACCATGTCTTCCACCTGCTGCTGTTGCGCTTCCATGGTCTGTGCCACAGCTTCATTGACCTGCGCCTGAATATCCACCACAGGCGCAGGGCTTGGCGCGCAACCTGCCAGTAAAGCTGCAAGAATTATCATCGTGATTAGTTTATTACGCATTTTTTCTCCTTCTAAAACTATTTTTGAAGCCCTGAAAATCATCCTGTGCGATGTTCGGAAAATCTTCAACGCCTTTTCACATTTAATCACTCTTACGCAGTTTACTCGTAGCGCGACATTCATGTCGCCTGAAACCACGAGATAAATCTCGTGCTACCGCGTAAGGTGAGTTAATCAGTTTCACCCGAACCGATGCCGAGCGGCTTCCATTTATTTTCATCCTTTAAACGATGCTGGATGCCGCCGCGGTTGTGAAGGTCGTCAAATCCTTCCGGCTTGATGAACATCTGCTCGCCGTCCAGCAGGCCGGTCAGGCCGGTCTGGCCGGGTTCGGGACGTTTGCTCTGACAGAACTTGCAGGTCTTCGGGTCGTGTGATTTGTATTCGGTTGGTTCTTCGTAAGTGGTCACGTAGCCTTCGTAGTTACGGACGATGATCTTGTGGTCCGACATGCTCATCAGGTAATTGGGCATGACAGGAATCTTACCACCGCCGCCGGGCGCATCCACGATGAATTGCGGCACGGCATAACCGGAAGTATGTCCGCGCAGGCCTTCGATGATCTCGATGCCCTTCGCCACCGGCGTGCGGAAGTGTCCCGCCCCTTCCACGAGGTCGCACTGATAGAGGTAGTACGGGCGCACGCGGATGCGGGTCAACTTTTGCACGAGTTCGCGCTGCATGTGAACGCAGTCGTTGACGCCGGCCAGCAGCACGGATTGATTCCCCAGCGGAATGCCGGCGCGGCTCATGCGGTCGCAGGCTTCGGCCAGTTCCTTTGAAATTTCATTCGGGTGGTTGACGTGGATGTTCAGCCACAGCGGGTGGAATTTGGCGAGCATGTCGCATAGTTCCTGCGTGACGCGCATCGGCATGAAGACCGGCACGCGCGAGCCGATGCGGACAATTTCAATATGCGGAATTTCGCGCAGGCGGGCCAGCAGTTCTTCCAAAATTTTCGGGGCAAGCACCAGCGGGTCACCGCCGGAGAGCAGCACATCGCGCACCTGCGGCGTGCGTTTGAGGTACTCGATCTGCATCTCGAAATCCTGGCGGTTGAAGGTCTGCCCCGGGTCGCCGACGATGCGCGAGCGCGTGCAGTAGCGGCAGTACGATGCGCATTGGGTCGTTACCAGCATGAGGACTCTGTCAGGATACCGATGGACCAGCCCGGGCACGGGAGAGTGACGGTCTTCCGCGAGGGAATCCTCCATCATGGCGGTGAAGGCGTTCATCTCCTCCGCAACGGGGATGATCTGTTTGCGGACGGGGTCATGCGGGTCGTCGGGGTCAATTAACGAAATATAGTAGGGCGTTACATCCACGCGGAAGAGTCCCTGCGATTGCAGGGCCTTGCGTTCGCTGTCAGAAAGCGGGATGACTTTTTCAATTTCCTCAACGGTGTTGAGGCGGTGACTTAACTGCCAGCGCCAGTCGTTCCACTTTTCATCGGGAACATCGGCATAGACCGGCGCGCGTTTTGAAATGATGGGGGTGGGCATTTTTTCCTCCGAAAAATTACTCTAAAGTAACGCGACACGCTTTGCGATGTCGCGGAAAGGGGCGCGAAATTGATTCCGCAGCAGGTAATAAGAAGCGCGGCGCGTAAACGGAGGGTCGTGATCGGGTCGAAAAAAGCCTGCAAATTTCAACAACACTTCATCATTGTAAAAGCAAACGGAAAGCGGGTCAATGCGATATTTTTCGAGAGTACAATTGGGAGAAAAGGAGAGCGAAATGGCAATTGACGGCAACCACGGCATGTGGGGCGACCTGCACCGCCCAAACCTCACCCCCGCACAGGCAGATTTTTCGATCATCGGCATCCCATACGACGGTCTCGCCAGCGCCCGCAAAGGCGCGGCCCTCGCGCCCGAACGCCTGCGCTACTGGTCGCGTCATCTGACTCCCTTTAGCGAAGACCGCACCCGTTTGCGGGACTTAACCGTCTGCGACCTGGGCGACATTCCGATCACGGATCCAATTCGTGACTTTGAGCTGGTGCGCCAAAAAGTGGCGTCTCTGCCCAATATGCCGATTCTGCTCGGCGGCGACCACTCCGTCACCATCCCCATTTTTCAAGGCCAGCGCGAACGCTACAAGGGACAGCGGCTCGGCGTGCTGTGGGTGGACGCCCACCCCGACCTGTGCGACAACTTCGACGGCTCGAAACTTTCGCACGCCTGCGTTCTGCGGCGCGGCATGGAGTTTGGCATTGACCCGCAGGATATCTGCATGGTCGGTTTGCGTTCGTGGGAAGACCAGGAAATTGACATCATCGAGAACGGCGGCGTTCACGTATACACCGCCGCCGACGTGGCCGAAC